>Ga0187769_10000753_pt1 | contig 17986 bp, 26 predicted proteins | sample 0116_SJ02_MP02_1_FD_133140 | JGI IMG/M metagenome (GOLD analysis project Ga0187769, IMG submission 133140) | Tropical peat soil microbial communities from peatlands in Department of Meta, Colombia - 0116_SJ02_MP02_10_MG | ecosystem: Environmental > Terrestrial > Soil > Wetlands > Peat | place... | reverse complement strand
GAAAACGAAAACGAAAACGAGAACCATTTCTACGAAGGAAAAACAAGAGCCAAAACGCCGAGTTCCGGTGACTGCGTCTAACGCCTGGCCCAACTTCCATTCCTGAGAATGGGAGTACAGGTCGACAAACAGGTGGCAGCACCGGCTGAAACGAGAACCCAACTGGCACCGAGCGGAAATCGCTCACCGAGAGTGCGGATGGAAGGATGGCGGCAGTGGCAGACTCGGCAGGAGAAAAACGTGTTCTACGAAAAACAAATCACTTGACTCCGACCGGCTTTCTCATGGAAGGCGTTAGCGCTCATTGACGCTAGTCCCATGATCCCACCCGTGTCATTACCTAGGTTACCCGCCAATGCGATGGTCTTGGACTATCATTTTGCTGAAGCAATGGGGGGGCTTGTGTCTAGGCCGCGGTTCCTGCTGTCGGTAACGAACGACAGCAACGATTACCAACTCGAGCAGGCAAAGGGCGCTCAGCAGGCAGCTGCCGCCGCGGGGGCCGATCTGGAGATCGTATACGCGCAGGATGACGGCATCCTGCAGAGTCAGCAACTCCTCGCGCGAATCCAATCCGCAACCGAATTCCGTCCCGACGTGATCATCTTCGAGCCGGCGGGATCCACAACGCTTCCTCAGGTTGCGCGGGCCGCCGCTGCCGCCAAGATCGGGTGGGTCGTTCTCAGCCGCGATGCCGAGTATATTGGAGAACTGCGGTCGGCCTCTTCTGTTCCCGCCTTCGTGGTCGCCTCCGACCACGAGGAAATCGGACGCATCCACGGACGCCAGCTCGGTGCGTTGCTGCCGCGCGCAGGAATCGTCCTACTGATCCAAGGCCCCGCTCACAGCAAGGCAGCCAGCCTCCGGTATGACGGCTTGCTGGAAACAAAGCCCGAGAATATCCAACTGCGGGCAGTGAGGGGACACTGGACAGAAGCCAGCGCGCAAAAGGCCGTAAGCTCCTGGCTTGATCTCTCTACCTCCCGTGGGATCGACATTGCAGCGGTTTGTGCTCAGGATGACTCCATGGCCATGGGTGCTCGCATGGCATTCGAGCAGTGCTCCCATCAGCTTCGTCAGTCCTGGCTGCAGATTCCCTTTCTCGGCTGCGACGGTATGCCCAAAACTGGGCAGGAATGGGTCCGCCGCGGCCTGTTGACCGCCACTGTTCTTAGTCCGCCAACAGCACCATTAGCCATCGAGCTGATCGCGCGCTTTCTGCGGGATGGAGTTATGCCCCCGTCACGCACTCTGACGCAAGTGCGGTCGATCCCAAGTCTCGAAACCTTGAGCCGCAAAACTCTGTCAGCAATCGTAAGGTAGCTGCTCGTCACATTTTGTTTCGTTTTCTGCGTTCTAGTCTGTCTGACTTTCGTAAGCCCCCATGTCGCAGCGATGGTCATGCTTGTTCTTGCCAGCCATGGCTTCTAGTCTGAAAACACGGATTGGTGTAGCATTTTGGTTTGTTTGTTTATAAGCTATTGAGTCGCGGCATCATCGTACGTTAGCTCTCAGGCAACCCGGGAACCGACGAACGCTTCTCGAGGGCATGCCGAAGATAGAGTGGCATCCCCACGTTCGGCTCCCGGCCAGCTTTGGGGAGATGCCGTGTCAATTCAGGCGAATCGTCTCATCCCGCGACATCTAGGCGCCTCTTTCCCTCTCTGCGTCATTCTGTCTGTGTTGTTTTGCAACTTCTCCGCACTCACACAAAACCCATCCCACGCGTCGCCCAAGTATGACCTCCAAACCGAAGGCAAGACCAAGGGGATCGTGGAAGAGGTGAAGTTGTTCGAGCTCGGCAGCCGGAAAGATTTCGTTCAGCTGATCGTCAAGAGCGGAGAGGACAAAGTTGTCGTGTACGTGTGCCCGAAGTCCTTTCAGGATGAACTCGGCATCACGCTCAGTAAAGGCGATGAGATCACAGTCACTGGATCCAAGGTGAAACAGGAGGCATCCGATGTGATTCTCGCGAGGTCACTCGAAAAAGGCACGGACACCCTTCTGTTCCGGGACGAGAAAGGCAATCCGGTGTGGGACTGGCGAACTGGCAAGTAAGAGCTCGCACAGGAGGCAAGTGATGAAGCTTTCCGACAGGATCGAGTCGCTGCTTAAAAGTAAGGACGAAAATCGGGTTCTCTCGGTCGAGCCCGATCAGTCGGTCTATGAGGCGATCGAGAAGATGGCCGAGTATGGCGTCGGGGCCATGCTGGTAATTTTCGAGAATCGCCTCGTCGGCATCCTGTCGGAGCGAGACTACGCTCGCAAAGTAATTCTGAAGGGGCATTCGTCGAAAGAGACTCGGGTCAGCGCAATCATGACCAGCCCTGTCATCTTCGTAAGTCCCCGCCATACCGTGGATGAATGCATGGCCATCATGACCAAACATCGCTTTCGTCACCTTCCTGTTTTGCAGGACGATATCGTAATCGGAGTGGTATCGATCGGTGATCTGGTGAAGTGGATCATTACCGGCCAGGCGCAGACCATCCAGGAACTGGAAGGCTACATTACCGGAGCGTATCCCGGCTAAGGAGATCGTTATGGGGCACCTTCTATTACTTGTGCAGCGTTCTGGATGGGTTCAGTCGTTTCCTCATGCATTGGGATCTGCGGGAATCGATGCGGGAAGCTGAGGTTTATATGCAGAAAAAGTGTGCTTTTCTCTTATCTCTATTAGTCCTTGCCATGACTCTTCCCTGTCAGGCTCAACTAGCAAGCGAGCAAGAGAAAAACGAGGCTGTCGCGCGGGCGTTTGTCGAGGAGGTGATCAGCCAAGGAAAGCTCGAAAAGTATTCCGACTTCCACACCGCCGACTTTGTGGGCCATGGCGCTGAGCGCGATTACACTCTCGCGGAAGATCTGGCGGCGGCGCGGGAAGAACGCAAAGCGTTCCCCGACCTGCAGGGCGCGATCAGCCACATAGTGGCCGAGGGCGACCTGGTCGCGGTGCATGGGACGGCGTGGGGCACGAACACTCAGCCGGGAATGGGCCTTCCTGCAACCGGCAAACCGTTCAAGATTTCGGTAATGACCCTGTATCGCTTCAAGGGGGGAAAGATCTCGGAAGAATGGAACGCCTTTAGCATGCTTTCGGTGCTGAAGCAGTTAGGCCTCCTGTGCACGGGCCAGGAGCCGAAAGTTCCAACCCACGATCCAACCAAGCCATAAACTTGTTGAGCTATGGCCATCGGTGATCGCATCCCATACGGCCCGGTAGGTAGAACGCTAATCTTCAGCCCTAAACCCGAAGCACAGGGGCGTCCATTGGTAGTTGTGTTCTGACTGACAGCGGTGGTCAACAACAAAACCGCCACGGCTGTGAGGAGATCACAGCCACGACCGGATTGCTTTTCTTGCTGATGTTCGTCGCCGGCACCTTGCTTAGCCTCGGCAAGGCAGCAAACGAAGTAGTGCAAGTCGTTCGAGGTAGTCGCGGCTCTGGCCGCCATTTCCACGTCTGGGTGAACTCTCGGCCATGACCGTGTGGCGCTTTGTGGACGGAAAGATCGCTGGAGAATGGGTGTTCTTTAATGAGCTCGATCTGTACCGCCGGCTCGGCTTGTTCAAAGAGCGGGGATCCAGTGATCATCATGGACGAGACGACCACTGAACAGACTGCAGTCGAGGCAGTGGTCAACGCATTGACGCTACCAGACGAGGAACCCAAACCCAGGGAGGTATGAGCTTTGCCCAAACCAGCTTGGTTCTCACGCGCATTCTCCATCGCCAGCCTACCCGTGGCAAGAACTCTGCTGGGTGGCAGCACCTGCCTTCTGAACCCACCGAATCATCCCGGTCCATCTGCCGCTGTCCCCGCGAGAGCCTATTCCTAGCGCCCTGTCGCGTCAGCGCGGAAATCTACCAGGAATTGCACCCTAATTGCTTTCAAGTGGCTATGACTCTGGACTTTCGGGATCTGAGTGTGACATCGCGGGGATGTTTTCGCTCCACTTGCGCCCTCTGCCTGGACGAAGCAACGGCCCAGCGCGTTTTTGTGAAGAAACGTTGTACTTGCCTTTTGCAAACATTGTCTCAGGCGCGTTCACACCTGTAACAATGTTGCAATAATAGGCCTTGCGTGAAGGCATTCGTTTATTGGCGCAACACCGTCGTCCAGGCGCGCACACAACGATCAGTCACCATCCCCCCGGCAATTTGGGATCGCGAGCCCGCTAAGAACCGCAGAGTGTCTAAATCGCTTTGAAGGTCGCTGTAACGTCATGGCGATAGCGTCGGAATCCGAGCCGCGGGTGTTCTGGTTTAGTCGGAAAATGATCTTGATAACGTCAGTGTCGATGTCAATTCGTTGTACGACCGTCCGGATAATCTCTCGCCTTCGTTGCCAGTCTGCGCTTCCTAACTCCGGCCCAACGGTTGCCGCCAGCTCGCGAAGCCGGTTCGTTGCAAGTCGAAGGTGTTCCCGCTGATCGAGATCCCCCGCATACGCTTTAATCTTGGTGTCGAGATCGGCGATTCGGCTCTTGGTTCGAGCCATCCGCGACGCAAACTGATCTTTCTCAATCAGACCCTCAGCAAAGCTGTCGATCAATCTCTCGACCGCATACTCTACCTTCGCTTTTTGGGATCTTAGGATTTCGAGATTGTCTAACAACGCGCCATTCTGGTTTCTGTCCTGATGCTCCAGCTCAACTCTCTGAGGGTTCATGAGAAGCTTGGAAACTTCGGACCAGACGGTCATCTCCAGGATGTTGCCTTGGATCTGCGCATTGCTGCAAATCCCCTCGCCACCAAAGCGATAACCATCCGATCCGCTGCATCGATAGTAGAGGAAATCCCTCATTTGACGGCCCGCACCTAGTTGGCGGAGCGTCTTGCCGTAATAGGCATATCCGCATTTCGCACAGCAAGCAAGTCCCTGCAACAGATACCCAGGCCTGCGCCGCCCTTGACGAGCGCGACTTCTGTTTTCCTCGAGTTGCGCATGTGCTGCGCGAAAGAGTGCGTCATCGACCAACGCGGGAACGGTAACAAACACCCATTCCTTCGGATCGGTCGGCCTTGGTGCATTACTTCGGCGAGGCTGAGTCGGATGCCCACGCGCTGCCCGCAGCCGTGACTTCTTTCCCCGCGGCATCATGTGTGTTTTTCCGTATGCGGCCTGGCCCATATAAGCAGGATTCTGGAGAACATGCCACACCGCCTCGCGGGACCAGATGCGCTTACCAGTAGCAGTTGGCGTGCCGGCCTTGTGAAGCCTACGGCAGACTTCGGCAAGACTACAGCGGTCACGGCCGATCCAAGAGAAGATCTGCTGGACTACTTTTGCTTGCTCGGCAACTGGCTCAAATCGTGCTTGACCTTCACCTTCGCCAACAGAGACATATCGATATCCGAATGGTGCGCCAGACATCACGTTGAGCGAACCGCTCTGTGCTGCGTGCTTCTTACCGCGACGACTCCGCTCCATGATCTTGGCTCGTTCATATTCGGCGACGATGCCTTGCACCTGGAGCAGGAGGTCATCTTCCGGGCTTTGGCCGAGAGGCCGGTTCAAGAACACCACCTCGACGCCTCGCCGTCGCCATTCGTCGAGCAATAGGACTTGATAGGCGTAGTTGCGCGCGAGCAGGTCGGGTGAGTGGACGTAGATCCGGTCGATAGCGCCGACATTTACAAGATCGCGGAGTCGATCCAGGGCTGGACGAATGAGGGTCGCACCGCTGTAGCCATCATCGACAAACTGTCGCTCGGGCGGCACTGGCACGCCGTCGCCGCTAGCGCGCTCACTGAGCGCAGCAATTTGACTTTCGATGGTGTGAGCAGCTGCCTGCTGTTCGCCGGACACACGCGCATAAAACGCAGCTCGAATCGTAGTCATAGAAGCCTCCGTCGGGAGGCTGAGAGAACGTGTGGCTACGATCAAGCGCAAGAGATTTGTGGTGAAAGTTAACTTACACTTGAAAGGAGAATCAGATGTCGGAAACAAGCACGCTTATTTCATGCACTGGCAAGATCACTCGGGAGGAGTTGGCAAAACTGCCGACGCCGCCTGCAACTGAAACCCATATCCCGATCCCGCACGCAGCGGTCGTCGAAACCTTGGTTGAAACTTTGAGTCACCGGCACATCGGTGTGGTCGGCGAGGAGTTCGCCGTGTCAAGCGATGCGATGGAGATGTTTGGAGTTCTCGACCTGGAAGCCGGTTTCGAGGGATGTCGCTTTGCGATTGGGATTAGGAACGCAAGCAACAAACGATTCCGGCTGGCGTGCACAGTCGGACTTCGGGTATTCGTATGTTACAACCTCGCGTTTCGGGGAGATCACACCCCGGTCCTAGCAAAACACTCGAAGCATTTCTCGCTCGACGACGCTCTCTCGATCGGTGTAGACCGGATGCAACGGAGCTTTGACCCGATGCGACAACAAGTCGAACGTTGGCGAGCGCAGCAGTTGTCAGGGGAAGTGGCTAGGCTGACGATCTATCGGGCGTTCGTCGAAGGCGAACTTGAAGTCCAGAAACATCTGGCGCGAAGGGTGCATGACCTCTACTTCAATCCGCAGCACGAGGAATTCGCACCGCGTACGATGTGGAGTCTATCAAACGCATTTACCTCGGCATTCAAGGAACTGGACCCGATTCCGCAATTTAAGGCGACAGCGAAATTGGGAGAGTTTCTGGAAGCGAAGTTCTCGGAGTCGTTTTGACCTTCAAGGGCCGTTCCGGCCGGACGCCTAAGGAATGACTCTGCCGTGACAGGAATTCCGGAGTACAAAGACGATCTGCGAGGGCAATTCCGCCTGGGCCTGGCCCATGTTTCCTGAGTCCATCGCTGTCGCTCGATTTCCCTTTCCTTTCGCTTGCGGCGTGATAGGTCCTCCCGGTAAGGCTTCAAGAAATAGTCAATGGTTTCACGGAGCTTGATGGTGTTTGCTAGCTGGTTCTCGTCCAGGTGTTTGAAAGAAAAGTAGGGTGTGCCCGATCGTTCGACGATCTGCTCCACAACGCTGTAAATGGGCGCGTCATGGCCGCATTTGAAGCTGGAAACCTCAACCGCCACGAGGTCCGGATGGCGGGCGGTGAATTTTGCGACCCAGATCGAGAATCAGCATAGCCCCGACAAGCGTTGCCTTTCGCTAAAGGAGCAAAAGACAGCCCCGTGTCTCTGCCGACGCGTGTCCCTAAGATACTACCGAGACTTAGGCGGCGGCTCCCGCCGCCTTCGCCCTCAACTCCACTTCAGCGCGCAGCCAGTCATCTAGGTCATGACCATCCTCGCGGCCGCGCTCTTCATAGAGCGCATAGGCCCGGAGGCGAATCTGTTCTTCCCGGTTGGGGTCGTTTGCGATATTCGCAGGTTGCTTCTTGATTGGATCTTTCGGCATAGGACACCTCCCACCCTGGTTTCTGGATTGTGCGGGCGAGTCCAGAAGGCTCGCCCGGATGAATGCTTTGTTCAATAGGTCACACAGGTGCAAGTCGAACAACGCGGAAATTCTCCACGAGTTGTTCCATTTGCTTTCGAAGTACGCGCTTTTCGTCTTCGGGGATTTCGCGTATATGAGCACACGCCCCTATGCCTCGCTCTATCAGCCGATCCCAGCTCTCGCTATCAACGAGTCTGGCGCATTCAATACACGCGTACCAACTGATGCCTTCCGTATCAGTTGGGTATTCCTGTGAAACCCTCGGGGAACCGCAAAAGTCGCAGCATGATGGTTGACGTTGCATTTGTTCACCCCCTTCTTGCAGAATCCGAGTTGTTCTAAGCTGCTGGCTTCCGTCGGATTTCCTCGACGGCACCCAGTCCGGCGCCGAAGAATTGTGCAGACGCCTTCCAGCACAGCACGTTGAGATGAATAGCAGCGACAGCGCCGAGAATCGCCGGTACCAGGTAGACGCTTTGGATCTTCCACAGCCAATGTCCCAGTACCGGCGAACCCAGCCAGCCTCCGACCCAGCCCACCGCGACTTTCGCGAGGAAGGAGTCGATTCCTTCCAGGAAGCGGTAGCGCAAAATCCAGTGATACACCGCGGCTACAACTACACCCACGGCCAATAGCGTGAGGAACGACGTGAAGTTCATTGCCAGCATGGCCGTTCCCCCTTTCGGTTTTAATGTCTCCGAGTTCCAGTGTGAACTCGGTTCAAAAGGAAATCTCACGATGCCGCCCGAGCGGAAATGGCAGTCGCGGGCAGGGGCACGACTCTGACGCCAGTCCCTTTCTCCGTACTTAGAGTCATGGTTCGACAGCAAGAGCTGCACAGCCAGAAGTAATGAAGTTGCCGGGAGAGCCCCTTGCCATCACTCGGAGGATCGGCCGGAACTTCCTTCACGAACAGTCTGCCGTCGCCGAGGCGGCGGAATGTCGCGGCGCACGCAGGATTGGCGCATTTTTCTACCATCGTAGCCTCCTAGGCTTCACGAGGCTTCTCGCAATGAGCGAGCTTCGACTAAGCAGCCCGCACCGACGTCACCTTGAATTGCATGGGCGCCAATGTCTTTGTGACCTGGTCAAGTACAGCTAGGGTATCCCGCCTCGGAGCCACTCCAATTGCACCGAGCCTCCGAAAGTGCTCGGCGTCCTTTTCGCAGATGGTCGGCCGCAAGATCAAGACAGGCGGGCAGGGGCCTCGAAAGCTGAGATCATCGAGAACTGCTGCAGCATCCAGTTCCGGAGGATGATCGCCAATAACTACGAGGTCGAAAGCCTTGGTTTCGACCAATTGGTAAGCCTCGATTTCGTCCCAAGTGATTGCAGTATCGATCTCAGCTTGTTCCAGGACATGCTGCAGTCTGATAAGCGTCTCTGGATCAGTGTCGAGAATGAGCACTCGGGGCAACCGCTCGTCCATGGCCAGTACTCCTTTGGCGGACGCTCTAAACAACCCCCGCTGTTAGCTGGTCGGAAATCTTTAGGACCAAAAAGTCACTGTAGTCTTGCGTCAGCGGGCGGGAAATCGTGTGACCACGTTCACCTCTCCGTGTAATCAGAGGCACACGAGCGCACACCCGATATGGATGGCTGTTGAGGCTTCGAACAGGCTGTGCGCCCATGGTTCACTCTCCCTCACTGGCAAGCGGTATGCTTCCACAGTTGGATGAGTCTGCCGGGCTCTTAAGAGGACGGCAAACTAGTTCAGGAGTTTGAAGCGGATTAAAAATCCGTAGGTCACACATTGTCGGTGATTGGCATCACATCTGTCTGCCCGGTACCGCACAAAAACGAGCCGCTGAGTTGAGAACCGAGATCAGCCCGTTCGGGCCAGATCGGAGAGCCTTCTCATTACGCTATAGCATTCGCAAGCCCGGTTTTCTAACCGGTCCCGGTCAAGGATACGGACTCGACCATGTTCAGGTCGAAGCGCGCCAGCCTTCTGCAATTGGCTCATTGCCGATGTAACGGATGAGCGACGACAGCCCAACATCTCGGCGAGAAATTCCTGGGTAAGAGGCAGGACGTTAGATCCAGTACGGTCACAGCTCATGGTGAGCCAGCGGGCAAGGCGCTCAGGCACTTGATGCAAGCAATTGCAGGCGGCACCCTGGGCAACCTGCATCAATTGGCCGTGAGCATAGTGGCGCAGCATCTGTTCTAGTTGCGGCATTTGGGGCAGCGTCTGTCGGAATAACTCTGATTCCATCCTGAAACCGCTTCCTTCGGTTTGGGCGATCGCGAGAAGAGAAGCATGAGGGGCACCGAGGATGATCGGAATTCCAACAAATCCCTCGCGCCCCGTCAGGCCAACTTCAGCCGTTGCTCCACTGCGCATCACTGCAACGAACGAAACCATTCCAGAAGTCGGGAAGTATACAGATGTAATCGGTTGGTAGGGTTGCCAGAAGACTTCTCCCGGTTTTACGAGAACAAACCCCAGATGTTGCTGCAGATGGTTGCGTTCTGCTTGTGGCAGCGCGGCCAAAATCATGTTTTCAGAGTTTTGTGGATTAGTTAGATCGTAAACGTATGGCTTCTTTCCCCTGGATTTGCTGTGTCTTCTTGATCCGCGCCACTCGTACTTCCCGGCCATGGTACCGCGGCCGTATTTCGAATCCTGAGGGGTCGCTGGCCTTCCTTTCTGCTTTTATCTTCCCTCATTGCCGTAATTTCGTATGTGATCTGAAACACCTGGGCGAGCTATGTACGGCTGTTCGAGCGAGATCAAGGCGCATTGAAGCTCTCTCGATCAAGCGCTCAAGACTGGACGACCGTTGGCTCCCGGTCAAGGCGGGTCAGCCCCGCCGAATGAAACGCTTCGATCGCCTGCTCAAGTTCGCTTGGGCTGACGCATCGGTTGATCTCCGGATATTCTGTGTCAACCACCCTTCCTGCTGGGTGGTACTGCACCATTAGATTGACATAGGTTTCGGGACCGAGTTCGCGGCCGATCCAGTTCATAATCTCTTTGGTCCCCGCCACGCCGCCGGGCATGATCAGGTGACGCAGAAGAACGCCTCGCCGTGCGATTCCGTGCTCATCGACGACGAGCGGACCTACCTGCCGGTGCATTTCCTTGATTGCGGAGCGCGCTGTCTCCGGATAATCGGGAGCTTTCGCGTAGCGGCGCGCGCTCTCTGGATCCCAGAATTTGAAGTCCGGCATGTAAATATCTACGATACCGTCCATCAGTCCAAGCGAGTCGAGTGAATCGTAGGCACTGGTGTTGTAGACGAGTGGCAGACGCAGGCCGTGCTCAACGGCCAGCAAGAGAGCCTCCAGAATCTGCGGCACTACGTGCTCCGGCGTCACGAGGTTGATGTTGTGACAGCCCTGTTCCTGCAGCAGCAACATCATTTCGGCCAATTCCTCTGGTTTGGTGGATCGTCCTTCTCCCGCCCAGCTGATTTCATAATTCTGACAAAAGATGCAGCGCAGGTTACACCAGCTGAAGAAGATCGTTCCGGAACCGTATTTGCCCCGCAGGCAGCGCTCTTCGCCAAGATGCGCAAAATGGCTGCTCACCGTCGCGTAACGTCCAGTTCTGCAAACCTTCTTCTTATCCTCGAAGCGATTTACGTGGCAGTTGCGTGGGCAAAGCACGCAATCGGCTAATTTCGTAAGTCCAAGCTTGACACGACGGGCCAGTTCCCCGGATTGCCAAAGTTCGAGATAAGCGGGATAAGGCTTCCTTGGCTTGATCACGGTGGAACACTCTCTGTGGACGCTCTGGTCTCAGACTTTGGCGCCGACGTTAGTGATGCGCGAAAATATGTCAACAGGCACGGGAAAAACAAGGGTTGTGTTTTTCTCCACGCCGATTTCGGTTAGCGTCTGCAGGTAACGCAACTGGATGCTAACTGGCTCCTGGGCCAGTAGCCGGGCTGCGTCCACCAACCTCTGTGCCGCCGAATATTCGCCTTCCGCATGGATAATCTTGGAACGCTTTTCACGCTCGGCCTCAGCTTGCTTGGCCATGGCGCGAAGCATCGATTCCGGCAAGTCGACTTGCTTGACTTCCACATTCACCACTTTCACGCCCCAGGGAGCAGTGTGAGCATCGAGAATGCTCTGGAGCCGCAAATTAATCTTGTCTCGATGCGCGAGCAACTCGTCTAATTCCGCCTCGCCTAGAACGGAGCGCAGTGTCGTCTGGGCAAATTGGGAAGTCTGGTTCACATAGTCGGACACTTCGACCACCGCCTGACGTGGGTTAATCACACGTAAGAAGATCACTGCGTTCACCTTCAACGTGACATTGTCGCGGGTGATGATGTCTTGAGGCTTTACCTCAAGCGCCTCTTGGCGCAGGGAAATCCGCACCATGCGATCGACCGGGTAGAACACCAGGATGATTCCCGGTCCTTTGGCATTCGGTAATAATCGTCCCAGGCGGAAAATCACACCCCGCTCGTATTCCCGTAGGATCTTGATCGCGCTGAGAATATACAGAACAACGATGATGGCAGCAATTAGAGGAAGGGGAATTGGAATCATTGGCGACCTCCAGTGACGCGCAATTGAACAGCGCTCCCGGCGCAGTCTGCAGCGTTGGAGATCACAAAACTCGCACTGGCCAATGCCTCGACACAGCCAGAAGCTTTTTCAAACATCAAAGATGCCACGCTCCCATTGACTCCAGGTCCGGCAGTTCAGAAAACTTCAAAACTGTCGGCTTGACTAGCCGTGTGAAGTCCGCGTACGAGACTTGCAGCAGTTCTTCGTGGGTGCCGGCATTGAATGCGATGTCCTTGTCCTTGGTAAGGCTCTCGTCGACATACACGGCCATGCCATACAGATTGCCGAATGGCGGCATGGCACCGATGTCGCATTCCGGAAACCGGTCTTTGAATTCTGATTCCTTTGCGAGAGTCACACGTTTCGCGCCAATTGCAGCGCGCAAGGCGACAAGATCGACGTCATAAGAAGCGGGGAGGACAGCCATGGCCATTGTGCCGTCGATTCTTACGATCACCGTCTTCGCGAGCTCTTTGTTTGAGATGTGGGTAAGCGCTGCGATTTCCTTCGCCGTGTAGGCAACGCTGTGAGAGATGGTCATATAAGGGATATTTTGACTACCGAGGAATTCCCGTAATTTCTTTGCAGGCATAAGGCACCTTCACCCTGCATGCCGCTGGGCCACGCGTGGCATGCGGAATTCATGTTCTCGAATGGCTCGGCCGATCGGGCCTCTCAATCAGTTCCCGCGTTCTGCTCGGTGGCCACGCGGTAGGACCATCCCTGCTCAACTTCTTCGCTACCCCAGCGGGTGGACAGAGCGCTTTGCCTTCGTTGGGGTTCGAAAGGAGTCGGACTCTTCGAGAAAGGTCTATTGCAGGCGCGACAGAAGAACTCGTAGTGGTGCATCAATCTGGCCCTCCCGCACCACAACATAATTCTAGGCTCCGCTTGATTACGGTTCAATCGCGAACGTCTGTGTGCGAGGCCTTCAAACCAAGCCGGACTTGGCGGGACTCTGTGATACCACGCACTGCGCCACGAGTTGGCGGATAGGAAAATGACCATAGGGCTGCTTAACAAGCGACCGACCCCGTGAGGATCGCCTGTTCTTCACGCGTGTCCACGTTGAGAACCTTCCTCCGGCGCTTTGCTGCTCATAGAGCCATCGTATAGGCAGGCGCGATTCAGGAAGGCAAAGGAGGTGCCTATGAGCGCTGCCGTCATCACTGCTATCGACACACAATCCAATGATTCCACAGCTGCGATCAGGCGCTATCAAGATGGCTATCGAGTAGCGGACGCGGTAGTCACTTTTGGCCAATCCGTCAAGCTTGGCGGCATCTTTGCAGGGGGTGTGATTTTCGTCGCGGGTCTCGTCGAATTCATCTTGAATCCGGCAGAACATCATGGTTTCGCTGTGATCTTTGCTTCGCTGATTGCTGGCGCCGTTTTGCTGATACTCATGTCGCACATTTTGGCTATGGGTCTCCGCGGCGAGGGTCACCTGCTGAAAGCAGCCCTCGATTCGGACGTCAATTCCTCGCCTTTCCTCTCAAACGCGCAGAGAGTGCGGGCGATGGAACTTAGGAAGCGGCCCCTGGTCCCCCCGATCTTGCCGGTGTGGACCGAGTAGTATTCCTGTTAATGAGTTACACGAGCGCCAGGTTGAGGAGCGTTGCTGCCGTTCGCGCGCGTGAAGGCTTTCCATTCATTTGTATTCCGTCAAAAGGCAACTGCCACGAACCGTGCGCCCGGTCACTGCAACGAAAGGCGCATTGCACTAGAAAGAAGGCAGGCCGGGGGTCGTCCGAAACATAAGCACTCAACCCCAGCGCAAACCGCGCGGGCTGGAGTGCGGCGACGCCCGGCATGCGACCAGAGCCGTTTCCCATCAAGAAGCAAGTTCCCGCTCTCGCAACGGTGCGGCAGGTATGGTGACCGCCTTTGTCTAAGAACTGCAGTTCATTCCTCAAAATCCGGAGTCTATCGTAAGTGTCAGAGGAAACACACGGTTGACAGATTCGTCGATCTTTGTGCCGCTTCGATCGCTTGATCATATCGCCATAGTTCGAGCGTTCGAGCAGGTATAAAGGCAAGTGCCCGTGTGCCGCGCGATGCAAAAGAAAAGCCGCCCAGACAACGGGCGGCTCTGTCATTTGTCGCGGGATGCAATGTTTACTTTCGCAGTGGCGGCTTCTTTCTCAGGAGATTTGCCCGAGCGGCGCTCCTGGCTTCTTCCGCAGAGGCCGCTGACGCTGTGGATTGCTGGCAGCCAATGATGGCGTTGTTGGTGCCTTGGTTGAGGACCGTGTCGCTGCGTTCAGCGCAGACAACGAGGTCGTTGGTCGTAGATGGGTCGAGATAAATCTGGGCAAGGCCCGAGGTGCTATCGACGGTGAAGGCGCTGACGTTGTTGTTGGCCGCAGCGTCGAAGCTGGTGCTCCACAGGCCGATTCCATCAGTTCCGTCCGATCCCACAACGCTGTTGTTCCATACCGCAGTGCCCTTGGTGTTGTAGACACCGATGCCTTCCGACAGATTGGCCTGTACTTCAGCAGTGTTGTTCCAGACCGCCGCTTGAATCCAGGGGTTGGCGGCGTCATCCAGAAAGTAGAAGCCGTCGGCATTCTGCTCAGTCCCGGTAAACTTGTTGTGATGAATGAAGTACTGTGATGGGCTGCTGGGTACAAATGGCACCCACGCAGGAACAACCCACATGCCTGCGCAAGTACCCGAGGACTCGTTATAGGAAATCTCAAAAATCGAGTTTTCTGAGGCTTCCATGTCCAGCCCACCGCAGGTATTTTTGACGTGATTGCCAGCAGAAGGCGAACCGCCAATGGTGATTCGGCTCGATGTGGAATAAGCATCCTGAGAAACGGCCACAAACAGATTATTGAAAAAGCTGCTCTGAAGGGTAAACGAACCGCTTAGGAAGTAGTAGTCGAAGGGAGCGGAACTACGGGGGAGCTCGCCACTGTAATGAACTCCATTGGTTACGTTATAGCCCCAATCCGTTGAGAGAGCGCTGGGTTGGCCTTCCATGCGGATGCGGTCGATAGTGACGTCGGTGGGATGCTGCCCCATGAAGCCCAGGACGTCGTAAAGCATGGTATGGGTGGCAGTGTCAACCTCGTCTGTCCAGGGTAGCGTAGCTGGTACAGCGGTAATTTTGATGCTTAAGTCCGAGATGCTGATGTTGCCATCCACAAACTCAAACAGGCCGGGCCAGAGACAATCTGTGAGGTTGGGCTGACACGAAGTCACGAGTTGGTTTGTGACCGGCAGATTGGGAAGGGCCTCGACCGTCGTGCTGTTCATGCCCATACCCTTGAAAGTTCCTTGAAAGTTGTAAGCGACGACTTGCTTGGTTAAGTATGTTCCAGCGGCCAACTGCACGGTGCAGCCCGGACCGTACTTCACGCACACATTCAGCGCCCCTTGGATGTTCGCCGTGTCGTCTACGCCGTTTGGTGGCGGGACGTTCACTCTGTGACCGCCCGCCCAGGCGGTACCGGGCAGAGCCATCATTAATCCAAAAATGCCCCAGAGAAACACACCTCTGAGGCCGACACGTCTGACTCGATAGTTCATATCGGGCATGTAGACTTCTCCTTTCCGCAGCAATTTGTCCCGTCTCTTGGCTTTCATGAGTAAACCTAGATGTTTCATGAGAAACCTCCTCCAAGCAGAATTTGTGTAATTTCCGTCAGAACATGACCCGCATCCTGTTTAGCCACTTACTTGGGCGTCGCCACGAAACCGTGCCAGACTCCGTCGGAGGACTGGTAGAGCCCGGCTACGCGCAGGTTGTTGGTGATTACGAAGAGATCCGTCTGCACCGCGTCCGGCGCATTCCACTCTTCGATGTTGCCGCCAATCATCTCGAATCCAGCCCAATTGCCGTTCGTATTGAGTTGGGCGGACCCGTCCATGATGCCTTCGTCGTCGATGCCTTGCACCCAGCTATTGGACCCTCCCGGGAAGTCGACGGAGGTAAAGACATTGCCAATCATGCGGTGGACAAATCCGTGCTGAACGCCTTGCGCGTCCCAATAGGCGCCCACCGTGACGCCCAAATCGTTAGTCATGATTGGGATTGTGCCGACTGCGCCGGGAAATCCGAAAACCGCACCACGCTGGGGAAAAATCGGGTGCTTTCCGAGGCTCGCCACACACGCCAAGGACACGCCATTGGAGTCGACAACGTAGGAGGTTACCTGTCCCAAGTCGTTGATCCCAACTGCAAGGCCGTATGTGTATTCAGCCGGACACGGATCATTGACGTAGGAATATTGGCCTTCTTTCCAGATCGCCAGATGCGGGACACCATCCGCGCCCCAGTATGTCAGAGCGATCTGTCCTTGAGAGTTGGCATTCGTGCCTGCCGTGTTGGTGGCTCCCGGCACGTCGATGACTTTCCATCCATCCTCAAGGAGGACAGCGGTGTGCTCGTTGCCGTCACTTCCGACGTACATCTGGCTTACCAGCCCACTGTTGTTGACCCAGGTCACAAACCAGCCGGTGTCGACCTCTTGGTAGAGGCCCGGCGAATCAACGGTCGTGAAGTTATAGTCCTGCGGCCCTAGCTTTTCCGGGCCATAGATCGTTTGGGCTCTTAAGAGGCCGCTGCTGGTTAGGGTGATGCAGGGTAGGAAAATCAGGAGGCTAAGCATTTTTCGTAACATGGAAAATCTCCTTATCTGGAAGTTTCTACTTGATTGGCGTCGGGACAAAGAAGCCAAGACCTCCGGCTTTTAATGGTCGTCAGAAGATGGCCTCGGATACAGGTCAGATTGCCAGGTTCGGCCGCCAGATTCTGCAACCCCCTGCGGGTCGTGCTGGCAGTGTGCCGAGGTTCTTCTTGCCCTTCACTTCCTATAGCGAAAACTATGGCCAAAACCTGTAACGGTGAAAGAAGAATTTCCAAAGTGCGATCCTATGCTCTTGCCTTTCTCGGGAGGGGGGCTGACAATCGAAACGGAGGCTGCCTAATCCTCCAAAATCGAAGGAACTGGACCTACACGCAGCATTACGGGGCCTGTTGCCCTAAGGCACAGACGGCTCTTCATTACGGGGCTAACCGGAATGCAGGAAGCCAAACCCCATGTGAGCGCGGACGAAAGGGACTTCCGGGCTAGTTTTCGCGTAACCGCCCTTTCCTCTTTTTCAGCGTAGAGGCTTCGAATGACCGAGGCCCTCGGACACGAAATCACGGAACTGCTTCAGGCGTGGCGCCAGGGCGATGAGCGGGCTCTGGAGAAGCTGACACCTCAGGTTTATCGCGAGCTGCATCGAGCGGCTCAGCGCTGCATGGCGCGGGAACGCGAGGGACACACTCTCCAAACTACGGAGCTGATTAATGAGCTCTACTTGCGCCTCTCGGATCTGAAACTGATTGATTGGCAGAACCGCGCACATTTCTTTGCCGTGTGCGCCCGGCAGATGCGGCGCATTCTCACCGACCAGGCCAAAGCCCGGCTGTCGAACAAGCGCGGTGGAGGGGCCCCGCGAGTTTCGCTGGATGTAGTCCCGCTGGTCGCTCCTGAGGCAGGTGCGGACTTGGTTGCCGTGGATGAAGCTCTTAATCGCTTGGCGCAGGTTGATGATCGCAAGAGCCGTGTGGTCGAGATGCGGTTCTTCGGCGGGCTGAGCGTGGAGGAAAGCGCGGAGGTGTTGCAGGTTTCGCCAGAAACGGTGATGCGGGATTGGAGATTGGCGAAGGCCTGGTTACTGCGCGAAATCAGCGGAGAGACGCCATGAATCGTGAGCGCTGGCGACGAGTCGAGGAGCTCTTCCACGCCGCTTTGCAAGTAAAGGAGAGCGGTCGGACCGATTTCGTCAGGCAGGCGTGTGCCGGAGATAAAGAACTTCTCCACGAAGTGGAATCGCTGCTCGCGCACGACGATAAAGCCAGAGACTTCATTGAGACGCCGGCATTTGCGGCCAGCGCGGGTGCGCCCCCACCGCGACCGTCTCACCCTGGGACTCTCAACTCAGAAACCGGTATGGCGGAAACCGTCATTGACCACTACCACATTCTGGGCAAGATCGGCGGTGGCGGCATGGGAGTGGTGTATGAAGCGGAGGACCTCAAGCTCGGTCGTCACGTGGCCCTGAAGTT
>Ga0187769_10000752_pt1 | contig 17988 bp, 17 predicted proteins | sample 0116_SJ02_MP02_1_FD_133140 | JGI IMG/M metagenome (GOLD analysis project Ga0187769, IMG submission 133140) | Tropical peat soil microbial communities from peatlands in Department of Meta, Colombia - 0116_SJ02_MP02_10_MG | ecosystem: Environmental > Terrestrial > Soil > Wetlands > Peat | place... | reverse complement strand
TTCATGCCAGCAGCTGGTAGCGCGGGAACTGCCCCGCGTCGGGTATCACGGCGCCGGCGTCCTGACCGAACCACTGCTCCAGAAGCGAGCAGTAGACGCCGCGGTAGTCGACGTTCTCCTCCTGGTTGCCATTGGCGTCGAGCTGGTTGAGCGGGGCGAACTCGCCGATCATGCCGCCGTTCACGCGGCTGCCGATTAGCAGCGAGGCGCCGGCGGCCCCGTGATCGGTGCCGTCGGAGCCGTTCTCCTGGGCCCGGCGGCCGAACTCCGACCAGACATGAACGAGGACGCGGCCGTCGACACCTCGCGCCTCGAGGTCCGCCTGGAATGCGGCCAGCGAGTCGGCGACCAGTTTGACCCCGGAGTCGAACGTCGCCTCCTGGCCCGAGTGGGTGTCGAACTGCGTGTCGGTCGTGAGCGCGACGCAGCGCAGCGGGACGCCGGCCGCGATCATGGCTGCGAGGCCGGCCAGCCGCGCCGGCAGGTCGCCGGTCGAGGCGGTCGGGTAGGTGACCGAGCTGCCGTAGGCGGCACCGGGGTTCGCGCTCCCGCCGGGCTGGCCGCCCGGGTTCCCGTTGGTGGTCCGGAACGGCTGCAGCGTGCGCCGGACGATGCCGACTTCGGAGGCCGCGCCGGCGACCTGGGCGATCGCCGGGTCCCGCGAGTAGTGCTGTGCATCTCCGAGCGCGGACGCGGAGTCGAGCGCCCACTCGGCCGCGTCGCCCCATACGCCACTCAGGTAGACCGCGAAGTTGTTCGGCTGGTCGATCGCCGCCGTCGGGTTCCTGGCGGTGGCGAGCGTCGGGTTGATCTGGCCGTCCATCGACAGGCCCTGAAACGGATTGGCGGCGTCCCCAACCACGTCCAGGTACCGGCCCATCCAGCCGGTCAGCAGCGACGCGTCGGTGGCACCCACCTCCCAGTAGTGACGGGAGGTGAAGTGCGACATGTCCGGGCTCGTGTAACCGATCCCCGGGAACACCGTGACTTTGCCGGCATCGTGGAGTTGTGCGAACGACGAGGCCGATGGATGCCAGGTGAGGCTTGGGTCCTCGCGGAACGGCGTCCCGGAGCCCGGTGCAACCGCCAGCGTTGGCCGCAGCTGCTGGTACAGAGCGTCGCCGGCCGGCGCCAGCAGCGACAGCCCGTCGAGGCCGCCCTGCATAAAGAGCGAAACGAGGATGGGACTATCGGCGCCTTGCAGCGCCGCCGCCCGCGCGATCCCGTCGCCGAGCATCCGGTTGGTCAAACCGAGCCGCTCGGCGCCGTAAACCGTCATCACGCCACCCAACGCGCCGGCGAGGAAGCGCCGGCGGTCGATTCCGGCCCCCGCGGGGATCGGCATCCGCGGGTCCCACTCTCGGGCGACCGGCAGCTTGCCGCCGGCGAGCACGCGGCGGATCGCTTGCGCGCGCGAGAAGCCGTCGCAATGCCCCTCGTGGCTGCCAGGCGTGCGCGGGTCCGGCGCAGTGGTCATGCGGTCATCCAATCCGGGGTCATCGGGATCAGGTTTCGGAGCGCGTTCTGACGCAGCTGCCGGAACTCGACCTGCTCCCAGGTCTGGTTCTGGCCTCGCGCGATCTGCCGCCCGAGCGCGAGCAGGTTGCCCTGTGCGGTGCCCGACAGCGGCCGGCCGCCCCAGAACTCGATCGCGTGCTGGTAGGCCTGCTTGGCGTTCTCAGTGATCCCGTACGGATAGGTCTTGCCGTTTAGGACGTGGTTCTGCAGGGCCACGTCGACCGCCTCGAGCCGTCCGGCCCAGCGCGAGGTGTCGAGCCATTGGGCGTAGTTCCACCCGGACACGTTCGGCGGCTGGAACAGGACCTGCCCAGTGAGCCCAGCGATCCAGGCCCAGCTGGTGGTGGTGATCGTCTGGCGGCTCGCGCGGAGTAACCCGGCTGTCCACACGACCGGCGGAGTGACGAGACGCGGTCCCTCGTAGAACAGCGGGTGGCGGAGAATCGCCTCGATCAGCGGCCGGATCTCATGGCCGGAGCGAACGTACGCGAGCTCGAGCGCGTGGGCCGTGTTCCTGGGGATATCGGCGCCGACGAAGTACCCCCAGAGCTTGCGGATGAGGAAGGAGGGGTGGTCGGGGTGGGTCACCGCCAGCCGGCAGCTGTCGCGCCAGTCGAAGCGACCGCGGTGGCCGAAGATCCGCTTGATCCCGTAGTCGTGAAGCTTCGGCTCGAACCGGAAATTGACCGGTCCCTGCTCCTCGTCCCAGTCGTTGGTCCAGCCGGTGAGCGCCCGCGCGTTCTGATGCACATCGTCCTGGTTGTAGCCGCGGTCGGCGCCGAGCGTGAACAGCTCGAGCATCTCGCGGCCGTAGTTCTCGTTCGGGCTGCCCTTGTAATTGGTATTGCCGTTCAGCCACAGGAGCATCGCCGGGTCGACAGTGACGTCGAGCAGGAGCTGATGGAAGTTGCCCAGCGCATTGCGGCGCATCATCCAGTTCTGCTTGATCATCAGCCGCGCGTTGGAGGCCTCCTCGGAAGTCGCGAACCAGCTGTGCCACACGAGCGTCATCCGCTCGACCAGTTGCTGGTTTGACCGAACCATGCGGTCCAGCCACCAACAGTGGTCGTCGCCCCACGTGTTGATCGGATCGAGCGGATAGCCGTGCTCGTCGTGTGGTGCGGCGCCGATCAGCCGCGCGGCTCCCACGGGTCGCGTCAGCGAGGCAACGGCGCCCTCCATGCCCAGTCCCGCCAATCGCTCGGCGTCGCCCGGGCGCGGCCCGAAACCCGCCCGCCACAGAAGTCGGGTGGCCTGCTCCTCGGCGAACTTGCCGCCGTACACGGCGGTTGGCGACGGATCCAGCATGGGCAAGATCAGCTCCGGTTCTGTTGTTGCCGCGCACCGGCGGTACCGGTGCGCACTTTGTCGGACCGCGCGGACGTGAGCATACGGATTCGCCGGTCAGCTGGACGGATGGCTCGCGTCCGCCCGGTGGAGACTCGGCTGCCGGTGGAGCGATCGGAGCTGTATGACGGCCGCCCCCCGAACTGCCAGTTGTGCACCTCGATGGCGGCATACCGGTCTGTGGTCAGCACCGCGCGCGCCGTGTCCGGGTCCGTCGCCTGGACGAGCGCCGCTGTGCCCAGCCGGGTGGCGCCGCCGTCTGACAGCAACGGCCCGTACGCGATCAACTCGTCCGGCTCGGGCGGCACCGCGATGTCGGCGGCCTGTCCCGAGCCGAGGCCGAGCACCAGGTAACGATTGCCATCGGTCTGGCCGCCGCGGAAGTCCAACACTGTGCGCCCCAGGCTATTACGCCACCGACGCAACAGCACATCCCCGGTAGACGCCCGCCTGGTCGTTGGGTTCATCGAACGCGAACGCGCGGACGGCGGCATAGTTCAGTAGGTCGACGATGTGCACACTGCCGGTCGGCGTGTCCTCGCCGGCGAAAGTCGGGCCGCGGGCGATCATCTCCGACGCGCAGCGGTCCATGTCTGACCAGTGCTCCTCCAGCAGCTCGTCACGCAGCCCAACCGACCCCCGCCGATCACGGTGGCAGCAGAAAAACTGCATGCCACGTCTTACCACACACCCGCACCGACAGCTGAAGGCGTGACTCGTCCGCGTCGATAGCGATTGTTTTCAGGTCCCGCTCGTGTGCCTAGAGTTCACGTACGTTGCCGGCGTCAATCGAGCGGCTCCTCGACGAATCCGAGCGGCATCCCGTCGCATCGGCCATGCCCCGTCTTCCAGCCCCCAACCACCGACTTGCGACGAGCTACGACCAGCTGAGGAGCACCGACTGATGGGTGCTGTAGTTCGTCATCACCATTCCCCCAACCCGGCAGGAGCTCGCGACGAAGCCCGTCGCCTTGAGTGCGTCCATCTCCCGCTGGAACTGCCGTGTTGAAACGCGGTTGCCCTGCTTCGCGGCTCGCGGATGGGCGCTCACGTCGCTGATCGCCACGACGCTGGTTGCCGCGACGCACACGCCGAAAGCGGCGATGCCCTTCCAGGCGCGACGGCGAATGGGCCCCCGGTCGGAAGTGGCGTCGGCGCGGACGTTCACGACGTCCTGGGGATGGATCGTTCGGGCAGCAATCTCTTCCTGGCGGGTCCGGATCATCTGGGCGTTCAGCTGCGAATACATGGCGTCTCTCCTCGGATAGGGGCCGCTTGGCGGCGAGATCTCCCGGGTGGTCTGGCTCTGTGGGGTCCGGGCTTGTGCCGTGTACTGTCGCGCCGCGGGACGCTGGCGCCCACGTCCTGTGATTCGGTGGTTCTGCGTCCTTTGACGCAGTGATCCGAGAGCGCCTAGTGGTCCTAAGCGACGCCGTGGGCGTGACGCCGCAGCGCTTCGGCGTCGCAGATCACGACGCTGCGCCGACCGGTCGCAATGCAACCCAGGGAGCGCAGCGCCGCCAGTGCCTTGACGGTCGCTTCGCGAGACGCGCCGCACCAGCTCGCGAGCTGGTCCTGGGAGAGTGGGAGCTCCACTTCGACCCCGACTGGAGTTCGCTGGCCGAAGCGCTCTCCCAGCTCCTGCAGCCGCCACGCCACCCGTCCGAGCGTGTCGAGCGCCGCGAACTCGAGCCGCTTACGATCAGCGTCCCGCAGCCGGGCGGCGAGGATCCGGAGGAGCTCGCCCGCGGCGGCAGCATCGGTGAGCGCGCGCGTGAGCGCCGACCCGGGTGCGACCGTCGCCTCCACGTCGTCGACGGCGAGCGCCGTCGCCGATCGAGGAGCGCCGTCGAGCACCGAAAGGTCACCGATGACGTCGCCGGGACCACGGATGCCAAGCACGATCTCGCGTCCGCTGGGAGCGACGCTCGAGATCATCACCCAACCGCGCTCGATGATGAACACTCGCTCTGCGAGATCGCCCTCCGTAAACAGCGCCTGGCCCCGGCGGAACTGCACGCGCCGTCCCTCCCCACGCAACGCGCCAGCCAGCAGATCGCCAGTCTCTGTCGGCGCGGACACCAGCACAGTTTCGCGGATGTGAGTGACGCTCGCCAGGGAGACGCCGTGAGGCTCCGAGGTCCGTGACGGTTACCTCGCCGGAATGGAAGTCAAACGGCCGCCGGCTGTGTGCCGGCGGCGCGACAACGGCCCCGCACCCGCCGACTGAAGCCCTGCTCACGCTATTACTTCCATTTCCCGACGTCTTCAAGTCGGGATCGCATTCGCCCCGAGATGAGTCGTCCGGATCGAGGGCCTGTGAAAAGGGAGCAGGCGTCGGCAGACCTGCCGTATCTCCGGATGGTTCCACCCGAGTGTGGCCGAGTCGGAACCAACGCGCGCTCGGTAGCCTGGATGTGTGGCGACGACGCGGGTGGTTCGAAGCGAGCGGTTCCCCGACCTGGCCGACGAGGTTCTGTTCCCGCGGCTCTCGGACGCCAAGCTCGAGTGGCTGGGCAAGCGAGGGACGCGGCGCCGGTTCAGGCCGGGGGACGTGCTCTATGAGCATGCCGAGCGGGATGCGCCGTTCTACGTGATCGAGCGCGGGCTGGTCGAGTTCATCGATCGAAAGCCCGGCAAGGATGTGTACGTCGCACAGGCGGATAGCCGAACGTATATCGGCGACATCGCGGCATTTACCGGAGAGCCAACGATCAGCGCGTGCGTGGCGGTCGAGCCAACGGACGTGATCGTGTTCGACCGGGCAGGGTTGCGGGCCATGGTCGCCCGATGGCCGGAATTTGGCGAGCAGGTGTTCGCGACGCTGCTGGCCCGGCGGGCGTGGCACGAGGCCGAGGGGAACGGGGTCATGCGGTTGATCGCGCCTCGCAACTCTCGGCGAGCGTTCGAGGTTCGGGACCTCCTCGAGCGCAATCTGCTGCCGGTGCGCTGGTACGACGCCGACACCGACAGCGAGAGCGCGGCAATGCTCGAGTGGCTCGATATCCCGCGCTCCGAGACTCCGGTGCTGATCTACGCCACTGAGGTGATGCGCAACCCCTCGGCGGCGCAGGTCGCACGGTTGCTTCGCTTGCGCGCGGACGTCGATGGGGAGCGTTTCGACCTGGTCGTCCTCGGGGCCGGACCGGCCGGCCTCGCCGCGTCCGTCTACGGTGGCTCGGAGGGTTTGCGGACGCTGGTGGTCGAGGCTTGGGCGCCCGGGGGTCAGGCCGGGACGAGCACGCGCATCGAGAACTATCTCGGCTTCCCGACGGGGATCCGGGGGACGGAGCTGACACGCGCGGCGACGCTCCAGGCCCGCCGGTTCGGCGCGGTCCTGTCGAGCTTCCACCGCGCGGTCGAACTGGCCGACGGGCCGGACGGGCTCCTGCGGGTGGATCTTGACGATGGCCAGTACGTACTCGCTCGTTCGGTGGTGGTCGCGACGGGCGCTCGGTGGCGGGAGCTGCAGGCTGACGGTGTCGATCGCTTCCGCGGCGCCGGGGTGTACCACTGGGCGATGGCCGGCGATGCCGAGCGTTCCCGCGACCAGGACGTGATCGTCGTCGGCGGGGGGAACTCCGCAGGACAGGCGGCGGTGCACCTCGCCACGCGGGCCCGCAGCGTGCGCGTCGTGGTGCGTGGCGCGACGCTGAAATCGACCATGTCCAACTACCTCGTCGAACGCCTCAAGCGCTCGCCGCGAGTCGAGCTCATGACCGACACCGAGGTCGTGGCCATCCACGGTTCGGCCACGGTTGAATCGGTGTTGGTTGCCGACCGGCGGGACGGAAGCAGGCGGGAAGTGCCGGCAACGGCCGTGTTCGTCATGATCGGCGCCGATCCGTGCACGGAAGCGATCACGGGCATCCTCCCGGTTGACAGCGCGGGGTACATCCTGTGCGGGCCCGGCGCCGCGAGCCACGACGGGCACCTACGCTGGCCCGTGTCGGACCGCGAGCCCCACCTGCTCGAGACGACCCGGCCGGGCGTGTTCGCGGCGGGAGATGTCCGCGCGGGGGCCGCAAATCGCGTGGCCGGCGCAGTGGGCGACGGAACGATGGTCGTTCGGTTCGTACACGACGTACTGGCCGGCTGACTCTCAGGCCCACAAGGCCCCGTGTCCTGGACTCGGATGGTCACGAGCTAGTACTGGGAGGCGGACCGGACAGGCTCGCGTCACGCCCGTCTGCGACTGCCTCGAGGGAGACGCCTTCTGGATCATCGCCCAGCGCGGACGCGACGCCGACTACGTGCGAAACATCAAGGCACTTTGGCTCATCGATCGGCGTCCGGCTCGGATCTCTGCCGCTCAATTTGCCGGACTGCTGCGACGCAGGCTTCGAGCCGGTCATCACCTTCCCCGACGGAGGGGTGCCGCGCTGGCGCGGATGCCTGACGAGTGCCTTGGCACCGCCGGCCACACGCCGCCGACGATCCCGCAGGGTCGCACTCAGGCCGTCGGTGGCGAGGCCGCCTCCGGATCTCCGGCGACCGCCTCCGCGAGGACCTTCGCGTCCTCGGCGCTCAGCCGGTGGCGAACCAGCCGGCCGCCGTGGCTCTCGAGCGCGCTGACCATCGCGTCGACGCGATCGGGCGCGGCCATCATGATCACAGCCGAAGATCCCTCCGGCACCTCCCGGCGGACCTCGTCGAAGAACGCGTTGCGCAGGTGCGGAGAGTTCCTCTCCTGGGCGACGCCGCCAGCGAGTCCGCCCCCGACGAACCCCACAGCGAGGCCTGCGGGGCCGAACAGGAGGCCAACCGCACCGCCCGCCACCGCGCCTTCGGCGGTCTTCGTGCCGATGAACTCCTGCTCGTCGTCGGCGTCCACGTAGCGGCCGGCGAACGTTCCTCGGACGATGATTCGGTTGCGCCGATGGTGCTCGACGAACGCGATCTGGTCGGCCCAGGCCACGCCGTCGACCGACCTCGGCGCGCGCGAGTACGCCTGCTCAGCGCCCTCGGTGTGCTCGAACACCATCAGCGCGAAATCGAGGCCATTCGTCTCCAACGCCCGCGACGATAGGGGTCCCAGCCTCGGAAACATCGTCCGAATCGGATGACGCCGGGCGCGGTTGGGAGAAACTCGCAGTCTCCGAGACGATCCGCTTTCGCAACTGGATACCGGCCGGCGGGGACCATGGTCGCCTTGCCGAGGCTGCGGATCGACTGGTGGTGGCGCTCGAGACCGATCTGGAGTGGGAGCGTCAGCACACCAGGTTGACAGTCAGGGCGCTGGAGGGGGATGAGTCGGACCCGGATCGCAGGAGTACCTGCTGGCAGCGAGACGGGCGGCGTCGCGGCGACAGCGCACTTCGCCGCGTGACTCGCAGCACTGAGGAGCTCCCGATTCTGAAAGAGCTCCGACGCGCAAAAGCGGCTTGCTTGTTACGGATGCGGCGAAATACGGCTTGTGTTGTGAACTTGAGTAAACATCTTGTGACTTGTCTTGACAAGTCGATAAGGCCGCAGTGAGGTGTCCTCGGCCAAAGCGAACAACTGGGGGTTCCTGCGCGATGAAGAAAGCTCTCATCTTGTCGTCGTTTGCCGCAGCGATTGTGATCGCCGGGTGCGGTTCGAGCTCGAGCTCGAGCACGACAGCCAGAAGCGCGGCGACGGCGACGCCCGCGTCGTCAACAAGTGCCGCGTGCCCGCACAGCCCGGTCAGGTTCGCGGTCGAGCCCTATGACACGGGCCCCAACCTGGAGAAGGCATACGCCTCGGTGGCGACTGACATCGGCCAGAAGCTCGGCTGCCCCGTCCAGCTGATCATTTCCAACAGCTACGTCGCCGAGATCGAGGCGATGCGCGGTGGCCAGCTCGAGATGGGTGAGTTCGGCCCGCTCGGCTACGTCCTCGCGCACCAGATCGCGGACGCGCAGCCTGTCGCGGCGTTTGGCGACAAGAACGGCAAACCAGACATTTACTACGCGGGGATCTGGGTTCCCAAGAGCTCGCCGATCACGAGCCTGACGCAGCTGAACGGCAAGACGCTGGCGCTCTCGAGCACGACCTCAACCTCGGGAGGCCTGTATCCGATCTCGGCGCTGATCAACGCCGGCTTCAAGTGCACCGCGACGAACTGCTCGGGGGTCAAGATCAAGTTCACCGGCAGCCACACCGACGACATGCTCGCTCTCACGCACGGCACCGTCGACGCGGCCGAGGTGAATAGCCAGCAGGAGGCGGTCGGGATCGCGGCCAAGGAGTTCAAACCGGCCGACTACCGCGAGATCTGGAAGTCGACGGCGATCATCAACGACCCGATTACCGTCTATGGCAAGCTCTCACCCGCGTTCCAGGCCAAAGTGAAGGCTGCGCTGCTGTCGCTGACCGCGGCGCAGACCTCGACCGTCGATACCGAGCTCGGCACCTCCAGCAACGGCCCGATGGTGCCCGCGAATGACGCGCTGTACAACCAGGTGCGCGCGGTCGCAAATGCAGTACATCTGACCCCATCGGACCTGTAGGACCAGTGAGGCCGGAGACGGCCATCGATTCGAGATCAGCGAGCACGTCCAGGGCGAGCGCCCCGGACGTGCCGTTGGTCGTCGAGGGGATTCGCAAACGCTTCGGGTCAAACGAGGTCCTCAAGGGCGTCGACGTGCAACTGCGCCGAGGTGAGCTGCTGACCGTCCTGGGCGCGAATGGTTGCGGCAAGTCGACGCTGCTCCGGTGTGCGATTCGGCTGCTCGATCCGGATGCGGGCAGCGCGAGGCTGCTCGGCCGCGACCTGGCGGAACTCGGCGGGAAGGAGTTGCGGGTCGCGCGCCGCGAGGCCGCGGTGATCTTTCAGCAGATCGCGCTCGTCAAGCGCCGCAGCGCGATCGACAACGTCTGCGCCGGCGCACTCGGGCGGATGCCGCTCGTGCGCTCGCTGACGGTGCGTAGTTTCCCTGGCGAGGTGCGCGAGCGCGCGGCCGTCGCGCTCCAGCGGGTCGGGATGCTCGGCAAGGCGTGGCAGCACGCTGGCACGCTGTCCGGGGGTCAGGCGCAGCGCGTCGCGATCGCGCGAGCCTGCTGCCAGCAGGCATCCGTGATCCTCGCCGACGAGCCGGTCTCGGCGCTCGATCCCAGGGCCGCCGAGGAGGTCCTGTCGTTGCTCGCGGACCTCGCCCACAGCGACGGTCTTGCCGTGTTGACGGTGCTCCACCAGCCTGAGCTCGCGCTCAGGCACTCGGACAGGATCGTTGGGATGAGTCTCGGCACGGTGATGTTCGACAAGCTCCCGGCCGAGGTCTCGCACGATGAGATCGACGCTCTCTACCAGCACCTCCACGGAGCCTGAGCGTGCCGACGCCTACCGACCTCAGCTTCGCAGCGCCGGATTCACCCGTTGTTGCGCCCACGCTCCCGCCGCGACCGCGGCCGGCTACCTCCCGACCCGTCCTGCTTGCCGTCGCAGCTCTGCTGATCGGGCTGCTCGTCTACTCGTGGATCGAGGTAGGCGGTTCGGTCACCGAGTTCGTCGACGGCTGGTTCAACAGCAAAGGTCTGATTCGCGACGTGATCCCGCACTCGCTGCCTCCACAAGGCGACCAGTTTTGGCCTGGCATCAGGTACGCGATGGTTACCCTCTCGATCGCCATCCTCAGCATCGCCTTCGGCGTGATCTGGTCGATCGCGATGCTTCCGCTGGCGGCTGCCAACCTCGCGCCGTCGCGTACCGTCTACGCGGTCGCCAGGCTGATCCAGGCGGTCCTGCGCGCGATTCCCGAGTTGATCATGCTGCTGTTCTTCAACATCACGATCGGGCTCTCGCCGTTCGCGGCAGTGGTCGCGCTGACCTTCCATGGAATCGGGGTGAAGGGCAAGCTGTTCGCCGAAGCGGTCGAGGAGATGGACATGGCGCCCGTCGATGCGCTCCGGGTGGCCGGGGCCGGGCGGATTCAGGTCTTCCTCCATGGCGTGCTGCCCGAGGTGCGTAACACCCTCACCGGGCTGATGCTGTACCGGCTGGACGCGAACTTCCGCTCGGCCGTCACGCTAGGCGCCGTCGGGGGCGGCGGGATCGGGTTCCTGATCGACAACCAGCTGGGGATCTTCGACTTCGAGGCGGTCTGCACGTACATGATCATCCTCGTCGTGTTTGTGCTCGCGATCGAGCGTCTGTCTGCGATCCTCCGCCGGCGCTACGCGACCTAGCTCGACGGCCACGCAGGTGTCAGACTTGCGCGTCGCGATGGGGAGAGAGCGAACCGCGCCGCGCCATACGGTGATCGCGCAGACGTTGCGCGCGGCGATTGCCGCGGGCGAGCTGCCGCGGGGCTCTGCGCTGCCGTCCGAGGCGCAGCTGTCCACGCGCTTCTCGGTGTCGCGCGGAACCGTCCGCCACGCCCTCGCGACATTGCGCGCCGAAGGCCTGATCGAGGGTGGTCGCGGCCGCGCGCCGGTGGTCCGGGGCGCGGGCTTTTCCCAGAGCTTCGACCAGCTCGTCTCGTTCTCGGTCTGGGCGCGCCTCCTCGGCCGCACGCCGTCGGCGCGGACGCTCGAGCTCGCCCGCCGTCCCGCCGACGCTGAGACGGCCGCCCAGCTCGGGCTCAAGCACGGCGATCCGGTGTTCCAATACACCCGACTTCGCCTGCTCGACGGTGAGCCGATGATGGTCGAGCGAACGGCGATGATCGAGCGCGTGGGCCGGCTGCTGCTCGACTGCGACCTCGACACCGGCTCGGTCTACGAGCAGCTGGGCGAGCGAGGCGTGGAGTTCAGCGAGGCACGGCAGACGATCGCCGCGATCGCCGCCGGCGGGGAGGACTCAAAGCTGCTCGAGATCCCGCGGCGCGCGCCGATGCTCGAGGTGCGCCGGCGCGCTTTCGATCCCGCAGGAGTGCCGCTCGAGTGGGCCAGCGACCGCTACCGCGGCGACCGGTTCGAAATCACGATCCACAACCAGCATGCGCTTCCGCGCTCCGGGGTGGCGCTTCAGGAGGCGCAACCTCCCGCGTTGCGGGCAGCTCGCTGAGATCGCTCACGGCCGCGTCAAGCACTTGGATCGCGAGCCCCAGTGCGGTGGTCATCCCGATCCCGGAGACCACTTCGACAAGGCGCACACCGGGCAGCGGCGCGTGGATCAGAAACGGGGGTCCCGGGGCGCTCGGGTACACGCCGAGCCAGCGTTCGCGGACGTCGAGCTGCGGAGCGCCGAGGAGCGCGCTTGCCTCCGCGAGCAGAAGTTCGTCGATCCGCTCCTCGCGGAAGGGGGAAACGGTAGGGCAGTAATCGTGGCTATCGCCGAGGATCAGGTCCCCGCCCGGTAGCTGGGTGATGATCAGATGGATCCCCGCCGCGATGAGCTCGGGTCGCTCCGCATCGAATCGCTCGCGCACGCGCGCCGCGTCGGGCGCGGACGTGAACGCGGGGTAGCGCAGAAGGCTCAATCCCGTCAACAGGGCCGGGCCGTATCGGCGGCCGGCTGGCGCCGCGACGCGAAGCATTTGCAGCTTGCAGAGCGTCAATCCATCCCGCCCCCGCGACACGAGCGGAAGCGAGGCGAAGTCTGGACCCGGGCAGAGCAGCACGATCGGCGCGCGCACGCGTGCGCGGGCAGATTCGACCACGCCCGCGCACACGTCGTGCACGGACGACTCCCAGAGGACGAGCGTGTCGGCGTCTTCCTCTAGGAGCGACGTCAGCCGCGCGACCGCTTGGCGGGGATCAACCCGGAAGTCGAGCGCCGCGTGCATTCCTCCGCGCACGCCGTCGATCGGGATCGGCGCGAGCGAGCCGACCTCAGTTGGGGTGAGCACCCGAGCACCGCGGCGCTGGTCCGCGGCCACCGCCTCGAGCACGGCAAGCTCATCGTCGTGGCGCCCCACCACGACGCTGCCCTCGAGGATCACCTCGAGCCCGGCGCGTCTCCCGAGCTCGATCCACCTCCGGCGGCTGTCGAGCGCACATTCGAGCGAGTCGTCGGCCATCGCCGCGACGCATCCGTGGCCGAAGTTGCGCACACTTGCCCCGACCGCCCGCCGTGCGCGATCGATGACCACCACGCTCAGGCCACGCTCCCGCGCCTCGAGCGCGTGGGCGACGCCGACGATCCCGGCGCCGACCACGCAGACATCAGCATCGATCGTCCGCAGTGCGCTCATACTTGTAAATACAAGTCTATGGCCCGTGGCCTCCGTGTGACGATCTGGTGATCCTGCCGGGTACGCGGCGGACCGCGTCCGCCCACTTGTATAGTCATGCTGTGGAGGTCTTCGCAGCCAACGGCTGTGTCTACAGAGTTCCCCGCCGGCGGGTGCTGGCGATCTGCGCAGACGGCTGGGACCCCGAGTACGTCGATGACGCGTTGGAGCGGCGACTGATGCCGCGTCTTGCCGAGGCGGTGTCAAACGGGGGCACCTATATGCTCGCCCGGGCCCAGGTTCCGACCTTCACGAATCCGAACAACGTTGCGATCGTCACCGGCGTGTGCGCCGCGCGCAACGGCATCGCCGGCAATCACTACCTCGACGGGGCACGCCGGGAGGTGCCAGTGACCGACCCGAGCTTCCTGCGCGCAACCACGATCCACGCCGCAGCCCGTGAGGCGGGAGTCGTCGCGTTGTGCGTCACCGCCAAGGACAAGCTCCGCCGGCTGCTCGCCGCCGGGGGTGTTCCCGCGTTCAGCGCGGAGTGCGCGGGCGAGCAGTTGCTCGAGGACGGCACGCCGGTGACCGAGCTGCTCGGCCGGCCCAATCCGGACATCTATGACTGGGCCCTCTCGCCGTACACGATCGATCTCGCGGTCGCGCTCGCCGAGCGGCTCGACGCGCGACTGGTGTACGCGTCGCTGACCGACTATGTGCAGCACTCCGCCGCGCCTGGCGACCAGCTCGCAGACGTTTTCTACCGCGCGATCGACGACTCGCTGGGCGCGGCAATCGACGCCGGCTTCCTCGTCGGCCTGGTCGCGGACCACGGGATGCGCGCAAAGACGGCGCCCGACGGAAGTCCGAACATCCGCTTTCTCGATGAGGCGCTCGCGCACGCAGGTGTGCGTAGCGCCCGCACCGTCTGCCCGATCACCGACCCCTACGTCGTCCATCATGCGGCGCTCGGGTCGCTCGCCTGGGTGTACCTCGACGACCTCGACGAGCTTGACCGGGCGCGCGGTGCGGTCGCGGCGCTGCCGGGCGTGGAAGCCGTGCTCGACCGCGGCCCGGCCGCCGAGGCGTTCGAGCTTCCCGGTGACCGGATCGGCGACCTCGTCGTGCTCGCTGACGGCGACACGGTCCTCGGAAAGTCGCGCGAAGCCCACGACCTGAGCGCCCTCAGGGGCCACCTGCGCTCGCACGGCGGGTTGCACGAGCGCATGGTCCCGCTCATCGTCTGCGCGCCGCTGGAGGACAACGGCCTCGCGGGCCGCCGGCTCTACAACCGGGACCTGCACGATCTCCTGCTCAACCACGTTGAGTGACTCCAACCTGAGTCATCCCGTGACCGCCACACGAACGCTCCAAGTCCACTCCCCGTACACCGGCGAGCTCGTCGGCGAGGCACCCATCTCGAGCGGGGCGGACGTAAGCGCGGCGCTTCACGCGGGCGCGGGCTCGGAAGCATCGAAGCTCTCCAGACACGAGCGCTCAGAGATCCTGAACGGCACCGCTGCGGCGCTCGCCGAGCAACGCGAGGAGCTCGCGACGCTGATCTCGCTCGAGTCGGGACTGTGCCTGAAGGACACGCGACATGAGATCTCACGCGCCGTCGACGTCTTTCGGTTCGCAGCGATCGAGACGCTACGCGACGACGGCGAGACATTCGCCGGCGACATCACGGCACACGGCGGCGATCGCCGCGCGCACACCCTTCGCGTGCCGGTCCGCCTAGTCGCGGCGATCACGCCCTTCAACCACCCCGTCAACCAGGTGGCGCACAAACTCGCGCCGGCGATCGCGGCCGGGGCACCGATCGTCGTCAAGCCGTCCGAGAAGACGCCGCTGAGTGCGTTCCGGCTGCGCGAGCTGATCGCCCAGGCCGGCTTGCCGGCTAATGCCGCACAGGTGGTCTGCGGAGATCCGCAGGAGGTGCTCGACGCGTACCTGTCACACGAGGGGGCCGAGGTGATCTCCTTCACCGGCGGGGTCGCCGTCGGCAAGGAGATCGCCACGCGACTCGGCTATCGCCGGGCCGTGCTCGAGCTGGGAGGCAACGACCCGATGATCGTGCTCGGGGACGCGGACCTCGAGGAGGCCGCACGCCTGGCCGTCCGGGGGGCGTTCGCGAACTCGGGGCAGCGCTGCACCGCGGTCAAGCGAATCATCGCCGTCAACAGCATCGCCGACGAGCTGTCCGAGCGGATCGCGGCCGGAGCCTGCGCACTCCGGCTCGGGGACCCGCTCGACAAGGACACCGATATTGGGACCGTGATCGATGAGCGGGCCGCGTCAGTGATCATCGAGCGCGTGCATCGCGCCGTGGCCGGGGGAGCTCAGCTACTCCACGGCGGTGACCGCGAGGGGGCGCTCGTGCAGCCCACGGTGCTCGATCATGTCCCGCTGGACGCGGAGCTCGTCGCAAGCGAGACGTTCGGACCGGTCGCGCCGATTATCCGGGTCGCCGACCTCGACGAGGCGATCGCCGTGTCCAACGCAACCCGGTACGCGCTCTCGAGCTCCGTCTGCACCTTCGACTGGCGGGCGATCGCGCGCTGCATCCGCGAACTGCGGGCCGGCACCGTCAACGTGCGCGAGGTCCCCGGGTGGCGCACGGAGCTGACGCCATTCGGCGGGATCGGGGACAGCGGTCTGGGGGTCAAGGAGGGCGTACGCGACGCCATCCGTGCGATGAGCTTCACGAAGCTGTACACGCTGCCATGGAGCTGAGGTAGATGGGTGAGCACCGCGCGGGCGAGACCGTCGAGGAGATCCTCGCGGCGTGCCGCTCGATGGTGGGGCTCCCATATGACGGCGAGCCGGTCGATCAGCTCGAGCACGCCCTGCAGTGCGCCCACCTCGCGCGATCGCACGGCGGCGAGCGTGAGTTCGTGATCGCGTGCCTGCTGCACGACATTGCGCGCGCGCCCGCAGTGGCGGGCATTCCGTACGACGGGCCACGAGAGCACCACGGGGAGACTGCCGCTCGCTGGCTCGAGCCGCGCGTAGGCGCCCGGATCGCCTGGCTGGCGGAGCAGCACGTCCCCGCCAAGCGCTACCTGGTTGCCACGGACCCGGCGTACCGAGGCAGGCTGAGCGACGTGTCGGCGCGAACGCTGCGCGCCCAGGGCGGCCCGATGAGCGACGAGGAGGTCTCTGCCTTCCGCTCCAACGCCGACTGGCAGCTAGCGGTCCGACTGCGCGAGATCGACGACGCAGGCAAGGTGCCCGGCGCGAGCGTGCCGGACCTCGACGCCTACGAAGACGACCTGCTCGCGGTCGTCGTCGCGCGGCTATGCGCCGGAACGTGACCCCGCCGCCCGCACGCCTAACTAAGTGCCGCGCTGCGAGAGCATCGCCATGGCCACGCACTGCCGCGCGCGTTCGCCGTCGATCCTGAAATCTACGAGCACGAGCTCGAGGCGATCTGGCGGCGGAGCTGGCTGTTCGCGGGGCCCAGCATCCAGGCGCCGCTGCCGGGGGACTTCTTCCGGTTCGATCTGGGGGACGATTCGGTCATCGTCGGTCGCGGACACCGCGGCGAGCTGATTGCGCTGCACAACACCTGCCGCCACCGCGGCATGCCCGTCTGTGAGGGCGAGTCCGGCCACGTCGAGCGCTGGGTCTGCCCCTACCACCAGTGGAGCTACGAGCTCGACGGGAGCCTCAGGACCTGCGGGGGCATGAACGACCAGCTGCAGCGGGCGGACTACGGTCTTGTCCGCGCCGGGGTCGCAGAGATCGGGGGACTCGTGTTCGTCTGGCTCGGCTCGGACCCAGAGCCACTAGGCGAGGCGGCGACCGAACTGGCGGCGGCGCTCGCGCCGCAGGGCCTCGAGCGCGCCACGGTGGCGCACCAGATCGACTACGAGGTCGGGGCGAACTGGAAGCTCATCTGGGACAACAACCGCGAGTGCTGGCACTGCCACGCGAGCCACCCCCAGTACGTCAGGGCAAATTTTGACAACGCCCCTGACAACGAAACCACGCGCGCCCTCATCGCGAGGCGATCGTCCGATCATGCCCGCGCGCTCGGCGTGGCTCGCGCGGTCGATCACGGCGAACCGGGTCTGTACCCGTTCCCGTCGCCCGGGCGCTGGTGGTCCGCCAGCCGCACTTCGCTCGCTCCCGACTTTGTCACAGAGTCGCTCGACGGCGCGCCGGTCGCGCCCCTGATGGGCGAATACGCCGAGTACGACGTGGGCACCCTTCGAGTCCGTACGGTCCCGAACTTTTGGTGCCACGCGAGCGCCGACCACGTGGTGGCGACCCGACTGGCGCCCGCCGGCCCGGAGCTCACGCGTGTCCGAGTCCAGTGGCTGGTCGACCGTGAGGCCGTCGCAGGACGCGACTACGACCCGGGGCGATTGCTGCCGTTTTGGCGAGTGACCAGCGAGCAGGACTGGAGCCTATGCGAGCGAAACCACCGGGGCGTTCGCAATCCCGCGTTCGTACCCGGGCCGTACTCGCTCGCCCGCGAGCAAAACGTAATCGCGTTTGCCGACTGGTATCTCGCGAGGGTCGCAGACGCTGGGCAGGTCGCGAAAGCGTAACGAGACCCGGTCGCATTTCGAGCGCCACTCTCCACGCGAGGACCGGTTCGAATCCGGTTGGAGGTACTCCTACTTGACGAATCGCCTTTGGCGACGGGCCTCTCGGCCGTTCTCCTCGCCGCCTGCGCCAGTCCGAGACTCCGGCGACGGCGCTTCTCCCAGTCCGGCCGCGATGGTGAGCTCGACCACGTCGACGACTCGCTGCGCCTTCGCAAACGCGTCGTTCGCTTCCTCGATCGTGATCGTGGGCTCGTCGTAATCCGCTTCCGTCCGGTCAGTTCCAAGTTGGCTGAGCGCACGGCCGACTTCCGAGCCGATCCTCGTACGGTTGGTCGCGCCCGCGGTAGCGCGGCGACCGCCGCTGAGACCGCGAGGCGATATTTCTGTGGGAGATCCGAGGGTCGATTGCGTGGAAGTTACGGTCTCGCCGCGCGTGGGTGTGAGACAGCATTTGTCCCTGACGGAACTGAGGTGAGGACCGATGG
>Ga0187769_10000751_pt1 | contig 18004 bp, 17 predicted proteins | sample 0116_SJ02_MP02_1_FD_133140 | JGI IMG/M metagenome (GOLD analysis project Ga0187769, IMG submission 133140) | Tropical peat soil microbial communities from peatlands in Department of Meta, Colombia - 0116_SJ02_MP02_10_MG | ecosystem: Environmental > Terrestrial > Soil > Wetlands > Peat | place... | reverse complement strand
CGCTGGACGTCCGGATCGTGCGGGCCCTGCGCCATCGACCCATGGCCACGCTGAGTGAGATCGCCCGGACGGTCGGGATCTCCACCCGCACGATGACGCGGAGGTACTCGGACCTCCTGGACGACCGTGCGGTCTGGTTCGTTCCGGTCTTCGACTTCCGGGCCCTTACCCGGCCGGTCGTCTCGTTGACCCTACATGTCCGGCCCGGCACGGCGAGAGAGGACCTATCCGAGCAGATCCGGAGCCGCTTTCCCCTCACCCTCGACTTCACGACCTCGGACGTGGGGCCCGAGATGTCCCCCCTGGACCTAGTCTTCTTCGTGACCCTCCCCTCGGCCGCCTACCTCGAGGAACTCGAGCGGTTGGTCGGGAAGGCGGAGGGGGTGGAGAACGTCGAGTCGTACGTCATGGTCCGGATCCTCGACTTCCCGGAGTGGTTCGACTCCCACCTCGAGTCGCTAGTCTCCCCCGTCGGACGGGGACCCCGGACGCCGGCGGACCGTGCGATCGCCCGTAGGGGCTAGGTGAACACCAGGTTCACGATGCCGGTGAACGGGTTTCCGGGCAGCGATAGGGTGAGGTTGAGGGTACCGTTGCCGTTTCCTGGGACGAGGACCGGGACGTTCGTGTCGGAGACCCCGAACCCGCTGGTGTTCGTCGTGACGGAATAGACCGCACAACCGGTCGAGTTGTAGTTCGGCACCGGCAGCGAGAGTCCGTCCGACGAGCCGGGAGTGTCGTTGAACCCGTCGTAGGCGATCGGGTGGGTCGCTAGCCCGCAGGCGTTGTCGGGAGAGTAGACGTCGATCTCCGTGATGTCGACCACGTTCGAAACGCTCACGTAGTAGAGGACCCCGGCGAGCACGATCACGATCACCACGACCAGTACGATCAGGATGAGCAGCCGTCGGGGCCGGCGACGGGGCGGGGGCATCGTCGGCGCCGGAGGCATCGGTGGGTAACCTGGAGGGGGCGGCGGGCCACCGGTCCATCCCCCGGGGAGAGGCTGACCGCCCCCGGCACCCTGAGGAACCGGCCGGCCGCAGTAGGCGCAGAACTGGGCGCCGGCGGAGAGCGGTGCTCCGCATCCCATGCAGTAGCGAGCCGCCACGACGCGCACCAGAGAGCTGGGGTATATGGCCTCAAGGCACCGGGCGCCGTTGGCGTGGCACCCTCGACCAAGACCTCGGTCGGAGACCGGAACGCGCTCGGGAGGCGCGAGGGTTCGGTTCGCTGGACTCGAGGAGCCGGAGGAAGGAATCGTGGAGTAGACCGTTCGACCCCAGGACGTTCGGGGAGGTAATGGAGCGCTTGCCGGCCCAGTCCGTGAACCGTCCGCCCGCCTCCTCGAGGATGGGCAGGAGCGGGGCCGAATCCCAGATCTTGAGCCCGACGTCGACCATGGCGTCCACTCGCCCGGTCGCGACCAGCGCGAACCCGTAACCGTCCCCCCATCCTCGCTGCGTCTTCGTGGCGGAGGAGAGCCGGCGGAACGGGATCCCCTCCGCCTCGAGGGCACGTACCGAGGTCGTGAGGAGCGTCGCATCCTTCAGTCGGGAGGTCGTGGAGACGTGGGCTGAGCGGCCGTTCCAGTGGCAACCGAGCCCGGTGGCAGCGTCTACCGTTTCCCCCAGCGCGGGAAGGTGGATCACCCCGACCGAAGGACGACCGTCCAGCGCCACCGCCACCAGAACGGAGTAGAGGGGTACCCCGTGGATGAACGACTTCGTGCCGTCGATTGGGTCAATGATCCAGCGGACCCTCGGGTCCCCCTCGGACACACCACCTTCCTCGCCGACGATCGTGTGGGTCGGATAGGTTTGGTAGATGACCCGTCGCACCTCCGCCTCGGAGGCCCGGTCGGTGGCGGTGACGGGAGAGCCGTCCCACTTCTTCTCCGCGTCCACGCGGCCCCCGAAGGCCTCCAGGGTCCGGCGGCCCCCAGCCCGGGCCGCTGCCCGCGCCACTCGAAGTAGGGCCGTCAGGGGTGGCAGTGTCGGGACGGGACGGTCCGTTGAGGGCATGACGATCAAGGAGACGGTTCGGAATCTCATCAGAGTTGGCCGTAGGGACGGCCGGACCCCGCGCGTCGACCGTTCCCGGCCCTCCGGGCTCGACGGCCTACGCTCCGCTCGGGGCCGGTCAACGGATCGTTCCCAGGTCCTCTTCGAGCATGCGACGGTCGTCCGCATCCCTCACGGCGGAACCGAATCGCTGGGCGGCCCGCACGAACCGGTCGCGGTCGGCCCGCTGTCCCGCCAGGGAAGCCGCCCGGGCCAGCGCTTCGTAGGCGTACGCCACGTAGAACGGCGCCAGACGGTGACGGCGCGCGAGCTCGAGTGAGCGACGCGCATGGTGGAGGGCAGCCTCGGAGCGGCCGAGGTCGGCGTAGACCCGGGAGATCTGCCACTCCCCGATTGAACGCTGAAGAGCCGTGCCGGCGCGGCCCCAGTGGTAGCGCGACGCGTGGGCGGCGTGGAGCATCTCGTCGTCCTCCTCCGCCGTCCTCCGCTTCTTGTCTAGGAGCGACCACGTCTGGTTGAACAGGTAGGCGCCCACTTTCCGGTGAGTCCGGCGGTCGATCGGGTCGTCGCTCCGGCGCATGCCGGTGCCAAGGGGCACCCTGATTAAATGCGTCGGTCGGCCAATGAGGTACGTTCTGGTGCTCGGACCGACCATCTCTTCATCTCCGGCCGCGTAGGCCCATCCTCCCGATCCACCATGGAACGCGCCGTGTCGACCGAAAGGAGTGGCCGCCTAGTCCAGTTCGCGCAGCAGGCCATCCGCCTCCGTCGGCTCGCTCGGATTGAGGCGCTGACCCTCGCGGTGCTCATCGGCGCGGCGGCCGCCACGTTAATCGAAATGGGGCTGATCCCGCACGGCGCCGCGACCGAGGCGGTCGGCGTCGGGGTGCTACCCGTCATGGCGATCTTGGCCTACCTCGCCCTGGCAATGCCCCCTCGGGTCATGGGACCGGTCGACCCGATTGTCGACCTCGTGCCCAACGAGATTGGGCTCCATGTCCTCACGGCGAGGGGGAGGAGGTTCACCCTACGCTGGAGGGACCCTTCGTTCGAGGTCCGGTTCGAGGATTTCCGCGAGACCACGTCCCGGACCTCCAACATCATCCGGATACTAGTCGGCCATGCCGAGCAATGGACGGGTGGGCTCAATTCGGACGACCTCGATTCGCTCGTCCACGAATTCCGGGCGCGCGGGATGGACGTGGCCAACTACCGTCGGCCTCGAGGGCTCGGCCACGGGGGCCAGTTCGTGACCGAGATTCGCGTGCGGGCGCATGCGCGCCCGAGGGCGGATCCCGATCGCCGGGCCACCGAGCCAAGACGGCCGAACGAACGCTAGACGCACTCGAAGTTTTGGCCAGGGGCTGGCGGGCGGACTGGCCCCCGCCTTTCCTGGGCCGCTCTGACGTCACGCGGCGAGAAGGTCCGGGTCGAGCCCGAGGAGCGCCCAGACGTCCCTCAAGCGGCACGGTCGCGCATCGGCACCGGAGGTGAGTCCCTTCTCGACCGAAACAAGACCCTCCCAGCGGTCGCTGGCCGGAGGAACGTAGACGCTGAGGACCCGGTCGAAGGCACGTACTAGCCCTTGAGTGGGTCGTCTCCGGGAGGAGGCGAAGAACGAAACGCCTTCCCGGTGGAGCTCGTCGTGATAGTCCCGGGGTTCGACGACCCGCTCCCTCAGCGCCGGCGCCAGCGCATCGACATTCGCCAACAGGATCGCGGAACGGCCGTCCATGGCGGAGGACCTGGCCACCAACTCCTGGAACAGTTCGGGGAGGGCCAGGAAGCCGGTCAATCGCTCTTCGCCTTCGGTCGACTCGGGAGCGACGAGACGTCGGAGCGAGGTCGAACTCCACTTGGGGGGCTTCAGGACCTCGGCAGCGACCGGGCCGAGGTCGGGGAGACGGGACCCCTTCGCGCAGATCCGACGGGCGACGCTCATCTGCCCGTCCACTGGCGGTGCGCAGTCCGCCCAGGCGAAGCTGCCGTGGAACCGAAGCGCCATCCCCACCGCCACCGCGTTGACCGATGCCTCGTCGGTGCCGTGCACCAGTACGGACTCGGGAAACGCGGGGGGCGGCAGGTTCGGGGGAGACGCCATCGCGGGTGACGGGGGGTCCATGGTCAACCTGAGGAACGGTTTCGCCACGGTTGAGACTGTACCGAATCGTTTCGGCCTCCCGAACGGGTTCGGGGGCCGCCGATGGCTTACGACGGGGCGCCGGAGGGACGGATCGCGCTCTCCAGGAGCTTCCGCTCGATGTGGGCGAGCGACTCCGAGACGGACGACTTGCTTCGTCCCAGCTGCTTCGCGAGGTCCGTCAACGTGATCGCCCGCGGGACCGCGAAGTAGCCGGCCGCCATCGCGTTCGTCAGAAGCTGCTGCTGGGAGTCGGTGAGGAGCGGGAGGTGGCTACGGAGCGGCCTCCGGCGGATCGAGACGATCGACACTTCGGGGGTTCGCGAGCGGGCGAATTGGAGCACCTCGTCGAACTCGGCTCGGCGCGCGACGACCTCCCAGGTCAGATATCCACCCTGCATCCGCAGCGGGAACTGGAGCGGAAGCCGGAGCTTCCGGTAGAGATAGACGACCGGAGGATTCCGGTAGGTGACCCGATAGATGCACCCATCCGCTAGCTCCGAGATGCTCTCGACGTGCTCGACGTCAGAGTAGGAAGAGATCTCGCGCGCCCAGACCCCTGGCGGCTGGCCGCTCACCCAGTAGTCGGAGACGGAGACGTCCTTCGTGACGTCGGTGCGGTTGAGCGCCTCCATCCGCACCGAGGGATGGGCGGTGCTGAACCGACCGGTCCAGAGGTTCTTCGGAATGCGGATGCGCAGCGTCGCCAGGAACAGACGGTCCTCGGTCCCGTCCGGGTCGGATGAGCGAAGAGCCTCCAGCCGTCGGCGAAGGTCGTTCGTCCGGCCCTCCCCCCCGATGGAGTTTCGAGCCCCCTTCCTCGGATCCACGGTACCTGCGTCCGGCCATCCCGGCCCACGGTCACCGGCCGCCGGCGGAATGCGAATCCCGAGATATAAACGTGGACCGGCGGTTCCTAGGTTGTAGGGCGGACCCCTCGGGGCGAACCCGCGACTCGGGTGCATCGTTTTTACGGGAGTAGACCATCACTCTCTGGTAGTACAGTGACACCGATTTCTAGCGAAGCGGACGCACGTTTCGACCTGTTCCGGCGACCGACGACCGTCATCCTGTTCGGGACCCATCGACCGCTTCTCCACTGGGTCGGCTACGCCCTCGGCTGCCGCGGTCCTTCGGAGTACTTCTGGACCGACATCCGACTAGCCGGTCAGCTGCCGGACCCGACCGAGCCGCTTGCCCTCGGCGTGGTGTCGACGGACCATCTCAGCGTCGTGGCGCCGGACGACCTCCGTCAGAACGACACCGGTGCGAACGTAGCGATCTCGGCGGTGATACGCTCGGACGAGCCACCGGACAACATCCGCCGGATCGTAGACTTTCTGAGACTCCCCTCCCACACCCAGGAGTTGCTTTCCTCCCGGTCACAGAGCGCACGGCCGCTCGTCCTCCTGCTGTCGAACGCCCACCGAATCGCCGTGATGTATCCGGCGGAGACGATGGCCGCGGTACTACGGTCGTTCGTCGACTTCGGGACCTGCCTCTTCGCGCTGTTCGGAGACGACCCTCCGCGCGGTCGGATGGAGTTCGACCATGTCCTACATCTGAGTGCCCACGACCTCCAGCATTGGGGGGAGGCCGAAATCCGGGTCGAGAAGGGGGACGCGAACGGCCCTTTCGCGATGGGCCGTCCCGTCGCCCTCAAGGAGATCCCCCAGGTTGCTGCCCTGCTCTCGGAGCGAGTCGGACCTCCCACGCGCTAGCGGGAGCAGTCGGGAACCGAACGAGCCCCTTCCACCGCGGTCATTCCGACCGCGCCGCCGCCGCGAACGCGGCCGCTCCAAAGGAGTCCCCGGTGACCTCGCGCACCCGGGGCACCCAGTCGAAGCGAGACCCGGGAGCCATCCATTCCCGGCGGAGCCATGGTCCGACCTTGGAGTTCGGCCAGAGCGGCCCTCCGAACCGTTCTCGGACGAACCGGGCGAGCTGGGCGGAGAAGAGGCTCGCGAACAGGTAGTTTTGGGCATAGACAGGCGTATCGATCCAGAACGAGTCCACGAACGAGAGCGGTTCGTACTCGTCAAACGCGAACAGTCTCCGTTCGAGGCGGTGGACTTCCCCCATCGGGTCGTGGTCGGGCCGGCGGTAGAGCAGTTGCTCCGTCCGCGACCAGGCGACGTTCCACGCCGTCAGGAGCACCTCCTGGGTCCATCGCATTCGGGAGATTGACTCCGCCAAGGGGAGATCCAAGTGCGCCTGCGCCGCGAGCCACCCCGGGTCCCTCGGAATCTCCTCGAAGAATCCGGCGATCCCCTCGTGAAGCCCTCCGAACCCGGGGATGTTCTCGTGCCAGCGGAGGAGATGCGGGGGCGCCCGGATGAGCGAGGAATGGACCGCGTGTCCGACCTCGTGGAAGAGGATGAGGTAGCAGCGCCACCCGCCCCTCGGATGGACCAAGATCCGAACGTCCCTCGGCGGGTCCGGGGCCAGAGTGAGGCCCCCCGCCGGAAGGTCGTGGAAGACGACTCGGAACCGCATCTGGGCCGTCCGGAACCCCCATCGGTCGACGGCCCGGAGGATCGTCGGCATCATCGAAGAGCGAGGGAACCACCGGTCCGCGAGGGGGGCGAGGCGGTTCAATGCGTAGGAGAAGTCCCACGGGTGCCAGCCGGAGACCCCCGCGATCGCCGCAGCCCGCTCTCGGAGTTGCCGGGCACTGGGGGAGGCCGCCTGGGCGGCCGCCGTCGCCAGCTCGTCCAGCCGCTGGGACGTGAACCCTTCGAACCCAAGGCGCATTTCGGCGAACGAACGGTGTCCGGCGGCGCGAGCCCGCTCGTTCCGGACCTGGATGAGCTCTTGCACCGGATCCTCGAGCGCACGGTAGAGCGGTTCGAGGGCATAGTACGCCCGGCGGCGTCGCGCCGGATTCGGGTCGTTCGCTAGGGCGTGGCTCACCTTCGCCCGGTTCACCCGGCGCCCCTCCCAAGTGGGTCGGAACTCGACGACCCGCCGGGTGAGTTCGGCGCGCCTCCGTACGACCTCGCGATGCTGCTCGACCCGGGTGTCGACGAGGATTCGCTCGAGGAGCTCCAGCCGACGGCGGAGGTCTTCCGGCCAGCTCCTCGAGAGAGCGGGCCGGACCCACCCAAGGATCCGCTCGTCCGAGAGGAGAGAGCTACGGCGGAGCTGCCACTCGGCGGCCCCTCGCACGGAGCGCCCCGAGTAGAGGTCCCAGTCGGCCGCCAGGATGGCTCGGTCGAGCCGCTCGAGCCGTCGGTCGAGCTCGAGGATGAACCTTCGACCGTCGTGCGGAGAGAATGAGACCGGAACGGACACCCTCGCCACGCGGGCCGATGCGTGTGGGAGGTTAAAGTCCCCTTCCTCCCCCGACGGCGGCCGAGGCCACAGCACGTGGCTACCGACGCTTCGAACCGGCCGAGCCCGAGGCCCGGCCGTTCATTCGAGGTGATAGGTCTCCGACGCGAGCCCGGGCGCCTCGCCTCCGTCCCACGATGAACGGTCCCAGCCGGGGACCCGGGAGACGGCTAACCGGATGACCAATCTGGAAAGGCTCGAGATCCAGGGGGCGTGTGCGGCATCGGCGACCGCGACCTCCCTCACCTCGGCGATCTCGGGAGGGCGTGCCACGGGCTCCCCGGAGATGTGGTGGAGACGGAAGGCAAAGTAAACGTCGCTCTCCTCAGGCCGAATGACCTTGTGACGGGTGAGAAGGAGGGCTCCCACTCGGGTCGATACCCCGGTCTCCTCGGTGAACTCCCGGACCACCGCGGCTTCGAGGGTCTCGCCGGGCTCGACGTACCCGCTCGGGATGGTGAAGCGCTGACGGTAGACCGCCCGGTTCACGAGGACATGGCCGTTCCGCAGCAGGACTCCCCCGACTCCGATGCGCGTGTGCGGCGCGGGTAGCGGGGGGAACGGTCGGCCGTTCATCGGGCGACCCTCGATGGAGCCTTCCCATTTAGGGTCACTCCGGCGGCCCCGACCGGACGGGAGCGACGGTACGGATAGGCTTCTGGGCGGGGACAGGCTCTTGCGGGAGGAAGCAATGCTCTTCGTCGGACGGGGGGAGTCGGTCATGGGTGCGCCCTTCGACCCGGGTCCTCCGGGTGAGCGCGAGGTCCGCATTCCGTTCGGGGCGCACGAGCTGGACGCCGACTTGGTCGTCGGGCCCCCGGGCCGCGGAATCGTCGTTTTTGCCCACGGCAGCGGGAGCGGCCGGAAAAGTCCCCGGAACCGAGAGGTGGCCCGACGGCTCCAGACCGCGGAGCTCGGGACGCTTCTGCTCGACCTTCTGACCGCGTCCGAGGCCCGAACGGACGAGCGGACGGCACAGTACCGGTTCGATATTCCTCGACTCACGGAACGGCTCCTCGTCGCCACCGATTGGCTGGGCCACCAGCCGGAGACGGGGACCCGACCCCTGGGCTTTTTCGGCGCGAGCACCGGGGGTGCGGTAGCGATGCGGGCGGCGGTCGAGCGGGCCGACCGTGTGGACGCCATTGTCCTTCGGGGGGCCCGTAGCGACCTAGGGGACCCCGTGGCGGAACGCATCCGATGTCCCACTCTCATCCTCGTCGGCGAGGAGGACCCCGAGGTCCGGAAGCTGAACCAACAGACGATGCGGTTGCTCCGGTGTCCGAAGAAGCTGACCGTGATCCCGGGAGCTTCCCATCTCTTCGAGGAGGAGGGCGCTCTCGAGGCCGTGGCCGTGGAGACTTCCGCCTGGTTCGTTCGTCATCTCGGGGGCCCAAGGTAGGGTTATTCGGCTCCCACCGAAGGACCTGCGGAACAACGGACCGTGCGCCCCCCCGGGCATGGTCGGGCATTCGTTGATTAGCCACGGGAACTGTGGCTTCTGGACACGACCGGGGTGGGCATGAAGGTCAGAAGGACCTCCCGTCGGGGGAGCTCCGCCCAGCACGGAGCCATGTGGCGGGCAACTTACGAGGAGACACCCTACAACCAGTTGCCGTGGTTCGACCCGGACCCGAGCCCCGTGGTGGTCGGGGCCGTCGAGGGCGGGTTCTTGCCCGCCGGCGCGGCGGTACTCGACATCGGCTGTGGCGCGGGCTCTAACGTCCTCTACCTGGCCCGGAAGGGGTTCCGGGCCCACGGCATCGACATCTCCCCAGGGGCGATCCGGGCCGCCGAGGCCCGAGCCCAGGCGGAAGGGCTCACGATCGACGTGCGGACCGGTGATGCGCTGGCGATCGCGGACCCCGCTGAGAGCTACGGGGGTCTCGTGGACATCGGCTGCTTCCACACCATTCCCATCGGCCGACGACCGGACTACGCCCGCGAGGTTGCCCGAATCCTTCGTCCGGACGGTAGTTTCGTTCTCTCATGGGTGGCTCGTGAGCACGAGGGGCCGCACGGGCCACCCCATCGACCTTCGCTCGAGGATGTGACAAAGACGTTCGAAGCACGGTTCCTGTTCACCCGGACGGAGTTTCACGGCGCCCCGCAAGGCGGGTCGCTCCCGTTCTACTCTGCCTGGATGGTCCGACGGTCGGTCCCTCAGCCGGCGGCGCGCTGAGTCGCGGACGCCGCGTCGACCCCTAGGCGCCCGCGCGGTCGGTCGGAGCTGGAACTCCCTTGTCAGGCGGAACGCCCCCTCTTCGTTCCGTTGTCCGAGCTTCCTGAATCCTACCAGGTCGGTGAACATGATCGCGGCGGGACGCCGCGGGCAGTCGTGCACGCCCCCACCTCGCCTTCCCTCAGTGAGGGGCTGCGTGGGGGACGGGGAGGAGTTTCGTGCAGCCCCAGTGCGCGCATGGTGCCCGGGGACGACAAGGGAAGGATTACATTCCGCGTCTGGGTGCCGGGGAGTGTGCTGCAATACGATCTCGCGGTCGAGGTCGACTACCCTTCCGAATCCTTCCGAGGTCGGGTGGCCATCTCCGGTCTTTCCGGCCCGGCTCCGCTGGAGCTGGACTCGACGGACCTGACGATCGAATCGGTGCGGTGGAAGGATGCGGCGACGGCGTTCGAGCTGGACTCGAAGAGAGGCAAGCTCGTCCTCCGCTCGGCGGTTGTCCCGTCGGAGCCGCTGACGGTAGTCTTCTCCGGGAAGGTGGTTCGCGGCATCCAGACCGGATTTTTCGTGTCCGGGAGGGGGGAGCGGAAGGTCTTGACGACCCAGATGGAACCGGAGGGATGTCGCCGTTTCTTCCCCTGCGTCGACCGACCCAACGCGAAAGCCGTGTTCCGCCTCCAGGTTACCACCCAGCCCGAGCTCCAAGTGATCTCGAACACCGAAGCCGAATCTCGGCTGCTGCCGGACGGGCGACGCGAGTGGCGTTTCTCGCCCACGCCGCAGATGTCGTCCTACCTCCTCTACCTCGGCATCGGCCGGCTCGAGGAAGTGGAGATGGACGAGCACGGAACCCGTATCATCGTCGCGGCGGCGCCCGGGTCCCGGGCGAAGGCGACGAACGCCGCAAAGGAGGCCGCCGCAGCGGTGCACGGATACGGCGAGTACTATGGCCTGCCCTATCCCCTTCCGAAGCTCCATCTCGTGGCGATCCCGGACTTTTGGGGCGCCATGGAAAATTGGGGGGCGATCTCGGGGTCCGACGATGCCCTGTTGTTCGACGAGACGACCTCCCCTGAGAGCCGTCGGCTCGCCCAGGCGGCGATTGCCCACGAGGTGGCCCATCAGTGGTTCGGAGACCTCGTGACCATGGAATCGTGGAACGACCTCTGGCTCAACGAGGCGTTCGCCACCTTCGCTGTGCCCATGGTCCAAGAGCGAACTCGGCTGCGCGAGGACCCTTGGGCCGAGTTCGTCGGACAAACTCGTCGGGGCGACATCAATGACGCGCTGATGGCGACGCACGCCGTCATGCCGCCGTCGATCGATTCGGTCCAGATCCAAACCCTCATCGACGAGGTGACCTACCAAAAGGGGAGTCGACTGATCCGGATGATCGAGGGGTACCTGGGTGAGGAGAGTTTCCGAAAAGGCATCTCCGAGTACCTCCGACGTCATCAGTACGCGAACGCGAGCAGCCAGGACCTCTGGCGGGCGCTGGAGTCCGTCTCGGGCCGGTCGGTCGCGACGGTGATGCGCACGTGGGTCGAACGCCAGGGCCACCCGTGCGTTCGAGTGAGCCAGGAAGGCCCGCGACTCCGCTTGGAGCAGGACCGGTTTCTGTACCTCCCCCGGGATGCGCCGTCGGACCCCTGGCCGATCCCCCTCCGTCTCGAGATCGACGGGGTCCAGCAGACGGTACTGTTCGACTCTCCCTCGGTCGCCTACCCGATGCGGGAGGGCGCCTCCTTCCGCATCGACCCGGATCGCCGGGGCTTCTTCCGTGTCCTCCTCGAGCCCCGATTGCGCGAGCGCATGTGGGCGAATGCGATGGCCCATTCTCCCCTCGACCGGTGGGGGATGCTCCACGACGCGGAGGGGTTCCTGCTTTCGGGTGACTACACCCTCGCGGAGTACAATCGGACCCTCCTCGAGGTACGCTCCGCGGCCGAGCCGGTCACCTCGCGCGAGGGTCTCGAGTCCATCCGATTCCTACGTCGTCTCCTGTGGGACGAACCCACCTTCTGCGAGACCGCCCGGCGGTTCTGCCGGGCCGTCCTCGACCGCTGCCCGACGGAGCCGCAGGGAAGGGGCGTCGAGTCCATCGCCATCCTCCGCGAGTATGCATCGGCGGCCCTCGCGAGCGTGGACGAAGCATTCGGTCGGTCCCTGGTGGGAAGGTTCGACACCATCGACCAGGAGGAGCCGGCGTTGCGATGGGCGATCACGGCAGCGTCCGCTCAGTACGGCCCTCCCGAGGCGGTCGGGCGACTGGTGGAACGGGCCCGGAGCGAGGACCCGGATGCCGCGTTCTTGACGTGCGTCGCCTTTGAGGTGCTGCGCGGACCGGAGTCGGTCCGAAGGGTACTGGACGGGATTCTGGACGCCCGGATGCGGCATTTCCTCGTCTACTTCTCACTCCGCTCGCTGGCCGTCAACCCTGACGGCCGAGCGCCGGTGTGGGATTGGCTGCAGAAGAACGCTCGAACGCTCGAGCGCAGGTTCGAAGGGGCCCCCGACCTCTCCCACCTCTTCTCCGAGGCCATTCCGGTGCTGGGACTTGGTCGAGAGGCCGAGGTACGGGCCTTCTTTGCCCGGGAGAAGTTTCCCTCGGGAGAGGCCGGTATTGGACGAGGGTTGGAGAACCTCGAGGTGTTCTCCCGGCTCCGATCCCGCCTCGCGGCTTCGGGTCAAGCCCAATAGGACCTTTCCCCTTCAGGCAAGCGGGCGACCGCCCCCTGCTCGACTTGGATGCGATGACCGCAACCCTCCCACCAGCGGAACCGGGATTGCCCTCTCCGCCCCCGGATCCGGTCGCGCCTTCCCGGAGGATTCCGCGGGGGCCACCCCCGACCGCGCGAGGCGTCCCTTGGTGGTTCCTCCTGCTGCTGGTGGTGTTGGCGGTCTCCCTGCTCATCCTGCTAACCTGAGGACCCGTTGTACTCGGCCTCCGACCGTCGTTGAGGCCAGGGGTCGGTGCTGCGGGATGCCGCGGCCGATGAGCCTTCGGGCCGACGCCTTATCTAACCGACCCATTTGGACGAGTCCATGGCGAAGGTTCCCCCCATCGAGCAGACGTACTTCTACGCCGTCTCGCCGAGCCGCGTCTTCGCGGCCCTCACCGAACCGGCCCAGTTGACGAAGTGGTTCGCTCACAAGGCGGTGGTCGCTCCGGAGAAGGGCGGGGCGTACCGGCTCTCCTGGCGGGGTGGGTACACGATGCGCGGGAAGGTCCGAGCGTTCGACCCACCGAAGAAGCTCCACGTCGACTGGGTCGACCGGTTCGCGGGAAAGAAGACGTTCGTCACTCAGGCCCGGTTCACGCTCGAGAGGAAGGGGAGGGGGACGATCCTCTCGTTGACCCACCGGGGGTTCAAGTCGGGGAAGCAATGGGTCGCCCTCTACGGCGGCATCCAATCCGGCTGGGCCTACTACCTCACGAACCTCCGGTCGGTGCTCGAGCACGGGGTCGACCTGCGGACCGACCTCGACGCCCTGGGTTGACCCGACACAACCTCTCTCGACGAGGTCCCGGTGACGGGAGAGCGGGTCGGCCGGCTGGCCATGGCCCCCGTCGTCCCCCCTCCGGAAACCCAACTCCCGACCGGACTCCTGTGGATCGTCCCGCTCCTGCTGGTCGTCGGCTACGTGCTGGTGGTCAACCAGTTCTTCCACGCCCAGGCCCAATGGACCGGCTACCGGCTCCTCGGGGTCACCCTGTTGCTCCTGGCGGTCACGGCCCTCTTCTCGGGCCTCTGGTTCGCCGCCGCCTTCGTCTCCGCTCTGGTGCTCGGGGACTACGTCACGTTCGGGGTCCTGCGTCTGATCGCGACCCTCCCCGCAATCCACCGCCACGTGATCGTGACCCCGCCGCGGCGGCCGGATACCGCACGCGAAGTCTGGGGACGGTTCGGGATCCTGCTGTTCATCACCCTCGGGTTCGAGGTCATCTTCCTGACGATGGTGGTCCGTCAAGGAGACCTGGCGCCGAGCTTCGCGGTCGAGCGGCCGTTCCGCTTCTTCCCGGCGGAGGTACTCGCCGGGCTCGGGCTCGCTCTCCTCATCGCACCGGCGGGCCCGTTCCTCGCGAGTCGGGTGCGGACGCGAATCACCGACTCCCTCGAGTTCCCCCTCCTCTGGCTGGCCGCGCTCTTGCTGGTCGTGGGGGGGACGAGCGTCCTGGTGCTGGTGGTGCTCCCCGGGTTCGTGTTCAGCCCGGGGCTCTTCTTCACCTCGATCCTGATCTACGCGCCCGCCGCCTGGTACGTATCCTTGGCGTTCTCCGTGACCGAGACCCGCGCACAACAACGGTTCGTTCGACGCGCGTGGACTGCCCGGGGCGACCGCTTTCACTTTGGCCGCCTCGAGGTCACGGATGAACCGGATGGTAGCTCCACCGAAGTCTAACGTCTGCCGAACCCTAGCCGCCCCCCTCCTCGACCCACTCCCGGGCGAGCGTGGCGGAAGCCCCGACCTAAATCGCCACGGCTAGCCCGGGGTGGCCCCGATCTGTACGAACACCTGCCCCGAGAACGGAGCGCTGGGCGCGGAGAGGGTGACGTTGAGGTAGGTCCAGTGGGTGTTGAAGACCGTCACGGGGACGTTGGACGAGACCAGGGTGAATCCCGAGGAGAGAACGCTGACCGACTGGATCGTGTAGGTCGAACCCTGGCCGGTGCCGTTCTGGCAGATGATGTACCACGAGAGATTGAAGTGGGACCCGCCGTCGACGTGGAACGGAACGGTCGGGGTCGACATGGCGATGTTGCTGCAGAAGGAACCGGTCCTCCACTCGAAGCCGAAGCTCGTGATCGTGTCCTGGGACGTTGAGGACCCCGCATGCGACACGAGCAGGATCCCAATACCTACGCCGGCAGTCACGACCACGACCACCACTACGACGATCGCGATCGTCCACCCGTGCGACTCCGGGCCTTGAACCGGTGGGGGAGGGACCGCTCCGGAAAGTGGGGGCGCAGGGCCTGGGACTCCCTCGTCGGTCGCCATTGCGATTCGGGCCATGCTCCACGGGGATAAGTCAGCCTCCGCTGAGGGCTTGGCCGGCAGGATGGCTCTCGGCCGGGCCGGTGATCTCTACGACTGAAGTGCCGCGGCGGCGGGTCCGTACTCCATACCACTAGCAAAACCCCGTGCTCGCACCTCGGCGCTATCCGGAAAACCGGCCGCCGGCGCGGCTTCTGAAAGCGCGACCTCAAGTATGTGGAAGGCACATAGACCACGGCGGTGGGACCTGCGCCGGCGTTGAAAACAGCGCGCGGGCAAAGGCAGCCGATGTCTGCAGAAGCGGGCCGACCCGGGCGTTGGTCGGAGGAGGCCTGAATGATGCATGACTCGGTCGCCACGTTCTATGGCGGATACGACCAGGTCGGCCTGCTCCGGCCACGCCGTTTCCACGTACCTTGGATTTACTTGGGTATCGGGGTCGCGGCCATCACCTTGGTCGGAGTCGTGGCCGCCGACGTGGCGGCGTTCACCAGTGGAGGCGCGGTCGTCCAAGTGACCGCCGTAGACTGGTACGTCGAGGGGAGTCTTCTGGCCAGCACGGGAGGGTTCTCCGTCCACACTTCGCAAGACGTCCAAGCGACGCTGACCTGCAGCACGGTCTGCTTCCGCATCACGGGGGCGACCGTCAGTCCCCCCTTCCAGTTCGTCAGCTTCTCCGTAAGCTATTCCCCCATCCAGTACGTCAACGTGACCGCGAAGGCGCCTCCCGCGGCCTACTCGGGACCTCTGAACATCAATCTCGATATACCCTAATTTTCGCTCGTCCTTCGCTCACGGAAGCCCCGCGCGCGTTCTCGCGGCGAGCCACCGGCGGGAGGCAAAGATTCGAGGCGGCGACTGGGTGAAAAAAGGATTGGGTGTCTAGAGTAGCGCGCGCTCTATCGGAGAAAAATGTCTCCCGGGGCAATCAGGGGCGTTCTGTCGGGGGGCGGTCCGTCAGAGCGTGGCGGCGGTAGGACCGCCCGACGAGTCGGGGGAGGGTCAGGGAGGGGGACTCCTCGCGTCGACCAAGACGATGCCTCGGTACCGTGGCTCCAACCCCAGCGTGAGGTCGACGGAACCATTCAGGGTGCGATTGGCCCATGATCCGTGGGCATGGCGACGGTGGAGCTCACCGTCACTGGTTCACATTATTCAATCGACGCGTGGACTGGGCAATCCCTGCTACGCGGCACACGCCAACCGCTCGAAACCAGCGGCAGGTACGTGCCCACTACCCAAGTCGAATGACTGACTCGATGGGCCCACTGGCGAAAGTAACCAGTTCCAACCCATTGGCAAATCGTAGAGAATCGATTGATTGTGGCTATATCCGAACGCGCTCCAGGTCAGATATCCGACCGACGAGATGACGGTCCCCCCAAGCGGAACGACTACCCGTACCGGGATCTGAACTTGACCATCCGCCTCAAGGGGGTAGTATCCGGATTGGTTGCACAGATTGAGGTCGACCGGTTTCCCCCATGACGAATCCGATGGATCGAACGACGTGTTGAACCAGACATATGCACCGGGGGTCAGAGTTGGGCACTCCACACCGGTCCCGTTGTACTGGGAGTTGCCGCTCCAAGTGTGAGGATCGGAAGCATCAGTTGAGTTGTTCGAAATCGAAATCACCATTCCTACGCCGCCGCACACCCCATAGAACTGAACTTGGGCGAGGAACGGCTGAGTGCAGGGGGCAGAGGCCGCACCGGCGACTGTTGTGTTCTGAGTTCGGTAGAACGTCCAATTGAAATCGGCCCAATCTGACAGAATCCCGGAAGTGGGGACGGTGTGTGACACCGTAATGGCGAAGGGAGGCATCGGTTTCAGGGGGCCGACCGTGACACCCCCTGAGACCATTGTGTAGTTCCAGCCGTATGTGGTAATGCTCGCATAACCACCGTCGGGTATGTTTGCTAGGTCGTTCGGAGTCAGAATCGTGTAGGTCCCTATGGATGACCCAAGTTGACAGACCTGCGACCGAGTCAGGAAACCCTTAGGTCCAAGCGAGAACACAAGAAACAGAGCCACCACGATACCCACAAACACCGCCGGCCAACGACGATTCGGGCGGGGTTCGAGATGGGTCATGGCAGGATGATCCACGACGCTTCAGGAGGTAGGGACCGGCAGCAACACGGTCATAGACCGGGCTGTACAAACGGGTTTTCGTGCCTAGTCCCGCGCGGGCGCAGGGGGACTACCGCCGCGAAGGTCTCCAGCCGGGGCCGCGTATCGGGTCGGAGCAGGCGGCCCGAAAGCAGTGAGAAAGGGCTCCCACAGGATGCGCGGGCGCGCGTAGAGGGGCTCGGGAGCAGCTCGGCGAAAGAGAGGATAGAGAGTGGTGGGCCCCCAAAGGCAGCTCCCTGAACGCGGGCGCGCATGCGTCACGTAGTAACTGAGCTGGCGGCCGCGCGGGGGGAGTCACACCGTGCCCAGCCTCTGCTCGAAGGGTGGCGTTCCGTCGTCATTCATCGTCGCTATAACGTCGAGCGACCTCACCCGGGTATGCGGGTACTCTATCTCGACGGACCAGGTCCCCAGAACATCCGACTTACCAGCGATGGCATCGAGTTACCGGACGGAACCATTCGTCCCCCGTTCGACACCGGCTACGACACGATCATCGTAGCCAACACCAAGGGATTCGTCAGCTATCCGGCGCTCAAGGCGCTCGGCAAGTTCGGCGTCACGCTGTCCCTTGTGGGCAAGGGAGGGACGCCACTCGCGACCTTCATCCCTTGGAACCGAAACGACGCGACGCTACGAATCGCCCAGATGAAGGCGCACCTGAATCCGAAGCTCAGATTGACCGTGGCAAAAGCGCTAGTTGAGGCGAAGACGGGGGCGCCACTCGAGCACGCACGAACCATCGAAGAGGTTCGGCAAGAGGAGTCCATCCGGGCGACCGAGTACTGGGGTCGCATCGGCGTCTCGAGGCGGAGTGGCTACTACGGGTGGGGTCTCCACCGCAACGCGACCACACACGAGAACGCCGCGATCAACTACGCCTTGGGCGTCCTCGCCATAAAGGCGCGGGTCGCCATCGCCAAGGTCGGCCTAGACCCCAGTATTCCATTTTTGCACGACCCTACCGAGTCCAAAGACGCGTTTGTTTTCGATTGGCAGGAACCCTTCCGTTCGGTCGTGGATGCGGCGGCCTTGCGGTTCCTGAAGACGCACGGTGAGGGGTCGTTCATCCGGGATGAGGAGTGGGTCGTTCGGCTCACGGGGCCGGCCGCCCGGGACCTGACCCGCGAGGTCGAGGAAGCCCTGAGCGTCAAGGTTCGGTACGGCGGGATGCGGGTGCCTATTGAT
>Ga0187769_10000750_pt1 | contig 18020 bp, 19 predicted proteins | sample 0116_SJ02_MP02_1_FD_133140 | JGI IMG/M metagenome (GOLD analysis project Ga0187769, IMG submission 133140) | Tropical peat soil microbial communities from peatlands in Department of Meta, Colombia - 0116_SJ02_MP02_10_MG | ecosystem: Environmental > Terrestrial > Soil > Wetlands > Peat | place... | reverse complement strand
CTGATGCGTTTTCGAACCTGTTCGGCTACAACCACCCTGATTATTTGGTCGGCCTTAATGTGAACGTTCCCATTCGCAACCGCGCCGCCCAGGCCGATCAGGTGCGCTCCGAGCTGGAATATCGCCAGGCGCAAATAAACCTGCAGCAGCTCCAGAATCGGATCGCCATCCAGGTGCGCAACGCGCAGTTTTCGGTGCAGCAAAACCGCGCCCGGGTGGACGCCGCCAACAGCGCCCGCCAGCTCGCTGCGGAATCGCTCGATGCCGAACAAAAGAAATATGCCCTGGGCGCTTCCACCAACACTCTGGTGCTGCAAGCCCAGCGCGATCTGGCGCAGGCGGAGTCCAATGTGGTCACCGCCATGTCCGCTTATGAAAAGTCCAAAGTCGAACTGGACCGGGTCATGGGGCTGACGCTGACGCACAACGGCATCGAGATCGCCGACGCCGAAGCCGGCAAGGTGACGCGCATGCCCAGCGTGCCTGGAATCTTGCGACGGCAAGAGACTGCCGAGCCACCTTCGATGCAGCCGCCGAGGTGAGTACCGAGTACCGAGTCGCGAGTACCGAGTAAGAAATAGCCAATTCCGCTCTGCCACGTAACTCGGTACTTGGTACTCGGTACTCGGTACTCTATGCTTTCCTCGTGGCCCTCTCTGTGGTGGTTATCACCTTTAACGAAGAAGCCAACATTCGCAATTTGTTGGAAAGCGTGCGGGCGGCGGATGAGCACATTGTGCTGGATTGCGGCTCGACCGATCGAACCCCGGAGATCGCCCGCGCCTTCGGGGCCAAGACGTTCACCGAAGCGTGGAAGGGATATTCAACCCAGAAGAATTCTGCCATCGAGAAGGCCAGCGGCGATTGGGTGCTGTCGCTTGACGCCGACGAGGCCGTGGAACCCGAACTGATGGAGGAAATCTTCTCCGTCCTCGACCGCAACCCCTCGGTGAATGGCTACTACCTGCCCCGCAAGAATTATTTCCTCGGGCGCTGGATCCGCCACGGCGGCTTCTATCCCGACCGCAAGCTGCGCTTGTTCCGCCGCGGCCGCGGCCGCTTCAGAGAGCGCCCGGTCCACGAAGTCGTTGAGGTAGACGGCCCCACCGCTAGGCTCAACCACGCGCTGGTGCACAATGCGTATCCCACGCTTGAAGGCTACATCCAGCACATGAACCGCTACTCATCGTTGGGCGCGGAGATCGCAGCCAGCCAAGGAAAAACCGGGTTTGGCCTGGTGAACATCGTTGTTAACCCCCTGGCCACCTTCGTTTACAACTACTTCCTTCGGCTAGGACTGCTGGACGGTCGCGAAGGCCTGCTGCTCAACCTTTACCACTCGGTGTACGTGAGTTGGAAATACGCCAAGGCGTGGGAACTGGGGCACGCCAGCCAGCGTGATCCCCGGTAAGACGGCAGGCAGTGCCGACCGTCACGCCTTTGTGTTCTTGCCCCTGCTTTTCGCATCTTCTATGATTACGGGTTAACGGTCACCTCACATGACGCCCAAAGACAAGCCCTACAAGCCGCCCGTCGCGGAAAGCCCAATCCAGGAAGTTTTTGAAGGACGCCATCCCTCGCCTTCCGAAAAGCAGTGGGCGGAAAACACGCTGCTGCCCACGCTTGAGAAGAATCCCGAAAAGCCTGTCGGCAAGCCGACTGGCGTCAACCGCGACGAACACGGGCACGCGCGCTACACCACCATCTCCGGCCAGACCATCCGGCGGCTCTACACGCAGGCTGACCTGCCCGAAAACTGGGAGTACGAGCGCTACCTCGGCTATCCCGGGCAAGCACCCTACACGCGCGGCATTCACGCCACCGGCTATCGCGGCAAGCTCTGGACCATGCGCCAGTTCTCGGGCTTCGCTTCGCCGGAGGAGACCAACCGCCGCTACAAATACCTGCTGGCGCACGGCGGCGGCGGGCTGTCGGTCGCGTTCGACCTACCTACGTTGATGGGCTATGACTCCGACCATGCTGCCAGCGAAGGCGAGGTCGGCAAATGCGGCGTGGCCATCGATTCCCTCGAGGACATGGAGATCCTCTTCGACGGCATCGACCTGGAGAAGACCACGGTCTCAATGACCATCAATTCGCCCGCCTCGGTGCTGTGGGCCATGTACCTGGTGGTGGCAGAAAAGCAGGGCGCCGACTGGAAGAAAGTTTCGGGCACCATTCAGAACGACATCCTCAAGGAATACATCGCGCAGAAGGAATACATCTACCCGCCGGCGCCGTCGATGCGTCTGGTGGTGGATACGTTCGAGTTCGGCTCGCTCTGTACGCCGCGCTTCAATACCATTTCCATCAGCGGCTATCACATCCGCGAGGCCGGCTCGACCGCGCTGCAGGAGCTGGCATTCACGATTTACGACGGCGTTGAATACGTAGAATGGGCGCTGCGCCGCGGCCTCAAGTTCGACGAGTTCGGCCCGCGCCTGAGTTTCTTCTTCAACGCCCACAACGATTTCTTTGAGGAGATCGCCAAGTACCGCGCGGCGCGCAAAATTTGGTATCGGCTGGCGAAAGACCGCTTCCATGCCCAGCACGAACGCACCTGGCTGATGCGCTTCCATACCCAGACCGCGGGCGTGTCGTTGCCGGCCCAGCAGCCGATGAACAACATCGCGCGCGTCGCGCTACAAGCGATGGCAGCGGTGCTCGGTGGCACACAATCCCTGCACACCGACGCCTACGACGAAGCACTCGCACTCCCCACGGCCGACGCTGCGCGCATCGCCCTGCGAACGCAGCAGATCATCGCCTACGAATCGGGCGTGGCGCAGACCATCGATCCGCTGGGCGGCTCCTACTTCGTCGAGCGCATGACTTTCGACATGGAAAAGGGCGCGTTCGATTACTTCGACAAGCTCGACGCCATGGGTGGCATGGTCAAGGCCATCGAGCGCGGCTATCCGCAGAAGGAGATTGCCGAGGCGTCGTACCAGTATCAGCGGGCGGTCGAGGCCCGAGAGAAGATCATCGTCGGTGCCAACGACTTCGTCATCGAAGAGAAGACGCCAGAGATCCTCTACATCGACGAAACCGTCGCCCGTCAGCAGACTGAGAAGCTGAAGAAGCTGCGCGTGCGCCGCTCCAACGAAGGAGTGCAGCACCGCTTAGACGCACTGAAGAAAGCTGCAGCTCAGGACCCACAGATCCGCCCCGACGGCAAGATCTCCGACGCCAACACCATGCCCTACATCATCGATGCCGTCCGCGCCTACGCCACCGTGGGCGAGATCTGCGAGGCGCTGAAGCAGGTGTACGGAACGTACACGGAAGTCAGCATCACGTGATCGGGCGTGCTTTGGGCAAGACCCTCGCTCTTATCGACGGTCGCCCAGGATAAGGGAGGGAGGATTACTTGGGCAACAGGCCCCACACGAGGGGCCCGGCATACTGACCATTTACCACCACGCTTTACTTTTCTCCTCCCAGTCTTTCACGCGGCTCAGCAGCGGCTTCGCTTTCTCAGACTTCCAGTCGGCCCCGGGGTCGTCGGAGTATTCGCTGAAGTACGTCTTTTGGGACACGCGCCACTGGCCATCCACCTTCCTGAGCCAGACAACCTTGCGGTAGATGTTTGCTCCAATGGAGTATCGCGTAAACGAAGCAGCCATGCTGTCTAGTTCCGCGGTCTCCACCACTTCAAGAGTGCGCAGCATTTCGTCCCGGTGCTGGCGCATGAACGTGGGTCGGTCATAGAAATACAGAAACTCCAACCCGGTGCTTGGCGGTCGGAAAAAGACGTCGCGGTAGTATTGCTTAACCAATTCGCTCGGGTCAGCAGGAATAGATGGGGGGCTAGCAGCGGGTCCGGCAGTTTGGCTGGAGCAGTTCGTTAGCACGAGAAGGATTGCGCTAAGGATCAACACCATCGGAACTCGGTTCATATTGCCTCGCTCGCTAGCCTCGATTGACCAGCTAATGTAGACCGTCTTGTGGTGATAGGCCACCCGCCGGAATCCCGCAGCCGCTCGCAGTATACGAGCATTCGCCAGCCTGAAGCAGGTCCCAATATATGTGTCTCCGTGCCTGTGTGGGTAATCTATAGCTCACGATGCGACACGCCGTCCGCCACTTAAAAAAGTCTGACCCCGTGCTGGCCGCCATCATCGAGCGCGTGGGGCCATGCCGCCTGACCTTCCGCGAGCCGACGTTCGAAACCCTGGTGCGCGCCATTGCCTTCCAGCAACTGAATGGCAAGGCTGCAAAAAGCATTTACGACCGCCTGGTTGCGGCTGCCGGCGGCACCCTCACGCCGGAGTCGGTGCTGGCGCTGACACCGGAACAGATGCGCGCCGTCGGACTTTCCCGGCAGAAGCTCTCCTACATCCGCGATCTCGCGGAGCGCACAAAATCGGGCGAAATCGAATTTGCCCGCCTGCCGGAGATGTCTGACGAAAACGTCATCGAGCACCTCACGCGGGTGAAGGGCATCGGCACGTGGTCGGCACAGATGTTTCTGATGTTTGCCCTACGCCGCCCCAACGTCCTGCCCACGGCCGATTACGGCGTGCGCGCCGCCATCATGAAGCATTACCGCAAGCGCAAGCTCCCCGACCACAAGCAGATCGTCAAGCTCGCGCGCGCCTGGCATCCTTACTGCTCGGTGGCCTGCTGGTATCTATGGAGAAGCGGCGAGACCATTGTGTAATTGGGTAAGTGGGTAATTGGGTAGTTGAAAAGCCTGGGAAACGGGCTCCTCAGCAGGTTTTTTAAATTACGCACTTACCAAATTACCCAATTACCCAATCCCTTGTTGTATCCTACAAACTGGATTCCACGACAGATGACTGCTGAGAAGAAGATCCGCGTGCTGGTCGCCAAGCCCGGTCTGGACGGCCACGACCGCGGCGCCAAGGTGATCGCGCGCGCCCTGCGCGACGCCGGCATGGAGGTCATCTACACCGGCCTGCGCCAGACGCCGGAGATGATCGTGCACGCCGCGCTGCAGGAAGACGTGGACGTTATCGGCCTGTCGATCCTCTCCGGCGCGCACAATGCCATCCTTCCGCGGGTCATGGCACTGTTGCGGCAGAACAAGATGGAAGACGTGCTGGTGATCATCGGCGGCATCATCCCCGATCAGGACATCCCCGGCCTCCAGCAGGGGGGCGTGGCCGGCATTTTCCTGCCTGGCACGCCCATGAACGAGATCGTCGAGTTCATCCGCAAGAACGTGAAGCCGCGCGGCGTAGCCGCCGTTTGAGGACGCCATCCGGCAGCGCCAAGTCATCGAGCGCACCATCGGTCCCGCGCCGTGGTATTCGCAAACCTTCCCGGAGTTCAGCGGCGCTTCCGGCCAGCGTTATGCCTGGACGCATCACAAGGAAGCTGAGATCGAGAACCTGGTCACCCTGCATCGGCGGTCGGGACCGAAGGCGACCCTGCTGGCCCTGAATACGTATAGCCGCCCATTCCTTGTGCCCGAGGGGCGGCTGGGGATATGGTGTCCCGAACCTGGCTACCTGCGCCTGCTTTGTTTCGATCCCGATCAGCTTGCGGCGTTTCCGATGCACGATGTAGCCGGATGGTTCAAGCGGTCGCAGGAACGCATCTACTCCGCCACCGCGCCCCTGGCTGAGATGGAAATCAGCTCCCGGCTCACAGCCGGAACGCACGCCGTCGATGTCCCGGCGGAATTCCGCGGACTCGAAGAGCTGCTGCTGAGCGGTCCCTATCCGGCTGCGAACAATGACGAAGCGGCTTGCGCAGTCATTGTGCTGCGTCCCCAGGCGGGAGAAGTAACGGTGCTGCCGCAGACCTGGTACACGGCCAACAAGTGTGACGTGGGGTACCAGTGGATTACTCGGGTCACGCGCGATCCAGCTAACGGCAGAATCATCGGCGGCGGCATTCGCATCCGCAACTTCGAGTTGACCGAGGACGGAATGCACCTGCGGGGCTGGATTGACGAGGCTTAGATGCTGCATATGGATGAGCGAGAAATCCCGTTTGGCCTGAGTCGCGACGGCGCGGTCATGTTTGTGAGACTCTATTCGACAGATGGCCATAACCGATTGACTCGCTCCAAAGTGGAGTTACTGCGCGCGGAGATCGAAAACCTTGGTTCAATGGGCTTGTCGGCGTTGCCACTTGTGATCTCCGGCGACAAATACTTCTCCGTAGGAGCTGACCTGAACGAAATCAATCTGCTCAGCGGCCCCGAGGCGATGGAGTTTGCCAAAGCCGGACAGGCGCTCATGGACACGATTGATTCCTATCCAGCACCCGTCTGCGCGGCCGTCACTGGTTATTGCATGGGAGGGGGCATGGACCTGGCGCTGGCCTGCGACTTCCGCATCGCCTCGCCCCATGCCATCTTCGGTCATCGCGGCGCCGCGCTGGGTCTGATTACGGGGTGGGGCGGCACCCAGAGGCTCGCACGGCTCGTCGGTCGTACTCGGGCCACAGAAATGTTTGCCGCTGCCGAGAAGGTGGATGCCGGAAAGGCTCTGCGGTTCGGGCTGATCGACCGTATCGCAGACGACCCGGTATTGGCCGCCATGCATTGGGCGGAGCAACAAATTACGGGCTGAGAAAAGCCCCGCGGGTCTCCTACGCTGCCTCCGAATCCTCTTCGGGATCAGGAATCGTGGACAGCGGATCGCTGGCTGGATAGGTATCCTCCAGGGTCTGGTCCATTCCTCTCTCCCTCTTCTCGTGTTCATCTTCGTAATGGGTAGCGCGGTCCACGCGACCGGTTTTCCTCACGGTTCTATCTCGACCCATCAGAGAACCTCCTAAGCCGTTTCCTTCAGCGATTGGATAGCCAGAGATGCACGCGGGATGCTGAGGTTTTGTCCCGTGGGCTGCCGTGCCTGTTTGCGCCCGCTTGCGCCGCTGTTGTACCGTAAATCCTTTCCCGATGACAGAGCATTCCCAGCACGCCTCGACCACGCTGCCGCCGAACATCCTCAAGTCCACCGTGGACGCTACTTCGGCCCGCTATGAGCGGAACATGCGCGCCATGGCTGAATTGGTGGCTACCTTCCGCAACGAGGAAGAGAAGATCCGCGAGGGGGGCGGCGAGAAGGCCATCGCGGTGCAGCACAAGAAGAAGCGCCTGACCGCGCGCGAGCGGCTGGCGCTGCTGCTCGATCCCGGCACAGATCTGTTCGAAATCGGCCTGCACGCGGCGCATGGCATGTATGAAGAATGGGGAGGTGCGCCAGCGGCGGGCGTAATCACCGGCCTGGGACGCATTCACAGCCGTCTGCTGATGATCATCGCTAATGACGCTACGGTCAAGGCAGGTGCCTTCTTCCCCATGACTTCGAAGAAGGTGATTCGCGCCCAGAACATCGCCATTGAGAACCGCATTCCCACGATTTACCTGGTGGATTCCGCGGGCGTCTTTCTGCCGCTGCAGGAAGACGTCTTCCCCGACACCGACGATTTCGGCCGCGTCTTCCGCAACAACGCCGTGATGTCAGCTCAGGGCATTCCGCAGATCGCCGCCATCATGGGCATGTGCGTTGCCGGGGGCGGATATCTTCCGGTGATGTGCGACCACATCCTGATGACCGACGGCAGCGGTCTCTTCCTGGCTGGGCCAGCGCTGGTGCAGGCCGCCATCGGCCAGAAGGTGGACGCGGAAAGCCTGGGTGGCGCCGCTATGCACGCGCAGATCTCCGGCACCATCGACTACCGCGAGCCCAGCGACGAAGCCTGCATCGCCCGCATCCGCTCGCTGGTGGAGAAGATGGGCTATCGTCGCCAGTCGGTATGGGACCGCAAGCAGCCCGAGCCGCCGCTTTATCCCGTCGAGGAACTCTATGGCATCTATGAGGCCGATCCCGCGCGCCCTTACGATATGAAGGATATCCTGGCGCGCATCGTAGACGGCGGTCGGTTCGACGAGTACAAGCCAGAGTACGGTGAGACAGTGATCTGCGGGTTCGCCCGCATCGGCGGCTTCGCCGTCGGCATCGTCGCCAACCAGAAGAAGCACGTGACAGTACTTGATCATCAGGGGCACAAGCGCGTGGAATTCGGCGGAGTGATCTATACCGAGTCGGCGGAGAAGGCCGCACGCTTCATCATGGACTGCAACCAGAACCTGGTGCCGCTGGTCTTCCTGCACGACGTCAACGGCTTTATGGTGGGGCGCGACGCGGAGTGGAGCGGCATCATCAAGGCTGGCGCCAAGATGGTGAACGCGGTATCGAATTCCGTCGTGCCTAAGATCGCCATCATCATCGGCGGCTCCTTCGGCGCGGGACATTACGCCATGTGCGGCAAGGCCTACGATCCTCGCTTCATGTTCGCCTGGCCCACCGCGCGCTATGCGGTCATGAGCGGCGATTCCGCCGCCGGTACGCTGGTCGAGATCAAGATCAAGCAACTGGAACGCGGCGGCAAGAAGCTCAGCGACAAGGAGAAGAAGGAGTTGTACGAGTCGGTGAAGCAGACATACGACGCACAGCAGGACCCGCGTTACGGCGCCGCCCGCCTGTGGATCGACCGCATCATCGATCCCATGGAAACGCGCGATGCCATCGTGCGGGCACTCGAGGCAGCGGCGCTGAATCCTGACGTGGCGGAGTTCAAGGTGGGAGTGCTGCAAACGTGAACGACGAGGACAAACCCTACCACGGAGGCACAGAGACACGGAGGGTACTTGTTCTTGAGGAACTCACTAACAGGATCATCGGTGCTGCAATTGAAGTTCACAAAGAACTTGGCCCCGGACTGATGGAATCAGCATACGAAGAATGTCTGTGTCACGAGCTCCGTCTCCGCAAGATGGGATTCGAGCGCCAGGTGCCTCTTCCAGTCGAGTACAAGGGATTGAAGCTGGAGTGTGGATACCGGCTAGATGTCGTGGTCGAGGATGCTGTGATCTTGGAGTTGAAGTGTGTCGAGCGCGTGTTGCCCGTGCACGTTGCGCAACTGATGACTTATCTGAAGATGACTGGCAAGCGAGTGGGACTCTTAATCAACTTCAAAGTTGAAGTATTGTCGCGGGGCATCGTCCGAAAAGTTCTTTGACCTCAGTGCCTCTGTGTCTCCGTGGTAGGTTTTCCAGTTCTCGCATGATTGAACGCGTTAAACTGATTGAGTGTCCGCGTGACGCCTGGCAAGGACTGGCGGGCGTGATTCCTACCGCGGTGAAAGTGGCGTACCTGCGGGCGCTCATCGGGGCCGGCTTCAAGCACTTGGATGCGGTCTCTTTCGTTTCGCCCAAGGCAGTACCGCAGATGGCGGACTCCGAAGAGGTGCTGCGTGAACTGGATCCGCCCGACGACGTGGAGATCATCGGAATCGTGGTCAATGAGCGCGGCATGGAGCGTGCCATCAACAGCGAGGCAGTGACCGTAGTCGGATATCCCTACTCGGTCTCGGAGACTTTCCTCAAGAACAACGTACATCAGACCCTGGAAGAATCCATCGACATATTGGAGAAGATCAAACAGGAGGCCGATAGCGTCGGCATGGGCGTGGTTGCGTACATATCGATGGCGTTCGGCAACCCATATGGCGACCCCTGGAACGCGGGCGAGGTGGTCGAGGCCGTGCGCCTGCTCACCGATATGGGCATCGATACCGTGTCGCTGGCCGATACCGTGGGACTGGCCGATGCCGACCGCATCGACGAGGTGGTTTCCGCCGTGGTCCCGCAATTCTCCGGGGTGGAGATCGGCGTGCACCTTCACGGGCACCGCGCCGCCGCCGCGGAGAAGCTCCTCGCCGCCTTCGATGCCGGTTGCCGCCGATTCGATTCCGCTGTCGGGGGATTGGGCGGATGCCCGTTTGCGCAGGACTTGCTGGTCGGCAACATTCCCACGGAAATCGTGCTGGAGGCGCTGGAGAGACGCGAAGCCGATCTGCCGATCCGTAAGCCGCTCGACTCAGTGCTCAAGATGAACGCCGATATCGCCGACAAGCACGCCGCGCCGGTGAAGCAGTAGTTAGTACCGAGTACCCAGTAACTGAGTATCGAATGTTGGTACTTTGTTATTCTTCGCTTGATCTCGGTACTCGGTACTGGGTACTTGGTACTTAAAGCATGGACCTGAAGACCATCCTCCTTACCGAATCCGACCGTATCGCCACCCTGACTTTTAATCGGCCAGAAAAGCGCAACGCCATCAGCTATGAATTGATCGAGGAGATGTTCTTTGCGCTCACGGCAGCCGAGCGCTCCGATGTCGAAGTGCTCATCATTACCGGCGCGGGCATGGCGTTCTGCTCGGGCATGGACCTCGACAACCTGCGCACCATCACTAGCCGCTCGCCAGCCCAGACTCTCGCCGACTCCGAAACCATGGCCAAACTTTTTCGCGCCATCTACGAGTTTCCCCGGCCGACCATCGCGGCGGTCAACGGAGCGGCCATGGGCGGCGGCTGCGGTATCGCCACTCTCTGCGACTTTACCATCGCATCCGAAGAAGCAAAGTTCGGCTATACGGAGGTGAAGATCGGCTTCGTGCCGGCCATCGTCTCCACTTTCCTCATTCGGCAGGTGGGTGAAAAACGCGCCCGCGACCTGCTGCTGACCGGACGCATCTTCTCCGCCGAGGAAGCCAAGCAATTCGGGATTGTGAACGACGTCGTTTCCGGCGAGCAGCTCATGGAATGGGCGCGCGAGTTGGCCGGGACGCTGACGCAGTCGAGTGCCGCATCGCTGCTCGCCACCAAGCGCCTGCTGTCGGCGTTCGCCAAGGACGCACTTGACCGCCACATAGCCCTTGCTGTGGAGGAGAACGCGCGCATTCGCTCCACCGACGATTTCCGCGAGGGCATCACCGCGTTCCTGGAGAAGCGCAAGCCGCACTGGAGCGGCAAATAGTGTCGGCTCCCGAGGCAGCGCGCCATTGCCTGGTCAACGAGACGCGGCTGCGCGTGCGCTACGTCGAAACCGACCAGATGGGCGTCGTCTATCACAGCAACTTTCTCATCTGGTTTGAGGTGGGACGCGTCGAGCTCCTGCGCCAGCTCGGCTTCACCTATCGCGATATGGAGCGCGAGGACGGCTGCTATATTGCCGTGGTGGACGCCCGTTGCCGCTACAAAGTCCCGGCTCGCTATGACGACCAGGTCCTGGTGCGCACCTTTTTCAAGAATCTGCGCTCTTCGCTTATCCACTTCGGCTATGAGATCCTGCGCGAGCCGGACCTGACTCTGCTGGCCGAGGGCGAGACCACACACATCGTAACCGACGCCCAGTTGCAGCGCCGCGAGCTGCCGCCGAAGTATCGTGCGGCGTTCGCGCGGGCGCTAGGACAAGCGTAAGACGACGGATGCAGGCCCTTCACATCAATGGCAACGATCTGACGCTGGAAGATCTCAGAGAGGTCGTGTACGAACGCCGTTCCGTGCTGCTGGCCGCCGACGCACGCCACGCGGTCGAACGCGCCCGTGCCGTGGTTGAAGACCAGCTTGCCCACGAGCGCGTGGCCTATGCCGTTAATACTGGCGTGGGCAAGCTGGCCACAGTGCGCGTACCGGCGGAACACATCCGCGAGCTGCAGCTCAATCTGATGCGCTCGCACGCGGTCGGAGTCGGTGAGCCGTTGAGCGAGCCGGAGACGCGCGCCATGATGTTGTTGCGCGCCAACTCTTTGGCCAAGGGCTTTTCCGGCGTGCGCCCGGTGGTCATCGACACGCTGTGTGCGATGCTCAACCGCGGCGTACATCCGGTGGTGCCGTCGCAGGGCAGCGTGGGCGCGAGCGGCGACCTGGCCCCCCTGGCGCACTTGGGCCTCGTTGCGATCGCTGAAGGTGAAGCCACCCTTGAAGGCTCGCGCCTACCCGGCGGCGAAGCTCTGCAGCGTGCTGAAATTGAGCCGCTGGTGCTGGAAGCGAAGGAAGCGGTCTCGCTGTTCAACGGCACGCAAGCCATGCTGGCAGTAGGGACGCTGGCGCTGCTCGCTGCGGAGACTCTGGCCGACACCGCTGACGTGGTCGGCGCGCTCACCCTCGACTCCCTGCACGGCACCGACGTGGCCTTCGATCCGCGCATCCAGAAGGTACGCCCGCACGCCGGACAGGCGCACACCGCCGGCAATCTCACGCACATGCTGTCCGGCAGCCAGATTCGAGAATCGCACCGCGCCTGCACCCGCGTCCAGGACGCCTATTCACTGCGCTGCATGCCGCAGGTCCACGGTGCCGTGCGCGACACCCTCGCCCATTGCCGCCGCGTCTTCGACATCGAGATGAACTCGGCAGTAGACAACCCGCTGGTTTTCCCTGCGAAGGACGGCAGCGGCGACATTCTCTCTGGCGGCAACTTCCACGGCGAGCCACTGGCCTTCGCGCTGGATTTTTTAGGGATCGCGCTGGCGTCGCTCGCCGGCATCTCCGAGCGGCGCATCGAGCGGCTGGTGAATCCCGCGTTGAACGAAGGTCTGCCGCCGTTTCTCGCGCCCGGCGCCGGCCTGCACTCCGGTTTCATGATGGCCCAGGTCACGGCTGCGGCCCTGGTGAGCGAGAACAAAGTGCTGGCGCACCCGGCGTCAGCTGATTCGATCACCACCTCGGGCAACAAGGAGGATTATGTCTCCATGGGGATGACCGCGGCACTCAAGCTCAAGCGCATCCTGGCCAACGCGACTAATGTGCTCGCCATCGAAGCCATCGCCGCCGCCCAGGCGTTGGATTTCCTGGCCCCGCTCAAGACCAGCGCTCGCGGCCAGAAAGCAGTCGCGGCGATCCGCTCGGTATCGCCACCAGTTGAGCAGGATCGGGCGCTGGCACAGGATTTTGTGCGGGTGGCGGAGATGATTGCGGGCGGCAAGCTGGCGGAGGTTCTGTACTAAGATCCGCTGTTCCCCGCGAGCCCCAGCTCCGCCGCGATTCCCTTCATCGCCTTGATGCAGAACGCAATATGCTCATCCAGGTCCACGCCCAGCTCCTGTGCGCCTTGGATGATGTCTTCGCGGCTGACGCTGCGCGCAAAGGCCTTGTCCTTCATTTTCCTGCGCACGGATTTGGCGTCCACTTCGGCCAGCGACTTGCCCGGTTTGACCAGCGCCGTAGCGGTAATCAGGCCAGCGAGTTCGTCGCACGCGAACAGGGCCTTCTCCATCTTGCTCACGCGCGGGACGCCGGAGTATTGCGCATGCGAGAGGATAGCGCGTCGGATCACCTCCGGCCACCCGCGCTCTTCCAGAATTTTGTTGCCGACGAAGGGATGCTTCTCGGGCGTGGGATGCTTTTCGTAGTCGAAGTCGTGGATCAGCCCGGTCACGCCCCAGATCGCTTCATCTTCGCCGAACTTGCGGGCATAGGCGCGCATGCAGGCCTCCACGGCCAGCGCGTGCTTGCGCAGATTCTCCGAAGCAGTGAATTCTGTCAGTAAATTCCACGCCGCTTGGCGGTCGCACATAAACAATTCCCCATCTCCTCCGGTTTTCTGTGGAAAACTCCCGATATTGAGGCCACTTTTGCCGGTTTCAAGCAATAATTTCCTTGACTTCCACAGGCGGAATCCCGCAAAGTACGCATCAGGATGTGCACCTATTTTGGGTCAGTTGGTAGTTGACCCAAAGGGGGGCGCGGCGGTTGGGCCCTTGCAAGGCGGAGTGCCTGCTCTGGCATCTCGCGCACCATTGATGGCAACCACACTTGCCCCGGTCGATTCACGAGAAGTAGTACGGTGCGACCGCTGTCACTTGGTTCAGTTCCGGACCACCACCAACCTTTGCAGAAAATGCCGCACCTCGTTGGATGCCGAAGAGCCTCCCATGGTGCTGGCGACGCCTGAGCCCGAGCCCACGAACGGCAACGGCCATGCTCATCTGCAGATCGCCTCCGCCATCCGCATGCTACGCCAGCGTAATGGGTTGAGCCAGCGGCAATTGGCGCTGCGCATGCAGGTCCCGCGCACCTATGTCTCCAAGATCGAGAATGAAAAGGCCACTCCCACGCTGTCATCGCTGGAGCGGCTGGCGCGCGCGCTGGAGGTCACGGTGCCCGACCTGCTCAGCGGCGGCGACCGCGCCCGTGAAGACGAAATCCACGAACTGATGCGGGACGACTTTGTGGCGCAACTGGTGCCTTTTCTCGCGACCCTGGACGCCATTCAGAAGGCTAGCATCTTGGGCCAGGTGCGCGATCTGACGTTGCGTCCGCGCCGGCACGCCTAAAAATCAGTCGCCTGTCGGTGCCAGCGGCTCGGCCGCGGATTGCCTATCTGCGGTACTCGAACGAGCGCTCCCGAGTCGGAGACTCCGCGAGCGGAGCCGCGTTGTTGCGCCGATGCTGGAGGAGCAGATGCAGCACGAACATCACCAGCAGCACGCCGCCGAAGGTGCAGACGATGGTCGCCCCTGTCGGCAGGTCGATCACCACCGAGAGATACACGCCCAGCGCTGAAACTAGCGTACCCATAGTCCAACCGATGGCCAGCCGCTTGCCGATCTTGTCGGCAAACAGCATCGCCCCTACCGAGGGCACGATCAAGTAGCAGAACACCAGCAGCACGCCCGCAATCGCCACCGACGAGGTCACCACGAATCCGAAGGATGCATAAAACAGGAAGTCCCACAGCCGGATGCTCACACCTTCGGCCTCGGCCCGCTGCGGGCTGATGGAGATCAGTAGGAACTTGCGGCGGAAGATATAGTGGAACAGGCCAATGCCGCCGTAAAGAATGGCCGTCTTGATGACGTCGTGCCGCGAGACCGCCAGAATGTTGCCCACCAGCATGTCCTTCAGGTGCTCGGTCTCGCCCGTGGCCTTGCTCATGGCCAGGATGGCCCCGGCCGAGGCCACGGCATAGGTGATGCCAATGAAAGCTTCCAGCGGGATGTGGGCTTTGCGCATTCGCGCTAGAGCGAACAGGAACGCGCCCAAGAAGGTAAATCCCAGGCTGATCCAGTAAGCTTCGCCGCCATGGGGATCCATGCCGGCAAGGATGGCGACTGTGGCCCCCAGTGCGGCGATCTGCGCCAGGGCCAAGTCAACGAAAATCACGCCGCGCTCCACCACGTGCACGCCCAGGTAGGCGTGAATGCCGGTCAGGATCAGGCTGGCCAGAAACGGCAGAATGAGGAATTGCAGGATTTCCATGGCTTAGCCTCTGTTAGATGCGTATACCGACATCTTTGCGCCGCCTCATTGTGTGGCCTGGAAGGCCCGTATGAGCAGGTTGATATCGTAGTCGAATAACTTGAAATAATCCGTCACCTGTTTTTCGCCGCCCACCGAAGGCAGCAGCACGATGACCTTGGCGCCGGTGGCGCTGCCGATGCTGTTGGGCGTCTTCAAATCAAAATAGGGCTCGACCACCACCACCTTCACATTATCCCGCTTTATGAGTTGAATGATTTCCAGCGTGTGCGCGGGCGTAGGCGGGATGCCCGGTCGCGGCTCGATATAACCGTCGAGTTGCAGGCCAAAGTGTTTGGCGAAGTTCGACCAGGAGGTGTGATAGGTCACGATCTTGCGCCCTTTGTACGGCGCCATCTCGGCATCCCAAGTCTTCTCGGCTGCGGTCAGGCGCTTGTCGAAATCCTGGAAGCGCTCCTGGAAGTATTGGTTGTCGGCCGGATCCATCTCGCCGAGCTTTTGGGCGATGCCACGGGCGATGCGGCGCCCATTGTTGGGATCGAGCCAGTAGTGCGGATTGCCCAGAGGGTGGACATCGCCCATGGCGCGGGTGATCTGCCCGGTGGGGATGTCTAGAATCTCGGCGAACTGCGAGGCATCGAGATAGCCGGGAGCGCCCACTTGGATGCGCGCGTTACCGCACTGCGTAATCAGCGGCGGCAGCCAGCCGATCTCCAGTTGCAACCCCACCAGGATCAGCAGGTCGGCGTTACGCAGCTTGAGCAGGAAGCTGGGCTTGGCTTCGACGAAGTGCGGGTCCTGGTATCCCTTGGCGAGGGCTTCAACCGTGATCTTGTCACCGCCCACTTCCTGCGCGAGCGCCGCCATGTCGGTGGTCGAGGTCACGATGTTGAGCTTCTTAGCTTCGGACGCTGGCGGAAACGCCAGAGCCGCCAGAATCAGCGCTGCCAGCGCCAGAAGCCCGCGCGAATGAGCCTGCAAATGCTTCATGTTCTCCTCAAGGTATCAGAAGGGGTGTGCGCCATGCGCTCCCAGCGAGAACTGCACCTGCATCAGCAGTTCGTTGGCGTTGAAGCCTTCGGCGTAGCGGGTGAAGCGGTACTCACCCCGGATTTGGCTGAACTCGCTCGGCCAGTAGGTGAGGGTAGCCGCCGCGCCGCGGTCTAGTTGCCGGTCGTCGCGGGCGCGCTGCGCGTAATCGTAGCGTCCGCCGAGGAACCATCGCCGCGCGAACTGATAGTCGCCGGAGGCATACATACCGAAGCTCCGCTGCTCGCCCGGTAGAGAAAACGCTGTCAGCGGGAGGGGTAACTCGTGCGGCTGCTGGCGTTGGCTCCAGATGGCCTCTGTCCGCCCGATGAACGAGTGATAAATGGAACGGCGCAGCGGCTTCCAGCGCACAGTCGCATCGATGCCATAGAGCTGCGTCAGAAAATTGCTGCCCAGCTCGTTGTGCCCGCGGGCGTAGCTGAGACCGAGATCGAGATTGGTGGACTCGGTGATGTCCCGGTATGCTCGCAAGTGCTCGACCGTGCTCACATCGCTCTTGCGGGTGGCAGTAAAGAGAGTCTGTTGGGTAGTGCTGCCATTGGGCAGGAAAAATGTCTGCTCCCCGGTGTCGCCGTGGAAGACCTGACCGGTCGCTTCCAGGAAGATCCCTTTGGGTGCCGGCAATATGCGCTGCAGGGAAAATCCGGCGTCGTCCAGGCCGTCGTCGCCTCCCGCGAGGTTCTCGCTGACCAGCGGCCGGTCTACCCAAGGCAGCACGTGATTGTGCATGGTGTTGACCTTCCCGAACGCGGCCAGCATTTTGCCCACGCGCGCCACGAAGCCGGCAGGCAGAGCCGTAAAGGTGATGTAGCCCTCTTCGAGGTCCACGCCTGACTCACCAAAGTCGAGGAAAAAGTCCCCGCGGGCATACGGATCGATGATCGCCTGGAACCCGAGTTCGGATTCATAGACGTTCAGCGATCGGAACCCAGCCTGTCGGATGAGGAAGCCGGCAGGAGTGGGATAGTGGCCGGCAGCGCCGATGACGTCTCCAATGGCGCTGATGTCTGGATTCAGCGCCTTGGCTGCAGCGCCGGCCCCGCCATAATTCGGCAACGACACCCCGCCCTCGCCGACGGTGGTGGGGGTGGCTTGGCTGCCGGAAACCGCGGCCGCAGCGGCAGCAGCGATGGTTTCCCCACCGGGCGCGGCGCCCGTGGCAGGTGCCTGAGAGGGCTGCGCGCTTTGTGCCTGCGCAAGCTGCTCCTTCAAGATGCGCACTTGCCCTTCCAGGAAAATAACGCGGTCCTCCATGGCCTTAAGCTGCTGCTCGAAAGCCTCGCAGCAAGGGGCTTGCGCGGACGTATTCCCGGGCTGCTGCGTCCAGCCGCGCAGCGCTGTTGCCAGCAGCACGCATAGAAAAACAGTTAGTGCTTTCATCACAGACCTCTGCCTCTGAAGCTGAAAGGAACCAATCCTTGTGCGCCACCGGGAGCCCGGCGTCATGGGAGGGTTTTCCGCTTGCATGCGGTTGGACGGACTGAAGATTCTCGGCTTAAAGACTTGTTTCCCTGGGGATTGTAGCATCTGGCAACAGTTGCACATTTCTTGGGTCGTACCTTGCCTTGCCTTGTTAAGCCGACGAAAGGGGCGAGTGCGGACACGGATTGCGTAGAAACCGGAGCTATGCTACTTATAAACTTGAGGTACTCTTGCACACATCCCAAGGATTGGACCGCGAAGAATCGGAAATCTACTTCCGGCTCGACACTAAGCGGCTCCCGCGGCACATAGCCATCATCATGGACGGCAATGGGCGCTGGGCCCGGCAGCAACACCTGCCGCGCATCGCCGGACACCGCGCCGGGGTGGAGTCGGTGCGCTCCACTGTCGAGACTGCCGCCCGCGTCCACCTGCCGGCGCTCACCCTCTACGCGTTTTCCTCGGAGAACTGGAAGAAGCGCCCAGCCACCGAGGTGGATTTTCTCATGCGCCTGTTG
>Ga0187769_10000749_pt1 | contig 18024 bp, 15 predicted proteins | sample 0116_SJ02_MP02_1_FD_133140 | JGI IMG/M metagenome (GOLD analysis project Ga0187769, IMG submission 133140) | Tropical peat soil microbial communities from peatlands in Department of Meta, Colombia - 0116_SJ02_MP02_10_MG | ecosystem: Environmental > Terrestrial > Soil > Wetlands > Peat | place... | reverse complement strand
TATTGCCGGGCTTTCTGGGAATGATCGCTATTCTCGGTGGATTCGACGATATTGTGAACGCCATTAGCAGGGAGAGGGAACGGGGTACTTTCCCACGCCTTGCCCTGTCTCCCGTTAGCTTAATCGCCGTCTATTCCGGAAAGATGTTCGCCACGGTCGTCCTAACTATTCTCAGGACCGCATTGATGCTCCTGATCTTCACGCTGTATGGCCTCGTTATCCGCGGAAGCCTCGTACTAATCTTCTTCACGACGATTCTGATTGCAGTCTTCACGCTGTCGGTGGGCCTAACGATTTCGGCGAGAATTCGCGGGTCGGCCACCCTCACCGTTCTTGAAATAGCGATGACTTTCCCACTCTTCACTTTAGCCGGAACGACCAACTCACCGCTTCTGCTTGCACCAGGAGGCACAGCAATTGCAAACAGTCTGCCTTGGACGTACGGTAATGACGCGCTCAGACGCCTCATCTATTTGGGCTCGGGTTTCAATGCAGTTGCCGGCGACCTCGCTATCCTAATCGTTAGTAGCCTCATACTCTTACCTATCGCAATTCTGCTGTCGAAGCGAACTATGTAGCGAAGACTTACTGTGCTACTTGCGTGTCAACATGACGTGCTAGTCAGGTTAAAGTGAAGTTTGTAGCGGGTACCTACCCACGCCTACGTTTTCGAAAAACGAAAAGTGCGGTTCCGATGGTTGCAATGATGGTTAAGGGAGCAGTTGTAGTTTCAGGAATGGGGATTTGAGTTTCGGGAAGAATGAAGTTCAGGGCGCTATTTTGTTCTCCTTGGTTCACGTTAAGTATGAATGCGAGTTGCTGGTGGCCTTCGTTGTGGTTCCATTCGGTAATCGTGGTCTGATAGGCTCCCGGGTCCAGGTAACCGTCGAACCAACCGTCCCATGTGTACCAGTAGTACTGGTAGCCTGAACTGTCAACGATTTTGACCGTTGTCCAACTCATTGTCCGAGTTGCATCGTCCCAATTCATTCCCAGTACAATCCCCTGAATGTAGCCGCGTTTGTCTACTTCAAACTCCGTTGAAGCCTCTCCGCTCAGGGGGGCGTTCAGAACTACGTTGAGTCCTTGCTGTGCGTATGGGCCGAGGTGATTGTACGGGAAAAAGTATGGTAATTGACCTTGCAGAAGGGCAGGAACGGGTGGGTAGGCCGTGGTAGGCCTATACCAGTTCACGAAGTCAACCATCACCCTCCATGAGCCAGCGTAGCTTCCGGCCCACGAACCGCTACCCCATATGCCGTGGTCCGCCGACACTACCGTGAGTCTGCGTAACTGTTCTGCGCGTGCACTCGTAGGGTTCACGTAGGCATACAGGCCTGCGAGGTTCTTGTAGGTTAATAGTGTGGTTCCTGAAGGCAGGGCTTGTTCGATAATCTTGTTTCCGTTGGCGAAGAATCCTACGTCTGACGAATGCAGGGGTGGGAAGAGTATGGCAGCGTCGGACGTGAATGAGGTCGTAGCTGCGACAAGCCTGTCTGTGTCATCGAAGATCGAAAACCTGACTGACATGTTGTAAGGCGTTCCCTCGATTATTCTTTCTGATTTGAACAACACGGTAAGCGTGAGGTTGACTCCGATTATCAGTTGGAGGTTTATGTCGGCTGTTTGGCCGAGCCACGGAACGGCTACAAGTACGTTCCCCAAATCGCCAAGGTCAACTACGTTCGGTTGCACATACCCATATGTCCAACCATTTAGCGCGTATGTTCCGGGGTAGATAGCTATGTTAGATCGAAATGGAGTAGGAGAATTTATCGGAAGTCTGTATAAAGTGATGTTGAACAGGAAGCCTTCTTGGATATCTTCTTGTAGGGAGACCAGGGTCGTTCCGCTGTTTGCGGGGTCTGAGGAGGGTACGTTTGGTAGGTCAGGGCCGTACTTATCCACCGCTACGCTCCCGTTCGTAGTAAGGTAACTAGAACCCGGACCATAGGAAGTCAACCAACTTGGCCACGGGATGTTGACGAACTGCGAGTTCTGCGTCGGTATCTGCCACTTCTCCCCCGGTATCACCCACTGCGCGTTTGCGTTCCAGAAGTTGATTACGTCTATGAAGCTCTGTGAGGAAATATCGTAGACTAGCGCGCCGACTGATGCGCCATTCCAGACCCAGTTCCGCTCAACCTCCGGCCTCTCCCAATCGGTTGAAGTTACAGACGCATTGATGCCTCCGCCACGGTACATGTGGGTGCTTATCGCAAGTAGGCATGTGCCGACCGAAACGGTTACCGAGACTGGTTGGTCTAGTTCGTCGAGCTCGGTGGCGGGAGGAAGCGCTTGAATGTATCCTCGCATGTACACACGAACCGTGTACGTATCCGTGGAAAGCCCATAATCGTAGTCGCCACGATACCGTGCGAGGGAATACTTGATCGCGCATCGTGGGTCGAAAGGAGTCAGCCCACAAATGGTCAATGGATTCCCCGCCATCCCAAGGCCGTTCAAGTCTATCGTGACTTCCGACTGTGTTGAAGTAACTTGTGTGAAGTTGAACCCTGCCAATGAGTTATCTCGCGCGAATGCTTCCGCGATTATATACCTAGCCGGGTCGGGGCCTCCGATTGGGGCTTCTTCGAGGGTGTTCGGGTCGTTATGAAAGTGTACGGTGACGTTAATGCCGCATGACTGTATGAGGTCGATTGGTATGTCCGCGTTATATGGTCCAATTTGCGGTACCGTGAAGGGGTAATCTAGGAACAGTGTTCCGTCGTGTGTGGTCTGCACGTATCCATTCAGGAAGACTCTGATGTAGTACGTTCCTGGGCTGAGGCTGTCTGTCCAAGTCGCGAATACTTGGGGGACCATGCCCGAGAGTTTTGTTGGGACGCCATATTGACCTTCGGAGCCAAACTGGAAAGTAAACTCAGACTCCGACGACCCTAGGCCGGTGTTTGGGTCAAGGTTGCCGCGGGGGTCGACCCACCAAACCTGCGCGGGGCCGACGCCGTTGAATAAACCGAACGGGTCTTTTGTGCTTGGGTCCGTGTAAGTATAGTAGCTAATGGGGCCTTCCCATGGGAAAGCCACTTTCTTCGGCGTGTTAGATTTTTCTAGTCCGCTGAAGCCTCTGGACGCGAAGTATGTGTTTCCGTTCACATATGACGTGTACGGTGCGTCGGTAAGGTTGATGGGCGATTCCGTTTCGATGCTTGGGACGTCGTACGATTTACTGTTGTATATGATTACCGAGATTGGTCGTTGAGCGGGCCAAGGGGTTTCCCCGAAACCCTGTTTGGAGAATACGGTGACTCGTAATTGGAATCCCACATTCAAATAACCACTAAATTGAAGCGACTGGCCGCGAAGCACATGAACACCTTGAGCTATCCTCTGTTCAGGGAGGCCAGCGGCCGACGCGTAAAGATCATATGTTCCCGGCGCTAAACCTTCGATCTCGTAGTGGCCTGCTGCTGTGGCGTTGAAATAACCGCGTGCTTCAACAGGTCGGCCGGTAGGCTGGTTTGTGAGCGGGTCGTTTGCGATTCCAATGGCGGTCACGAAGCCCGGGAGATGTATTGGTTGTCCGTAGAGAGTGGTGCTCAAATCCCCATACCTCAGCGTGCCTGAGATTATGGCCGGGTCCACTTCGCCCTTTACAAGTAGAACCGGCCAGTTTTCCATAGGCATTGTCGACGCAATCCCGTTGGAGGGAGTTGCGCTGTGGATGGGGTATGAATCGTTCAGGAACATCTTGAAGAAATATCTGCCCGCAACGAACGGTGCTTTCATATTGTTAATTCGAACGTAGTACCATTTGTCGAAGCTTCTGTTGAAGACCATTCCTGACGGCGGCGCTTCCACAGAGAGTATCCACCATCCAGGTCCGAACGGGTCGTTCATGTCCGCTTGCGTTACGAATATGCTCCCATAATCGCTTGTGATCGTGGTTACGATATTGGAGCTGTCGCCTTGGCTCCAGCCGATGCCAGATGTCGGCTCAAACCCGTCCTGAATCAACTTGCCCGTGGCATCGAAGACGGGAGCCGGAATGTAGATTGTTAGGCTTGAGTATTTCAATTGGTTTACGGTTGGGAAGGCGTTCCAGTCTGAGAAGTTTAGCGCAAAGATTAGGTCGCCCACGCTATCATGGTCGGCGGTTGATGTGAGAATCGCTCCTTCGGGACTATATGCGTCTCCTGCCGCTTGAAGGGGCTGTTGGTTGGTGAACGGTGACTGGTAACCCGGCGGGTCGGAGCTTATTCCAGAATATGTATCGAGTCCGGAGCCCGGCCAAACATATCCTAACGGACCCGGGACATGGTTGCCTCCGGCTATATCCAGTTCGTTATCATTTATTCTGTAGGGTGGAGTGCCAGTTAAGTCTCCGAGAGTTGTGTGTCCCCAAACTGGAGCGATGGATGAGAGTACGAGGGCCATCAAGAGTAGGGGGATGGCCGACCTGTAAGCCAAGCATCACTCGGCTCCAATTCGATCAGGTTTTGCGCGGTGGTAACTTTCCTACTTCTGGGTATCGTTCTGGTTGGTTTGAGGCTTGGCCGCGGCGGCCGCAGCTTTGGCCTTTCGTTTTCTCATGTACATGAACCCGCCCACACCGCCTACGACCACGATAGCCACAACGATCAGGGCATATGGGACTGCGGGCGGTTGGATCGAGAATGTGATGTAGTCCGAATAATCGTCGTATAGTGCATTATTCTGCTGCGTCCAATCGAAACGTAGGTTGTAAATGTACTGTCCGGCTACCGCGCTGCTATCCAAGTCGATCGTGAAGAAGGCGGTTTTTGTTTCATTCGCTAGCATCGTGCCAAGGAAATCGGTTAGTGTTCCCGTGATGAAGTTCCCTACCTCAAGTTCTACCCTCACTGAATCAGCTTCAACCGATCCCGAGTTTCTGACAACGACGCTAATCACGTCGCCCGAGTCGCCTACATGAAGTACGGTCGGTGCCACGCTAACAATATCGAATTTCACCTTCTCTTCTACGTAGATGGGAACTTGGCCGATGGGTACAAGTTGATTCTCAACGGCTTGTGTCAATGTGACAGAATACTGTCCATAAGTCGCATTCTCAGCGACGTCGATGATGAAGTTCGCATTCGTGGTTTGCCCAGGTGGTATGTTTCCGATGAAGATATGGTCAGAGCCACTTGATGACGGGTTGAATGGTTGTTGGAGTAGGAGCTGAAGCTCGACGTTCTTTGCCGTGCCCTGCCCGGAGTTTGCGATAGTTACGTCGATACCAACCTGGTTGCTGTCCGGATAGATCTTTGTTGGGTTCGTAACGACTCCTTGAATGTGGAGTTCGCCGTTCCAGATGGGGACGTTGACTGGTACGGTTGTGTCGATTTCTTGCAATTCTCTAGCGGATTCGTAATTCAACTCCAAGTTGTACTTGTAGACGCCTTCTTGGGCGTTGGGGGCGACGCTCAGAGTGTAGGTGAGCACGTAACTCGAATCCGGTTGTATGTCGCCGGCAACTTGCGAGACAGATGTTCCGCTGGTAGATGTTCCGTTGACGTAGTAGGCATAGATGAGCGGTGGGCCTATGTAGAGAGTCGCATTGACATGCCTCGCCACATCATCACCCACATTCGTGATCAGTATGGATAGCTGGAGGTTCACATCGCCGGGATGTGCCGTATCGGGTGTCGCGGCGCTCGCTCCCCAATAAACGTTAGTTACCTCTACATCTGCCACTCCAATAGCAGACGCGGGTTTTGGAGCAAGTTGAGTGAAGAACGCCATGAGTAGTACGAGCAGTATTATCGTGATCTTTCTAAGCTGCATCTTTTCCACCGAAAGTTGAGTTGAGGCAGCTTTGGCAGGCTTTAAAGTTGCTCTCCCATTTCGTCTCAATCCTCTCTCGATAACTCAAAGCGCTCGTTTGAAGGCCACCGTGGCCAAAGCTATCATGAGCCCGGTGAAAAGTGCGAGGAACGCAAAGTCACCAATAACCGCTGTCAGTCCTGCACCCTTGTACATTAAGTCTCGCAGTGCGTGTATAGCGTAGGCTTCGGGATTGATTGAAGCTATGCTTTGCATCCAAGGAGGGAAGCCTTGAATCGGGTAGACGGCGCCGCTCGTAAAGTACAGTATGAGGTTGATTGGAAACGCCGTGAACTGGTAAACTTCTGGCGCCGGGGCTCGAACGGCGTAGGCACTCATCATCGAAATGAGACCCATGGATGTCAGAAAGAGCGTGAAGAAGATGAGGATAAATCCGAAGATATTCGCCATTGGACGCACGCCCGCAAACAGGATGGCAAGTATCAGCATCGTGGTGGCTGAGAACATGGCTTTCGTCACGCCGGCTAGCAGAACCCCCACCACAATCTCAATCCGTTTTAGCGGCGTAACCAAGTACCCTTCGATTATTCCTCTCTGTTTGTCGAAGAGGAGTGAGATCCCTCCTCCGATAATCGAGGCGAACATTATCGATTGAATTAATGACCCTGGAGCCATGAATTCAATATACAACACCTCACGGTAGATGTTTGCTAAGTCAACGGTTACCGCTGAATCTGGCGGAGGAGTAACTTGGATTTGCGCTGAGACCTCTGAGGCCGCTTGATTCATCAAATCGGAAATCGAAGCTGCGCTGATAGGGTCTGTATTGTCAAGGTAGACGGTTATGACCGGCGAACCGTTGCCTGATTGATCAAAACCTAGTGGTATGTACACAGCAGCCTTCACAGTGCCCGCGCGGAGCATCGACTGTGCGGTCCCTAAATCAGAAACGTCAATCAGGTTGTAGGCATTGGCGCAGTCTACGCCGCCGTAGACGCAGTTCTGCTGGTTTGTTATCGTATCAACGAAGTTCGTGGAGATTGGTCCGTAGCTCTGACGGACTACCGCGATTGGTACGTGCGTAACCGCTCCGCCAAAAGCAAATCCAAGAAGGATTAGGGTTAGGAATGGTCCAATCACGGCTCCTAGCATGGTGGCGGGCTGCCTCAGAAACTTGCGTATGTCCCGTTCCCATACCCATAGGGCGCCCTTCAATGCATCAGCGTCCCCAGTTGCTGACGAATCTCTTGTTCGTGATGTTCGTATCCTCACGGATGCTTCTTCCGGTATAGTATAGGAACACGTCGTCCAATGTTGGCGCGCGGAGTGTTATCGAGCGGATTTTGCCTCCCTTCGCGGCGACTAACTCAACAATCTTGGGAACGGCCTCAGCCCCATTTCTCACTAGCACTGTTAGCGTGTTTTCTCGCTTCTTAACGTCGAGGGCGAACTTAGAAGTCTTCAAAGCTTCGAGGGCTTCGTTCGGCAGCGCGCTGACCTCTGCTTCGACAACATCGCCACCCGTGGCACTTCGTTTCAACTCGTTAGCGGTTCCGAGTGCTACGACTTTTCCGAAATCCACGACCGCAATTCGGTCGCAGAGCGATTCCGCCTCTTCCAGGTAGTGTGTTGTGAGAACGATTGTGATGTCATGTATTTTATGAAGACTACGAAGGTACTCCAGGACAGCGCTGCGGGCCTGTGGGTCAAGGCCGGTAGTCGGTTCGTCTAGGAAAAGGACTTTAGGTCGATGTATTAGTGACCGGACGAGTTCAAGCCTTCGTTTCATGCCTCCCGAATAGCTGCCGACGGTGAAGTTTGCTCGGTCGCTCAACCCCACTACCTCAAGCAGTTCCTTGATTCTTTCCTTACGAACGTCGCCTGGAACGTTGTAATATTTCGCGTAAATGTTCATGTTCTCCCATGCCGTTAATTCCACGTCCAGAGTTGATGCTTGGGAGACGACGCCTATGCTGCGTCGGACTCCATCTGCATTTTCACGGATATCAAACCCAGCGATTACTGCAGTGCCGTCCGTTGGTGGAATGACTGTGGTCAGCATTCTAACCAGTGTCGTTTTGCCGGCACCGTTCGGTCCGATGAGCCCGAAGATTTCACGGTCGCCGATGGACAAATTGATCTTGTTAACAGCGGTGAGGTCGCCAAACCTTTTCGTGATGTCATGAGTTAGAACTGCTGGTTCCAATGTCTAAATCGGCCTCACAGCAACAATTCATAGTCTTCGGAATTAAACAAAATCTGACGGTGTGGCCTGAAACTCAGTCTTTAATCGCTTCGAGAATGCTGACAGAATTCCAAATCTTGACGCGGGTGTAAGGCGGCATGTTTGGGTCCTGGCTAATGTCATCTAGTATCGATATGGCATTAGCGGCTCTTACGCCTAAGCTTAGGTCGCCGACTTGGAGCATGTCCATGGCACTCTTCGCCGCTCGGCGGATGTTTCGCGGGGTCGTATTATCATTAGAAACTTCGTTCAGGACGCCTAATGCCTGCTTGATTCGACCCTCGTATTCTTCCTTGCGCTTGACTTTGGTTGACATTGCGGAGCACCCGCATGATAGGCGACCTTTCAACCGAAATCAATGAGTAGCAATATCTAAACCCTTTCTCTCATGCTGGGGGTGTGCTTGACAAACCCAAATAGCCGGTTGGGGGCACGTATAGAACGGTTGAAGCGTGTGGGTATAGACGTTAAACGGATGGCTGAACTCCTTAAGTCTGGGGCGGCAATGCTCCCGGAGACTTGCCCGGAGTGCGGAACGCCGCTCTTCCGGAGAGGCAATGAGACATTTTGCCCTAATTGCAACAAGCCAGTTGTGATCATTCGTTCGGCTGAGCAGGAAACTAGGTTCATGGCTGACAGGGTCTTGGAGGATTCTGAACAAACCTTACTCGGGAAGATTCGGGAAATGAATTTGGCAATGAAGATCGAGAAGGATCCTGAGAAACTAGTTGCCTATGGGAATGCAATGGATACTTGGCTGGGTGCGTTAGAGAAGCTGCGCAGGCTGAGACGGCCCAGGTCGGAATCATAAGAGGTACGTGGCTTGGCGTCGTGTGGAGATTGTGAAGGCAGGGGGAAGGTAGACTGCTCGGAATGTGATGGAGTGGGCTCCTTAGAACTGGAATGCGAGAAATGTATGGGAGAAGGGACTGTTCGGGGCGAAGGAGAAGCTGTTCTTGCTTGCCCGGAATGCAGCGGAGAAGGAACAATCAGCGAAGAATGCCCTGCCTGCGATGGGGACGGGCAGAAAGATTGTGAAACGTGCGGCGGCACCGGAGAAGCATGACGAGGCAAGTTTGCTTCTACTAGGCTTTTTAAGTTCAACCGCAACTCTCGTCCGTTGGAGAGCTAAGGCGTGAACCTAGGGGACAACTTTACCGATAGCTTCGAGTACACGAAGAAACTGTTCAAGGACGCCCTTCGCCTAATCCTACTCATCGTTCTCAGCATAATCCCAATCGTCGAATGGATTGTATTGGGCTATATGGCGAGGGTGCTCAAGGAGTCGCCTGGAACCGGAACACCTCCAAAACTTGAGAATTATGGAGAGCTGTTCGTACAAGGGGCGAAGGTCTTCTTTGCAACCTTGATCTACCTGCTGGTTCCTACGATTCTGATTATCATCGGAGCTGTCGGGACATTTGCCGGCTTCACCTCGTTTGGGAGTTCAATGGCTGTGCCCGCGGTTTTGGTGGGTGGAACCGGATCGGTCATTCTTCTGGTCGGCATGGTTCTAGCGATACTATTGTCAATACTCCTCGCCGCGGGAGTGGCTCATATGATTAAGACCGGGAAGTTCGGAAACGCTTTCGCATTCGGCGAAATTCTCGGAATAATTCGAGGCATTGGCTGGGTGAAGTATGTAGGCTGGATTATCATTACGGCCATAATCAGCATCGTACTGATCGCAATCTCCAGCGCCATCCCATGGGTCGGAGGCATAATCGCCGCAATAGTTCATCCATTTGTGTACGTGTTCCTTTTCAGGTCGCTTGGATTACTATACAACGACGGTGCCCCCGAGGGGCTGAAAGTGCAGGCACCGGTTATCACGGGCTTAGCCTGCGCATCCTGCGGCACTCCGCTTCAAAGTGGACAGAAATTCTGCCCGAACTGCGGTGCCGCGGCGCCAACACCTTCGCCGCCTCCGGCGACACCCAGCGAAACAAAATTCTGCATTAGCTGTGGAGCCAAATTACCCGCGACCGCTAACTTCTGCGGATCCTGCGGCGCCAAACAGACCTGACAAGTGGAACCGATTTCACCGGATGAGTCAGTATCGAGAACCCGGGTTCTTGGCTGCCGCCATGTTCAATGGAATTAGAGGGCAGAGTGATCCCCGTTCACTTATACGCCGGCAAATAGCTCTTGTTTAGTGACGAGGCGATTACGGGGTGGCGGCCGACCTCAGCTCAAATACCTTGCTGAAGGTCGATTCCATTGAGCGACGCTCGTACCAAGAAGCGATTGCGAAGAACGCAATGCGTGTCAACACCCTGGTTTGTCTCCCCACTGGGCTTGGAAAGACGATTGTCGCCGCATACGTGGCCGCGGAAAGACTCCAGAAGCTGCCGGGTAAGAGTGTGGTCATGCTTGCCCCTACGAAACCGCTTGTCCTCCAACATTTCAGAAGTTTCCGGAATTTGCTCAACCTTGACCCCTCCACGATGATTTGGCTTACGGGGGAAGTAGGCCCGGAGGAGCGAGTCGGCTTATGGAGAAAGCGTTTGGTATTTTCGACGCCTCATGTCTTCATGAATGATCTTCTTACTGGTAAATTATCGCTGGATAATTTTTCTTTAATCATCTTTGACGAAGCACACAGGGCTGTGGGCGACTATCCTTACGTCTACTTAGCCGACCGTTACGCCGAGGTTGAAGGCGGCTTAATTCTCGGTTTGACAGCCTCGCCCGGTTCTAGTGAACAGGATGTTCGTGAGATCTGCGATAACCTACATCTGAACTGGGTTGAGGCTAGGTCGGTTCAAAGTGAGGATGTGAGGCCTTACGTCGGAGGCATAAACGTCGAGTGGATAATGGTCAAACTTCCGCAAATATTCTACGATGTCAACCGGGAACTGGAGTCGTTCCTGCGCGACACACTGCGCACGATAAGGGATCACGGATACCTCGACAGCGCCGCAATGGATAGAGTTCGGCTACGCGACGTCCTGTCTGCTAGGCAGAGAATTCTGAACGATATTGCAGGGGGGAACCGAGACGCCAAGAACTACTTGGCTTACATTTACGCCGCCGTTCACGCCATTCGTACGATAGAATTTCTTGAAACACAAGGGTTTCCGGCGCTGAAAGAACATCTGGATAGCCTGAGGGAGCAGGGCACGAAGCGAATGACCCCGGGACTAAAGATGCTTCTTGACGACGAAAGAATGAAGCGGGTCAACGCGATTGTAGACAGCCTAGTGGCGAAAGAGGTCGATCATCCAAAAGTCACTGAACTGATCAGGGCTGTTCGGGCGGGGCTGAGTCGAGGCGCACGCCGCATTATGGTCTTCACAAATTACCGCGCAACAGCAGCTCGATTAGTCACCGTGCTCAACAAGGTGGATGGAGTCTCCGCAGTGCGACTTGTCGGGCAAGCCTCCCGAGAAAGAGACCGCGGCCTAACGCAGAAGAAACAATCAATGGTTCTCGATGATTTCAAAGCGGGAACCTACAACGTTCTGGTTGCGACCCAGATCGGAGAAGAGGGACTCGACATCGTCGAGTGCGATCAAGTTGTCTTCTATGATACCGTGCCGAGTGCCGTGCGATATATACAACGCCGCGGCCGCACGGGACGAAAAGGACCTGGAAGGGCGCTTATTCTAATCGCGAAGGGGACTCGGGATGAGGCGTACTATTGGATATCGCAGCGCCGTGAGCGCGAGATGGCCAATGCGATCAGGCGTTTCGTCGCCGCCAGGAGGGATTACACTCCCGACCAGGCAAGGATCGAGAAATTCATGTCATCAAGTATGAAGGAAGAGAAATTGGGAGAACAAATAGTCGTAGTAGCCGATTCGAGGGAGCTCGGCGCTTTGGTTACGAGGGAGCTAGCCAAAATGGGTGCCCTCGTAAAGTCCGAAACATTACAGGTGGGCGACTTCGTCCTCTCGGACCGCGTCGTAGTGGAACGTAAAGAAGTGGATGACTTCGCGTCTTCAATAATCGATGGTCGTCTGTTCCAGCAGGCTGTCAAACTGAAAGAGGCATACTCAAAACCACTGATCATCATTGAAGGCGGCACACTGACCGGGTCGGGACGCGTTCGTCCCGAGGCGATGATGGGGGCCTACGCGAGTCTGCTAATCGACTACGGGATACCGATAGTTTGGACGCAGAAACCCTCTGAGACGGCTCAACTGATGTTCGCAATTTCGCGGCGTGAACAGTTTCAGGACAGGCGGACCCCTAGGGTCATGACGGTGATCAAACCCAGATCGCTGCAGGACCAGCAAGAATTTATCGTTAGCAGCCTGCCGAACATCGATAATACGCGGGCTAAGAAACTTCTCACAACTTTCCACACGCCTCAACGCGTCTTCCAAGCGTCGAAAGAGGAACTAATGTCCGTGCCGGGAATCGGTGAGAAAATTTCGGAGGAAATCAGACGAGTCGTTGGAACTAACTATCAATCGGAACCGCTGGTGTAACTCCGGCGATCCGTCGGGGAATGCAAGGGCAGATTATCCTTGGCCAGGGTGACCAGTAGGTTCGTGAGAAACTCTGCAAGCGGGTCGATAAACATCTTCAGCGTCAGAATATTGTTGTCAACCTGTTTCCTTCCGGAACTATACTATAGCCACGTAGAGTAACGTGCCTCCGGCGAGAGCTAGGAAGAATATGTAGGCAATCCGAGAAGCCCAGTTATTTCCAAGTAGTGTGCATTCATATTATTAAAAAATATTCCCTATGTCATAAATAACTGCTCTTTACGACCCACAAAAACCGCCAAGCACAGATATCTAGGGAGAGTTGAAGAAGAACTCCTGGCATTCAGCGCTGCCATGAAATCAGCTCTCGAAACTCTCGAAGAGTACAAATGTGAAGTTGAGACCGAGCTTGAACGGCATTTGCCGCGAACGGGCGAGCCCCTGAACTTCTATGCTTCCGTCTGGGACCTCCTTGACAGGGGAGGAAAAAGGCTGAGGCCCGCGATGACGTTCTTGGCCTGCGAGTGTGTTGGCGGTCGAAGGGAGGATGCAAGAGGCGCGGCCGCGGCGGTGGAGCTCCTGCATAACATGACATTGGTTCACGACGACATCGAGGACCAGAGTGAGTTGAGGCGAGGAAAACCGTGCATTCACATTACTTACGGTATACCGATGGCCATCAATGTGGGCGACGCCATGCTCATTAAAGTCTTCGAGATCGCGAACCAGGCCGCGATTCCGGAAGATCGATGTCGCAAGCTGGTTTCGCTTGTCGCAAAACGCGCATATGACATAACCTGGGGACAAGCCTACGAGTTCAACATGTGGAACAGCAAAGACGTGAGAGAGGACGAGGTTATTCGTTTGCTCAGAAACAAGACTGGCGCGCTAACGGGATTATCCACAGAAGCTGGAGCAATTGCAGGCGGCGGAACCGAGCAGCAAGGGGAACTCCTCGGTGAATTCGGTGAAACTATAGGAATTGGGTTCCAAATCATCGATGATGTCCTTAATGTTTCGGGAAATGTGAAAGAGTACGGTAAAGAAATCGGCGGCGATATTCGCGAAGGGAAGAAAACTATCTTGGTAGCCCACCTCCTTCAAGCTGCGACCGAGAAAGATCGAAAGCTATTCACACATCTTTTGGGTAAGAAGAGCATCACAAAGAACGAAACACGAAAGGCAATAGAGTTATACGAAAAATACGGCTCAATCGGCTACGCGAAAACACAAGCCGAAACGTATCTACGTTCGGCCCTCGAGACTCTCAACAAACTGCCTCGTTCAGAACCACGGGAGCGTCTCGCCTCAATCGCCGACTTCCTAATCCATCGAACATTCTGAGAAACATCCGAGGTCGTACACTAAATACTCGCTGCATGATGTATGTAGATGACTCGATCATCCTCAACTCATGGTCCCCACACCTCTATTACGTACCAGATCCATGAGCCTTGATTGATGACTTAGTGGTGAACGGAAGGCCATAGTCTGATGACCGAGGCAACAATTAAAAGAAACTACAGGGTGTAGCGGGTTAAAAGTGAAGCGATTAGGGTTGAAGGGCAGGTCAAGAAAATCCAAAAAATCCGTTTGGCCCCGCACGACAATCGCAGTTCTCATTTTGATTATAGTGGCATTGGGATCTGTGGCAATATACTACGGACCAATAATGAACAATTCTCAACCGAAAAGCCTCACGCCCGTCCAAATTTATGCTAGCTCAAGCTGGTCGGTAGTGACCATACAGGGAGTTCTCAGCGAGACGACATTACAGTCCTTCCCGAATGGAACGCTTACGCCCTTACTCGGAACCGGTTTCGTCGTACTGTACGGGGGACAGGACTACATAATAACGAACTATCACGTCATAGACGGTCTTCTCCAAATGACCGTCACATTCTCTGACGGTAACTCGTATTCCGGTAAGGTCGTCGGGTCAGATCCTTACAGTGACCTTGCAATACTCTCCGCGAATGCTCCTCAGAGCGAATTTCATCCCCTGCAATTAGGACAATCTTCGACGCTGCAAGTTGGGGAAACGGTCGTAGCTATCGGAAACCCTTACGGCCTATCCAACACGATCACGGTGGGGATAATTGGTCATTTGGGACGCGCGCTGCAGATGGATACTTTGGGAGGTTACGCAATCCCTGATACAATTCAGTTCAGTGCGGCCGTCAACCCGGGTAACTCGGGTGGCCCACTTATTGCGCCTGATGGCACTGTGGTTGGGATAACTTCCGCGGCTGTAAGCAACTCTGAAGGGCTTGGGTTCGCGATTCCGTCCGATACAATCGTCAGAGAAATGCCCACTCTCATCGAATACGGAAAATACGACAAGCATCCCTACTTGGGCGTTGGATTGATTGATATGACTTACCAACTCGCGCAGGCAACTGGAGCCAACGTTACCTACGGTCTTCTAGTCGAGACTGTCGTTCCAGGCGGACCTGCAAGCACGGCCGGGCTTAGGGGGGGTACGCAGAACGTGACCATCCAGCAGCAGGAGTATATTGTCGGGGGGGATGTCATAGTTTCGATCAACGGACAAAGAGTAACCGGTTACGATTCGTTCTCTTCCTACTTGGAGGAGCATGCGGTCGCGGGACAGACAATCCAGTTAGGGATCATTCGCAACGGTCAATACATGATCATATCTGTTGTACTCGGCTCCAGACCCCCACTTTCAACATAGACCCATCAGCAACAAGTGTGCCTTCAGTCCTGGTACCCACTATCGGCCTACTCTCAATCTGAAATGCAGACGATTCATCCGCGCAGAATATATAGCTACTACGCCGCGTAGTTGACCGAGGCCGTGACGTATCGATGGCTAACGCAACCGAAACCTTCGGCTCATCCCGACGGGGGGATGAACTTCCTTTAATAGGCCTATTCCGATGTGTCTACTGTGGACAAGGGTTTAGCATAAAACGGCAACTGAACTCTCACTACCGTCAAGTTCATCCGCAGATTATCCTCCGGTTGAAATCGATGCGGGAACGCCACTATCGAGAACAAAGGACCTTTCGAATTTAGACACAGTTTGGAGAGCGCTCAAAAAACTCAGCATTCCAAAATCTACCTATTATTCATGGTTTTTTAGACGGTTGAGGGATTCAAAGTCTCGGGTGTGTCAGCAACATGACATCCGGTGCAGAGTCTGAGAAAAGTCGTTGGAGGTTTTCGCATGTTAGCCTTTACTCGGAAAGCGTTTGCGAAACGTTCACCGACGATAAGGGTATAGTGCACTATAGGTGGCTATACCCAAACGGAAAGATGGAGTACGTTTGCGCTTGCCATCGTTTCCTCAACAAAGCGCTATGACAAAGAATGCGAAACCACGTATGAAATGACATACTATCCTGTATCACGAGTACTATCGCGGAATTTCCGCTGTAGAATCATCATTATCACCTGTTGCATTCAGCGAACATTGAACGTGAATTCTGTAGGAAGAAAAATGCGCATGCCTAGTTCGGCTTTCGGCTTGACTTCGTTTGCTTCCTGTGTCTCTGTTTCATCTTCTGTCTTCTTCGTATTCTGAATGCAGTTCTGCTAAGCCTGTGAGGCATTTCGCTATTACTCCCGTGGATTGCAGAACGAAAAGACAACCGCTATATGGCTTTCGCCGAATGCTGTTCACCTGCTTTCCAGAGGCTGATTGGTTGTCGGTTGAAGAAATGGCGAGTAAAGGCTCCGCTCCCTGCCAAGATGCGTTCCAGTATCTGAGGCAGCGATTGAGGGATATCTCGGATGTCGTTGAGAGCGTGGAGTACGAACCGTTGAAAGATGCCGAAGCGCCCACCTACAGCATCGGGGATACGCCGCGCGTTAGGGTCTTTTTCGGCGATAGGCTCGAGCTTTTCTTGTTCATTCCGGAAAGGGGCGTTCCTAAGATTAAGTCGGACCCATCTGTACCTGAGAGCTTGAGGGCTTGGGTCGATCGAGCGCAACTTGGCGGCATGAGTCGACTGTTAAGGGTTCAATTGGGATCCAAGAATGACTTGGAAGTGTTGATGCCACTCGTTCTGGCCGTCGTACGTCAGTGACGTTCACATTATCTGGTTGTACTCTGCGATGACCTCGGGGTCAACCACTCCCGAGACAACTCTTTCAGTCTGGTCGGGTAACCGCACACTCAGCCCTGCCGCGTGGTAGGGTAAGTTGAAGCGTTCTAGTTTGTCGGCGGACTCAGTTTCGTATAGCTTCAACCATTTTCCTGTCGTCTGTCTGAAGCAGTATGCTTTCTGTATCTTTCGTTCCCCAATACCGCCGACTCGCCCGCCGGCCGAGCCGGGGGCGGTGGTTGGAAGTTCGAGGATGTAGATACAGTTCTCGCCTTCTTTCACGCTCAGGTCGATTGGATTTTCTGCGACGAACAGTCGCCTGCTCTTTTCGTTTGCTAGTTGAGCGAGTTCCTCAAGGGGCGTCATCAAACGTACTCCGTCTACTTCGTAAAATCTCGTTTGTCCACGTTGACATTCATTGCTTTGAGGTAGGCAAGCGCGTTGTCTCCGGCGCCTGCTAGCGTGAATTGTGGGTCGACCCGGAACTTGAAGTGTGCGTCTTTAGTTGCTCCCGAATAGGTGAGCAGAACTTCCCCCGGCCTACCTCGGTCGCTTCTTTCATGTTTGACGGTGATGTTTCTATCTCTCCCCGCGAACCACGTTTCAACTTCCTTACGTAGGGTTGGTTCGACGGATCCGAAGGGCAAGCCTCTGTCCTCTTGCTCGAATTTAGTTGTCAAACCCTTTCGGCATTCCTTACTCAGGGTCGTCATGTAGACAAATGCTTTCTCGACAAGTTGCCGTCCCGAAGGTGCGTCAGTCAAATTAATGGCCCCTTCGGGTATTGATTGCCGTTTACTAAAGCATTGTCTGAGGCTCCGCTGCGCTAACGTTTATCGTAATGACGGAGAATCGCGGAGATTTATCCACGGATTTTTCGACGGTAGCATGTGAAGTATAATGTTGAGCACGCTATCAGTCCCAGTAGGATTTCGGCTGTTGGCATGGGGAATTCCGCGACGGCAGACCCTTGAGAGGGGAATTCCGCGGCAGCAAACCCTTGAGGGGATAAGGCGAGCCCAATCCTTTGACCCTGTGAAATGCTGTACCCGTCGTAGAATAACATGTATCCACTTCCCCCCTGAACGACGCTCGGTTGCTCAACACCGGCCGAGTCCCATGAACCCGGAGGGTCTGGTTGGAGGATGGGGTTCGCAGCAGATCGTGTCCAGCTGCCGCCGTCGAGCGACGTAGCGAATCCAATTCTTGGAACTACGCCTGTCTGGTTAATGCCGGAATACCACATTCCGAAGAGCTGCCCATTCCATATAACCGCGGGCGAGTAAACTCCACGAGCATCCCAGGCAGTGGGATCTGTTGAAGGCGTTAGTACGGGCGACGGCCACTTTGACCAATGAATTCCATCGAATGATGTCGCGTAGAGAATCTTGCTGGCGCTTGTAGATGCCGCGCTTCTCCCGGTGTACCACATATTGTAGGTGAGTTTCAGCCTGATAACGTAAGGAGCCGCAATGAAATTTCCAAGTTCCGTTGGAGTCAG
>Ga0187769_10000747_pt1 | contig 18032 bp, 15 predicted proteins | sample 0116_SJ02_MP02_1_FD_133140 | JGI IMG/M metagenome (GOLD analysis project Ga0187769, IMG submission 133140) | Tropical peat soil microbial communities from peatlands in Department of Meta, Colombia - 0116_SJ02_MP02_10_MG | ecosystem: Environmental > Terrestrial > Soil > Wetlands > Peat | place... | reverse complement strand
GATCACGGGGTCGCGGAGCGCGAACTCGATGTTGGTCCTCAGCCACAGGTACCGGTCCCCGATGTCGTACCGCGTGCCCGTGAACGTCGCGGCATAGACCGCGTGTTCGTTCGCCATCCGCTGGAGCGCGTCGGTGAGCTGGACTTCCCCGTTGATCCCCGGTGGGGTGTGGTCGATGATCGTGTAGATGTCGGGAGTGAGAACGTACGCCCCGGTGATCCCGAGGCGACCCGGGGCGGAGGAGAGCGCCGGCTTCTCGACGAGGCGCTCACACCGGTAGAGTCCCGGTTCGACTTCGGGGCCCGCGACGATCCCGTAGTCACCGACCTTCTCATCGGGAACCGGTTCCACCGCGAGGATTGGGGCCTTGCGTCGCTCGAACCACGTCCAGAGCTGCCGCAGGAGCGGGGGCTCGCAGACGTTGATCGTGTCGCCGAGCAGGACGCCGAACGGCTCCGTGCCCGTGTGGTGACGGGCGCACTCGATGGCATTCGCCAGGCCCTTCGGCTCGCGCTGGCGGACGAAGTGAATGCGCGCCTTGTGGCTCAGCGTCTCGAGGTCGCGAAGTTCGGGCCGGTCGCTCCACTTCGCGAGCTCGGGGCTCAGGTCAAAATGGTCCTCGAGGGCACGCTTCCCCCGACCGGTCACGATCAGGATATCGTCCGCCCCGGAGGCGACCGCCTCCTCGACCACGTACTGGATGATCGGCCGGTCGACCATCGGGAGCATCTCCTTCGGCTGGCTCTTCGTCGCCGGGAGGAAGCGAGTGCCGAGCCCGGCGGCCGGAATAACGACCTTCATCCGGTGCTCCGAGAGACGGACCCGCGTTTGACGTTCGCGATGTCTCCCGCGCCGAGACCGATCACCCGGAGGCCGGCGCGGCGCGCGTCCCGGGGGTCGACGGCTCTTCGCAGGTCGATGAGGAGGGGAAGGTGCATCCGACGTGATCGAGCCCGTGTCCACCGGGCGTACTCTGGCCAGTCGGCCTGAAGCACGGCCACGTCCGCCCCGGAAAGGGCCTCGTCGAGGGTGTCGCAGATAACGAGTCGTCCCCGCCCTCGCCGTCCACGACTCTTCCATGCCCGTCGAAACGATCCCGCCGCCGCCGGGTCGTGGCCCCGTACGAGCGCACCCATCGCCACGAGGCGCTCCGCGATCAGGAGCGCTCGCGACTCGCGGACGTCGTCCGTCCCGGCCTTGAAGGCCAGGCCGAGCAGCGCGACCTTCTTCCCGGACAGCGGTCCGATGACCGCGCGCATGAACTCGAGGACGTACTCGAGCTGCTCCGCGTTCGCTCGTAGAGCGGCGGAGCCGGTGCGCATCCGCACGCCGAGATCCCCCGCGGTGGCGACGAACGCGGAAACATCCTTCTCGAAGCAACTTCCCCCGAACCCGGGGCCCGCCCGAAGGAACTTCGGCCCGATCCGCGGGTCCCGACCTACCGCCTCCATCACGCGATCGACGTGGACCCCCAGTCGGTCGGCGAGACGGCCGACCTCGTTCGCGAACGAGACTTTGAGCGCAAGGAAGGCGTTCGCGGAATACTTCACGAGCTCCGCCCCCGAGGGGCTGAGCGTCACGATAGGGGCCCGGAACGGCCGATACGCACGTGTAAGCCACGCCTCCGACCGGCGGTCGGACGTCCCGATGACCACCCGGTCGGGGTGAAGCGCGTCCTCGACCATCGTCCCTTCGGCGAGGAACTCCGGGTTCGAAGCGACGCCCACCGTCCTGCCGGTCCGCCTCGAGGAGCGGAGCACGGTCGGGAGCACGACCGTCTCCGTGGTCCCGGGCACCACGGTGCTCTTCACCACGACGAGCCGGTAGCCTCGAGTCCGGCCGATGGCCCGTCCGACCTCTTCGGCGGCGACGGTCAACGGACGGAGGTCGATGTGGCCGTCCGCACGGGGAGGAGTTGGAACGCATAGGAAGATTCCCTCCGATAGCCGGACGAGGTCGTCCAGCGCGTGGACGACCCGAAACCGGCCGGACCGTACCTGCGACCTCAGGAGCTCAGGGAGACCCGCTTCGTGGTACGGGGTGGAACCCCGGGCCACCGCGGCCCGGATCTCCGGGTTCATGTCGTATCCGAAAACCGTGAGCCCCCGGGCGGCGAACGCGAGCCCGGTGCCGAGACCCATGTACCCGAGTCCCACGATCCCGACCCGGGGTCCGCCGCGTGCGGAGGATCTCACGACCGACTCCGTGGACCGATCCCGAGCGACCGGAAGTGTTCGGCGGTCTTGGCAAGCCCCACCTCGAACGGGACCCGGGGGGTCCAACCGAGATACCGGCGGGCGAGCCGGATATCGGGGGAGCGCTGCCTCGGGTCGTCCTCGGGGAACGGTCCGCGGACGAACCGGAGCGGGATGCCGAGAACGCGGGCCACGAGTTCGGCCGTCCTTCGGACCGTGAACTCGCGCGGGTTCCCGAGATTCATCGGGGTGGGAACGCCCGGGTCGGCGTCCATCAACCGGCAGATCCCGTCGACCAGGTCCGATACGTAGCAGAACGAGCGCGTCTGGGTCCCTCGACCGTAGAGCGTGAACGGCTTTCCCTGCAGTCCCTGGACGATAAAGTTCGAGATGACACGCCCGTCGCTCGGGTCCATCCGGGGGCCGTAGGTGTTGAAGATCCGTGCGATGCGGACGTCGAGACCGTATCGACGGCGGTAAGCGGCCGAGAGCGCCTCGCTGTACCGCTTACCCTCGTCGTAACAGCTGCGCGGTCCTACCGGGTTCACGTGACCCCAGTACGCCTCTACCTGGGGGTGCACCTGCGGGTCCCCGTAGACCTCGCTCGTCGACGCGAGCAGCACCCGCGCGTCCGACCGACGCGCCGCCTCGAGCACCCGGTGGGTCCCGACGGAGTTGACGAGCAAGGTGCCGACCGGGTCGCGTTGGTACGCGGGGGGCGATGCCGGACTCGCCAGGTGGAAGTAGCGATCGGCGCGCGGTAGCGAACCCGCGCGGACGAGGTCGAGACGGCGAAATCGGAACCCCTTGTGCTGTCGCGCGTCGCTTAGGTTCGCGGCCCGGCCCGTGCTCAGGTTGTCGACCCCGACGACCTCGACGCCGTCAGCGAGCAGACGATCGACGAGGTGTGAACCAAGGAACCCTGCGGCCCCCGTAACGACGACTGCGCCCAAGGCGTTCCGTTCGTACGAGCGGGTCCCATCTATAGCGTTTCTTGCCGCTGCCGTGCCGGTACCCGGGCCCGCACTAGCGAACCATCTCGGCCGCCCACTACCCCATCGCAGCGGAGTAGATCCCGAGAAGACGAGCGAGGTGGCGCTCGGGGGAAAACTCCTCCCGAACCCAGGCCCTTCCGGCGAGCGCGCGCTGCTTCGCCTCCGGATAATGGTCGACGATCTGGCCGATCGCCTCGGCGAGGGAGGCCGAGTCTCCGGGAGGCACGACGGTGCCGAACTCTCCGACCGTCTCGGGAAGGCCGCCGGAGGCGGTGACCACCGAGGGTACGCCGTTCGCCAGGGCCTCGATCGGCGAGTTGCCGAGATTCTCCCAGGGGAGGGAAGGGACCGCGAGCACGTGGATCCCCTCGAACCAGCGACGACTATCCGCGACCCATCCGTCGACCGAGACCCCGTCTCCCGGAGGGACGTTGACCGGGCCGGAGCCCGCGAGCCGAAGGCGAATGTTCGGGTGGCGCTCGCGGACGAGCGTGAACGCATCCCGCAGCACATCGACTCCTTTCTGGTGCTCGAATCGCCCGAGGAACCCGATGGTGAACGGACCCTCGGGGAAGGGGACCGGCTCGTCGGGGACGGGGATCATCGGCCGGAGGAGGTCCGTGGGACGGTACCCGAGACTGTCGAAGATGCGCTGGGTCGCCCGGCTCACGCAGATGAACGAGCGCACGCGGCTCTTCACGTGGGTATCGAAGGACCGGCGCTTGGCGAGGTTCAACGGCAGGCCGAACCCCACCTCGCATCCGGTGAACTGGCATCGGGGGAGGATTCCCCCCGGACACGGAGTGCCGTCGGGGAGCGTGAGGGTGGCCACAGGACAGACCATCTCCACATCGTGGGCCGTGAAGACGATTGGCTCCGAGCGTCGGCCGAGCCACGGACCCAGGGCAGAGAAACCGGTCTCGAAGCGGTGCAGGTGGATGACATCCGGCTTCACCTCGTCGGCGAGCTCGTCGAGCCACCGGGTCAGGGGACCCCCGTCCGCGACCTCCGCGGCCGCGCGGCGGATCGCGGAGCGCGGTGCTCGGAACGCGCGCACCGGGCCTAGCTTCTCGGGCACCGGGTCCGTGACGATCGCGGCCGTGACGTTCGGATGGCCATGGGCCTCGAGTGCTTGAGAGACCCGTCGGACGTAGATCTGCGCCCCACCCACCGTCGGACCTTCCCACCCGTCGAGTCGAAGGATCTTCACCGGCTTGGTCCCCCCGACCGCGCGGGACGAACTTAATGGCTCGTCTTTGCCGGTGCCCACCGTCGTCCCGAGTGTCGGCCGGTCTCCCGGTTTCGCAAGCCTTTATGGCCGAGGTCCGAGTGCGCACCCCGGGCGAGCGCGTGCGGATAGTACTTCCGGTGCTCCGGTACGTCCCGGCGCTCGGCGGCGCCACCCGGCTCGTCCAGCTCATCGCGGAGGGAGCCGCGGCGCGAGGCCACTCTGTCACCGTGGTCACGCAGTCGGAGCCCGGGGTCCCCGACGAGCAGGTCATCGCCGGGGTCCGAGTGTTGCGGCTCCGTATGCGCCATCTCGCCGGGTTCCGCATCCCGAGAGGGTACCTGCGACTTCTCCGATCGATCGACGCCGACCTAATGCACCAGTCGGGGAACCGAATCTGGAACGTCGACTACTATCTCCCGTTCGCACGGTCGTTCGATTGGACCCAGGTGATCATGCCGATGGGATTCTACCACTACTGGATGCGCCCCGGGATCCTTCGTTCGTTCTATTACGACCGGTATTTCGCGGGGCGTCTCCGCGCCTTCGACGGGTACATCGCTCTCACCCGGGGCGAGGCGGACCAGGTGGCAGGATGGGGCTACCCCGTCGACCGGATCCGGGTAGTCCCGGTCGGGATCGACCTCACCGAGTTCGATGCGCCTCCGAGCGACGGAGCCGCGGTCCGGGCGAGCTGGGGCCTCGCCACTCCCCACGTAGCGGTCTACGTCGGTGGGTTGTACGACAACAAACGGGTCGACCGACTCGTTCGAGCCATCGCGGGAACGAAGGGGGGATGGGGCCTCGTCGTGGTGGGCGTCGACATTCCGGGCACCCCTTACGACCGAGCCCACTGCGAAGCGCTGGCCCGGGACCTCGGAGCCTCGGTCCGATTCCTGGGGCCCATCTCGCGGTCGCAGGTTCTTGATGCCCTCCGAGCGGCCGACGCCTACGTCCAGGGGAGCGCGTTCGAGGGGTTCGGCATCAGTCTCCTCGAGGCGATGGCGGCGGGTCGCCCGTTCGTGTCGTTCGACGCCGGGGCCGCTCGCGAGCTCAGCGAGACCGGTGCCGGATTCTGCGTCCACTCCGAGAGCGAGATGACCGCCGCTCTCTCTTCGCTGCCGGCGCGGGCTGAGGAGATGGGCCGGGCCGGCCGCACCGTCGTCCAGCAGTATTCGGTCGAGCGAATGGTCGACCGGGTGATCGACTTCTACCAGTCGGTCCAACGCGGGCACTGAGATGGCGACGACAACCCCCGCGAAGGGGAGCGACCGAGGTCGATCCGGCGGTCGGCTGTCGAGTGGGGCTGCCCGAATTTGAATCGGGGTCCCGAGCTCCCAAAGCTCGAAGGATGGACCAGTAGAGCGGACGGAGGGAATGACCTCGCGCCCGTAGCTACCCCACAGCCCCGCATCGCGAACCGATTCCGCTAGACCGCGTCCACGCGTTTCAACCTTCGGCCGATGAGGCACTCGGCCGGCTCATCGTGAACCCGCTCGATGCGATACCGTTGCTTCACGGGGAGCGATGGCCCCGCGCAGATCGTCCAGTTCGGGCAGTCAAGACGGCGGCAGGAGAAGCGTCCCGTCTCGACCGAACTGCCCACTACCGCGTTCGGGGAGTCCACGACGAGCGGTCGAGGGACCGGCTTCACCTCGACCACGTGCGCATCGGTCTCCTGGAGAGCGCACGGGTGGGTGACCGGCCGCACGCGAGTGACCGCGTACCGTCGGCCCGGGTCAAGGGTGAGGCATGCGTGGCGGTACGGGCAGGTCCGGCAGATCGGGGCCCCACCCTGATAGTCGAACTCGAACCCCTCGCGGGATTCGGCGATGGCGAGGAGCGTGATCTCGGCCATGTTCGCTAGCCGATCACCCCGGTGACGGTGGCGAGGCGCTCCGCGGCCTCCCGCGTGAGCCCGTTGTCGCCCAGGATCGTATACCGGTCCGGTCGGATCGAGTGGGCCATGACGAGGGCTTTCACGACCTCCTCGTTGCGCACCCCGAGCTCGCGTGCCGTGGTCGGTGCCCCGATGGTGAGGAGGGAGTTCTTGAGCCGCTTCCAGTCCCCGCCGTGCAGGTACATCATCATGATCGCGCCGACGCCGCACTGCTCCCCGTGCAGGCTCGGCCGCTCGCTCACGCGGTCGAGCGCGTGGCTGAACAGGTGCTCGCTTCCGGAGCACGGGCGCGAGGAGCCGGCGACGCTCATCGCTATCCCCGCGACCAGGATGGGGCGGATCGCGATCCAGACCGACTCTTCGAGGTTCGGCTTGATCGCGGAGGCGTGGTCCATGATCTCCTGCGCGGCGTACTCGCTCAGCGCCACGGCGGTGCTCGAGTATTCCTCGTTACGCAGGCGCACCGCGAGCCGCCAATCCAAGGTTGCCGTGAGGTTCGAGATCACGTCGGCGCACCCCGAGGCGAGGAGTCGGAAGGGCGCCTGAACGATCAGTTGCGTGTCGGCCACCACTCCGATCGGGACCGCGCCTTCGGTGCTCACGATGCTGGAGGCCCCGTGCAATGAGGCCCGCGGAGACGAAATCCCGTCGTGCGCCGCCGACGTGGGCAGGCTCACAAACGGGACGTGGAGCCGGGCCGCCACGACCTTCGTGATGTCGATCTTGCTTCCGCCGCCAGCACCGACCAGAAACTCGGGGTGCCCGGCACGGACCTCCTCCGCGACGCGGTCGACCTCCGCCTCGTTCGCCTCGTGGGCGATCACGGTGGTCGCCTCGAATCCCCCCTCCTGAAGGATGGTCGTCGCGCGACGCCCGGCAAGTTCGGCGGTCTTGGGGCCCGTGATCACGATGCCACGGGACGAGAAACCAAACTGACGGCAGGTCGTCGCGAGTTCTTCGAGGACACCGTGACCGACCAGCACGATCCGGGGAAAGACCATCCCCTTCGCCTTGCCGAAGACGGATTCGTATCCCGGCATCACGGTTCGGGACGACGGCTCCTGCGATGCCATGGACTAGAGATGCGGACGACGGAACGTGCCTCTTTAGCCTAACTGAGGGGCCGACCGGCGGGCTCTCTCAACGGCCGGGGACGTCTCCCCAGAGGAGCTTGTGCTCTTGGAGCATCACCCGGATGTCGAGCCGATCCGCGAGTACCCAGTCCGCCAGGCGACCCGCATCGGTTCCCCACACGGGCTGGAATACGATGGCCGCCGGGCCGCGGTATTCCCGGACCACCTCCCGGGCGTACCGGTAATCGACGCGGTCACCGATGACGAACTTGAGCACATCACGCCGCCGAAGAAGGGGCAGGTTCGCCCAGTGGTTGCGTTCCTGCATCCCGGAGGAAGGGCACTTCACGTCGACGCTCAGGATGAGCCTCGGGATTCGGAGATACGGAGTGACGTCGAGCGACCCTCCGGTCTCCACGACCGTGGTGACGCCCCGGTCGGCGAGCTGCCGCGCGAGCGTCACGGAGTCGCGTTGCAGGAGAGGTTCCCCCCCGGTGAGGCAGACATACCGGGTCCGGTTCCGCGCGACCTCGGCGACGAGCGACCGGATCGAGCGCTCCCGACCTGGTCCGAAGGAGTACTTCGTGTCGCACCAGGTGCATCGAAGGTTGCACCGCGCGGTGCGGATGAACGTCGTGCGCTCTCCGGTGAGGGGTCCCTCCCCCTGGAGCGAGTGGAACACCTCGATGACCCGCATCGCGACCGGGAGCACGGTCGCCGGGCTAAATCGGCTCCGGGGGGCCCGACGTGTCCGCTTCTCGGGAATCCCTCAAATACGGTGACCGTGTCGATGGCGGGCGATGGACGCGGACCGGGTCCGGTACTGGCAGGAGGCGTGGGACCGGGCCGGCATTGCCACGGGGCAACGCGTCCCGTCTCGCGGCAAGTTCTACGCACTGAACGCCTACCCCGGGCCGAGCGGATTCCTGCACGTCGGCACGGTCCGTGGGTTGCTGTACACGGACGCCCTCCACCGCTACCATCGGATGCTGGGAGAGTCCGTCCTCTTCCCGTTCGGCATCCACGCCTCCGGCCTACCAGCCGTGACGTTCGCGCAGCGCGTCCAGGACCGGGACCCGAGCGTCCTCCAGCAGCTCGACGACGCTGGGGTCGCTCCCGAGGATCGGGAACGGCTCGAGGACCCGGAGTACGCCGCCCGGTTCCTCGGAGAGTCGTACCGGTCCGTCCTCCGTTCGATGGGGGTCCTCTACGACCCCACGACGTATGTCACGACCATTGACGAGGACTACCGGGCGTTCATCCGCTGGCAGTTCCGTGCCCTCGAGCGGTCGAAAGCCCTCGTCCGGGGGACGTACACGAGCTCCGTCTGTCCCGTGTGCGGGCCGGTTGCCGTGGACCCGTCCGAAACCGACCTCTCGAGCGGAGGCGACGCCGAGCTCCTGAGGTTCTCCACCGTGCCCTTCCGCCTCGACGACGGTCGGGTACTCCTCGCGGCCACGCTCCGCCCGGAGACGGTCTACGGTGTGACGAACCTCTGGCTCGCACCGGGGGAAAAACTGGTGGTCTGGCACGAAGGGGACCATGCCTTCCTCGTCGCGCGACCCGGGGCGGAGAGACTGGTCGAGCAGCACGGGGGCCGCCTTGGACACGAGATTCCCGCGGCGGACCTCGTCGGCCGCCTCGTTTCCGTCCCGCTCCGGGGGACGAAGGTCCCCGTCCTCGAGAGTCCGCTCGTTGACCCGGGCGTCGGTACCGGCGTCGTGATGAGCGTACCGGCGCACGCTCCCGCGGACACGGCGGCGCTGCGCGCCCTTCCGGAGGAGGTTCGCGGCCGGCTCGAGTCTCCGCCGGTCCTTCTCGAGATCCCCTCGCAGGGGTCGCTGACCGCTTCGGAAAGCGCGCTCCTTTCCGGACACGGCACTCCGGCCGAGCGGGCCCTCGCGGCCACCGGCGCGACGGGGCTCTCCGACACGACCGCCCTCGAGGAAGCGACCGAACGGCTGTACCGACTCGAGTTCGCGCGCGGGATGATGACGGTCCCGGCGCTTTCCGGCGTACCCGTCCGTGAGGCCCGGACCCGGGTCGTGGAGCGGCTTGCCGAAGAGGGCCCGACGTTCGAGCTCCAGGAGTACTCGAAGCCGGTACTCTGTCGCAACGGCCACCTCGTGATCATCCGGAAGGTGCCGGACCAGTGGTTCCTCGCCTACGGCGACCCCGAGTGGAAGGAGCACACGAAGGAGGCCGTGGCGCGCCTGGTCACTTGGCCTCTCGACTACGGCCGGGAACTCCCCGGGATCATCGACTGGTTCCAGGACCGTCCGTGCACGCGAAAGGGTCGGTGGCTCGGCACCCCGTTTCCGCTTGACCCCGAGTGGATCATCGAGCCGATCGCCGACTCGACGTTCTACATGGCCTACTTCATCGTACGCCGGTTCGTTTCGACCGGCCGTCTCCTCCCGACCCAGCTGACCGAGGCGTTCTTCGACTACGTCTTCTTGGGCGAAGGCTCCGGCGAGCCCGCGGTCGACCGAAAGCTGCTCGACGAGGTACGGGCCGAGTTCCTCTACTGGTATCCTCTCGACATCAACCTCGGCGGTAAGGAGCATAAGCGGGTCCATTTCCCGGTGTTCCTCTACACGCACGCCCGGCTGCTCCCTCCTGAGCTCCGGCCGAAGGGGATCTACGTGAACGGCTGGATCACCGGCCCGACCGGGGCGAAGGTGTCGAAGAAGGAGGTGTCGAGCAAGGGAGGTCGCATCCCCCCGATCGGAGTCGCGCTTGAGACGTGGGGGCCCGATGCGCTCCGACTGTTCTACGCGATCGCCGCCTCCCCGTCCCAGGACATCACCTGGGACCCCTCGCTGGTCGATTCGGCGGTGGGGCGGCTCGCCGAGGTCGAGCGACTGGCCCGAGAGGCCGCGCAGGGCGACACGCCCGGTCCGCCGGAGCTCGACGCATGGCTCTCCTCCGCGATGCACCGGGCGGTCGCCTCGGTCCGAGCCGCGTACCGAGCCACGGACCTCCGGGCTGCCGCGGAGGCGACGTACGTCGGGATCCCCACCCTCCTGAGAAGGTACTATGCTCGCGGCGGCGTCCCGGGGGAAGCCACCGCGCGACTCGCCAAAGCGTGGGTCCGCCTGCTCTGCCCGCTGACCCCGCATCTCGCCGAGGAGCTTGGGGAGGGAAGGTTCCCCGGGCTGGTCTCGGTGGAGGGTTTCCCTGACCCCAGCGAGTTCCCTCGGTCTGAGGTCGCGGATGCTCACGAAGCGTTCCTCGACCGTGTCGAAGAGGACCTCCGGGCGGTGCTTCGACCCGCCGAGGAGCGCGGCGAGCGGCCCGTGGCCGAGGCGGTGTTCTTTGTGGCAGAGCCCTGGAAGGAGACGGTCGAGCGCTGGCTCCGCGAGTCAATCGACCGCGGGGAGGAGCCGAACCTTCGCGAGATCATGACGCGAGCCGCCTCCGACCCCGTGGTCGCGGCGCACCGCGCGGAGGTGGCGAAGTACGTGCCTCGGGTGGCACCCCTCGTGCGGGGTGAACCGCCCTCGACGGGTCCGCGGGTGGACGAAGAGGCCGCGCTACGGGGGGCCGAGGCCTATTTCGGCCGGCGCCTGGGCTTCCCCTCGATCCAGGTGGTCCGCGAGAGCGAGGCCGGAGACCTGGACCCACTCGGGCGGCGAGAGCGCGCGCGTCCCGGGCGACCGGCGTTCTACCTCCGGCGGCAGGCCTGACCTTCTCTCCCGTCCGCCGAGGCGTGCTAGTACCGGCGCGCGGGCGGCGGGTCGGTCGAGAGGCGTGCAAACAGGAGGGTCGACAACCAGCGACCGTCCTTGCGAACCTCGTCCCGGAGCCGGCCCTCGTAACGGAAGCCACATCGAAGGGCGAGCCGCCGCGACGGAACGTTGAACGCGTAGACCCGCGCCTCGACCCGGTGGAGACCGAGTCGTGCGAAGGCCGTTCGGGTCAGAAGATCCGTCGCCTCGCTCGCGTACCCGTTCCCTCGATACTCTCGGCCGAGCCAGTATCCGACCTCGGCTCGGGCGCTCTCTTCCGCGAACTGGTGCAGGCCCACGCCCCCCAGGAGCGCTCCGTCGGACCGCCGGAGGATGCTCAGATTGAGCAAGCGGCCGGCCGCGCGCTCCCGACTGGTTTTCCGCACCCATTCGCGGGCATGGCGCTCGGTGTAGGGGTAGGGGATGTGCAAGGTCCCCCGGGCCACCGACGGGTCGTTCATGAGCCGCACGATGGCCCCGACGTTCTCGAGGCGGGGCCGGTCCAGGTCTATCCGACGACCATGGATGGGGAGGGGCAGACGCGCGACCCGGGCGGAAAGCGAGGTCGCGCGGGGCGCCATGGGGTCACTTCCGCCGACCGGTCCCCGAACGAGTCGTCGGGAAGTTGAGGAACATCTTCGATGCCGTCGGATGCGAGGAGATCTTGCGGTACTTCGCCGAGCGCTTCTCCGAGTAACTGCGACGCACTTTGCCCGAGATCTCGAAGTAGATCAGCTGGCCCACGGGCATGCCGGCGTAGACCCGGACGGGGAGCTTGACGCTCATCTCGAGGGTCCAATAGTTGCAGAACCCCTCGTCTCCCTTGCCCGCGGTCGAGTGGATGTCGATGCCGAGCCGACCGACGCTCGACTTTCCCTCGAGGAACGGGACGAACCCATGGGTCTCGGTGTACTCTTCGGTGACGCCGAGGTAGAGCTGGCCCGGAATGAGGACGTACCCGTCGCGCGGGATTCGAAACTCCCGAACGCGGTTGTCCTCGCGCGCATCGAGCGCCGCGTCCTCATAGACCGCAAGATAGGGGCCCAGGTGGACGTCGTACGAATTGGTTCCGAGGCACTCCGGACGGAACGGTCGGATCACGATGCGGCGGTCCTTTAGCGCCTCGCGAATCTTGACGTCCGACAGAATCATCGGCGGCCGGGCGCGCGGAGTCTACCGTCCTATTTAACGGGGGAGCGCTCCGGCGGTCCCTCGAAGACGATCGCGCCGTAGCCGACCACGTCGCGCATCTTCTCCACCTCGCCCGAATGCCCCCAGCGCAAGAGACGGGGCTTCGCGTCCACCCCCTTCAGGGCGGCCAAGAGTACCGTGGTGGGCGCGATTCCGCACATCGAGATGTCGTTGCGGGTCACGGTGTCGTAGAGGCCGCGCGGATCATGGGCGAGGATCTGGTTGATCGCCATCCGGTCGAGGCGCTGGGCCGTGGCGGGAGGGACGTAGTGGGAGAAGTCGGTCGACGCGATGAGGAGGACATCGCGGTCGCGGACGGCGGACCGAACGACCTCCGCCACCTCCTCAAGGAAATCGTACGACCCGAACCCTACCATGAGGGGAACGAACTGGGGATGCGGTAGCACGTACTCGAGGAACGGGAGCTGCACCTCGATCGAGTGCTCCCGGCGGTGAGCTTCCTCGTTGACGTCCACCGGGCCCTGCCGCAGGGCCGCCACGAGGTCGAGATCGACCGGTGTGGGTCCAAGGGGGGTGAGCCACGGCCGCTCGGAGAGGGCCGCGCCCGCGCTCATGCCGTAGTGATCGACCCCAAGGATGAGGACGGTTTTCGGCGGACGGTCGGCGGCGACGAGACGGTACGCGTGCGCCGCGATCGGTCCGGAATAGATGTAGCCGGCGTGGGGAACGACCACGGCCCGGACCGTACGGGTGCTCGAACGCTGGGGGTCGGGGAGGCTCCCGGGTCCGCGCGCATCGGTGAAGCAACTCTCGACCTGCCGAGCGAGCGCGGTGGCATCTCCTTCGTAGAACTGGCCTGCCACCGCCGGGCGTCGAGGGGTCTTCGTCATACGTCCTCAGGGAGGGGAAAGCTCCGCCACGAGCGCGCGGGCATCGCTCTCCTGGAGTCGGGGCCGGTGCGGGATGTGAAACGGATTCGCTTCCCCGTAGCGGGGGATGATGTGAAAGTGCACATGGAACACCACCTGTCCTGCGTTCGCTCCCGCGTTCAGCGAGAGGTTGTAGTCGGGCGATAGCCGCTCGGCCCGTCGGCACAGTTCGTCGAGGGTCCGGATGAGGGCCATCTGGTCGTCCCACGGAAGGTCGGTGAGGCGCGCACCGTGGCGTTTCGAGACGACCAGGAGATGGCCTCGAGTGAACGGAAAGTTGTCGAGGAAGGCGAGCGTCGAGGCGTCCTCGTAAATGATGTGCGCCGGGGTGCGGTGGGCCACGATGTCGCAGAAGACGCAGCGCGCCTCGCCATCGTTCCCGTCGGCGGGCATCGTCCGGCGAAACGACGCGAAGGGCTAAAGGATTGTCGAGACGACGCCCGGGTCGACCTCATTAGGGCGACGTGGTCTGGGATTCGTGATGCGTCGGTGGGCGCTCGTCTTCGGTCCGCTTTTCGCGGTGCTGGTCGTGGCCGGGTCAGCCGCGGTCGTGGCCGCCCCACCCGCGTCGTTCTCCTCGAAAACGACCCTCGATCTCGCGGTCACCCTCGCCACCGACGCGGTCCCTGTTCCCGCCACTGTGGCCACCCACCCGCTCGGGGCTTCGACGCCGATGGGTCTCACGTTCACGCTGAACAATACGCATTCGGCAGCGATTGACCAGTTCCTAGCGCAGGTCGAGGACCCGGCGGCGCCCGGATACCATCACTTCCTCACCTTCTCGGAATTCGTGCAGCGCTTCTCCCCTCCCGAATCCCAGACCCAGAGCGTGGAAAGCGCGCTTGCGGCGGCCGGCGGTCGTGACATCTCAGTAACCCCCGACCGCTCCGTGGTGAGCGTCGTCCTGGCCGCCGGGGCGGTCGAGCACATGTTGGGGGTGCGCCTCGTGGAGTATCCCTCGGCGTCGGGCGGGATGGTCTACACTGCCCTGGGGTCGCCCTCGCTCCCGCCATCGCTCGCGGGCCTCGTCTCGGGAGTAGGCGGTCTTTCGAACCAAGCGAGCGTGGAATTCGCGGCCGAAAGCGCGTCCGCAACCCTGGGACCCCGTCCCGCACCGAGCACGGCCGCGGAGTTCGCGTACGACAACAGTTCGGGCGAGCAGTGGTACGTCGGTTCCGATTTCACTCAAGAGTACGGGGCGACCGAACTGTTTCCCGGGAACGCAAGCGTCGCCCATGCAACGTACCCCCGGTCCGCGGCGATCGCTACGCTACTGACGAGCGCCTTCAACACCACGTTCGGCGAATTGCCGCCGTGGGATCCGGCGGTCATTGACAAGTACTTCAACGGGACCCTCGGCCCGGGCTGGCCCATCCCCAACGTCACCGGGGTGCCGGTGACCCTGGACGGGGACACACCGCCCCTCCCGGGTTCCTACGGTGGCTGGAACGATTCGTCCCCGTACGAGCTCGAGAACTCGCTCGACCTTGAGATGGCCGGGAGCCTCGCGCCGGGGTCCTCGCTCTACAACTTCTACTTCGGGGCCAGCCTGATCAATGGCACCAGTACGTACGGCGATCTGGCCGACGATTTCGCGTGGGACCTCGCCGAGGCCCTCGGCTACTCATATTCTCCGCAACACCTGGCGGTGGTGAGCTGCTCCTTCGGGCTCCCGGACCTTGACGACGTCGCCTGGGACACCGAGATGCTGACCGCGGCGTCCATGGGAGTCACGGTCGTCGCGGCGAGCGGTGACCAGGGGGACGCCCCGAACTCTCTCACGGGGCGGGATGACGGGCCATGGCCGGTGTGGCCGGCCTCCGACGCATTCGCCTTGAGCGGCGCCCTTGCGGTGGGAGGCGTGTCGATCACCCTCTCGGGGCAGCCGAGCAGCTACCTCAACGGGACCAGGCTCCACCTCACGTACGACCCCCACGACGGGAACATCTCGAGCGTCACAACGTGGTACGATACACTGGGGGGTCCCGGCTACTACGGGGGTTCCGAGGGGGGCGTCAGCACGGTCTACCCCGAACCGAAGTGGCAGTTCGCCTCGGCGGCCGAATGGCCCATCGTCAACGCGACGGTGAAACAGGGGGCCTCGACCCTCGGTCGGTCCGTGCCGGACGTCGCGATGCCCGCGAACCTCACCCTGGCGACCGTCTCCGCGAACTCCACGGGGACCATCTTCCTCAACATCATCCAAGGAACCAGCGTTGCGGCCCCGGTGCTTGCGGGCATCCTGGCCGACGTCGACGCGGTCCTGAACAACGGCTCGTCCGGCAGTTGGAATGGACTCGGGTTCATTGACCCCGAGGTCTACCAGTTCGCGAGCTACTTCGCGACGCATCCGGGCGCCCCCTCCGACCCGTTCGTGGACGTGACGAGCGGTAGCAACTACGTCTTCTCGGCCGGTCCCGGCTGGGATGCGACCACGGGATGGGGAGAGGTAGAGGCCCCCGCGCTGCTGGCGGCCTTCCAGAACACGACGCTCCTGAACTACAACTACACCGGACCGACCCCGTTGCTCCCCGGCCTTCCCTCGTCGCCCACCGGCAACATTCCCTGGCCGGTCATCTTCGCGATTTTCGGGGCGGGGATCGTCGTCGCGATCCTGCTCGTGGTGTTCGCGGCGCGGCCGTCCCGCCCGCGGCCCCCGCCGCCGGTCGTACCGTGGGGCGCCCAGGGGGGCGGAGCGTTCAACGATGGCGTCCCGGGGCATCCGGGCACGCCGCCCGGAGCGACCTTCCTCTGCCCCTACTGCGGAGCGATCCGCCCGTCGGAGCCGGTCCGCTGTCCTCAGTGCGGAGCGTTGTAGGCGAGACGGTTCGGGCCGGCCTCGTTCGGACGGAATCGTCCGGCTCAGGACGCCATCGGCGGCTCGGCGGGCGGCTCTTCGTCCGAGGTCGCCTCGACCGCGGGCGCGGGGACCGAGCCGTCCCCGGCGGGAGCCGTGGGGGGCGCCGACGGGGCTTCCGCGTCCGGTCCGGAAGGGCTAGGACCCGAAGGCGGAACCGAGGGTGCCACCCCGAGCTTCTGCTCGAGGAACTTGCGGATCTCCTCGGGTCTCGTGGAAGCGATCCCGAAGTACTCGGCGAAGCGCCGGGTGGTGGTGAGCTCGAGGGTCGAGCCCTTCGGCTCGGTGTGCACGAGACCGATCCCGCGGAGGTGCTGGACCTCCTCGTACGCGACATCGCCGATCATCCGCACGAGGTGGCTCTGGAGGATCGGCTGATGGTAGGCGACGAGGGTCAGCGCGCGGAGGGTCCGGGGCGTCATCTCGACCGGGGTCACCGAATGGACGGTCGGCACGTACTTCTCCTGGAGCTGCAGGGCGTAGCGGTCACCGACCCGTCGGACCTCGAGGGCCGACTGGCGGTTCCCGTAGGTCTGCTCGAGCGTCCGGACGGCGCGCTGGACCGGGCGGTAATCGTCGAGGCCGAGCGCGTCGGCAATCTCCTTGACGGCGAGCGGCTTTCCGCTGGCGAACAGGACGGCTTCGACCTGGAAGACCAGGTCATCGAGCTTGGACGGCATGGACCGAACGACGGACCTCCCTTTTCACTTCCCCACTGCCGGGGCCGGCCGAGCCTCCGCGGTCCGAACGACCAGGACGGGCGAGGCCCCGAGGACCTCCTGTCGGAGTTCCACGGCGCGTTCCCGGGCGAGGAAAAGGAGGGCGAGGAAAATGGCGACCAACCGGTCGCGTCCGGTGAGCGGGTTCCAGAGCTCGAGCAGAGGGAACGGCTCGCCGACCGGGTGATGGAGCGAGGCGGCCCAGGTGTCCTCGAGGTCGCGTTCGGGGATCTCCCCGTGGACGAGAACCTCGGGCGGGGCCCGCTGCTCCTCGCGCAGGCGGTCGCGTAGTTCCTCGATCCGGAGCGCGCGACGGGCGCTGACCTCGGCTTCGCCGAAGGCCCGGACGAGCTCGAGGAGCGAGACCGGTCGGGTTTCGGGGTGGCGGACCATCTCGAGCAGCGGAGGGGGCTCGGTCGAGCCGAGCACCGTGCTCGTCACATCGACGGCCTCGGGGGTGTCGAGGAGCGGGAGGTAGCCAGAGTCGCCGGAGTCGGTGAGGCCCGCATCCCCCTCGAGCGCCGATTCCGCCGCCGCGCGCATCTTGAGGATCTCCTCGGACTGGAGGTAGAGGATGTTCCAGGCCATGTAGACGAGACGCCCCGCGATCGCGAAGTTGACGGCGCCGTCCTCGCGGACCCGGTCGAGGTACGCCTCGGTGAACTTCACGAGGTCGATCTCCCACGGGTCGAACTCCTCCTCCATCACGAGCTCGAAGAGGAGGGCGACCGCCTTCTGGAACGGGTCCGGAATGACGATGTGGACCCCTTCTTTGAGGTTCTCGACGAGCGTGAGGTACCGCTCGAGGAGCGGAGAGCCCGATTCGCCCTCGCCGATCAGCGAGCGGTGGAAGACGAGGTAGCGGAGCATCTTCTCCGCCGCCTCGCGCGGCACGGCCGACGGGGTGGTGGCCGGAGCGAGGGCACCCTCCACCGCTGCGGCCGGTTCGGCCGGCGACGGGGGCACCAGGTCGTTCGCCTCGGTCTCGGAGATCGTCATCGGGCCTCAAGCGGAGCGGCCGCCTCGGGACCGCGAACGTTCTCCCGGTTCTCGACATCGTGGATGTCGTCGAGGTCGATCCCGACGACGCGCGAGCATCCGTCGCCCCGCATCGTCACCCCGAGGAGATGGTGGGCGAACTTGAGGGTCACCTTGCGGAGGGAGATGACGATGAACTGGGCGCGCTCGGCGTTGCGCCGGAGCATCCGGCCGACGAACTCCGCGTTGAGGCCGTCCAGCGACATGTCGACCTC
>Ga0187769_10000746_pt1 | contig 18037 bp, 10 predicted proteins | sample 0116_SJ02_MP02_1_FD_133140 | JGI IMG/M metagenome (GOLD analysis project Ga0187769, IMG submission 133140) | Tropical peat soil microbial communities from peatlands in Department of Meta, Colombia - 0116_SJ02_MP02_10_MG | ecosystem: Environmental > Terrestrial > Soil > Wetlands > Peat | place... | reverse complement strand
CGTCGAAACATTGGGAGCGTATCGCATCCCGCGGAGACCGGCCTTCTCATCCCATCTGGTAAGTCGGATTACCGCTGAAGTTCGTACTAGAACCCATTTCAGCAAACTTGCTGTCAGACCGGCCCTTAGCCTCGCGCAGCTTCCTTCCTTGCACAATTGCAGGAAAAGTTTCTTGCAGCGGTGGCAGCCAGGTTTCCAAGATGAAGGCTCGAAGAATTCCTTCGACTGCTTAGCCCCCTCTTCGGATAGCCACACGGACATGTTTTTTGTTGCTGAGTCGGAGATGTAGCCCTTTTTATACAACGAATCCATTACCCTCCCAGGGAAGATTTTTCCAAGCGCGTCTTTCCGATTCGTCAGACAGATTCATCTGGAACAAATGCAAGAACCACCTGTTCTAGCTTTTCTCCATTAACGTCCATGCAGCACCTCACAGAAACGTGAGCAGTAACCCAGCGTTTCCTTTCACGACTCATACTCCCTTACCCAGTCGGTGTCCAGGGATTGCATGTGACCACAATCATGCCATTTCCACCTTCCCCGTCAGGAGGTGGTGGTATCCATGAAAGGAAAAGCTCGAACGAAAAAAACAAATCGACACAAGGTTAAGTTAGGTCTGCCTGACCTAGAGCATGTCAAATCAGCAGTGCTCGTGAGTTTGCGTTCACCGGAATCGCAGCGAAGCTATCGACGCTCCATCGGAGATTTCGTCTCTTGGTATTGCTCGGAACCTCGGCTTTCCTTGAACAAGACGGTGGTTACCCGTTACAGGATTCATCTCGAAGACAAGTTGCTTGCGCCGGGAACCATCAATGTGAGGCTCGCAGCAGTCAGACGACTCGCCTATGAAGCAGCCGATACAGGTCTTCTCAGTCCGGATCTGGCTGCAGGTATTCGTCGAGTTAAGGGATCCAAGAAGTTGGGTATGAGGCTTGGGAATTGGCTGACGGTGGATGAGGCTCGCTCCCTGTGGCAACTCCCCAACAGGTACTCGGTGAAGGGAAAGCGGGACCGCGCGATCCTAGCGGTTCTATTGGGGTGCGGGCTCCGTCGAAGAGAACTCATTGATCTAGCCTTCGACCACCTTCAGCGTCGCGAAGAATCATTGGGCCATCGTTGACCTCGTCGGAAAAGGCGGCCACATCCGTACGGTGCCAATGCCTGACTGGGTGAAACAAACGATAGACGACTGGCTAACCGTAGCGCGAATCGCGCACGGCAAAATCTTCAGGTGCGTTTGTCGCAAGGGCACTGTTTGGGGAACGAAGATCACGGAAAAAGTAGTCTGGCATGTTGTGAAGGAATACGCGGAGAGGCTAGGAGTTACCAAGCTAGCGCCACACGATCTTCGGAGGTCGTGCGCGCGGTTCTGCCACGATTCGGGAGGTGAGTTGGAACAAATCCAATTTCTCCTGGGCCACGTCTCGGTACAGACTACGGAGAAGTACCTCGGTTGCAAGCAGCGGTTCCGGCATGCCGTAAATGACCAGCTTGGCATTGAACCTGTCGCCTGACTCCAGATTTGGAGATGAGGAACCCTAAGCGTCCGAACTGAATCAGTTCCAGGAGGAACTTGTGCCGTATCCGACCTACTAAGCACCTGAACTGCACCAAGGGGTAGTTAGGATTTTCACCAGTGAGGCTCTGGAACGTTACGCGGCAATTGCGCAACTGGATGCCTCTAAGTTGGATCCGTTTTGTCAGGTCAATTTGATCCTGTTGGACCAGACGCTACTTCCGAAGGGGGCAAGATGGGCCGCTTCCGCTCGACTTTCCACTCGACGCCATCGGGCCCGGACTTTTGCGTTCGCGCGATGCGCAGATTGCCTTCCGCAAGATAGTTCAGATGCACGAGGTCGAAGGCCAGACCCGCGGCAGATACAAGCTTCAAGTAATCGCCGTGAGCCGTTTCGTCCGGAGCCTCGGTGTAGCCGTTGTCCCAGGTAACGTCGGGAGACACGGCATCGTCGTCGTCCCCAGGAGCGGGAGGGCCGCCTTTCAGGGCCATGTAAAAACGGATACCGTTCACGATGGGCTGGGCCATGTAGCGAGGATCCCAACGCTGGCCGAAACGCTGATAGCGCGCATTCATGCGCTCCTCCAGTGGCAACAGACCCGTCACATTGCGCTCGGCTTCCACAATCCGGTCGCGCAGCGCGTAGGCAATCTTCTTCCCATTGGGGTGGTTGGCATCGCGCAAATAGTACAGGCTGGTGAACCAACCTCGTGGGAGCCACCACTCACGTTCCGCCTCGGCTTGTCGGGACATGACCCATCCCGTGTAGTCGGAAAATGGTTGTACCCATTCATGCGATGGGTAGCCGTGCGGATTCAAAAATGCGTCGGGGAGCCACGCCCGGATCAACTGCGGACGAGTCCGCGATTCGGGATAAATCGGATCGGGCTTCTTTTGGTCTTGGACAACATCCGCAGACAACGACCCGTGATAGCCCGGATGCAACAGATTGTCCGGAGTGATCTTCGCGAGGTCCACGGAAAGTTGCGCGCCATCGCTGTTGTCGATCGGGTGGAGCACCACGTTCACCTGTTTCAGCAACGCGCGTGTCTTAGGATCGGTGACCAGCATTTCACCGAGCTTGTCCACGTGGCTCGTGCTGGAAACTTCGTTTGCGTGTTGCCGCCCCGAGTAAATCACCGAGGCCTTCAGCGTGGTCTCTTTTGCCCAGGAACGCAGTGATGAGGGAGTAGGCAGTGTAACGTCAGCGGCCCAGAGATTTTGGCCAAGGTAACTTCTGCCCATCCAATAGACATTGACTCCCGGGTAGGTCGCCAGACGCGCGAGTATCTTCTCGTTTTCGGCCGGACTGATCGGCTCGTCCCACTGCACTATCGGTCCGCTCGCGCTGGTGGAAGGGTAGTCGGCAATCATTGGGCGTGGATTCTTCGGCGGTGCTATAGACCACCCTAGATAAGAGCCGGGCGGCGCGGTATTTTCGTCTACTTCGACGGGACGCGGTAGTTCGAATCGCATGGCCATTTGCGAGACGTGCGGGTAAGCCAAATCATCCGCGTACAGACCGGCCGCGTGCATTTGTGACAGCCACGATAGCTGCCCCTTCGCCTGTTCTACTGAAAAGACGGTGTGCTCCACTCGGTCGCGCAACTCTTCCTTCACCCACTCTTCGTACCCATCCTTCATATAGTCGGCAGGAATGGACCACGTCAGGTTCTCGACCCCGGAACCTCCCTCTTTGACCCGCGCCTCGACCAAACGAGGCTGGAACGGGCCTTCGAGGGCCGGCAAGTTACGCTCACGTTCTTGACGTTTACCTTGCGCGTCGGTCCAACTCAGGCGCGCCAGGGGATTGACGGCTGGTTTTCCATAGAATTCGATGCGTACGTGACCGTCCTTTGCGTCCTCGGAAGCATGAACGATGGGAAGAATTCGTCCCGGATAATCGATGGCATGGTTGCCTTCCAGGTGGCCCATCATGTCGAAGAAGTTTCCGGTAATGTAGAACGAATCTTCCTGCAAAGCCTCCAAAGTTGAGATGCGCTCCTTATCGAGTCCAATGTTGTAATCCGGCTCGCTGAGATGAATATCTATGCGTAGCGTATCGAACAGAGGCTGATACTCCGGGCGAATGTGGCCGTGATCCTGCGACATGATGAATTTATAGATTTTCGGAAGCGTTTTGTTCTGGTAGTGGTCCCAGAACTCTTCGATGTCCGTTTTGATTCGCTGGTCCAGCAATACGTCCGCCCCGCTGGTGAGGCGGACCCATCCCGTTTCCACCGCCACCTGCTCGTATCCAGGTATGACGTTGTTATATGGCTGCATTGCTGTGGCCACCTTGAAATCGCGGCTGAAAATCTCTTTGCCTGCGGCATCGATCGCGTGCACACGGTAGGTCGGGTCGGAAGCCTGGGGCGTGAACTCCTCGAACATAATTTTTTCCAAGGGAAGCTTCAGCTTCTGCACCAGAAGCTCATCGACGGGATAAAGTTCCTGAATCCATCGAGCCTCGGTGGACATGGCCTGTATTTTGGTGGCGTCTACGTTTTTGGCAAATTCAATGCGCAGCCCCCCCAACGTTTTTCCCTGCAACTCCGGCGCGATGTCATCCATCAGCCAACTGTAGCCCTGCTTGTACGCACAGAGCACCTCAACATGCGCATCCGATCTCTTGGCCCCCGCGCGCGTAACGATGTCCTCGATCTGCTTGGTCAGCTTTTCCCGTTCCTCTGGCCCTTCGCTCACCCGCGCTACAACCGTTAGGGGTTGTCCTGGCTTGATTTTGGAAGCCGCGCCCTTGACCGCATCGATAAGCCGCTTTCCTTCCCAAGGGATGAGCAGATCTTCGCTAAACGTCGGAACGCCCTGGTGAAAGGGGTAGGTGGGACTTTGGTAGTGCAATGAGGGATTGGATTCGCAGCATTGGGTTCCAGCATGAAGGCTGCCGGTCGTCACTTCCACAGGTGACCCGTTGAGATCTTGTTCGAGAACCTTGCGCACGAAGTCAGTAAGACCCGGGTCAGCCAAGTCGGCAAAAAGCTCGGCTTTGACGCTGCGAACGCCTGAAGATTCCGCACCAAGCTCTCGCGCCCAGCGGTCGAGGTGGTAGAGCCCCACGGTCGCTTGGCCAACTGCGGAATGCAACGAAAAGAAGCGGTGCAGATCGTATCGAATATCATCCAGCGACAGATGCTGCTTGCCTACCTCCCAAACATTCGGAAAACGCCCCGAGAGCAGCTGCAGGGCGGCAGCTGACCCTGCCTCATCTCCTCGAACCAGCACTGCACCGTTTTTCTTAAAGGCCTTGTCCACCACGTTCAGTTCGCCTTCGCCCGGAGAAAGCGCCGCCAGTGATTCTTCCGCTGCGGCTTGGTCCGCCTGTAGTTTCTTCTCCGCGGCTTGGGAAACGGCTGAGCCCGGAGCCAGGACTACGGGTGTCTTCACTTTCTTCTCGTCCGCATCGGCCGCCGGAGAGGCCAACGGAAGCGAGATCCCGATGCCTTCCATGCCGAGACGCGCGGCAAAATTAGCCATCGCCACGCCTACGGTGCCCGCCGGTACATAGAGGTGAGCCTTGAAAGCCGCCGGAAGCGGCATTTTCGGGGAGCCCTTGAACAGACCTTTGGCCGAATAGAGGGTTCCCAGATCCAATTCCAGCGTCTCGTCTTCCTCCGGCTCCTCTGCTTCCTTAGGTTCTTTTTTCGCGGATTCACTTTCGGCTGGAGGCTTGAGTGGCTTCAGATCTGTCATTGGCTTTGGGTTGACGGCGGAGACGGGACTCGCACCACCTAAAACGATTAGCTCGTGCACCGAGGAAAGACTGGGATGCGCAAGCGCCGCCGACAGAGCCTGAGCCGAAACCTCTCCTGAGGCACGCAGAAAAACACGGCGCAATCCTTGCTTGCCATCGATATAAGTAACCCCGACCAACTCAGCCTTAACACCATGGGTGGCAGTGTTAACGGCATCGGGTATCGCCGACAACAGATCCCCGGGCAAATCCCATTGGTACGGTGAACGCGCAGCGAATGACGAAGCCGCAAAGAAGACGCCCGCGTCGTCGCTGCCAACAATTGCAAGGTCCTCGTCGACGAGGAACACTCCGCCCTCGCCCTTCTCTAACTCAGAGGTCAAAGAAGCGAGCTTTTGCAGTGCGGTAGCGGGAATTGCCCCCCGTCCAATCCAAATGTGCGGCCCTTCGCCAATCGAATTTGACGCTGTCACAACCAAAGGGAGTGTGATTCCCGAGGAGCCAAAACTGAGTCGGGCAGCACAGTTGGCCGCGGCTGCGTTTTCAGCGGGGCTTGGAGCGGCGGGAACCACGATCTTGCCCTGCACTGCGTCGGCGACGCCGTCTCCGTTAGTATCGACAAGCATCCAGCCCATCCCGAACGCATTCATTAGAGGGTTGGATGGATTTTGGGTGGTTTCTGCCGAGTGAGCAGGCCGATTGACGGAAACAAGAAACACACAAATTAGGCCAATGGCCGGCAAATAGCTAGCGATTAAGCGCTTCATGAAGACCCCCGGGTATTCCCAGTGAGACCCGCGAAACGGGTTGCGCCTGGCGAGTCGATGAGCAGCAACTCCGTCTAGGGTTCAGGTAATCTGCTCCTTCGAGCGCAACTCGGAGCAAAATCCGGACCACAGGTATCGCGTGCCAATCCTAGTTCCTAACTCGAACCATTCCGCGATTTGTCAAAAGACAAAGCGGGCAGCGAGCTCAGCTTGCTGCAGGTTGCCGGCCGAACCGAGAGTGCCGAAGCCAGTGGGAGAGGCAGCGTTCGTGTCGTACCCGCTGGTACCTGCGGCCACACCCAGAAGATTCTGGTGACCGAAGAGGTTAAAGACCTGTGCGATAACTTCGATGTAGCGGTGTTCCGGCAGCTGGAATTTGCGCGAGAAATGCACATCGAAGCTATCGTAGGGATTCGCGTTCATCATGCTCGCGGTGACCGGCGTAAGCCCTTGCGTGGCCCGATAGGCGTTAACGGCCGCGAGATTGAGGTCGCGATTGCCCTGGTTTCTCGAAGTCCCGGGTACATACTGCTGGGTTCCATCCGCATTAAAGGCAGCTGCGAGGGCGCTAAAGGGCACGGAAGACTTTGCGGTCCATATCGCACCGAGTGTTAGTTTAAACGGTAGATCCACTGTTCCAGAAGCAACAATGACATTGCGGCGATCCACATTGCTCGGACCCCAATCCAGACTCGGGTCCGCGTAATTCGTCACCTGGTTCTGTGGATTGTCGTCTCTCGCTGAGGACAGCGTGTAGGACACCGTGAACATGAATCTGTGACTGAACCTTTTGTTCGCCTGGACAAATAAAGCTTTGTACTTAGCCTGAGCGCTGGCCTGCTGCTGGAGGATTTCACCCCAGGCCGCCAAAGGCCGCAGACCCGTCACGGGATCTGGGAAATTCAAATCAAAAAGACGGAAATCATGTAGGAAGTGCTCATACACGCCACTGACGATGACAGCGAAATCTTGAGTAAACTGGTGCGTGTATCCCACGTTGAACTGCTGGGAATAAGGATTTCGGTAATTCTGTGATAGCACGGTGACGTTGGGAGGGGCGGTTGAACAAAAGCTTGTCGGATTCTGGCCGTTAAAAGGATCCGGATAAGTCGGATTGTTGATAATGATGTTGCAGACAGCCAGATCTTCGCGCTCGCTAAAATTCTGCAATGTTTGAATATTGTTATAGTAGAGGCCGTAGCCTGCTTTGACCACGTCGCGCCCGTTCTTGAATGGATCCCAGGCAATTCCAATTCTTGGGCCAAAGCCCTTGTTAAATCCTCTTTTGCTTGGAGTGCCGAAAAACGGAATCAGCAGAGGATACGAGGCAGGATTCAAGTCCTGATTGGCCGAGCCGGGTTCGTCATCGTAACGGAGACCGAGGTTCAATGTAAGTCCAGGACGGACTCTCCAGTCGTCCATGGCGAAGACGCCGATCTCCCAGGTAGGATCGCTGCTACTAACCGGAGGAATTGAAGCGGTGAAGAGAATCGGGTTCGTGAGTGCAGCGATGGTAGAGGGATCGCTAGGGTTGAAAACTTGATCTGTACCAAAAGTCCAGGTACCGCGTGTGTTGAATGCCAACGCGTCTATAAACGGCACGTAATTCACGTCAAAGCCGAACTTTAACGTGTGGGTTCCCCTTTGGAGATTAAGGACATCGCTTCCTTCGTAGCGCTGCTCCACCCCATCTTCCTGATATCCAGCGCCGTAGAAAAAGCTGGGAAAGCTATATGCAACTTGTAGATCGGCGGTTGCGACAGACGAGGTGGTCAGGGTGTTGACATCCGTATAGATGTGTCCCGGTGGCCCTAATAGATAGGCGGAATAGGCGTACTGAAAGCGGAAATCATTCACAACGGTGGGGGTGATCGTCCAGGTGTGCCCGCCTACGATGGAATGCCGGGGAATCAAGCCGTCATAACAAAACTGCTCGAACTCTCCACCGCATCCCTGGAATGTCAGTTTGTTCCATTCCTGGGCATAGCGCACAAAGAGTGTCTGGTTCTTGTTGATCTGGTGGTCCAGGCGAATGGTAAACATCTGGTCGGTAAGGGGCTGCCGGAAAGTCCCCTGATTCGAGCCGTAGAACTGCGGAAGCGAAGTGAAGATGGTGTAAGAGCTGGAAGTTTGCGTACGCTCGTACGCGACGTAGAAGTGGGTACGATTCTTAACAATCGGTCCGCCAACGTCGCCACCGAACTGATTCCGGTTGAAGGGATTCCCAGTATGTTCTGCCTCTTCTGCTTGCTGTTGGAAACTGTTGTCGCGATTTAATCGCTCATTGCGCCAGTATTCGAACCCCTCACCATGAATCTGGTTTGTCCCTCCCTTCGTCGCCACCGTAACAAGACCGCCCATATACATGCCATACTCTGCGGGGTATTGAGCGACGTAAACCTTGAATTCCTGAACTGCGCCTTCCGGAAAGTTTTGCCGGGGCTCGCCTTGCTCAGCCCAAGTGTTTCGCACCCCATCGACCATGAACCCATTCGCATAGAAATAGCCGCCGCCCGCAACCTGCACGTTGTTATAGAAGGTTCGCGTGGCGTCCTGCGATGTGCCGGGCTCCAGCAACGCCAAATCTAGATACTGTCGAGTATTAATCGGGAGGGTCGTGATCTGTTCTTGATCGATAACACCAGAAACGTTGTTTGAGGAAACGTCGACAACGGGTATCTCACCCGTCACCTCAACGGTCTGCTGCGAACTCCCGACCTTCATGGTGATGTTTTGCGTGATGCTTGCGCCCAAATTGATGACGAGGTTGGTGACGGTGGCAGTTTGAAAATTGTCTGCTTTCACGGTGATTCTGTAGTTTCCTGGAGCGACCGGCGAGAAACGGTACTGGCCATCCGCCTGAAGCGTGGTGGTGTGTGTAACTCCCGTGTCGACGTTGGTTAGCGTCACCTGGGCCTTGGGAATAGCTGCCCCCGAAGAATCAGTGACGGAGCCGAAGATCTCGGCCTCGTTCGACTGTCCGAACACACTGGGAGTGATGAAAATCTGCAGAACACACAACAACACCAACAATGCGAAGAAATGAGCGTGCCGTAGCTTGATTGTCATGGCTATATCCTCTGGACTCTCTCAGCCCTGAGCGATATGCGCTGTGTGCGGTATCGCAGCTCCCCCCTGAATGGCGCGGCTATACTCCCATCGAGAGGGACTTGTCAACTCATAAGTTTCCTTGACCAAATCCCTATCAATACTTTCGGAGCGTAATTTTAGGGAGTTGACGTCACCTGCTAGGAAACAGGCAATTGATTAGGATTCTATTTCTGTTGCTGCGCTCTGGCTTCCACTTCTCTCAGGATTTGATCGAGCGCCGCACGATCGAGGAGCCGGCCATCGGCGATAACTATGCTGATTTTCTGGGTGTTTCTAATGTCTTCTAGCGGGTTTGCGCTCAGCAACACTAAATCTGCGATCTTGCCAACTTCGACCGAACCAAAGCGATCTTCCATTCCGAGAAACTTCGCGGGGTTGCTGGTCGCTGTCTGTAACGATTCCATTGGCGTGAAACCGGCTTCCACAAAATTGGCCAGCTCATCGTGCAAGCTGAAGCCCGGCATAATGTAAACGCCCGGAGCGGTGTCAGTTCCAGACATGAATGGAACTCCGGCATTGTGCAGCGCACCGACCATTTCCACATTGCGCTTGAAGTACTCCTGGCGTAAGGCAAGCGGATCACGAAGGAGATCGGGCATCATTTCCTCGGTGAAGCGCCGCCATGTTACATCCCGCCAGTAGACTGGAACGTATTTGTCGAGCGGCTGGTGCTTCAGGTCGCGTTGGTCGAGAAATGTCCCGCCACGTTGCCAGGCCAGTGTGGGCACCTGCCATGTCTGGTTCTTGGCAAGCAGCTTGATAAGCAAATCGCATCTTTGCTTGTCCTGCGTGGTGAGCAGCAGCTTCAGATTGCCTTCGCCCTTGATGAATTTGTCCTCTTCTTTGGAGCAACCTTCGAAGATGCCCATCAGGTGCTCAATACTTTTTTGCCCCGCCTCAACAACTTCCTCAATGCGAACCTTGTCTGGTACGTGGCCGACAATGGGCAGGCCTTGTTTGCGGGCTTCCCCCGCGGCGGCAAGATAGGCCTCGCGCGAAATCACAGACTGGATCTTGATGAAGTCCACGCCTTGAGCTTTGAGCGAGTCCACAGTCGCAATTGCGCTCGCCGGGGTACTGACGGCGATGGAACTGGGGAAGCGCAGTTTGCCGTCTGGCAAATACCCATCGAGCATCGGGCCGGAGATGATCATGCGGGGACCGACGATTTGGCCCTCCGCGATTTCTTTGCGCCACTCCTGGAGAACAGGGACATCTCCGCCCATATCGCGCACGCCGGTGACACCATTGGCGACGAAAAGCGGCAGGATTATGTCGCGTCCGCCGGGAAACCAGTCGCCAAACGCGGAATGCGCATGCATGTCCCAAAGGCCCGGGATGAGATACTGACCGGTGGCATCGATCATCCGCGCGTTCTTTGCTGGCTGGAAATTTGCCGCATCAGAAACAGAGGCGATACGACCGCCGGTGACAACAACCGTCAGATTCGCCCGAACGGATGACGTTCCCGGATTGATGACAGTCGCATGAGTAATGACAATCGGGGCTATTTCAGGGCCATGTTGCGCCGTTATGACCGGCGTTATCATCAGATAGAACGCAATTACTCTTACGAGCCAGAAAGTATCAGGAATGCGCATGGCTCAGAGACTACTATAAAACCACTCAAAATCAGATTGGTTTGCTCAGCGGCTTCACAACGCCCATGCTCAAGTCACGCTGCCACGCGATTCGTGGATATTCGCTTTGTACCGCTAACGAGAAGCACCAACGCAGTGTAGTCGGCGGTTTGCGTCTACGGCCACGAGATGCACGGAGTACTGATACGTACTTGGACGGTTACCCCGTTAATCAGGAGTGTTGAGCCAATGGCTGAAAGGGCGAAGAAAGGGAGCAAACAGCTTGTGCAAACGCCTGTTAGTGTCAATCACCAAATTCGGATTGCTTTCCCGTCATCAAATTTGAATGCGGCTGAACTTGCACTGGTCTGACCTGATTGGTCTTCGATGATGACATGCCCGTATTCTCTGACCGTTCGATCTATTCGGCTAACCGTTTCGATGGTTATCATTCACGCCCCGACAAGGCTACTCCGCTTTGCGAACTAGCTCACTGAGTTTCATCCCAAGGGCGCACGCCAGCGCTTGCGCATCTCAATCCCCATGCTGACCTTGCCGAGTTCAATGGAGCTGATCCAACGAGAGGCTCGTCAGCGGAATGGTGGGTTATATAAGGGGCCCTCTGGGAAGTCAAAATGGAAATCCCGGGTAAAAACGTGTACCTTCTTTATGGCGGCAATACGCTAACAAGTTAACCACGAGAGGGATTAATTGCGCTCTCTTTCAGTTTCTCTTGCCTGAGGTCCCACCGTGAAACACTGGGTCACAAGTCTCATTCTCTTGCCCCTCCTTCTTTCTGGCATTTTTCCTTTCGCGGCAAGCTCTGATTCCGGTTCTTCTCTGGTTCTGGATGCCATGCGCCAGGAGCTGGCGCGTTCCATGGAGAACTTTAAGAAACAGCCCTTGCCGCCGTACTTTTTGAGCTACCAGATCACCGACACGCACTCCGCCTCCGTTCGGGGCGCTTTTGGCACGATTACGTCGGCCAACGACGAAGGCCACATCCGCCAGCTCAATATCGATCTACGAGTCGGTGGTCCCTCGTTTGACAATACCCATCCCGTCCGGGGCGGCATACCCTTTTTCGATTTTGGCGATCGCTTTTCCTTGGTTCAGGTTCCGCTCGAAAACAATCCCGGGACGATTCGCCGCGTCCTCTGGCATGAAACCGATCAGAAATACAAGAAGGCGCTCGAGCATTACACGCGCGCTAAAGCCAACTCTGAAGTGAAAGTCGCTCCCGAGGATGCCTCGGGAGACTTCTCCAAAGAACCGCCAGAGAAGTACTCAATTGCCTCGGTCGACATTCGTTTCGACCGGCCCGTTTGGGAGCAAAAAATCCGCAACTATTCTGCTTCGTTTGCCCGCTCCTCCGACATTTACGAAGGCGAAGCGGCATTGAGCGGAGAATCCACGACCCGCTGGTACACCAACAGCGACGGCTCGGAGCTACAAACTTCCTCTGCGTATTACCGGCTGATTCTTTATGCCTACACCAAAGCCGACGATGGCATGGAGCTGCCGCGCTTCGAATCCTTTGTCGCTTCCAGCCTCGAGGATTTGCCCGGCGACGCTACCATACTGAAAACAGTCGACAAGATGATTGCCGACCTCCATGCACTCAAAAAAGCCCCCGTCGTCGATCCTTTCACTGGCCCGGCCATTCTTTCGGGACGCGCCAGCGGTGTCTTCTTTCACGAAGTCTTTGGCCATCGCATTGAAGGCCACCGCCAGAAAGATGAAAACGAAGCGCAAACCTTCAAGAAAAAAATTGGCGAGAAAATTCTCCCCGACACGTTTTCCGTTTATTTCGACCCCACGCTGCGCCGGCTCGGCGATACGGAGCTCGCTGGTTATTACGCCTACGACGACGAAGGGGTGAAAGCGCGCCGCGTCGACGTGGTGAAGGATGGCATCTTCGAGAATTTCCTAATGTCTCGCTCGCCCATCGCCGGATTTGCTCATTCCAATGGCCACGGCCGAAGCCAGCCAGGCTTCGCCGTCGTGGCCCGCCAGTCGAATCTTGTGGTGGCCACGTCGAAACCTGTTTCCCATGACGCTCTGAAAAAGGCCCTTCTCGAACAGATTCAGCAACAGAAAAAACCTTTTGGCCTGATTTTCGAGGATATCGAAGGCGGCTTCACCATGACCCAGCGCCTTATCCCCAACGCTTTCACCGTTCTTCCTGTCATGGTCTACCGCATTTATCCCGATGGCAGGGAAGAACTCGTGCGCGGTGTCGATCTCATCGGCACTCCTCTGACCGTTTTCAGCAAGATCCTTGCCGCCGATGACCGCACCCAAGTCTTCAATGGGGTTTGCGGAGCGGAGTCCGGCTGGGTTCCCGTCTCCGCATCCTCGCCGGATCTCCTCGTTTCGCAGATTGAAGTGCAGAAAAAAGAAAAATCGCAGGAGCGGCCGCCGATTCTGCCACCGCCCGCAGGTGATTCTACGGGAGCGCGCCAATGAATCACAAACGGCTTGCTTGGCCCATCTTGCCCACTCTGTTTCTTTTCGCTGCTGGATCCGGCTTTCTCTTGGCTCAGCAACCCGCTCAGCCGCAATCGACCTCACCCCAAGACGCAGTCAGCCGCGCCTTGCGCGACGAACTCGCTCGCTCCATGGAGCAACTGCGCTTGGGTGACCTCGCCAAACCTTATTTCATTACTTATCGCGTTCACGAGTCCAGCGGCCTGGCAGCTTCCGCCATGTGCGGCACTTTGCTTGGCAGCAACGATGATGCCTCTCGGGCTCGAACACTTTCCGTCGAGTTGCGCGTCGGCGACTATTCCTTCGACAACACCAACTTCGTTTCTTTTCCTTCCTTCTCCCCCGGCACGTTGCGCCAGCAATTTGGATTCAGCCAGCTTCCTATTGACGACGACTACCTGGAAATTCGCCGTCAGATTTGGCTCGCCACCGACGCCTCGTACAAACAAGCTCTCGAGCAACTCGCAGGAAAGAAGGCCGCGCTCCAAAACAGGACGCGCTCGGAAGACCTACCCGATCTCAGCAAAGAAAGCGTCACCGATACCACAGACGTTGCGCCGCCCATCGAAATGAAGCGCCCGGACGTGGAGTCTCTCGTTCGAACACTGTCGAAGCTGCTCGGCAATCTGCCGACCATCGACTCTTCCAGCGTCAGCCTTTCGGTGAGCAATGGCCGCTCGCTTTCCTTGAACAGCGAAGGCACTCGCTTCGAAAAGTCCCATCCGCTGCTCACGCTCTCAGCCGCGGCTTCGACGCATGCGCCCGATGGAATGAAGCTTGGGGATTCTATTTCGCTCTACGCAAGTTCGCTGGACGGCGTGCCTTCCCGCGAACAACTTACGCTTCGCATGCAAGACCTGGCAGCGCGGCTGACCGTGCTTCGTGACGCGCCCACCCTGGATCACTACAATGGCCCGGTGCTCTTCGATGGCCGCGCCGCTGCAGAAATCTTCTCTCGCGAGTTCGCCCCAGCTTTCGTTGGGCAACGCAAGCCCGTTTCTTCCGCGTCGGAAATGGAAATCGCGTTCCAGCGTTTCTCCCAGCTCGGCGGGCCTTCGTTTGCCGGTAAAATTGGCGCGCGCGTCCTGCCGGAGTTTTTGAACGTCACCGATAACCCCACGATGATTGTGTACGGCAAAGAGCCCTTGTTCGGCGGTTACAAAGTCGACGATGAAGGCGTTCCTGCCCGCGAAACAAAGCTCGTCGAAAACGGAATTCTGAAGACGCTTTTGACTGGCCGCGCGCCGGTCGAGGGAGTCTCGCACAGCACCGGCAATCACCGCGGCGGCAGTGTCATGCCGAGCAACTTGATCGTTGGTGCTCGGGAAGGTTTGAGCGATACGGAGCTAAAGAATCGGTTCCTCGAACTGGTCAAGAAGCGCGGCCTAGAGTACGGCATCTTGATTCGCGAAATCGGCAGCTCCTCCGGCACAAACATGGAAGAGCAAGCTGCGGCCATGCTAGCGGCGATGACCGGCCAGCAAGGAGCCGGCACAAGCGTGCTGCTCGCCTATAAGGTCTATCCCGACGGCCACGAACAGTTGGTCCGTGGCGCGCTTCTTTCGGCGATGAGCGCGGAATCTTTCAAAGAAATTGTCGCTGTATCCAAATCTGCAACCGTTTTCAACACGCCGCACGTTCCGCATTTTAATTTCAGCTCTTCTTTCTTTTCTTCATTCGGAGAGGAAATGAGCGGGCCGGCATCCTTGCCGCTGGTTTCGTATGTGGTTCCTTCCATGCTTCTTGAAGACGTGAGCCTGATAAAGCCGTCCCAGGAAACTCCCAAGCCTCCGCTTAGTGACCCGCCATCCTGCGCGCCGTAGCCGGCCTCTGTTGCGGCCCCTCGACTGGGAATTGACTTGCTGGCAGAAGGCATATCTCACATTGCAGTGCATAGGTAAGCCCTGATAAACGAGCAGACCCGAAGTAATCGAATATGCCTGGTAAGTCGGAAAATCGGAAAAGTGGCTCATAGTACCAGCTTCTCCGGCAGCCCGTTGACGGCGCAGCTCACAGCTACTGTATTGGAACGTCCTTGATACCAATCAGCGCGAGCTTTCGGCCATCCCAGCGGTAACTAAAATCGCGTGCGTCATCGTGGTCTCGTCCCCAAATCGTGTATTCCTCGATGTAAGTCTGCTTCTCGATCTTGATTGCGCGCAGCCGGAGGGAGACCTCGTCGGCCTTCAGCCCCTGAAACGCCTTTTCTTGCGAAGGAACCTCGATCTGTAATTCGACGATTTTCCCATTAGGCAGCATCTTGTAGACCGCTGTTAAATCGGGACCGCTCGTCCCGGCGAAGCACGAAAAGGCCATGACCGCAGCCTCGTCCAGCCCGTCGCCGTCGAGATCGCCGAACACCGTGTCGGCCATGTTGATCTCGGAGGTCTCCATACCAGCGCAAATCTTTTCCATGCCCAGGTTTTGGTGATCGGCACGAAACTTTGCGGTAAGTAGATGTTCGAAATCGATGTCATGAATCGACAGGGCTGGCTGCGTTGCGACGACACGTGTCTGTGCTCTCGTGAGTTCTACGCCAATACACGCTGCGAAGGACGCCAAAAGAAGAGCAACAAACAACAGCAATCTTGTGCACCAGTTCATTGCACCCTCCAAGTGAAAACGGGCGTTCAGATGAATTTGTTTCAGACTAGCACTTTTGTCGAGCAGGGCGTCGATTCGCACTCGTTTCCTTGCCTCTTTTGCAACAGCATCGAGATGTCCGGGCCGCTTCGCCTAGGGGATCAAACTCTGGCGCTGAGATATACGGGCCGCTTTTCTGGCCGACAGCTCCTGATAAGCCGGAAAACCGGAAACATAGGTACTAGCCCCTGGGTTGTGCAGTGAGCCCTCTTACTCTGCGGCGAAGAGCTTCTCGAACAGCTTTTCTGAGAGCTTCGCCCCCTCATCGGTTAGCCAAACCGATTTGTTTTTGTTTGCCGGGTCGGAGATATAACCCTTCTGGTGCAGTGAATCCATGGCCTCCCACGGGAGGCTTTTCCATGCACGCTTCCCATCTCCTTCCTTAAACGAGTTCAAATGAAGAAGCGCAAGAACGACTTGGTCCAGTTTTTTCCCATCAACATCCATGCTGCACCTCAGACCAACAACAGTAAGGTCCTGACAATCACTCTCATACTCTTCTGCCGCGAATGTGTCTAGGGATTGCTCGTAACGCCGATTCATGCGATTCCAACTCCCCACGTCGGGAGGTGGCGTCCATGAAAAGGAAAGCAAAAACAAGACGACAGAATCGGCAGAAGACCAAGCTAGGTCTCCCCGATCTGGAGCATGTTAAATCAGCAGTGCTCGTGAGTTTGCGTTCGCCGGAATCGCAGCGCAGCTATCGGCGCTCCATCGATGATTTCGTTGGTTGGTATTGCTCGGAGCCGCGTCTGTCGTTTAACAAGACCGTTGTTACACGCTACCGAATCCACCTCGAAGAAAGACTGCTGGCACCCGGTACGATCAACGTGAGGCTTGCCGCAGTACGACGGCTCGCTTACGAGGCGGCCGATACCGGATTGCTCAGCCCTGATTTGGCTGCTGGTATCCGTCGTGTCAAGGGAGCGAAGAAGTTGGGCATGAGATTAGGGAATTGGTTGACGGTGGAGGAAGCTCGTTCCCTGTGGCAGCTACCCAACATGCACAGTGTGAAGGGCAGGCGGGACCGCGCCATCTTGGCAGTGCTTCTCGGTTGCGGCCTCCGTCGAAGAGAACTGATCGATTTGACTTTGGACCACATCCAGCGTCGAGAAGATCATTGGGCCATCGTTGACTTGGTTGGAAAAGGAGGTCACATCCGCACAATCCCAATGCCAGATTGGGTGAAGCAAATCGTTGACGACTGGCTCAGTGAGGCACGGATTGCGCAGGGAAGGATTTTTCGATGTGTTTCTCGCAGAGGCGTTGTTTGGGGAACGAAAATCACTGAGAAAGTGGTTTGGCACGTTGTGAAGGAATACGCGGAAAGGTTGGGGGTCTCAAAGCTAGCGCCACCGGTCTTGCGCTCGATTCTGTCACGACTCGGGAGGCGAGCTGGAACAAATCCAATTTCTCTTGGGCCATGTATCGGTGCAGACCACGGAAAAATACTTGGGCTGCAAGCAACGATTTCGGCATGCTGTGAATGATCGGCTCGGCATTGAGCCGGAATGACTTTGTTTTCGATCAGCCCACTAACGGTCGCTAACGTTAAAGATTAGCGTTCGATGCTGTAAAATGCGTGCTATTGACGAGGTTGCAGAGTAATGGCACGTGACGATTGGTACCGAAATACTGATTGGAATCCAACAATCGAGAAACAATTTTTAGAAAAGCTGGGGCGTGCCCGCGACAAACTGCAGTATTTGAGAATCCAAGCAGGCTACTTGGCGAACAGTCATCCATACGTGGCGTTAAAATTGATCGATCGGTATCTCGGGATGGGCGAGCATTTCGACATCGCACAGGCGTTGGTTGACCAAGCAGAAGCCTATGCAACTTTGGATCGAACTGAAGACGCAGTTCGTTCGCTTCAAAGAGCTCTCGACCGAGAGAAAGAATTTCCAAATCTGAAGACCTGCGCCTGGAGTCAATTTGCGTTGCTTGTTGGACAGCGGAACCTCACGAAGCACTTTCAAAAGGCACTGAACGTCCTCGCCGAACATGAATCGTCGGCCATGTTTCCCGTCGAAAGATTCGAGTGGCACGCGGCTAATGCATTGGTCAAAGCAGCTATCGGAGACAGAAAGGCGGCGAAGAACCACGCGATTGATGCGTTAGCTGCTGCCGACGCGAGCCATTCAGGATTTCGCTACCACCCGAACGTCGGCCTGGTCGCGAAGAAGTACAAAACGCTCCAAGATAAGCTACTCGCGTT
>Ga0187769_10000745_pt1 | contig 18041 bp, 7 predicted proteins | sample 0116_SJ02_MP02_1_FD_133140 | JGI IMG/M metagenome (GOLD analysis project Ga0187769, IMG submission 133140) | Tropical peat soil microbial communities from peatlands in Department of Meta, Colombia - 0116_SJ02_MP02_10_MG | ecosystem: Environmental > Terrestrial > Soil > Wetlands > Peat | place... | reverse complement strand
CTGGGCAACATCGTCGACTTGCTCGAGCCCGACGTAGTGATTATTGGCGGCGGCGTTGCGTCTATGGTGCAACCGTTCTTTGGAGAGATCCATGATCGGCTTCCCAGTAGGTGTGTGAATTCACGGTGCCAGGAAATCCCACTGGTGACGGCCCACTACGGCGCCGATGCCGGCATCGCCGGCGGTGCTGCACTCTGCCGTGAAGCCTAGACTCAAATAGTAGCTTTGCGTCCGCGACGGATTTGAACCCGTCGGACAACAAAATGGCCCAGTGCGTACAGTTTGCATTCCGCAGCTGGGAACCTTTCAGGGAACTCCCGTCATCTACTACGGCTATTACGAACTCACTTACGACTCACTCATCAACACCAACGACATTCCGACTCTGTATTTCGTCAACGCTACAAATTCTGCAACTCAACCGGCATATGCCGGCACGCTTACGGTTCCCCAGACGCCGTAGTTGCTTCAATATTCATCTGCTGTGCATTAAGGCTCCGGCTTGGAGGGGCTTTGACCGGAGGGCAGTGCCTGAAGCGTTGGGGTAGTGGGAGAAGTATTGGTCGGCCCTTTGATTTCAAAACCATGATCATACTTCGGGTCATAAAAGAAGAGCCAATCGTTGTAATGATTCTTGCGGTTGAATTCGCGGATGCTCTTGGCCTTGCTAGAGCTGGCGACGCCGAAGATCAACAACCCGGGCGGCAGGTCTGTGCTGGGGGTGTACTTAAAACCGGTGGACGTGGTGCTCGTGTTGGCTCCAGCAGTATTGGCCTTGCTGGGCTGAGACTGTCCGGCCGCGGGAGTGGCCGCACCTGAATCGGAGTCTTGCCCAGTGGCCGCAGTGCCGGTCGCATCGGCGTCGCTTGCGGTTTCGGCATTTTCAGACGCTTGTGAGTTGGATGAATTGAGGTTCGGGATTCCTCCCAGAGACTGTATGTCCGCCATGTGGAGCAGCTTGAAATCTCGGCCGGTAATTGGATCTTTGTAAAGCTTCCGAATAAACTTCGAGCCACCCGCATCGTACAGTTCCTCGAGCCGGGTGGGATAGCGCCTGTTCGCCTTTAGGAAACCCCGAATCGCCCGCGAATACTGGACACCACGGTGAACCATTTCTTCTTCGCGATCACGCTTGATTCGGAACGCAATGCTCGGTGCTGCCACCGCCGCCGCGATCGTCAGCAGGGCAACGAACAACAGCAGTGTAAGCAAAACGTAGCCTTGTTCTGCGCGCTGTCTGCCGGCAATGCCGAGTTTTGCGTGAAATACCATCTCTAACTCTCTTCCTTAAAAGCTGTACTTCAGTCCCAACTGAATAGTTCGTGGCCGATGGGCATCGATGGGATGCAGGAAAGCGCTGCCGCTGGTGCAGTCAACGTATTCCGGTTGGGGATTCGTCGTGCCCGGTAGAATGGTGTAGCCTCCCGCCGCGGTGTAGGGACCGCCGAGCCCGCCGCCGTAACAATTGATTGTGTTGTTAGCGGCGTTGCCAATGTTCGGATTGAAGATGCGGAATTGCGTGTGATTAAAAATGTTGAAAGCTTCGGTACGAAACTCCAGATTGCTGCCCTCCGTGATTTTGAAAGTCTTAAGCAATGACATGTCGAAGTTCAAACGGTGTGGATTGTTCAGGAAGTTGCGGCCTGCGTCGCCGAAGGTAAGCCCGCGGGGCGCGGCGAAGGCGGCCGGGTTATACAAGAGGGGGCCGATGCTCTGGGAATCGAACCGGCTCACTGCCCCGGGGAGCGCCGACTTCGGGGAGGCCACAACGTCCGGGTAAGAACCCGATCCCGACCCATTGGCGACGCCAGCATTGTCGAGCACTGAGATCCCGGTAGTACTGCCGCCATTGATCACGCTGAATGGAGTCCCGGATTGAAAGATGGTGATTCCAGAAACTTGCCAACCGTCCAGCAACGTGTGGAAAAGTTTGGAGTCTCCCGAAGGCCCCGGACTGGCGGTCGCGGAATCAATTGTGCCCTTATCTTCCCAGCTGAACCAACGCTGAAAACCGCGGGCAAATTTCGGCAGATCATAGATGTAGTTGAAGTTGAACAAATGACGCTGGTCGAAATCCGAACTGGCCCAGTTGGATCTGATGTTGGCGGAGTTCACAAACGAGGCGGAAGAGCGATCCGAGGAATCGTCCAGCGAGTGGCTGTAGGTGTAAGAGAGCCCGACAGTGAGCGGACCATGCGACCTGCGCACAGTAGTTTGCAGGGCGTGATACTGGGAATCCGCAACATTCTGCAGGGACAAGATTCGCTGGAAGCCAAAATAAGGCCTTAGGAGGTTAGGGTTGGGTATAGAAGTGAGCACCGCACCAGTGATCAGATCCCTGGCACCGAAACAAGCCGCAGCCATATTCTTAAAGGCTGGCTGCCCGGAGGTCACGAGAATTCCATTTACCGTGAAGGAGTTGTTTTGGAACGTGGCACAGTCTCCGGCAACCGTCAACGGCTGGCCGGGGGTAAAGGGATTGCCGCTGGGAAGAATACCCGTGTCGGGTCCGGTGGGAGGAGCCTGCAGCTGATTGATTTGCAGCTCTGCACTGAGATGCGTCCCCTTGCTTCCAACGTAGGCAATCGTCGCCACTGAATCTTTTGGCAACTGCCGCTGCACACTGAAACTCCATTGCTGAACATATGGCCACGTCGTCTTGGTTGGAATCGAGGTGACATCCAGGGGAAAGGCAACAGATGCCGGAGTTGAGCAACTACTGCACACACCAATATTGGCGTAGCTAAAAGGCAGAGGAGCCGTCATGGTAAGCACGGGCGGCGAACTGCCTTCGAGCGAACCGGTATTGGATTCTTTCGCCGTCCCATGCTCGAAGAAAACACCGTAGCCGCCGCGGATCGACGTCTTTCCGTCTCCTTTCGGATCCCAGGCAAATCCGATGCGCGGCGCGGGGTTGAAAAGATGGCTGCTCATGCAAGTGTCGGGAACACCATTCTTGCCGCACTGCACCAATCCATTCAGGAGGAGCTGAGAGAGCGCGGGATTGAGGTTGCCGGGATTGCTCGGGTCGAATGGGAGCGGTATGCAAATGTTGTTCTTCACGCAGTTGTTGGTGTCTTGCGCGAAATAGCCTCCATTAATCGGAAAAGCGTAAGGCGCCAGTGTCACCCCCGCGGTATTCGCAGGGTTATAACTGCTGGCGACCCAGTTCCAGGCATTCAGATTCTTTTCGTGAAAGTTTGTGAAAAGGCTCATTCGCAGGCCCAGATTCACGGTCAAATGTCGATTGACGTGCCAATCGTCTTGCAGATAAGGCTCGACGATCCAGTAGTCGTTGTAATACTTGAGTTGAGCGCTATCCTGCTGATAACTCTTGATGGCATTGCTGGTGCAGCCTTCCTGACATGACGGCACGTTGGGTCCGGCCAGGAAATCGGCAAACGCGTTGCCATTGGTGACGTTGTTTTGATTGCTGAACGTGAGGATACCCTGCAAGTCTCCGGTGGCGGCTCCGATCGCGCCGTTGCTCTCATTCCGTTGCGCCACCACCACCTGCGCCCCAAACTGCAAAGTGTGTTTGCCAAGCTGTTTGCTGACACTATCCCCCAGGCTGTAGGTGGGGCTGGTGTGATTCCAGGGCGCGTAGGAAGGGTCGACGATAAAACCGTTGCCGCCATACGCCGCGTTGGTTCCGGCGATCACGAGACCTGGGGTCTTGCCGCCCGCGCCGTTGTTGAAGATATAACCGATGCAGGGCGCCACGCCCGCTCCAACCGTTGGCGTATTGCAATCAGGAACGACCGGCAGGTTCACGCCCGCTGCAGGCTGCTCGCGGAGCGTGATGTGGGAGTCGACGTAGCTAGCGACGAATTCATTCAACAATGACGGAGAAAGAGTATCGGTCAAACGCACAACCATACTCGTTCCCGGCCCTACGAGCCGGTTCTGGACGGTGGGAAAACTGTTTTGCACGAATCCCCATACTGGCGTCGGCTCGGTAGTGTTCCACGAGTCGTGAATGTAGCGCAACGAGAGGCGGACACTCTGTGTGAAATTATGGTCGATGCGGGCTAACTCCTCGCGCCAATAGGTGGAAGGCGAGATCACCGCGTCGTAGCACGGGACGTTCGGTAGACCGGTAGCGATGTTCGGAGTCCCCGCCAGACTTGAGTTGCACCCGACCGACGAATTGGGTAGCGGAATAATGCCCGATTGCAAAAATTCCGCCGAGGTCCTATCGATGGGAACCAGATTGTTGAAAAAAGGCGCGGGGCCCGCGGCGGCAATCGGGCAGTCGGGAAACAGCGTGAGATCGATGGTCGCAGTTCCCGCCACCGGACACACGTCGCTGAAGTCTGCACAGGTGCTGATCCCGTTCGAGTAAACTCCGTTGGGGCAGTTCACACCGATGCCGCGCTCCGCGGCGCTGGGTACTGCTTGGTTGAATTCCTGCGGAGTTTTTTCCAGGCGAAACTCCTCCGACCAGAAAAAGTACGTCTTATCCTTCCTCGTATTGAACACGCCGGGAATGAACAGCGGCCCACCCAGAGTGCCGCCGAAATCGTGCCTGCGGTAGAGCGGGGCCTTGGTGGTCTGATCAAAATAATTGCGCGCGTTGAATGCCTCATTGCGCAGGAACTCGTACAGACCGCCGTGAATGTTCTTCGTCCCTGATTTGGTCGTTACCAGGACCGTGCCGGAAGCGCTACGGCCATACATTGCGCCATAGTTGGAGGTCAACACCTTCACTTCCTGAATGGCATCCAGGCTCGGATAAACCATCAAAGTGCTTTCCGCGCCATTCAGCCCGGCGTTCAACACGTCGCTGCCATCCACGTCAAAGTTGTTGTATTCCACGCGGCCGCCATTGACGCTGTATTTCACACTGCCCTTTACTCCCACCAGGGCTTCATCCTGGCCGGTCTGATTGCTCACGCCTGGCGCCAGAGCAATCAGTTGGGTAAAGTTTCGGCCGTTCAATCCCGTCTTGACGACCTCTTTTTCGGTGATCGTGCCCTCGATGTGCGATTCTTCCGTCTTCACTTCCGCCGCACTGTTGGCTTCGACATTCACCTCGGTTTTTTGACTCGGGGGCAGCAGTGTGGCATTGATTTCAACCGCCTGGTCCGCGCTCAGCGCAACGTCGGTCTCGAAGGGAGCGAAGCCCTCGGCCGAAATCTTCAAATGATATTGACCGGGGGCAAGTCCATTCAGTACGTATCGGCCTTGCGCGTTCACTGTCACTGTGGCCGGTGTTGTTCCCGTAACGGCTGCCGTGCCGGCCTGAATCACTGCACCCGACTGGTCGCTCAGGGAACCGTACAATGCGCCCTTGCCCCGCTCGGCCTTCACGGAAAGACCCTGTGCTGCCACCGTCGTCTGCGAAGCTGCGGCCGGCGTTTCATTTGCCGGCTCCCCGGCCGCCGGGACTCCCGCCGCGGGTTCTACCGGCTTGGGCGTGGCCATAAGCACCGCGTCTGCTTCGCTATCGGCGCCCGACGCCAACGTAATCTGAATCTCAAAAAGATCGAAACCGGGAGCTGTAATCTGAACCGTGTGCACACCCGGCGTAAGGCCGCCGAGCTTATACTCACCGCGCTGGTCGGTTGAGGCCTCCCCTTCGGCTCCGCTTACGACCACCCTGGCCTGCGGGACCGGCATGCCCGTAGGTAAAATCACGGTTCCGTGCATCGAGGCTGTATTGCTCTGTGGCGGTGCCGTTACCCCCGCTATCGCCGGTTGGACCGCGCAAGACAGGGTCATTACGCCACCAAATGCTTGGAGTGGAATTACCACCAACAGAGCCCCTAGCCACAGCCATCGTGATGTCACAACCAACCCTCCGGGGGAGCGGCAGTCGCACGCACACACCAAAAGCGTCTGTGCGGCGGCCCGCAAGTAAGGGGCTAGGGTAGTGACCGATTGTTACAAGACAATGAAGAAGCGGTTAATTTCGCGTGACAGCGGCAACGTTCCGCAGCGGCCAGGACCCGATTTTCCACAAGCGACCAGACTAATACCGTGAGAAGCCGCGCTGGATGCCGCGTTCTGCACTTCTGCCATCCGCGGACCGGCGCAAATTCACAGAAGATTAATATTTCGGTCATTCTCCAGTAACAGGCTTGAACGATATTACTTGCGCACGAGCAGAGTGCACCGCAGAGTGCACCGCAAAGTTGTTCGGTTTTGTTTCCAATAATTGGCGTCACTTGGGGCGGATCAGACGGTTCTGTGTGTTCTCACCAGACGGTTTGTTCTTCTTCGCAACCACCACGGCATTGCCAACTTACTGTCTTAAGGAGACACCGAAATGACAAAGAGGATTTTAATAGCGCTCGCTTTCCTCGCGACAACGCTATTCGCGAGCAACAGCTTTGGACAAGCCTGCAGCAGCGGATACAACTATGAATTTGTTGGTGCAGGTTCCTCCGCTCAGTTCAACACTTTTGCTTATGCCGCGTATTACGGCCTCGGCGCTACCAATTTCTGGAGCTCAAAAAGCGCGATATTCCAGGATACGCGCTTCAGCCCTGCTCCGCAGGACACGGGCGTCACGATGTTCGTGGCATACGACAACAATGCCAACTGTAACGTCTACATTTACGTCAACCTCGATTCCGGCATCGGCATAAAGGACTTCTTCGCCACCGCGAAAACGACGGGGCTAAGCACTAACAAGAATTACCATGCCGTATTTGGGCTGGCCGGCGGCTGGACATCCGCATCGGGACAAAACCAGGTCCCAGGTATTGCCGACAACACTACCTTGCCAAGCTCGATCCAAACCTTCCTCACTACTTCTCCTGCTCCAACCACCAACACTCAACTGCCGTATCCTCATTGCGGACAAATTGGGACGGTTGGCAGCAGCACTTTCTACTGTTTCCTCAACGCCGGCATGGCCGACATCCGTCCCGAGGATGCTCTCTACGCCACCACTCGCGCCCTCAGCGCCTACTCCACCAACAATGGCTTGGCTGGCCTAGGCTACAATCAGGCGTCAGGCTGCGGCGCCAATCCCATGAGCAGCAATCAGGGCTGCCCCATCAACGACGCCTTCGCCAACGGTAAAGTCTTTAACGTGCTAAACTTCAAGCTGAGTGGCACGGACCCGGTCACCGCAGCCACTGTTCCCACCTACACCACGCTGGCCACGGGTGTGGCTCCAGTTATCGTGCTCGCCGGCGACACGGACACTGGCGCAGGCGGCTTGGGCAACGGCGCCGGCTCTGCCTACACGGTTACCAATATCAACCGCACCACGCTGTCGAACGTGTTCAACGGCACCAGCTTCTGCACCGGCGACCTTTCAACCTCAACTACTGCAGGATCCGGTGATGCGCTGAACATTATTATCCGCGAACCGCTCTCCGGAACCTATAACACGTTTGAATTCACCGGAGTTCGCACGCTCCTCAACAGCGCCTCAAGCACAACCAAGCAGAGCAGCATTTCCACGAAACAGTGGCTCAGCTCCGATTCCGGCGGCCAGGAGTTCGATCCCAATAGCAACTTGTGGAATAGTGGCACGTCGCCGAACGGACCGTTGTTTCACTATTCGGATACAACGAATTGCCAAAATGGCGCAAAGCCCTATGCAACGGGCGCGGTGAATTGCGGCGATCCGCTGTACAACCAGCTCGGAACCTGCGGAGTCACCACCGCCTGGAAGGCGCGGGAAATTGGAACTAAGCACATGGTCCTCGGCGTAACGGCTCAGGACAACGCCAATCACGCGGGCATGATCCAGGTGGCCAACGGCATCGGTTACGCGTTCTGGGGTTATGGGAACGTTGAATATGCCGTGGCTGGTTGCGCAAATGCCACCGGCGACGTGACGTGCTCCTCGGTTCTGGGCCACTACCTTACGGTAGATGGAATCGACCCGCTTTTCGCCTCGTCGACGGCACGGCTTGACGCCAACTCGAACGCAGTCCCAGGCATTGCTTACACCCTGCCGCAGTGCGGGGCAATCTTTAATAACGCCGCGGCCGACTTCCCGTGCCAGGAGATTCCCTTCACTCACGTCGCAGATGGATCCTATCCGCTGTGGACGCTGCTGCGCGCAGTGACCTTCAACAACGTAACCAACAAGCAGGTGGTCCCGGCCGGCGTCATCAACATGGAGGCCGCTGCCCAAGAAGAGGCGGCTAACTCACTCCACTACTTGTCGGACTTCCTCCCGCTGCTCTCGGGTTTAAGCGGGAGCTACTCACAGGGCATTGGCGGAATCACTAATACCGCGAACTCCCATACCGTTACCTGGGCATCGGGCAACCAATTTAACCTTTCCTGGACGGGCCAGATTTACATCGACGGCACGTACTACACGATCAGCTCGGTGAACAGCGCGACCAGCATAACGCTTGCGTCGAGCATCACCACGGCCCATACTACCGCTGTTCCCTACTCGTGGAACAACGGCACGTATCCGAGCGGCAACCTGAACATCGGCGTGTTCCGTTCCCACTACACGCAATCGAGCGTTAACCCGAGCAACGGCCACGTCGCTTGCGGTGGGGTCTTCACGGGCATCTCCATCACCGGCGCTGCCGGAGGCTGCCTGGTCGATGCGGGTGGCGATGTAGGTGGGGCGATTCTGACCGTACAATCGGACGTCGACTTCAACAACGATTTCGGCGGAAACGTAGTAAACGGTGTAACGTACCCGCAGGAACTCTACAACTTGCACCAGTAGCGCAAGCTACCGAGCCAGTCTTTGCCCAGCTGGAGAAAGAAGAGGCACCAGCGTCTTCTTTCTCCGGTTGTTTTTTCCGCAATGGATGTCGCCGCCAGCCCCGCAAAATGCTAAATTAGCGGGCGGGTGTTTCCATCAAGGGAATTTTCCAAGAGAATTTTCTAAAAAGAATTTTCTAAAATCTAGAGACCTGAGGGATTCATGCAGTTGACCGATTTGTATATGAAAAGGAAAAACTTCTTCGCCGTATTTTCTGTTCTTGCAATCATTCTTGCGGTGAGCCAGGTTCTAACTCAGCAGGTTTTAGCGCAGCAGACATCGCCGACAGACACAAAACCTGCCGCGCCCGCCGCCACGCCACCGGCTGCAGCTTCCCCGGCCGCCAGCCCTTCCAGCGCTATTCCTGGGGTTAAGACTTCGGTGCCGCCGGGCATCGATCCGAAAAACATGCTGCCGCTGTATGAAAACGTGGAAGAGGACTGGAGTTCGCTGGAGGTTGGCATAAGTAATCTGGAGCCGAAGCCTCCGGTGCTGGGCGAAGTGGATGAAGAGAGCGGATTCTCGCGCACGCTGATGGCCGTGAAGTGGCGACTTGGCGATCCCATCGATCTGTGGATCATATTGCCCAAGGGAGTAAAGAAGCCGCCGGCGGTTCTGTACCTGTACAACACCGATGAGGACACGACCCGCTTCCGCGACAACCGCTGGTGCGAGCGGGTGACGAGCGGCGGCGTAGCGGCGGTTGGTTTTGTTTCTGCTCTGAGCGGCCCGCGGTTTCATGACCGCCCGATGAAACAGTGGTTTGTGAGCGAGCTGCAAGAGTCGATTGGCAGCACGGTGCATGACGTCAAGTTCATTCTCGATTACCTTGCTCAGCGCGGCGAGGTGGACATGAACCGGATCGGCATGTTCGGAGAGGGATCGGGTGGAGCAATCGCGATCCTGGCCGCAGCAGCGGACCCTCGCATCAAGGCGGTCGACACGCTCGATCCCTGGGGAGATTGGCCGGATTTTCTGGCCAAGTCGCCGGTCGTGCAGGTCGATCCGGATCATGGCGATTTCGTGAAGCCGGAGTTTTTGAAGAAGGTTGCGCCGCTCGATCCCGTGAAGTGGCTGCCCCAGTTGAAGTTGCCGATCCGGATTCAGCAGGTGCGACAGAACGAAATGACGCCGATCGAGGTCAAGGACAGCATCAAGGCTGCCGCTCCGAAACAGGCGGAGGTCGTCCGCTTCGAGGCCCTGACCGATCTAGGGAAACGGGAGAGCCATGGAATTTTGTTCCAATGGATTAAGAACAGGCTCCAGGAACTGAACAAACCCGATGCGAAAGCCGGAGCGCGCGTTACGGCCGCTGCCGAGAAGACTCCGTATTCGAAGGTGGAAAACGACCGGCCGCAAGAGTTGGAGATGAAATGAGCCTAACGACGATCAGAAACCGGGGTTTGCTATGTTTGTGCCTGGCGCTGAGCTGGATAGGAACAAGTTGCTCCAGTGGCGGTTCAATGAGCGGTGGCGGAAACGGCGGAGGGTCGGGGCCGACTGGCCTGCAATTTACTTCGCCCACGACGAGCCCGACTGTGGAAGTTGCGAATCCGCCTCAGACCGTCAGCCTGACGGTGAACCAGAGCGTCACCTGGAGCCTGCAAAGCGGATGCGGAGAGGGAAAACCGGTCGGTACGCTAAGCAATGAGACATCAACCTCTGCCACCTACAACGCACCCGCCACCGGTACAAACAAGACGCAGCCGTGCAATCCCTGGCAGGACACGATCGTAGCAACCACGGCCTCAAACCAATCGGCAGCGCTCAGCGTAGTGGTGGTGCAGACTCCACCCGGCATTTCCAATGCTGCGACCATCGGCTTCACCGGTGAGCTATGCACATACAATGGCGGTCCCTGTTGTCCCGTGGGTTCGGCCACGTGTTGCCCCCAGCCCTCAGTCACAACGATCATCCAGCCGCCGTCCGTTTCAGGGCAGTTTGGCATCACGCAGATAAACGCGTTCGCAAGCATTGGCCCCATAACAGCGTCGGGCGGCGTGGCGCCCTATACCTGGCAATTGACCTCTGGTTCTCTTCCGCAGGGCCTCGCCTTGGTTCAGGGCGCGACCAGCGCGACGATGTCTGTCGTCGGCACGCCAATAGGGTCGGGCTGCTCCACATTTGCCTTGCAACTCACGGACGCAACCGGCGTTGCGAGCCCAGGCGGGCCATACACATTCAACCTTGTTGTAGTTCCGCCATCGTTGAAGGTAGCGGTGCCTAACTATCCCTCGTCCTACAACGATGCTGCCCAGAGCAGCGATCCTGGCGTCGCCTATGCACCCCTGGCGCTTACAACCTCTGGGGGTACGCCGCCTTACACGTGGGTTCAGGATCCGGGGAATCTCGGATACACACTGCCGACGGGTCTGGCGTTGACTGCCTCCAATTCGAGCACTGCCTCGATTGAAGGCACGCCCAATGCAGGCGCGGACGTGAGTTCCAATCCCCGCGGAGGAAGCAGCGGCCTATACCCTGCGGTAGTACAGGTAAACGACAGCGAACTCCCTTATCCCGCCGTGGGCTCGGCCAGCTTGTCAAATATGTATGACCTTGCTGTGCCGGCACCGTGTTCCCCGACTAACCAGGCTGGCCCTATCCAACCACTGGGTGTAGCGATCAACGGCGGAATTACGACCGGCGGCTCGGTTTCCGCAGAGTCATATTTGCAGGGGTCTGTTGCTTTTCTGCTTCGCGGTTTCGACAACAACGGACCAGTGGTGATTGCCGGCAGCGTCGCTGTGGATGGCAACGGCGGCATCATTGGCGGCGAGGAAGATGTGACGCGTAGCGGCGGGTCGCAGCACCTGACGATTGAGCCGACATCCACGAACTCGGCAAGTTATTACGTAGTTGGCACAATCTCCGCGGGTCCTGGAAACCCCGGCCAAGGCCAGCGTTACGCCTCTTATGGCCGTGGTTGCATGGCGCTGGCTACCTCGGCCGGGACGGCAACATTCACCTTCACCCTGGCAGGGTGCTCAAATCATTGGACGGAGAACCAACTGACCAGAACCAACGACAATGCCTGCGGCATGACGCAGAACAGCGCCGGTACCAATATAGCTGCCGGCTACTTCACTACCGGCCACGTCATCGAATTCGACGATTGCACGCAGGGCGCGGCCTCGTACTGCACAAGTTCCACGCGTGCCGCCGGTATTCTGCGCTGGCAAGACTCATCCAGCTTCTCCAAAGGCTTGAGCGGGCCTTACGCCTTCGGGCTCAGCGGTTGGGACACAGCCGCATCACATTACGCCATGGCCGGATCATTCCACGCCGGTTCGGCAACCATTAGTTCAATAGCTGCCGACATCAATGATGCAGGGACGCTTAGTTCACAACTAACTGGTGGTTCCGGCACTTACAGCAGCATCGACTCGTACGGAAACGGAAGCGGGACCTTAACTGCGGGCCAGACCAGCTTGCCTATATCTCTCTACGTCGTCAGCCAGAGCGAAGCGCTTATCGTGACCAATTCTCCAAGCGGCGCCGCTCCCATCGTCGGCGGCGAAGCCGTCGCGACCGCCTCCTCTTTCAGTGACGCCTCGCTGCAAAACGGTCACATGTTTCACATTGGTGGAGTCACTTCAGGCAGCGCAGACGTCAGTATCGGAGTGCTGGCGTTTGATGGAATTGGCACCGTCAGCGGAACGGAGTTTGAAGATCAGGCGGGCACCCAGGGCACGACTGCAATCTCTGGAAACTATGCGATAGATTCGGCGACAGGCCGCGCCACGTTTTCGGCGCCGCAGCTCGGCCAATCTCTGGGAACGCATCCCTTCGTAGCCTATGTCATTCAGGCCCCGGCGAATCTAACCCGCCAAAGTTGTTCGACTCCGGCAAATTGCTTTACTGGATTCCTGGTGGGGACCGACAGCAGCGTACAGGACGGCATCATGGAATTCCAAACACCGACGACTGCTCCGCCACCGCCGTTTACGAACGTCTACATAGCCGGAGACTACGCCTATGGTACTGACGAGATCCTGGATTCGATGATGCCCGCGTTTGAAGGAGTCGCATACGCCCAGCCAAGCGGCGCTTCCACTACCACGGGAACTCTTGGCCCTAATCCGGCAGTCAGCCAATCATTCATCCAGGACGTCAGCTATAGCTGCAAGGCTGAATCGCCGCAACCCAGTTGCGTCCTTCTGCCCAGCCAGCTTCTTTCTGGTTCCTATTCGATCAAGTCGAGCGGCACGGGTACGTTCGGTGGAGAAACCGTGTCGGTGAGTAACGGCAATGTGACTTTCTACATTGACGAGTCGCCGGCGAATCTGCACCCGGCAATCGTCGTGGTGGAGCAGTAGGCCACTGGGCCTATTTCAGCGATAGTTATTCACTGGCCGCGGAGCACAGCGCAAGATTAACGCTGCTTATCGTTTGCCACGGTTCTCAGGGCCGAGGTTCTCCAGAGCCTTCCGCGCCTGCGCAAATCCAGGATCGAGTTTTAATGCCGTTTGAAACGAAACACCTGCCGCCGAGGAGTATCCGGCGGCCTGTTGCAGCCCTCCGAGCTCGAAATAAGCTTCGGGCGATGGGTGAGCAGAAGCGGAGCCAGTCAGCTGATGGATTCTTTCATCCATAGCCAGCTTGCCCATATTCATGAACACAGTCTGGTTGCGTGGTTCCATCTGCAGGGCTTGCTGATAATACTGGCGCGCGCTCGCATAGTCCTTTGACTGTTGGTATGCGGCTCCCAGATCGATCAGGCACTTAACCACCAGGTGAGGATCGCGAGTCGACGCAAGCACGGCTTTGTATTGCTCGATCGCCTCCTGCAACCGCCCGTGCTCGTGAAGATCAGCGGCTAGATTCAAATGGCTGATCGGGTCCTGTGGGTTGATGCGAACCGCGTTCTGGAAATGCACCAACGCTTCCTCAGAATAGCGTTGACCCGTGGCTTCGAAGTTTTGTACTAACAATGCGGTCCCCACGTAATCTTCAGCCATGAAATTATCTTTTGTGACCTGCAGCGCGTGGGCCCACAGATTGTAACTGCTCCTCCAAAACCCAATCTGCCGCCAAGCCAAGAACGATAAAGCTGCCAAGACCAGCAAAGCTACAGCGACGGGCCCGCGAAAATTAAGACCCCTGCTCCGCACGAGATCGGCAGCACTCCAGACGACAATCCAGAAAATTCCGATGAGTGGAAGGTAGGCGTAGCGATCCGCCATCGCCTGCATCCCCACCTGTACCAGCCCAATCACCGGCACCAACGTGCCCAGGAACCAGAGCCAGCCGACTACCAAATAGCGGCTGGAGCGGTGGCGCCAGACCCCGAAAGAGATGCCGCTCAGCAGCAGGAGAGCAAACAAAAACTCCCAACCGTTCATCCGATATCCTTCGTAGGGATAGAACGAAGCGAGATGAGCTGGCCAGAACGCCTTCACGATGTACGTCGAATAGGCATTCAAGCCATTGAGCACGCGGGCGAGGAAGGGCAGGTTCTGATTGGGCATGATGGCGCCCCTTTGGGCGACCATCGTGATTACACTGCTGCCGGCGGACAAAACGAGGAATGGCACTTTTTCCAGCACGAGCTGCCGGAATGGAAACTGCGGAACTGGGAAGGTGGAGGACGCTGGTCCAGGATGTACTCGTTGCAGCGGCCAAAAATCCAAAAGCAATAAGACGAAAGGCAGCGTCACGATCATGGGCTTCGCCGCCAGTCCTACAGCGAAAAACACCCCCACTAACGTGTGGCGCCCGACCTTGGGACGCAGTGCATACCAGCCGTAGGCGCCTAGAGTCAGCAGAAAAAGAAACATGCTGAGCACGTTTTTCCGCTCCGACACCCAGGCTACGCTTTCCACGTTGATGGGATGAAGGGCAAAAAGCGCAGCGACCATGAGACTTCGACCTCTTGCTCCGGTCGCCCGGAACAAGAGAAAAAAAAGAATCACGGTATTCAACGCGTGCAACAGTATGCTGGTGAAATGATGGCCGACAGGGTTCAACCCGAACAGCTGGCAGTCAAGCGCGTGCGACAGCCAGGTTAATGGATGCCAATTGTCGGCGGCCGTGGCCGTGAGCGCCCAGCGCAATGTCGCTAGAGTAAGCCCCTGCTGCACACGAAGATTTTCGACCACATATCCTTGATCGTCATAATTCACGAACGGGTTGCTCAGAGCGCGGGAGTAGACCGCGAACGTCACCAGAGCCAGGAGCAGGCAGATAGCAAGATTGAGCCAGGACGGCAGCCGAGCGCCACCCACGGCAGACGCCGCTGGACTTGGGACACTCAGAGCCTCCCTGCCGACTATTTGCAGCTGACGGCGGACCGCGCCTTTTTTGGACTTGGTTTTTGTCTTCGCAGGCATTGTGCATCTCTCTGCGCTTCGCGGTCGCTGTCCGTGGTCTCCGCGCTTTTTCGAAACCACGGCATCTACGAAGTCACAAACGCGGGTGTTTGCGGAAACCGCCGCCGACGACACCGAGAAGACCGTGCCACGCAGAGAATCAGTAGAGTATCGAAACCTAGCCAGCAAGAATAGAGCCGAACCCCTTTCCTGCCGAAGTTTTAACCTGGCTGTAACCTGTGTGTAACATTTGTGACGCAAAAGCATGGAGAGATTCGATTATTCGCTTCGAGGGAAGCTTCGAGTCCACGGTTAATGCAGAACTGTTTCAGTCGTCAGCGGCAGCACGATCCTGGGATCGAGACGCTGCGCTTTTTCAAAAGCCTGCTGGGCTTCCGCTTTATGGCCAAATTGACTCAAGAGCAAACCGAGTCTCACATAGCCTTGCGCGGCAGGATGCGCCTCGAGATACTTCGCCAGTTCATTCACCATTTGAGCAACTGCTTGCTCATCGGTATTCAATGCCCTGCGGGCGTTGTCACGAGCACTTGTTTCATCTCGCGACTGAGCGTAGGCCAATCCCAGATTGGCGTAGGTCATGGCAAGCAGTTCGCGATTCATACCCGGAAAACCATACCTGCCGAGCGTCGAATCGGCCCGGATTGCCGCTTCAAATTCTCTAATCGCTTCCGGCAATTGTCCGTGGTCCTGAAAATCCGCAGCCACTCGCGCGTGTGCCATAGGGTCCAAGGGTTCAAGACTCGCGTAGTTCCGCAGGTGCCTCATTCCTTCCTCATAGCGCCCCGATTCGAACAGATTATTCGCCAGGTAGTTCTCGGCCATGGTGTTGGCCTCTGTCACTTGCAATGCATGCGTCCAAAGATCAATCGTAGTTTGCCAGTAGCCAATCTGCCGCCAGGTTGTGAAGGCAAGCGCGGCGAGAATCAGAGCAGCCGTCGCCGCGCGCGGGACGAGACCGAAGCCAAGCCGGTCTGCCAAAGCGGATGCCGCCCAGATCACGACGACAAATATTCCAATGAGCGGAATGTAGGCATAGCGATCGGCTATCACTTGCATGCCCACCTGGACTATTCCGATCACCGGGACTAGTGTCCCCAGATACCAGAGCCAACCCACGGCCAGATACGGACGGGTAAAACGCTGCTTCCACGCCAGCACGAGCATGATCAGGATGAACAGTCCGCTTGCGATCGGTTGCCAGGCCGGTAGTGAGCGGCCGGGATGAGGATAAATAAGCGCCAGATGCGTCGGCCAGAGGGCTTTCCATAAGTACATGCCATAGCAGTAGAGCGCAGTTTCCAGCCTCACCCCGATGGGCAACGCCTGAGTCGGGATAACGCTCGGCACCTGCGCCACAAGTGTGAGAATGGCGCTGCCCGCAGATAACGCGAGCAAGGGAAGTTTTTCCAGGAACAGTCGTAAAGGCGCCGCTTGCGGCACAGGAAACGCCGCAGAAGGTTCACTCCAGCCTTTGATCCGCTGCAAAGGCCAATAGTCGAGAAGCATCAACACAAACGGCAGCGTAATCACCATGGGCTTCGAAGCCAGCCCCAGCACGAACAACAGCGCCACAACCAGGTAGCGCCGAATCTCCGGTCTCCGCGCATACCAACCGTACGCGCCCAATGCGAGCAGAAAAAACAGAGTACTGAGCACGTTCTTGCGCTCGGCAACCCACGCGACGGACTCCACATTGAGCGGATGCAGGCCGAAGAGTGCAGCCACCAGAAAACTCTTCCACGTGGCGGCGGTCACGCGCCACAAAAGCAAGAATAAGAGCACCACGTTCAAAGCGTGAATCATTACGTTCATCCAGTGGTGCCCGGAAGGATCCAAACCGAAGAGTTGACAATCGAGAGCATGGGAGAGCCAGGTCAGCGGGTGCCAATTCGATTGTTCCGTGGCGGTCACGGCCCAGGTTAGGGTGTCCCAGGTCAAACCAGCCTTGACATGCGCATTCTGGAGAACGTAGCTCGGGTCATCGTATTTAACAAACGGGTAGCCGCCAACCGGGCTATACAGAGCTACTGTGGCCACAGCCAGGACGAAGCAGAGAATCAGCGGAAGGCTCGCGCTCGTCTGCTGTGGGTCTTTAGATGTGGCAGGCTGATTGCGCGGAGTCTTGAGGCGACCAAGACGAACTTCAGCGGAAGACCGTCGGATTATTTTGGCATTTGTCTTGGTTGGCATGTGCAACCGGAAGAGTGTGCGCCATCAGACTATGGGAAAACTGCCGCGAGGAAACTTGCGGATTGAAAAATTAACACACTGTTAACATGAAAGTGGTTGCCCTGTAACGCATCTGGACCGATACTGGTCATCGCTGAAGCTTCTTATTCCGGCCCTAAATAGCTGCCCTTCGCCAGGAGATCATCATGGTTCGACGTTTGAGCACTACTTTCGCTATTTCGGTGTGGTTGCTGTTTTCCGCCTCTTTTGCCGGCGCGAACTCCACGGACCTGCTGACTTTCGCCGGCCTTCAGAATGGACAACTGGTGGGCAACTTTTATAACGGTGGCGGTCTGTCGAGCACGCCGAATTTTGGCGTAACTTTTTCTTCCAACGTTTACGGCTTGTGGCCCGTTTCTCAAGGCGGTGGGGGCAATTTCGCCCCAACGCTGCTGGGCATGCCAGCCATCTTTGTCTCAGGCATAACTGGTTCGCTCGTCACCGGTTCGTTGAACGCAACCAACGGGTTCAGTGCCGGAATCAACTTTTTCTATACAGCAGCATTTCAAGAGACCGTAACCGTCTGGAGCGGGGCTAACGGCACAGGCACGGCGCTGGCGATGATTGCCCTGGCTGCGAATGACGCCAATTGCACCGTCGTCGGTTATTGCAATTGGACGGACGTAGGTCTCAGCTTCTCCGGCACCGCGAAGTCCGTAACCTTTTCCGGACCAGCGAATGCTCTAGGGCTCTCCGATATCACTCTAGGCCAGAGCACGAGCGCTATCCCCGAGCCTTCTTCGATCTACTTGTTGGGGACTGGCATTGCCGCCTTCTTCGCGCAG
>Ga0187769_10000743_pt1 | contig 18048 bp, 18 predicted proteins | sample 0116_SJ02_MP02_1_FD_133140 | JGI IMG/M metagenome (GOLD analysis project Ga0187769, IMG submission 133140) | Tropical peat soil microbial communities from peatlands in Department of Meta, Colombia - 0116_SJ02_MP02_10_MG | ecosystem: Environmental > Terrestrial > Soil > Wetlands > Peat | place... | reverse complement strand
GCCGCGGCGCCCCCGTCCCCCACGGCGGCCGCGCCTTCGGCCCCCACGGCTCCGACCGGACCCCCCGAGGAGGATATCCGCCTCGTGATGGAGCAGGCGAACGTCTCCCGTGAGGAGGCGATCGAAGCCCTCTTCCAGGCGAAGGGCGAACCGGCCGAAGCGATCCTTCAGATCCTGTCGCGATCGCGCTAGTGTCCGACCTCGACGGACCGATCGCCCGGGAGTGCGTCGAAGGGTACCTGTTCAGCGACCCTCCGCTCGAGGTCCTCATCTTTCGACGACCGCCGGCCCGAGGTCGAATCTGGGTGCCGGTCAGCGGGAAGGTCGAACCCGACGACCGGGACTTCCCGTCGGCGCTCTGCCGGGAGGTCGCGGAGGAGACCGGACTGCGACTCGAGCCGGCCGACCTCATCGACCTCGCTTGGCAGGTCCCGTTCCGCGCCGACAACGGCGAGGTCTGGCGGCTCCACGCGTTCGCGGCGCGGGTCCCCCGCGCGTTCGTCCCGCGACTCAGCTCGGAGCACGAGGCGGCGGAGTGGGTCGGGGCCGAGGAAGCCATCGGCCGGCTTCACTTCGAGGACAACCGGGCGGCCGTGATCCGACTACGAGACCAGATCGCCCGAACCGCCCCGTAGGGCCCTTCGACTAGGACGGCGGGGCGGGGGCGGTCGTGGCCGCGGGCGGTCGTCGCCGTCGCCGCCAGTAGACGACCCCGGCCAGGATCGCGACGAGGATGACCACCAGGACCACGACCCATTCCCCGGTGGAAATCGGGCTGGATGAACCCGAGTTGTTCGAGCCAGAATTCGGAGACGCGGGGGTCACGGTGAGCGTCGTGGTGTTCGCGGCCTGGCCGGACGCGGAGCCGGTGACGTTCACCCCGATGACGTACGTCCCGGCCTTGGTCGGAGTGCACGGGAGCGAGCTCTCGTTCGCCTTGGCGCAGCCCGGCGGTAGGGTCGAGAAGGCGTACGTGAACGCACCGGACCCGCCGGTCGCCGTGACCTCGAGAGTGGTCGACGCGCCGAGCACGATCGACGCCGGGTCGGCGACGAGGCTCGCCCGGAGCGGGGGTGGGTTCTTCGCCGACGTGACCGTGAGCGTCGTGACTGCTGCGGCATGCCCGCTCGCGGTGTCGGTGACGTTGACGCCGATCACGTAGGTGCCCGCGGACGTCGGAATGCACGGGAGCGAGCTTTCGTTCTCGCTCGTGCAGCCGGGCGGGAGGGTCGAGTAGGCGTAGTTGTACGTGCCGGTGCCCCCGGAGGCCGACGTCATGAGCGTCGTGCTCGCACCGAGGGAGATGGTGTTCGGGTCCGCCGCGAGCGACGCACGAACCGGGGAACCGCCGCTCGAGATCGTCAGGGCCCAGGTTTCCATGGTCGGGCCGTTCCCGTCCAGCTCGTAGAACAAGAACACGTAGTGGTCCGTCGGGTCGTAGATGATCTGCCCCCACGGGTTGGTCGGGTTCGGAGGGTTGCTCGAGAGGTTGAACTGCGTCCACGCTCCGTCCGAGAACAGCCACGTCGAGTAGTAGTCGTCCGGCGCCGGCTGACCCCCGTACAGCACGACCTGACCGACATCGCCGTCGTACGCCAGTCCGGGGCCGACTCGCGCTCCCGGGTGATTTCCCGGAGCGATGGGATCCCAGCTGCCGCTACCGTAGGTCCAGGTGTCGTTGAGGTCGACCACCGGACCGACCCCTCCGAACATCACCATCTGCGAGCTCGCAGCGTCGTAGACCATCTCCTGGGCGTGGCGGCCCGGAGGGAGGGAGGACGGGAACAGTTGGGTCCACGCGCCGGCCCGGAACGACCAGGTGTCGTTCCCGTACTGGGATGTGTGGTTGATGCCCCCGAAGAGCAGCACCGAACCGGTCGCGGCGTCATACGCCATCGACGACCAGAATCCCGCAGGGGGTGACGCGGCCGCGCCGGAAGGGGTGACGTTGGTCCACGTCCCACCGGACCAGACCCAGGTGTCGTTGAGGTACGTGCCGTGGCTGTTGATACCGCCGAACAGCACGACGTCGTGGTCGGTCGGGTCGTCGCTCATCGAGGCGCCGGACCGAGCGGGCGGCGCTCGCCCACTCGAGACGTTGGTCCAGTGCCCGCCAACGTAGGTCCAGGTGTCGTTGTAGTAGACCGTGCGGAACGTCGACTCGTTGAGGTACTGGCCACCGAACAGAAGGCCGTAGCCGTTCGTGGAGTCCCAGACCATGCTGGCGTCGATACGCGGGGGCGGGCTCGCAGCGGACGAGATGTCGAGGTTCTCCCACTGGAGGCTCTCCGAGGCAGCCGTAAGGGTCCCGCGGTCGTGAGTAACCGAGGAAGTCGGCGAGGCGCCCTCCGGGAATGCGTTCAAGGCTGCGAATGTACCTGTGACGGCGATGAGCGCGAATGCGAGGACAAACGGGACCCGGGTCGGGCGTCCCGCGACCAAGCGTCCCACCATGCGTCCCTATCGCGCCTCGTACTTAGATACCGGTGGTCGGGCCGCGGGGATCATCCCGCTGTCCAGTGCCATTCCGGTAAGTATCAACCGCACCCGCCTATCCCAAACGTTTAGTCCCGCGGGCCGGTTTTCTCCCGATGTCACCGGACCCCGCGACTCCGTCCGAGGTCGCTCCGCGCATCCGCGTCTTTCCGAACGTGGGCGTCGAGCTGACCCAGGCGATCCGTGAGGCCCGGCCCCGTCGAGTCGTCCTGCAGGTCCCCGCGGGACTCGTCCGCAACGCGCACGAGCTGGCCGACCGACTGCGTACGGAAGGCGGCGTTCCGGTGGACCTCGCGACCCGCCCCTGCTTCGGCGCCTGCGACTTCCCGACCTCGGTCGAGGCGCCGAGGGCTGACCTCGCGGTGGTCTTGGGACACGCGCCGATCCCGAACGTGCCGGTCGAGCGAACCACGTTCTTCGTCGAGATGCGGGACGCGGGCGGCGATCCCGAACGCCTCGCCGCGATCGTCGAACGGGCGGGCGTGCCGCGCCGGGTCGGGCTCGTGGTGTCGGTCCAGCATCTCGACCTCGTGGGTCCGCTCGCCGCGTCCCTCGAACGGCGAGGATACTCCGTGCGCGTGGGGTCCGGTGACCACCGGCTCGCGTACCCGGGGCAGGCGCTGGGATGCAACTACACCGGCGCCGAGGCGGTCGCCCGGGAAGTCGACGCCTTCCTCTTCCTCGGGACCGGGCGCTTCCATCCGATCGGTCTCGCGTTCGCCGTGGACCGGCCCGTCTACTCGCTCGACCCCCTCCAAGCGTCAATCGAACCGCCGGTCGACCGAGGGGCTCTCATCCGAAAACGCCAGCTCGTGGTCGCCGGCACCCGTGACGCCCGGAGATGGGGGATCATGGTCTCGACTTTCGCCGGGCAGAATCGCAGCCCGATCGCCCTCGCCCTCCAAGCGCGGGCCCGGAGTCGGGGACGGGAGGCCGAGATCCTCCTGTTCGACCGGTTGGACGGACGGGACCTCGAGGGACGAGCGTTCGACGCCTACGTCTGCACCGCCTGCCCCCGCATCGCGCTCGACGACGGGGCGAACTATCCGAAGCCGATCCTGACGCCGCCCGAGTTCCTGATGGCCCTCGGCGAGCTGCCGCTCGAACCGTATCGGTTCGACACCTTCCACTGAGCGCCGCAACGCGCAAGAGCCGGTGGCGCGCATTCGCTTAGCGTGAGGGTCCCGTTCCTAGCAGCGGTGGCGCTCTGGCTCGCCGCCGTCGTGCTGATCGTGCTGAGCGTGTGGGAAGGCGGCGCCACGGTGTCGCTCGTGCTCATCTTCCCGGTGGTCTCCGGTTCGTCCCTCGCGTTCCTCATCGGCGTGGGCCTGCTGATTGCCGGGTTCGTCGCGCTCTTCTTCGACTTCGTCGAAGGCTCGGTCGAACCGGAGGGGCCCTCCTCCGTTCCGTCCTCGGGGGCGTCCTCCGGCTCGGGCGGTGCGGGAGGCTTCGTCCTGATCGGGCCGGTGCCGATCGTCTTCGGTTCGTGGCGCGGGATCTCGCGCCGAAACCGGTGGCTCCTCGCCCTGGTCGGAGCCGTGCTGCTTATCGCCGTCGTGCTCGGGGCCGTGTGGTTTTGGCGATAGGCGTCGCCTTCGCGGAGTGAGCCGCCTCGAGGAACATCCGATGCAATCGCGTGTCTCCGGACAGCTCCGGGTGGAACGCCAGTCCCCAGATGGCGCCCGCGCGCACCCCGACCACCTCGCCGCCCCGCCAGGCGAACGCGGTCGCCTCCGGGCCGACCGAATGGATGCGTGGCGACCGGATGAACACGCCGGGGAACGGCCCTCCCTCGAGCCCCTGGACGTGGATCGGCGCCTCGAACGACTCCGCCTGGCTCCCGTAGTCGTTCCGGCGCACCTGGACATCGAGGAGACCGTACGTCGGTGGGTCCAACCCGGCGAGCCCCGGGACGAGCTCGCGGGCGAGCAGGATCAGGCCGGCGCACGTGGCGAGCACCGGTAGTCCGCCCTTGATCCGCTCCCCGAGCGGATTCCAGAGTCCCGCCTGGACGAGCAGCCGGGCGATCGTCGTCGACTCCCCGCCCGGCATGAAGAGCGCCCCCACTTGGGCAAGCTCCGCCGGCGTCCGGACGGCGATCGCGTCATCCCCCCGAACGATCGCGCCGAGGGCGGCGAGGTGCTCCGGGACGTCTCCCTGCAGGGCCAGGACTCCGACCTTCATCGGCCCGCTCGGAGCTCCTCGAGGATCGCTTTCGCCCGGTCGAAGCGGACCTGGTGGTCCTTCACGAGTCGCTCCACGACGCGGTCCACCTCGTCCGGCCGAGCCCCCGCGCTCACCGCCAGGTTCCGCGCATGCAGCTCCATGTGACCCCGCTGGATCCCCTCGGTCGCGAGGGCCCGAAGCGCCGCGAAGTTCTGGGCGAGTCCCACCGCGGCGAGCACCTCGCCGAGCTCCCGGGCGGACTTGACGCCGAGCACCTTCACGTTCGCTTTCGCGGTGGGGTGGACGGCGGTCGCGCCGCCGATCAGCCCGACGGGCGCGGGGAGCTCGATCGACCCGACCAGGTTCCCGTCCTTGTCCTTCTCGTAGGTCGTGAGCGGGCGCACCACCGCGCCCCCGTCCGCGGCTTTCCACGCGGCGTACGTGTGCGCCCCGCTCTCGATGGCGCGGAAGTCGTTGCCGGTCGCCACCACGACCGCGGAGACCCCGTTCATGATCCCCTTGTTGTGGGTCGCGCAGCGGAACGGGTCGGCGAGCGCGAACGCATAGGCGTCCAGGATCGCGTCGACCACTTCGGGACCGGACGCGGTCTCCGTCTTGAGGAGTTCGGCCGGAAACGTCGCGTGCGCCCGGGCGAGCCGGTGGACGGCAAGGTTCGAGATGATCCTCAGGACCACCCGCCCCCCGGTGAGCCGGGCGAAATCGGGCGCGAGCGCCTCGCACATCGTGTTGACGGCGTTCATGCCCCCCGCGTCCCGAGCGTCCACGAGAAGATGGGCGACGAGCATCGTTCCGCGGGTGGACGGCACGACCCGCACCTCGATCTCTTTCGCCCCTCCGCCAAACTTGACGAGCACCGGGTCCTTCGCGTTCGCCGCCTCGAGGAGCTCGTCCCGGTGGTGGAGGATCCTCAGGCGGGCGGCGGCCGGGTCGGGCACGTCGAGGATCTGGACCTGTCCGATCATCACCGGGGGCGTCGTCTGCGCGAGGAACCCTCCGCCCGCCCGGGCGACCTTCGCCGCGTTCGACGCCGCGGCGACCACGCTCGGCTCCTCGATCGCCATCGGCACGAGGTAATCGCGCCCGTTGATGCGGAAGTTGGTGGCGACCCCGAGGGGAAGCGGCATCACGCCGACCACGTTCTCGATCATGCGGTCGACCATCCCGGGGTCGATGCCGGGGGGGAACTCGAACGCCCGCACCTCCTCGTCGGTGAGCTGGGCCCAGTCGCGCACGAACGCGCGCCGGTCGGCGATGGACCGCTTGTAGAAGGCCGGAACCTCGGACGTTCGCTCGTCCATCGTTCACTCCGTCGCGACCGCCTCGGTGTCGGGGGGTTGGGCTCGGGCCACGATAACCTTGGCCGGTCGGAGCAGTCCGCCGAAGAATCGGTAGCCCTGCTGGACGACCTCGGCGACCGTCCCCTCGGGATGGTCCTCGTTCACGGGCACCTGGCCGACGGCTTCCGCCTCGTCGGCGCGGAACGGCTTACCGACCGTCGCGACCGGCTCGACGCCCTCATGCTTCAGGAACGTCGTCCACTCGTGGTCGAGCAGGTCCAGGCCCTTCCGCGTGGGGTCCGAGGCGGGAAGGTGGGCGAGCGCCTCGTGGGCGACCCGGAACGCCTCGATGATCGGCAAGAGCTCACGGACGAGCCCGGCGCGCGCCTGGCGGGAGATCGCCTCTCGGTCGCGCTCGACCCGGCGGCGGAAGTTGTCGAAGTCGGCGAGGAGGTACTTGTACCGGGTCGCCCAGTCCTCCGAGGGCGTGCCCGGGGCTCCGGTCGGGGTCTTAGCCGCCTCCTCCGGCCCCGGTCGCTGGGTCGGAGCGCTCTCCGTCGTCTCCTCGGGCATGGGGTCGGTCGGCCGAGTGTGGCTGGGGGTAATAGGCCTTGTTCCGAGAGCGGGGGACGGCTGTTTTCGGTCGGACGGAGGGGTCCGGGAGACCCCTCTTCCGGGGGGTGATTTCCGAGGGCATTTTCCACCGAAACCCAAGCGTTATAACGCACGCCCGGCTCGGTCATTTTGAGGCAGTTTCCGGCCCTATTTCCGATGGCGCAGCAGGCGGTCAACGGCTCCGTGTACGACGCGAGTTCCATCCAGGTACTCGAGGGTCTTTCCGCCGTCCGACGCCGCCCCGGAATGTACATCGGGTCGACCGATTCGCGGGGTCTCCACCACCTGGTCTACGAGGTCGTCGACAACGCGATCGACGAGGTGCTCGCCGGGGCCTGTACCGAGATTGACGTGACGCTCCAGGCCGACGGTTCCTGCTCGGTCCACGACAACGGCCGCGGGATCCCGGTCGAGAACCATCCGAAGTACAATCGGCCCGCTCTCGAGATCGTGATGACGGTGCTCCATGCGGGCTCGAAATTCGACCGGAACACCTACAAGGTGTCGGGCGGGCTCCACGGGGTCGGCGTCCACGTCGTGAACGCGCTTTCGGAGTGGCTCGAGGTCCACGTCTACCGCGACGGTCACGAGTACTTCCAGCGGTACGAGCACGGGGCTCCTGTCGCGCCGCTCAAGACGATGGGAAAGTCCGACGCGACCGGGACCGACGTGCGCTTCAAGCCCGATGGCACGGTGCTCGAGACGACCTCGTTCGACAAGGAGACGGTCGCCCGTCGCCTCAAAGAGCTCTCGTTCCTCAACCCGGGCGTCACGATCCACTTCAAGGACGAGCGAGACGGCTTCTCGGAGACGTACCACCACGCGGGGGGCATCGTCGAGTTCGTCGAGGACCTCAACAAGGGCTCGAACGTGCTCTTCTCGCCCCCGATCTTCCTGCACGCGAAGCGCGAGTCGACCGACATCGAGGTCGCGATTCAGTACAACGACGGCTACAATGAGACCGGCCTCGCGTTCGTGAACAACATCAACACGGTCGATGGTGGCACACACGTGATGGGCCTGCGCTCGGCCCTCACGCGGACGCTCAACGACTACGCCCGCAAGCGGGCGTTCGTCAAGGGCGACAAGGAGGGTCTCACGGGCGAGGACGTCCGCGAGGGGTTGACCTCGGTCCTCTCCGTGAAGGTCCTCGAGCCCCAGTTCGAGGGCCAGACGAAGGCCCGCCTCGGCAACTCCGAGGTGAAGGGTCAGGTCGAGAGCGCGGTCAACGAGAAGCTCGCCGATTTCCTCGAGGAACATCCCGCGGCGGGCCAGGCGCTCATCTCGAAGGCGGTCCAGGCGTCCCAGGCGCGGGAGGCCGCGCGCAAGGCCCGGGAGCTCACCCGCCGCAAAGGGCTGCTCGAAGGGGGGGGACTTCCGGGAAAGCTCGCGGACTGTCATTCGCACGACCCGGCCGAGTGCGAGCTGTTCCTCGTCGAGGGGGACAGCGCGGGGGGCACGGCGAAGCAGGGACGGGACCGAGAGTTCCAGGCGGTCCTACCGCTCCGCGGGAAGATCCTGAACGTCGAGAAGGCGCGTCTCGACAAGATGCTTCAGAACGACGCGATCCGCGCGCTGATCACCGCGATCGGTATCGGGATCGGGGACGAGCAGGACCTGACCCGGCTCCGCTACCACAAGATCATCCTGATGACGGATGCGGACGTCGACGGCTCGCACATCCGTACGCTCCTCCTCACGCTCTTCTACCGCAAGATGCCGAGCCTGATCACCGAGGGCCACGTCTTCATCGCGCAGGCCCCGCTCTACCGCCTCCAGAAGGGGAGCCGCATCCAGTACGCCTACTCCGACGAGGAGCGCGACCGTCTGCTCGCGGAGTTCGGGGGCATGAAGGGGCTCACGCTCAGCCGGTACAAGGGGCTCGGCGAGATGACCGCGGAGCAGCTCGCCGAGACGACCATGCGCCCGGGCGCCCGCACGCTCCTCAAGGTGACGGTCGAGGACGCGGGCCGGGCGAACGTGCTGTTCCAGATCCTGATGGGCGAAGAGGTCGAACCCCGGCGTCAGTACATCCAGGAGCACGCCGTCGAGGTCACCAACCTCGACATCTGAACCCAATCCCACGCGCCGCTCGCGCTACAGGTGGCGCTCGAGCTCCCGCTCGATCGTCCGGGCTCCTTCTTCGATCCGGTCGACCTCCTCCCTCCAGAACCGACGGACGACAGGACCGACCGCGAAGAGCAGGGTCGAGACCACCGAGCCGACCGAGACGAACGCCATGATCGACGCGAAGACCTTCGCGCCGTCCGTGGTGAGGGCGAACGGAGGCCCTTGGCCGGTCGCGAGCATGCTCTCGAAGTAGAACGAGTCGATCGGGGAGAGACCGGCGACGAGGTGGAACCCGACCGTCCCGAGGACGAGGATGAATCCGATCCCGAGGATCGCCCAGAACAGTCGCCGAATCGCCGTGCGCGTCAACCGATGGCCGAGTCGAGGCGGCATTCCGGGCGCATCGCCCGGTATTCGTTAAAGGGTGTGGCGGAAGGACTCGGAGCCGCGGGCGCGAACCGAAGGAACCGCTTTAATGCGGCACCCGGTCCCGCCGTCCGTGACCGCCCCCACGCCGCCCCGGTCGACCGTGTTCCGGGGAGGGCTCCTCGTCACACAGGATGCGTCGCGCCGGGTGGTTCGCGGGGATCTCCGGGTGGAGGAGGGTCGGATCGTTTCCGTCGGTCCCCACGACCCGGCGGGCGCGGAGGAGGAGGTCGACGCCTCGGGGTTCGCCATCGTGCCGGGGTTCGTGAACGCCCACACGCACGTGGCGATGAGCCTCCTTCGGGGGATCGCCGACGATCGGGAGCTCGCGGGCTTCCTCGAGACCCTCTTCGCCGTGGACGCCCATCGCACCGAGGCGGACGTCGAGGCCGGCGCCCGGGCCGGGGTCGCCGAGATGCTGCTCTCCGGCACGACCTCGTTCCTCGACCTCTACTACTTCGAGGACGCGGTCGCGCGGGCGGCCGAGTCGCTCGGGATCCGGGGGTTCCTCGGCTGGGCGGTCCTCGACGCCGAGCTCACGACGCAGAAGGGGGTCCCGGTGGAGAACGCGGGTTCCTTCATCGGGCGGTGGAAAGGGCATCCGCTCATCTCTCCGCTCGTAGCGCCGCAGGGCGTGTACGTCTGCGGCCGGGAGACCTGGCTCCGGGCGAAGGAGGTCGCGGAGGGCTCGGGCACGCTCGTCCATTACCACCTCGCCGAGACCCGTCGGGAGGTGCATGAGCACGAGGCGAAGACGGGGCGCCGTCCGGTCGTCTGGCTCGAGGAGATCGGATTCCTCGGCCCCCGGTCCGTCGCGGCGCACGCCGTCTGGCTCACGGGGGAGGAGATCGGACTCCTCGCCCACCGGGGTGTGGGGGTCGCCCACTGTCCCAGCTCGAACCTGAAGCTCGCTTCGGGCGGGGTCGCTCCCGTCGTCGAGCTCCGGGCGGCGGGAGCGACGGTCGGTCTCGGAACCGACTCGGTCGCGAGCAACAACTCCCTCTCGATGCTCCGGGAGATGCATCTCGCGGGACTCGTGCAGAAGAATCAACGGTGGGACGCGACCGTCCTCTCGGCGCAGGAGCTCCTCGACCTAGCCACTCGCGACGGCGCGCGCCTCCTCGGCCGAGAGTCGGAGCTCGGGTCGCTCGAGGTCGGCAAGCAGGCCGACCTCTCGTTGTTCCGGCTCGACCACCCGACCCTGCTCCCCGCACGACCCGAGGCGATCATTTCCCACCTCGCCTACTCGGCCTCGGACGAGGCGATCGATTCGGTCTACGTGGGCGGGGTGCCCGTCGTTCGCCATCGCACGCTCGTCCACGGGGATTGGACCCGGATCCGTCGGGACGGAGAGGCAGCCGCCGAGACGCTCTGGTCGTCCCGACCGAGGACCGGAAGGTCGTTGACTACCGGCGGTTGAGCGAGTCGGCCAGGCTCGCGGCGAGCTTCCAGGCGAGCGTCTCGCTACCGTCCTCGATGCCGAGCTCGCGCAAGGAGGTGAGCCGTTCCGTGGCCGCGACCGAGAGTCCGAACAGCCGCTGGAGGAGGGGGCGATCCAGCACGAGCGGCAAGATCCCGTGGTGGAGCAGGGTGCCTCGGGTGAGATGCTGGGCGGCCCCGCCGAGCACCTTCTCTCCGTGCTTCAGTACAAGACCACGGGCGCTCAGGAAGCAGTAGTCCGGGTCGGTCCCCGGAGGGTCCTGCCACCGTACCGGGACGCCCCGCTCAACGAGAAAACGGACGACCCCTTCCCCGAGACGCGCATACGCACGGACGAAATCCCGCCCTACGCGCGGGTCTCCCCGGGGAAGAACGACCGACCACGCGAGGTCCCCGGGCGCGTGGAGAAGCCCGGAGCCTCCCGTGGTCCGCCGGACCGTCGGAACCCCTTCCTTGGTCGACCGTGCGAGGAACGGAGCCTCAAGGTGGACTCCTACCCCGTAGGAGACGGCACGGTCGCTCAGGACCGCTACGCGGACCGCGGGGACCCCGCGGCGCAGGATCGCCTCATCGGTCCGAACGTCCTCCGCACAGCTCACCCGGAGGTCGACCCAGGTGGTGAGGTCTGGCTCACGACGCGCGTCCCGCGCGCCCCGCCCTGTCGCGGAAATCGACGCTCCCCCGAAGCGAGGGGACCTCGAAAGGCTAAGAAGCCGACGGAGCTCGTACCGCCATGGCCGAACTGGCAGAGTTCCATCTGCATCCGGGCGACCCCGCCCCGGATTTCGCCCTTCCGGGAGTCGACGGACGCACGTACCGACTCGCCGACTTCGCCGACCGGAAGTTGATGCTCGTGGTCTTCTGGTGCAATCACTGCCCGTACGTCCAGGCTTGGGAAGGACGGATGGTCGACCTCGGCCGCCGGTACCAGCCGAAAGGGGTCGGGATCGTGCTCATCAACTCGAACGACGCCCGTGCCTACCCCGAGGACCGTCTCGAATCGATGGTCCTCCGAGCCTCGGAGAAGAGGTACCCGTTCCCGTACCTCCAGGACGAGAGCCAGGAGGTCGCCCGGGCGTACGGGGCCCTCGTGACCCCGCACCCGATGCTCTTCGGGCCGGACCGGAAGTTGCTCTTCCAGGGCCGGATCGACAACGACCACCAGCATGCCGAGCGCGCGACCGAGCACTATCTCTCCCGCGCGCTCGACCAGGCCCTTTTGGGAGCCCCGGTGGCCCCGGCGGAGTTGCCCGTCGCCGGTTGCACCGTCAAGTGGAAGGGCTGACCTCGTCGCGCGCCCCGGGCCGCCGGTTCGAGCGCCCCTTCTGGCCCCGGACTTCGAGACGTCGGGTCTCGAACGCTCGCGCCAGACCGGGGTCCACCGCCGTGCCCGCATGGTCGAGGCGCGCGGCGATCGCCACCTTGCCGGCGAGCGCCCGAGCGAGCTTTCCCCGGTCCGCTCTCGGCGCGGACTGGATCGCCGGATGGAGGAACAGAAGTCCGTGGCGCGGCGGCGGAGCCCGACCCCGGAGATGTTCGAAGAACGCCCGTTCCGCGCCGAGGACCTGGACGGTGCTCGACGGGAGCCGGGCAAGTCGGTCGAGTCCACCGGCCTGGGCGACCAATCGGGCCGATAGCTCCGGACCCAGGAGGCTCGTGAGGTTGGGGGTCCGGATGGGGGACGAGGCGGCCACTGCCTCCTGAAGGGTCCGACGGGCATCGGCGACCGCTCGGTAGAGTTCGCCCAGGCGCCGCCGCGCTTCGAGAAGTCCCGGGTCGGTGGGGCCGAGGCCGGGCCGGGAGGCGCCCTCCTCCGCGGTCCGTGCCGCCCGCGCGTGGTCGCCGGGGTCGAGGTCGGGAAAGTCGTGAGAGACCCAGCTCCCGAGACGCTCGCCGATCAGGTTCCGGACTCGGTCGAGGTCGGCGCCCGCGCGCACTGCTTCCTGCACGTGAATTGACGGATCCCACGACGCGAGAAGGGCCCGCTCGGCCTCCGCGAGGAGCGCCGAATTGAGGCGCGCTCGGTCCGGCTCTCGAGGAGGTCCCGGGACCGTGAGGGGGGCGTCGAGGTCGTACCGGAGTCCGTGACTCGCAAGCCGTCGGTCGCGTGTGCTCCATTCGGAGCTGTCGGCCGCCCGCAACAGCTCCACCTCTTCCGGGGTAAGTGATCCCTCCCGGCGCCGCTGGGCCCGCTCGGCGAGAGCGGCCGGCTCAGCGGGGGCGTCTATCGCACGGACGACCTCACCACCCTCGAGAAGGAACGTCCCGTACCAGGTCGTGACGACGCTTTTCACGAAACGGCCGAGGCCGCGCGACATAAATAGGCCGGCGCGGGTCGCGGCCGCCGATGGCCGCCCCCCCTCCGCGCGAGCTTGTCCACCGCGAACGCCAGGGGAGTGCCGTCGTGCTGACGCTGGACTCGCCGCCGGTGAACGTCCTTTCGAGGCCGGTAATCGAGGCGCTGTCGCAGCGCCTCGAGGAGGCCGAGGACGACCCGGAGGCCCGGACGGTCGTGATCCGAAGCGCCTTCGACAAGGCGTTCGCGGCCGGCGCGGACATCCGCGAGATGGCCAACCTGAGCCCGGTGCAGGCCCGCGTCCACGGCGGGCGCGGGCAGGCGATCACGCGCCGAATCGAACGTCTGCCGCTCCCGGTGATCGCCGCCGTGCGCGGAGTGGCGTTTGGGGGAGGGTGTGAACTTTGCCTTGCGTGCGACTTCATCATCGCCGCGGAGGACGCCCAGTTCGGTCAGCCCGAGATCAACCTCGGAGTGATGCCGGGGTGGGGCGGGACCCGCCGGCTGCCCCGCCGAATCGGGGCCGGAAGGGCCCGCCGGTGGATCATGACGGGTCGCTCGGTGACCGCGGCGGAGGCCTATTCCCAGGGACTGATCGACCGCCTCGTCCCCTCCGCCGAAGTGCTTCCCGCGGCCCTCGCGCTCGCGGAGGAGCTGGCGACCAAGCCCCCCGTCGCCCTCGCGGCGGCCAAGTACGCGATCCTCGGCGCCCTCGACCCGGCAATCGACCTGGGCCTCGCTTTCGAACTCGACCTGTGGGCCCGCTTGTTCGGCACGGAAGGGCAGAGGGAGGGGATGCGGGCGTTCCTCGAGAAGCGGCCGCCTCCTCCCGCGACCGCGCGACGGGACTGGGAAACCGTCTCCGTGGGCCTTCCCTGGGAAGGCGAGGCCACCCGACGGTCGAAGGGAAAGCGGCATAAGGGTGCGACCAAGAGCCCGGACTGACGCCGCGGTGGCTCAGCTGGCAGAGCGGCTCCTTGGTAAGGAGCAGGCCGAGGGTTCAAATCCCTCCCGCGGCTGATTCTCTCACCGCCTCGACGTACGGTCCGTCGCGGGGGGTCCTGCCCGTGCCCGCACAGGTGACTAGGTCACCGCAGATTTTACCTCGAGGAACCATACGGGAAGCGTGGATGATCTAGACCTTCGCATCTTTCGCTGGATGTACCCTGGCGGGATGTGGTCTTGGTGGGGCACCGACCCCCGGATCACGACCACGGAGATTGGGTCTCACGTGGGCCTGGAGCGAGCTGCGGTCTGGGCTCGGATTCGCAATTGGAAAAGAGAGGGCTTCTGGAACGGATTCGAGGTGCGGTCGAATCCCGGAATCTTCAGGGTGGGGCAGGTCCACGTAGAGGTTCGCGTGCTCGGTGCCGCCCGGGGCGCGGACCTGATCGCCGATATCGAGCAACTGGACGGGGTCCTGTGGGCGAGAGTCGTCTCTGGCACAGCGGCACGCAGCGGCCGGGAGGGCGAAGTGGTGCTGGTGACCCTGGTGTCGGACAACGCGAAGGGTCTCAGCCGGCGGCTTCGGCTCCTGCGTCGTCTCACCCCGATGGAGTGTCTGGAGGGTCCGTTTCGCAACGATACACCCCCGTGCTCGGGTCGGCTCACGCCCCTCGACTGGCGCATCGTTGCGGCCCTCTCTGCGGAGCCGAATTCCTCCGCCGCCCGTCTCGCCTCCCTTCTTGGGATTACTCTCAAGACCTTCGCTCACCATCATTCCAAGCTGATCGAGGGCAACGCGATTTTCTACCTCCCGAGCGTGGATTGGTCAAAGTTGGGGTGCGTCGTCCTCGGCCTCAACTGTCGCAGCGCCGAGGATGTCGATCGAGTTCGCTCAGAGCTGCTTGGCCGCTACCCCGCCTCGATTCCGATGACGCTGGCCGGGTTCGAGGGGATTGCTCCGGATTGGGATCATTCGACCTGTTTTGCGGCGATGGTGCCCAGCCATTCACCTCACAGCGTCCACGCGCTGATTCGGGACATCTCCAAGATTCCCGGGGTGAAACTTGCACGCTCTGAGACCTGGGGCCCCGAGCGCCTGTACCACGAGTGGACCGACCGCCGCATCGCCGCACATGTGATCACGAAGCTTACCCCGTCCACTGGATTTGCCTTACTACCGGGGATTCGCGACCGGAGTGGCCTTGCCGGGGGCACATCGGCCGAGAAACGCACAGTGACAGCACAGTAGCCGACAATCCGCCTCTTGATCCAACACCCCAACCAGAGAGGGGGCTCGCGCTTCGCGCATGCGAAGGCGGGTTGCTGACTCGGGGTACCCCCGCGGCTACCAACCGGTATCGCTCTGCCGAACCGGGGGTCTTCTACGAAGGGCTCCTACGGTCCCTGGGGGTGCTTTGGGGCGATCGCAAGGCCCTCGGTGACCTTCGGTCTTGTTCTTCGTCCTACGGCACTCAGAAGGCAGCAACGAGGAGAACCCGAGTATGAGAACGAGAATGAGCGTACTAGTGGTCGTGGTCTGCATCGCGGTGTTGATGCTGACCATCGGTCTGCCGGTTTCGGCGACAGTCCCCGGTCACGGCGGAGCTCCTGTGGCGAAGAGGTCCCCCATGACCTCCGACGTCACAGCCCACTACGTCGGGACCCGGCTAGCAAGTGGCCAACCAAGCCCCTACTGTAACATCGGGACGCCGTCGCAGCCCGTCATCATCATGTGCTACACGCCCCAGGACATCCGAACGGCTTACAACTATCCGAGTTACCTCGATGGCCGTGGCCAGACCATCGTGATTATCGATGCGTTCGGAGACCCGACCGTCCAAAGTGACCTGAATATGTTCGACGCTGAGTACGGCCTTCCTGCAACGACCATTCAGATCGTCTGCCAGGGCGGCACTTGCCCGGTATACGACCCCACCAATGCGGACATGGTTTCTTGGGCCCTCGAGATCACGCTTGACACTCAGGTCGCTCATGCGATGGCACCGGGCGCCCACATCATCCTGTATGTGGCTCAGCTCGACGACGACCTTACCATGGTTCAGGCAGCAGCCTCGGCGATTGCGATGTTCCCTCACAGCATAATCAGCCAGAGTTGGGGTGACGCCGAGCTCGACATGCTTCAGGGGACCTGCAATCCGTACGGACCGTGCAGCCCGTCGTACGTCCAGGACGTCCTGTCCACCGGTGAGCGTGCCTATCGGCAGGCGGCACAGGAAGGAACGACGGTGTTTGCCGCGGCAGGAGATTGGGGCGCGGACAACTCGGTCGTGTGTCCGGGATGCACCAGCGCAAACCCGATCTATCCGTCGTCCTCCCCGTGGGTCACAGGGGTGGGCGGGACGGAGGGATACCCCTACTACTTCGGATCGATACCGAACTGCGGGACAAACCGAACCTGTAGCACCGGGCTTGTCAACTTCCTGAACTCTCCGGCATGTCAGTTGAGCAACCAGACGCCACCCTCGAGCGCCACTTGCCAACCAATCGGCTACGGTGGTGAGCAGGTATGGAACGATGCGAACACCTGGCCATATTCGACCACCGGGGGAGCTCCGAGCCTGATTTTCGGGACCCCCTTCTATCAGCGGGGACTAGGGCTTCCATCAAGGGCAACGCCCGACGTGTCCTACTTCGCTGCTGGTAGCGGAGGCCCCCTGTTGTATTGGAGCACCCCCCCGACCGCGCCGGGGTTCTACATCTTCTACGGCACCAGCTCAGGGTCCCCTCAATGGGCGGCGGTCGCGGCGCTAGCGGACCAGTTGGCCGTGTTGCTCCATCGCGGAACTCTAGGGTTCATCAACCCGGAGCTCTACGCGATCGGGAACAACCCCTATCTCTACCGATTCGCCTTCCACGATATCACCGTGGGGAACAACACCGACCCCGATGGGTTGAACGTGGGATTCAGCGCGACTCCCGGCTGGGACGACGCGAGCGGTTGGGGCACCCCGAACGTGGCGAATCTCGTTCTAGCACTCGCCTTGATGTCATAGGAGCTCCGGATCGATCGAATCTCCGATCCCCCGGCCTCGAAGTCCAACCCCTTCCTTAGCTTGTTTTTCGTGTGACCAAGCCACGAATAAGTCATCCCCGACGACTCGAGCCCGAGGGATTGGAACCAAGATGTTAGTCCCTCCCGCGGCTCCAGACAACCGACATTCCTATTGCCACATTCCACCTCTGCCAATAGCTTTAATTGTAACGCATACATAGTAGCAATTGAGCTGGACCATGGCCGCAACGACGATCACCGTTTCTCAGGAGACGCGAAGGCTGTTGGAGGGTCTGAAGACCGGCGGTGCCACCTACGACGATGTCATTCGCGGTCTGATCATTGCCCACCCAACTCAACTGACGATGGCCGAATTGGCCCGTCGAATCCGGGAGGGCAAGGCGCATCCGATCGAGAAGCTCATCGCCCGCAGCCGAGAACAGCCCTACTGAGGAACCCGTGCCGTTCCGGCTTGAAAGCGTCGAGGAGGCGGACACCGAGTTCCTCGCCCTGCCTCCCGACGTTCGAGAGGTGTTCATCGCGGCGTTTCGCGAGCTCGCTGCCAGCGATACTCCGCTCGTCCGGGGGCTCGAGTGGTACACCGAAGAGCTGCGGCAACGCCAACGCATCGCGGCCGAAGGGCTGTTCTCGCTCCATGTCCGGAATCTCTGGAGAGGGGTCTACTTTCGACGCGGCGAGTCTCTGGTCTTCATAGCTTTCGGATTCCGGCTGCCCGAGTTCTATGACAGACTGAAGCGGTTGCGGAAGATGGTTTCGAATCCTACCCCGTCGCCGCGGCTTTGAACCCTTAGTTCAAACTCCTCCCGCGGCTGATTTTCCATCGATTTACGCCGGATGATTCTCGGGGATACTTCGTGCATCGCGAGGGAGATTCTCGGCTCGACCCCGGGCCGAGGCCTAATCTAAGCGAACGCGACTTACGGTGGTGGTCATGCCGCGGCGTCTCGCCGCCATCATGTACACCGATATCGCCGGATTCACCCCGCTCGCTCAGGAAGATGAGCCGGGGGCGCTCCACCTCCTCCAAGAACAGGACCGACTGTTCCGACCGATCCTCGAGGCTCACCATGGCCGCAAGGTCAAGTCGATGGGTGACGGCCTCCTGATCGAGTTTCCAAACGTGCTGGATGCCGTCGAGTGCGCGGTCGCTCTTCAGCTCCACGTCCACGAGCATGACATTCGGCAAGGAGCTCGACCGCTACGGATGCGAGTGGGCATCCATCTGGGGGATGTTCAACGGCGGGGAACCGACATCTTGGGTG
>Ga0187769_10000742_pt1 | contig 18053 bp, 14 predicted proteins | sample 0116_SJ02_MP02_1_FD_133140 | JGI IMG/M metagenome (GOLD analysis project Ga0187769, IMG submission 133140) | Tropical peat soil microbial communities from peatlands in Department of Meta, Colombia - 0116_SJ02_MP02_10_MG | ecosystem: Environmental > Terrestrial > Soil > Wetlands > Peat | place... | reverse complement strand
GGGAAGGGCGCGTTGAACAGCATCAGCGCGATTCCCGCCATCGCGCACACCATCGCGATGATGCCGATCGCCGCATACGGCGCGTGGAAAACGTGCTGCGCCACCCACAGGATTGTGTGCCACAGGCCCGGCGAACCTTCGTAGCGCAGTTCTTTGAACCACAGCGTGTACAAATCCAGGTCACGCGCCAGCAGCCAGGCCTGCGCCTCGTCTGCCCACTTCTCGTGATAATGCAGAGTGAAACCGGCCACCCCTGTCCAGGCGGCAAGGACAGCGAACTCCGGTATGTGCCGGCAAAGAAAGTTCTTGTGAACCTGCGCCGAAGGCAGGTTCTCCACCACCTGGTCTTCGGGATTCGCAGCCGTAGTGGCCACCGTGGTCATTACAATTTCCTGCAGTTCTCTTGGCCGACTCTCCGCGCTTTTTATTTCCTGGGGCTGGCTCCCAGCAGCGTGCTAATCGAGCCGTCCCGATTGTGGGCAACCTGGTGGCAGGTCAGGGTACAAGTGTTGGTGCCACGGTTGTAGGAAACGGGAAGACCGGCGTTCGGAGCGACCACGTTGACGTCGAAGTCCACGAGCCGCTGGCCAAGGACGTTGGCGCTGCCGGGTCCAACCCCATGTGCCGTGTGGCACGTCGAGCAACTGAAGCCGGCGTCGATGTGGGATGAGTGCCTGGCAAAGCTGGCGTTCTGCATGATGTTCGACAAGTTGTGGCACTTTCCGCACAGCGCATAGGGGCCGTTCACACTGAGATCGGGATTGGGGAATAGGTTAGTGATCGGCGCCCCGGGCGCAATCGCCTGGCTGAACTCATACCTGCGTTCCAAGATATGGGTCCACTTTGATCCATGCGGCCCGTTTGGCCCGCCGCCTCCAAACTCGCGATTGTCGTCGCTGTTGTGGCAGTCAGTGCAGAAGATCTGGCTCCCAACGGTGCGCCCCTGGGTAGTGCCGTTCAAATTCGACATGCTGGTGAGCAGGCTGGGTTGCGGCAAAGGGCTGCTGCGTACACGCACCACTGGATGGCTGGAGGTGACAGTGGGGCTGAACTGGGCCAGGACATTGCGAGGGTTGGCCACGGTTGTGATGCGCGCCGGCATGTAGCCATACTTGGTGATGTCCGCGGACTTCCTGGAGATGGATCCGTGGCAGACAAAGCAGATTTCGAACTGGTTTTGCGCCGGGTTAACCGCGGTCGTTCCATCGCTGGCGCTTACGCCTATGACTTCTTTTTGCGAAGCACGAACCGCGGGTGGTAGGGTCGTAGTCGTGGTCGCCTGCGCGCCATGCCGGTTATGGCAGTCCACGCACGCAGACTGGGCGGTGGTAGAGGAAGATGCCGCCTGCATTCTCGCCTTGCTCTGAGCCTGCACAGCCGTCCGCGACGCGCTGTTCGTGGCCGCGATGGGATGGCCGATCTTGGCATATTCCGACGCTACGTCGAGGCTGGCGGTCATCCGCGGAGAGGCAGCCACGCTGGGAGCGAGCAGCATACTCCGATCGCCACCTGTGCTCGCCGAGGAGTGCGGATTCGAACTGGTGCCGGAATGACAGTTCAGGCAAACCTGGTCGCCGGCCCCGCGCAGCAACCATTCTGCGCCGGCCGCGTTGTGGTCGGTATGGCAGGAAAAACACGCATTCTGCGCCAACGTCGGGTAGGGCAGATTCGACACACTGTCGGTTGCGGTGGCATGAATACTTTGAAACCAGCCGCTGAGAGGATTGGTTTTCCCTTGCGGGGGTGTGCGATTCGGATCATGGCAGGCGAGGCACAGCGCCCCACGGATGCTGTCCTTGACCAGGAAATTCTGCGCCACCGGATCTTTGGCCTGCACGTGCGGGTTGTGACACGACGTGCACTCGATGTTGCCTCGGATAAGCTTCACGGCGCCGGTCGGGTCGGCAGTCTTGCCTCCGGAAGCTAACGTCGACACCAAGTCTGGAGAATCCTTGACCGGCAGAACCAGGCTGAAAGGGTGAGACGAGCTAAGATTGCTCCCTAATACATCGGGGCTGCTCATCGCGCCGTGCGTGGTGATTTTGCCATAGGCAGCGGTTGTCCCTACGGCTACGCTACCGTCATGGCAGCTCAGACACAGGGTACTGTCGGTCCCGGGCGTTGGGTGGGGATTGCCAGTCTCGACATAAGTGGAACTCGTATAGGTAGTGTAGGTCTGCTTCGAGAGCGTCTGGTTCCACAGCGGAGTCATGCCTCCCACCCCGGAATGGGGGGCATGGCAGTACAAACAGAAATCCGGGCGGGCGCCCGTGATGGGTGATTTGCTGCCCGGACCTAAATCATGCATCCCGATTACATCCCCCCCGGTCTGCGCAGGCATGCTAGCGCAGCTTACGACGACAATGGCACAGGCAAGCAAGGTCCCCAATCTCACTGCATGCCTCCCTGGGCTTGCTTGGTAATACCAAAATAATGAAAAACCTGGATGCGGCGATTGAAAGAGTCCACAACATAGACGCGGTCGTTGTGGTCGATGAACAGTCCCGTGGGCAGTTCAAACTGTGATGCCCCCGTGCCCCTGCTTCCGAAGTAATAGAGCAATCGACCCTCACGATTGAATACTTGCACCACGCTCCACAATCCATCTACCACGTAGATGTCGCCTTCGGAATCGACCGCAATGCCCTTGGGCCGGAACATAGCTCCGGTGCTGTCACCTAGCTTCCCGATGGCATATTTGAATTCGCCGGACCGATCGAGTACCTGGACGCGGAAATTCATGGCGTCGACCACAATCAGGTCCTGGCCATCCAACCGCAGCTCGGTGGGAAAATTAAATTCACCATTGCCCACTCCGGTCTTCCCGATCTTCTGCATAACGTTGCCTTGCATATCGAGCACAAATACCTGGTTGCGCAGGGTGTCGGTTACGTAGATTCGCTGGGCGGAAGAATCCACCGCAATTCCCGTGGGACGCTTGAAAAATCCCTCGCCGCCTTTCAGGCTGCCCAAGGCCCGCTGATATTTGCCGTTGGCGTCGAAAACAAAGATTTTGCCCGTCTCGGAATCGGTCACGTAAATATTGTCTTGGGCGTCGACAGCCACACATTGCGGAGCCCACATGGGATTCTTGTCTTTGTCTCGCGTAATGAACTTGTACTTCTGCTGAGCGAAGTCGAAGATGTGAACTCCGGCGGCGCCGGGATCGGTCACAATAATGCGTCCTCGCGAATCCATCACCAGGCTGTAAGGACGGACGAGGAACTTGAACTCTGGCTCGCCGGCGATGACGTCCACCACGCGGTTCCAGAAACCGCGCTTGGGCTTCACCTCGCGCTCGGAACCGAAGCTGCGTTCGTAGCTGAGCTTGCGACCGCCTTCGAGGAGTACATCGGGAGGAGCCGCTTCGGCAGGGTTGGCAGGATGCTTAGAGGCCCAGACCGGACCAACCACCAACAGCAGAGATACCGCAATCTTCAGGCTTTTCCTCTTCCCCTGGATTAGAAGAAGTCGAACCACCGGGACACCCCCACAGAAAAGGACGATACCACACCCGGCGGCAAGCCTGAGGCACTGAATCCTTGCAGCAACCTGGAGTACCCCCCGGTGACGTACATCTTGCGGAACTGATACTGAAACAGCGTGCTAGCCAGCTCGGTTTTGTTCCAAGACCCGATTCCCTGGTTCAGAGTATTGCTGAGTGCGTGCGAGAAGCTGGCCCCGATCGTGAGCCTCTTCACCGGCGAACTCCCCAGGCCGGCGGTGTAACTTTTGCCGCCGTAGAAAATCAGAAGACTGGGAGGGATGATCACCGGCAGCGGCGTAGTAGTTAACCCCGCTCCCGTCTGCAGCACGTTCCCATTGGAATCGGAATAAGTACCACTGAGAGTGATATATTGCCTGTAACCAACGCTGGTGGAGTAAGTCTGGCTCAGGCTTTTGGTATCCGGCTGCTCACTCAGGCCAGTTCGAAAAAAGGAAGCGCTTCCGGTCCAGGTCAGCGCTCCAAAACGCCGTCTTACATTACCGAAATAACTGTAATAAGAGGTCATGTAGGTGATCAGCACCGTATTCACATTCTGCGCGTAGCTGAAGCCCCCGCCTACATACCATAATCCGAAGCGGCGGTTGTAGTTCGCCGTGGTCGTGAAACCTAGCGCATTTACATTGCTGTTGTCGATGGTGGTATCGGTGACGGTAGCCGACGCGTTGAAGCTGCCACCAAGAAGCGGAATCCCATAGGTTAGACCACCGCCATAGGTGTTCGATCCGTAGTTCTGCCCCAGGTAGTATTGCACACGACGTTCGACATAACCCTCGGCTTGCAGGTTCGGCAGCAGGCTGTAACTGACGTTGCCCAGCATGTCCAAAGCGTGCGAGGACTCATTCTGGTTCGCCTGTTGGAAGAAAGGGGCCGGGACCACGCCCGCGCTCGCACCTGTGCCTCCAGCAGCCGTGGGAACGATCGACTGGTACAGCGAGCCTGAGAGGTTGTCCGTGTAGCTAAAACTCCCGGACAGATGCAGCTTGTTGGTGGGTTGGGCGCTGGCACTGGTGGCGAGGTTATCAATGATGCCGTTGAACCCGTAACCAGCAAAGTCGCTGTTGACGTCGGACCGAACGAAACTGGCCGCCCAATTACCATGCAGGGGGAGGGGATGGCCGCCACTAAAACCAAAGGAATCGCTATCTGAGTGCGCCGTCTCCGTTTGCTGCGAACTAAGGACTTCTGGAATCAGGGCGTGCGAGCTTGAATTCGAGTAAAACGCAGCCACATTGAAGCCATCGAGCATGTAAGCGGAGCGCAAGCTTAAGCCATGGAAAGCAGAATTGCCATTCTCATCGGTTCCATACACCGAGTAGGAGTTGCTGCCCATTTGGAAGCTGGCCGATAAACTCGGCTTGTCGGGGATCAGTTCGCTCCAATTGATGCCGAAGGTTTGACTGTCTCCGTGGGTGGTGTAGTTGGGCAAGCCGGGAACGCCGAAGTTTCCGTCGCTGTTGTAGGCCTTGGCATAGTTGATCGATCCCGGAAAATGACTGCCGCTAAAAATTCCTGCCCCAAAGTTGAACCCGCTGGCATTGCTAATCGACTGAGATTCGGAGTTGGACCGCGACTGGTCGTAATAGGGCGAAAGATTGAAATTCAGAAAGTTGGGATCGTAGTAGAAGCCGGAGAGACTGCCGGCGCCTCCAAAACCCAGGCCGTGGGAGGACTCGATCTGGTTGCCATACGTGCCGTTATATCCAGCGAATATATTGCCGTTTGCCCTCATGCTGAGGTCGTCACCCACTTGGACCTGTCCGACAGCAGGTAACAGCAAGAGCAGAACCAACGCAAAGTACCAACCTGCGCTGCCGATGTACTCGATGTTTGCTCGGGGTGACGATGCGGGAGAGTGGTCGCGAAACTCACCTATCACATGCCGCGGGGGGGAATAGAGCACTAGAGGACCTCTATCTTGGCATTTTGTTTCAGTTTTTTGTCCAAGGCGGCGCGGACCTGGTTGGTTTTCTTCTGCTCCAGCTCTTTCCGTAACTGCGCCTTCACGTCCTCGAACTTCGCCTTGCCCGCCGGAATATGCTGGTTCAGCCGGACGATAGTGGAAATCTGGTCGATCTGGATGATGTCGCTGACCTGGCCGGGCTGCATGCTCAATAGAGCCTGGACGAGCTGAGGCGCCATGGCTGCGCGGTCTACCGCCCGATGGTCCCCCATCATCACCCGGTAGTCGTCTTCCGAGATTTTTTCCGCCAGGATGCCAAACTCTTCGTAGCTTTTCGTGGCCTTGGCCTGGGCCGAGGCCTCCTGGGCGCGCTTGCGCGCCTCCTGCAATTGCTGCGGTGTTGCCTTCTCCGGCGGGATGAACGAAATCGTCTGGATGGCGAAAGACTCCGGACGCTCGAAGCGCTTCGGGTTCTGCTCGTAATAGGCCCGCAATTCTGCCGCGGAAACGACCGACTTCGCCTCCACCTCGATTTTCAGCAGGGCATCGATCATCAGCGAGCGGCGAATCTTCTCGCGCAACAACTGCTGGGAACCTTGAAATTCCGTTTGCAAGAATTGTTGATATTCTTCCGGGTTGGAGAACTGGCCGCGGAAATCGGCTTCGGCGCTCTGTAGCTTCCCCGGCGACACTGTCATCTTCCGGCGCAACGCTTCCTGGTAGACCAGCTCTTCAAAAATAATCATCTGCATCGCGCCATTGCGGATGCTCGGTTCCATCTCCTTGGGAACCTCCCCGTTGTGTTGACGTGCGTAGGGGAAGATGGTGTACTCCTCGCGCAGCAAGTCACGATCAGTCAGAACCACGCCGTTGACCCGCGCCACAGGTTTGTCTGCGGCTTGAACCGCCAGGTTCGACGGCTTGGCGTTCTGGGCTGAAGAATGGGAGGCGACCAACTGGGCTGAAACCGGCGCGAGCGCCGCCATAACCAACACGCCGATTGCTATCTGATACTTCACTGATTCCCCCAGTCCATTCGGTTTGAAAAAGGGGGAGAAGTACTTCTCTCCCCCCCGAGACTCACCATTTAGAAAGTAGTGGGGATTGTGTAGCTTCCGTTACTCTCGTTGGCTTCGCCACCATGGCACTGACGGCAGAACTGCGCCGTCTGGTTCGACCCAGCCGTGCCGCTGCCGGGGTTGTAAGGAGCGCGGATGAAGAACATGGTCGCGTACATGCCCGAGGGCAAGCCGCTTGTTTTACCGTTGGTCACTTTGACAATGTTCATCAGGTGCTGGTTGTGGCAGCTCGTGCAGGTCACCACGGCGGTGTTGTTGTAGGCCGAGAGGCTTACAAAGAAGCCGTAGTTCTTCACGAACGCGCTGGAGTTGGGGCCGTTCATGGAGATCACGCCGTTGGTCTCGGTGCAATCCCAGTTCCACTGACCGCCACAGGAAACCGCGGCATTCAGCCCCACCGGGTGATCGGCGAGGTACTGGCTAGCCAGGCCTGTGTTCCCGGCATTGCCCAGCAAGGTTGGAATCGTGTTCAATTTTCCGTAAGTGGATGGCAAGGTCTCATACACCTTGTTCTGCATCATGGCGCCCTGCGCGTAGTTGCCGTCATGGCAGCTCAGGCAGGTGATGAGGCCGCTGACATCCGGTGTGGTGGCGGTCATGCTGGTTGGCAGAACTTCCATGGTGTTGTTGCCGAACGTGAGCGTTTTGCCATAGAGGGCGCCCACGTCCTGGCCCCACAGAGCATAGCCACCGGAGGTAGTATCACCGGATTTGTTCTGGCCGTTGCCCCATGCGCCGCTGTGGGGAGCGTGACAACCGGCGCAGCCGCGGCCGTGGTTGAGGTGCGCGCCGAGGACGTCCGACGTTGGCGCCGATATCTGCGCCACCGCCAAGCCCGTCACGGCGAGTACCATGATTAATACCAAGCAGGCTCTCTTCATAAAGAATTAATCCTCCTGAATTGTGTTGCAACACACAGGCCCGTTAACGCTTATTTCTACTGCCGGAGACGAATCATGCCGGCACAGCCCGTCTCCGTTTTTTGGTTGCCCGCAGGCACCCAAAAACTTGTCACTTCGCGACTGTTCCCCCGGAGGGGTTAGCTATCGCATCGTCTTTCTGCCCGGTCGCCGCGGTTGCCGACTTTTCAGCCGCCGCGCCTTGCCTGGCCGCTGCCGCGGCCGCCTCGCGCTCGGCTTCGCGGCGCTTCTTCTCGGCCTCGGCCTCCGCGTCGGTGACGTAGCGGAACATCTGCATTCGTCCGGGATACTGCTCGGTGGTGAAGACGCGATTCTGTTTATCAACCGCAATGCCTACCAAGGCCTTGAACTGGCCGGGAGAATTTCCGTGTCCGCCGAGATAAGCCAGCAATTCACCCTCGCGGTTGAAGACCTGGACGCGGTCTTGCATTGCGTCCGCTACCCAAATGTGCCCATCGCAATCGACGGCAATGCCCTTGGGCCGTGCGAAATAGCCGGGGCCGTCTCCGTTTTGTCCGAAGGTGCTGAGGAAGTTGCCGTCGGCGTCGAAGATCTCCACCCGATCGTTCATAGTGTCGGTAACGTAGACGTTGCCATCCTTGTCCACCGCTACGTTCGAGGGCGCGCCGAAATCGCCGGGGGTGGTGAGGACGTGGTCCTTGCCGCCGGTGCCGATCCTGCGCAGCAGCTTCCAACTGTCGGCGTCGTAGACGATCACCTGGTCTTGCTGGGTATCGACCACGTATAAAAGCCGGTTCTCGGTGTCGATGGCGAGTCCCACCGGATCCACCAAGCCCTCGGCGATCTGACCTTCCAACACATGCTTGGAATTGAAGACCAAGACGCGGCGCAACTTTCCGTCGGAGACAAACAGACGGTCGCCGTCGTCAATAGCCAGGCCGTTGACCAGTTGAAGGTGCGCCTCGTAGCCGTTGCGAATTAGCTGCACGTCCCGAGTCTCGGTGTTGAAAATGAAGACCGCGCCCACCCTCTGGTCCGCCACATACACCAGACCCTTGGAATCGATGGCGATTCCGTAAGGCCCAATGAGCTGGAAGGGGAATTCCTTGAGGACCTGTTGCTGGTCCTTTGGCTGGGAACCAGCCATGCGGTCCATCCAACTCGCCTTCTTTTTCTGCGCTACTGGAGCGGAGCGGTCGATCTTCATGCCGGCGTAATAGCCCAGGTAGCGGATACGCGGAATGGCAGGCGGGCTGGGCCACACCAGCTTGGAAATGTCAATCTGCGGTTGGGGCGCGGGCTGCTGTGCGGCAGCGGCTTCTGCCTTCTTCTTCTTGCCGCCGCACAAGGTAGGTGGCGCTATCAGCATGAGCCCCACTGCCAGCACCAGCATCGCCAGCGCTTTGCCACCGCGAATTGACCTTGGCCAAACCATCATCATGTCCTAGCCTCAACCTCTACTTCAGCGCCAGCCGGTTCTTGTGGCACGTGTCGCAGAACGCCATGTTGTTTTCCTGGTCCTTCACCAGCAGCCCGAACTTGGCGGAAGCATGCGGCTGGTGGCAGGTCAAGCAGTTCAAGGGAGTCTTGATCTTGGTGACATCGGTCGGGTCCAGCACATCGCTGACCGGGTGATTGGCGGTCGGATGGCCGAAGCCGTACCTGATGGGAAGCCGGGGATCGCGGTTCTTGGTGAAATAGTCTTCCGGCAGCTTCACCTTGCCGTTGAAGATCGTGAGCTGATGCTCGGCCTCCAGCGTCCGCTGGCGACCCTCCGGGGAGTGGCACTCCAAACAGAGCGCGTTCACGTTGGCGGCGCGCAGCAGGTGCTGGTTGTCGCCGCCGTGCGGCTCGTGGCACGTCGCACAGCCTTGCCCAAACGCGGGCTGGTGCAGGTGCGCTTTCTTGAACTGGTCCGCCTGCTCGCTGTGGCAGCCCAGGCAAGCCGAGACGGCATCGGGCTTGGGGAGGCCCGGCGACTTGCCGGCGTGCGGGTTGTGGCAATCCGTGCAATCTCCGGCGGCGCCCGGGTGCTGCACTTTTGCTTTTTCGATCTGCTTCGCCTGCTCCTCATGGCAGGCGACACAGACCGCCTTGGCGCTGGCCTGAGTAAGAACCACCTTGCCATTCTTGGCCGGCTGGTGACAGCTATCGCACGACTTCGATTCGAAGGGGCTGTGCTGGAAAGCCTGCATCAACTTCGGCGATTTCGACTGGTGCGGATCATGGCAGGTCAGACAATCGGCCTTTTCGAAGGGCTGGTTCTGGTGCGCCTTCGTCAGGTTCGGGTCCTTGGGATCATGACAATCGATGCACAGCGCGGGCGCGTTCTTGGTCAGGTGCTTGGCGAACTCGCGATTGGACGGGTCTCCTACCTTATGGGTTAGGTGGCAGGTTTCGCAGCCCATGTCCAGCGCGGCGTGGCGGCTGCCGGTGGCCGGCGTGTTCAAGCCCATGTCGTGACACTGGAGACAGAGGTTGTCGTTCTTGCCGGCGCCCGAGGTGGGCTTCAGGAGCTGATCCTTGTTGTCGGAAACATGGGGATCGTGGCACTTGGTGCAGTCGCGGACCGCCGGGCTGTGGACGTGACCTTTGCTCTGGGCAGCATCCTTATCACTATGGCATTGGAGGCAGAGCTTGACGGGCGTGGTAGTGGTCAGCTTGACGTGGGTAACGTCCTTGTTGTTGCGAATCTCGTGACAGCTCGTACACCCGGTAGCGATGGCCGAGTGCACCACCTTGCCTTTGACCTTGTCGGCGTGGCACTCGATGCACTTGGTGGAATCCGTCTTTGGGTCCAAGGGAACCGGGTGCTGCTTGGCTAGCGCGGGGACGGACAGGATAACCAGCAGCATCAACCAGTGTGCAACTTTTTTCACCTGACATGCTGTCGAAGGAGTTCCCACAAATGGCCTTAAGCACGGCAATGGCCGCAGCGTGGTTCTTGATGCTTTCCTCCAATTAGCTGAAAATATGCGGCTTGCCGGCTGATTATTGCGAAGCCTATGGATTGAAGCTCCGGTCTGGGATAATTCCCGCAACGGCATTTGGAAAATTACGCACTTTAGTGTTAGTCCCCTTGACAAAGCTCCGTGATGGTCTTGACGAAACAGTATGATTCTTCCCGATTTGAACCTTGCTGTTTTATCTGCGCGCGCCAATTCCAAGCTGTGCTCGCCCGCACAGCTCAATGTGATGTGGGTCACCAGTTTCAGACCCCTTGCCGGGATACGGGAAGGTGTGTTGGAGCGGGCGCTGGGTGTGCAGAGCTGCAGGGGCGGGGCCGGCTGGACCTGCTCATGCCCGGAACGGCAACTGGCAGGTGGCTGCGAGCATCTCATCACCCGCGGAGACGACGCCCCTGCCACACCCTGAGCACTACCAGTATGATTTCAACCTGCGTGACATCGCCGAAGTGCGGCGTCGCGGTAGCGTGATCGCGTCGTGCCGGTTGGACCTGATCGCGTCCGGCTTGGTGAAAGCCCGTGCTTTCTCCCAATTTGCCGGGCGTGCCTCGGATTCAGGAGAGGGCCATTGGCCCAGCCGCGCAGCCGGCGTTGGCGCAAAGGAAGGGGCAAAAAGTGATGGCGACATTCAGCAATCGTGACGAACGCGCAGGGTTGAAGCTGCGCGCCGCTCAGCGCGCACTGGAATTGGTCCAACCGGGAATGACGGTTGGGTTAGGCTCGGGGTCGACGGCCGCCCTGTGGATCAAACTTCTTGGAGAACAAGTGCGCGACCATGGTTTGGAGATCCGCGCGATAGCAAGTTCAGAGGATAGCGAACGCCTGGGGCGAAGTTATGGAATACCATTCGTCAGTTTTGAGGAGTGCCGCAGCCTCGACCTCACCGTCGATGGGGCAGACGAAATCGCACCAAAGCTCGCCCTTATCAAGGGAGGGGGCGGCAAGCTTTTACGCGAGAAGATTGTCGCCAGCGCATCAAAGCGCTTCGTTATCGTGGCCGACGAGTCGAAACAGGTCGAGAAGCTTGGTCGTTTTCCCCTGCCAGTGGAAGTGATTCCTATGGCTGCTCCATTGGTGAGCGACTCACTGCGAACGCTTGGCTTTACACCAACTGTTCGGGTGCGTCGGGATGGAACGCGCTATATCACGGACGAAGGAAATCTAATTCTCGATTGCTCCGGCGTTCTTATCGAGGACCCGGAAGCGATCGCGGCCAAGATTGATTCCATCATAGGAGTAGTGGAACACGGCCTTTTTTTGGGCATGGCCGATCTTGCTCTGGTTGCAGGTGAGCAGCAGGTAATTGAGCGTTCGATCTAGCGCGCAATCCCGAGTTGACGAAATTTCGTGAACCACGAAAGTTTGTCTTGCGTTGGAAGCGAAGACAGAAGACGAAGGGGGAGAAGAGATTAACACCACCGAGAAGCAAGTAGCGACATTCGGCATCGATACCGCCGACCTCTAGCGCGTCACCTGTCCGCCGAGGCATAGTGAACTCCCAGCTGATCGAACAGAAAACTGAAAACGTCAGCGTATTCTTCGATTCGCTCGTCGAGGGCGGTGCCGATCCCATGCCCCGCACTTGAACTCGTGCGCAGCAGGATGGGAGCGGAGCTGCTTGTCGCCTGCAGCCGCGCTGTCATCTTCCGGGATTGCATCGGGTTTACCCGGTGATCATTCTCTCCCGTGAGGAAGAGAATCGCAGGATACGCAGTTCCATCCTTGACATGGTGGTACGGCGAGTACGCGTACAGCGCTTGGAATTGGTCGGTGTCCTTCACTGTACCGAATTCAGTGACGTTAAAGGCGCCATTAGGATCGAGTTCGACGCGCAGCATGTCGTAGATGCCCACAAAGGAAACCACGGCTCGGAACAGGTCTGGGCGTTGGGTGAAAGCCGCGCCCATAAGCAGGCCGCCGTTGCTGCCGCCCAAAATCGCCAAGTGGCTGGGCGAGGTGTATTTGTGATCGATCAGGTACTGCGCTGATGCAATGAAATCGTCGAACACGTTCTGCTTGTGGGTGAGATTGCCCGCTTTGTGCCACTCTTCGCCGTATTCGCCCCCACCCCGAAGGTTCGCGTCCACGTATATTCCACCTTGGTCCAACCAGACCCGCGCAAACCATCCCACAAAGTAGGGTTTCTCGCTGACCCCGTAGCCCCCATAGCCGGAGAGCAGAGTAGGGTTGCTGCCATCGAGCTTGGTTCCTTTCCGGCAGATGATGTTTACCGGGACTCGCGTGCCGTCCTTCGATATGGCGAAGTCGCGCACAGCTTCGGCGTCGTCGAACTTGGCAGCCGAGGTTTGGAAAAGTGCGGTGCGCGACAACTTCTTCTGCTTCGAGTCAAACTGCCACCACGCGAGCGGCTGAAGAAAGCTGGAAACGTAGACGAGCACGCTGCCACCCCCCACAGGTACGACTTGGTCGATGGCCGAAACAGGAGGACTGATTGTCGTTAACAGCAGCCCACGGTCATCGTAGACACGCAAACGGGACGGTCCGCCAATGATGTCGGTGACATAGAGATGGCCTTCGCTCGGGACAAAGCCTTCGATGGCAGCGCGGGCGGCCTCGTCCGCGCCCGTGCCCGAGCTTTGCTCAACCAGGACCTTTGCCTGCCTGAGGGGGAGAGTCGGGAGTCGCAGCCGAAGAATTCTCCCTCGTGGTGCATCCTTGCGCGACAGCAGGTAGAGATCGTCATTGGGTCCGACCTTGGCGGAGACGACCCCGTCTTCGAAGTGTGTTACTTGGGTCCAGATACCCGGCGAGTCCATTACATAGTGAGCGAACTGGCCGCCATCGCCATTAGCGACCGCGGCGACCAGCCAGCGCCCATTGTCGCTGGTGTGAAGCTTGATTTCTGCAATGCGGGGAAACTCCTTGCCAATCACATAGGTATCTTGCTTGGCATCGGTACCGAGCTTGTGAAAGTAGACCTGCTGGTAGAAGTTAGCGTCTTCCGGCGGGCGTTCGTTCCCTTGTGGATACCGCGTGTAATAGAAGCCCGAACTGTCGGCTTTCCAATCGATGCTGCCGCCCGCGGTGGCAAAATTCACGCGTGGGACAATGTCTGCCAGTTGCTTGCCGGTAGCAACTTCAAAAACCCGAGCATTGCTGTCTTCGGAGCCATTCTGGGAGACGGCAGCGGCAACATACTTGCCGTCCAAAGAGGGAACGTAGAAATCGATGGCAAGCGATCCCTTGCTGCTTGCGGTGTTCGGATCAAAGATGACTTTTGCGCTGTCGGGATCGTTGGCCGATTTCAGAGCTACCAGCATCGGTTGTTGCTGTGGAGGCTGGTATTTCATGGCGAACAGCATGCCCCCACGAAACTGGAGGCCATAGTATCTCGCGGAACTGGCGGTGATCAGTTGCCGGAGTCGCTCTTTAATTGCGGCCCGCGCCGGCAGGTGGTCGAGATATTCTCGGCTGCGGACATTTTCGGCGGCGCTCCACTGCTTGGTTTCCGAATCGTTCCAGTCCTCCAGCCAGCGATAGTCGTCGGTGACTCTGACTCCGTGGTATTCGTCCGTTACCGGATGTTTTGGCGTATCCGGCAGCCGCGGGATTGACGGCCCCTGGGCGAAAGCCGACAGCACTAGCCAGAACGTCAGGGAGAAAACCCGAAAACGCTTCATCGCCACACCCTCCTTGCGGGGGCGGTATTATCTTCGGCGGTCACTCTGTATTGCAAGGTTTTCGCCGCGATGGCAATGCACTCCTCGAGCAAAAGGGATCCACCACGTGGCCGAGGCACACCGGACCGCATAAGCGCCGGCGGGAAGCGGACAAGCACTCCGTGCCTCGGGAGGCTAGCATCGAGGCCGGGGCGCGCTAAGTTCGGCTTTCATGGCGAAACCGCCTCCCCGCGAGTCTACGCGGTCCTCTGGCGGCCCGCTCCGGTTCACGTACGATGCTCGGTCATGCCGCGTTGGCCATGGCAGACCGCAGGCACGCCGTGACCTCACGCATGACGTTCTCGTAGTCAGCGGTCACAGCCCGCTCCACATGAATGCGAGCACCCTTTACGCCCGCCTCTTGTGCCAACCTCTTGAACTCAAACTGCAGGAAGTCTTCCACTTGCTTCGGCGTCAAGAAGGCGAGGGGGACGCTGGCGGACTGACCCGTGGGGGTTTCGATCTTCAGGGCGTATGGATACTCAAGCTGTTCTGTTTCCGGCGTCATGCGACACCTCCTTTGAAGCGACGAAAGGTGGCGGGAAACTGCGCTTTATCGAGCCACAGAACTGGTGGGAACGTCTGTAAGCATTGTAGCGCGTCCCGCCACATCAGTTGTAATGTGGGAACAAGAAAGAGCAACCCCCCCCGTCCGGCGCAAAGCCGGCAGGCTTCACACTTGTGGGATCGAAGATGCCCCGGCTGTATCTCGTCCGCCACGGCAAGATCGATAGTTCGGAGGACCCCGATCCCGGCCTCGCTGACGTCGGCCGCGCCCAAGCTGAGGCCCTCGCTGCGGCGCTGGCAGTAAAAGGACCGCTGCCGATCCTCACCAGTCCCTTTCGCCGTACCCGCGAGACCGCCGCTCCCCTGGCACGTCTCTGGGGCGTGACGGTGCACACCGACGCGCGTCTCGGAGAGCTCCCCTTGCCGCCTGACCTGGGACTCCGCAGTCGCTCCGAGTGGCTGAAATATGCCATCACACGCCGCTGGCCGGAGATGCACGAATCGTCACGCGGCTGGCGAGATCAGGTATTGCAAGCGCTTCTGGAGATTCCAGCCGATGCAATCGTCGTTTCGCACTTTGTTGCCATCAACGTTGCGGTAGGACATGCCTTGCGCGACGGCCGCGTTACCTGCTTCCGGCCGGAGAACTGCTCCTGCACCGTTGTGGATTCGGACGGCAAAGGTCTGCGCTTAATCGAACTCGGCGCTGAAGGCGAAACCCGGGTGAAGTAGGCAATAGCGCGCAATTCGCGTGGCCAAAGCTACTACGACGCCGGAAAGCAGTTGTCAGTTAGCGAGAAAGTTACGGCCTCCTGATCCCGCCATTGCGCGGCTTGGACCTCCGAGTATAGTATCCGCCTGCAAGTCTGGTTCTTTCGGCTACGTAACTTCTTGAGAACACGAAGGGAGCAACTATGAGAAAGCTATGGCTGGTCGTATGCGCAGTGTGTCTTTTGTCATGCGCCGGACTGGCACAAGTGAAGTCCACCGTGCAGTGGAAGTGCGACAAGGCTGCCAATCAGCACAGCATTGACGTGGGCGACAAGGCTGGCCACGCTTACGCTGTGGATCAGATCAACTGCACCCCCGTCAAGGGCGATATCGATGGCGCTAAGAGAAAGTCCGGCACCGGTACGGAATTTATTGAACTCAACGGCGACAACTTCACCGGCCACGGCGAATTTGTCGAGACCATGGAAAACGGCGACAAGAATTTCTACACCTACCAGTTGAAGGGCACACTGAAAAACGGCGTGTTGCAGACGGGAAGCAATACCTGGTCCATGCGGGAAGGCGGGGGAAAACTGAAAGGCGCAAAGGCCAGCGGCGCCTGCAAGGGATCGGGCAATCCAGATCAGTCCGCCACCTGGGACTGCGCCGGCGAATACACCATGGCTAAGAAATAACAGTCGCACCCCTGCCCTGCGGCCTGAACAGGGGTACGGCCCACCTTGCTTGCACACTTGCCCTCGGCGTGGGACGAAACTCGGAGTTTGCCTGCGGGCACGGAAGACAGTTGATGCTAGCACAGCGTAACGAGCGCCAGGGCAACCGCCCGCGTCTGCGAGGCTGCCGAGGCCGAGCTTCTTTTGCTGGTCGAGGCGGTCTCCGAATCCCCACCCGAGCAGAAGAAGCTCCAAGGAGGTCTTCCCGGAACTCGAGGATCTGTTTACATCGCCGACGCAGCAATCGACGGTGTTCATCGCGTCCAGAGAAAAGCACCTGAAGCGCCCAACCAACATCTGGCAGATGTCCGACGGAGAGCTCTGCTTCATAGCGCTGCTGTCCCTAATCTTGGCCCCTCAGGAACTTGGGGCTGATTTTTTTTTCGTAGAAGAACCAGAGAACTATCTGCATCCACGCCTTTTGGAAATACTGACCGGCCTGCTGCGACAAGCACAACTCGAGCTTGGCCAGCATGGATCAGGACAAGTCCTGACAACCACGCACTCGCCGCACTTGATCGACAAATTCAAGGTCGAAGATCTCATAGTGATGCAACGCAGAGAGGGCCACTCGACTTGTCTGCGACCGAAGGATAACGCTGATCTGCGGGAGTTGGTTGAGAGCGAGGCCTTGGGATTAGGCGATTTGTACTATTCCGGTGCTCTCACGCGTGCCTAACGACGGCTGCATTCTCGAAGGACAATACGATATCCCAGTTTTCGAGGCGATTATTCCCCGTATTTTTCCGCAGGCAGTCGTGTACCGCTGTCTGGATTGCGGCGGCGTATCCAATCTGATGAAGAAATTTCCCGGCTATCTCAGGTGGTTGGAACGGATCGTGGATGGACGTCCCGTCGACAAAGCTTTAGTGATAAGGGACTCAGGCGGTAAGGAACCCAACAACGTGCTCACAGCCATGCAATCAAGAATTGCAGGCCAACAGTTCTCTTTCCCCTTGGGCATTCAACTCTGCACAGTTCGTCGTGAAATGGAGACTTGGCTGTTGGCCGATGAGGAGGCAATCAATGCGCTCGCCGTTGGCCGCCGTGTCGGGACGCTGCACGGTGATATTGAGGAAATCGTAGATCCGAAGGAAGGACTCATGGCCCGCCTGACGGATCTGGAGCTTGATTACCGGCCGAGCGTCTGTGGTCAAATCGCTGCAGCCATAAAGCTGGAAGTTCTGCGGTACCGGTCGCCCTCGTTTCGAGCTTTCGAGCAACAGGTCATTGACCCCTGAAGCAGCTTTCCCGCCGAACATGGCGATACCGCATCAGTAGGGAAACGCCTCGACGTTCCAGCGCTCATAGATTTTGCTGTCCAGGAAAAGGCGGAACAGCTCGGGATCGAGTTCGCCCGCCTTCACCAGGTTGTCGAGGATCTCCAGCGAGCGCTCGAGGGCCACCGCGCGCTTGTAGGGACGGTCGGACGCGCCCAGAGCGTCGAAAATGTCGGAGATGGTCATCATCCGCGCCTGCACGGGGATTTCGGGCGCGCTCAGGCGGTGCGGGTAGCCCGTGCCGTTGAGTTTTTCGTGATGGCTGCCGGTGATGGCGGGCAGGTTCCGCAGCTCGCGCGTCCAGGGAATCTGCTGAAGAAAATTGAAGGTGTGGACGACGTGCGCTTCGATCTGCCGGCGCTCGCCCTCATCAAGCGAACCCTTGGGAATCGACAGCAGCCGGACTTCTTCTTCGGTGAGCAGGCCCCTGCGCTGGCCATCCACATCGGTATATTGCTGGGCCGCGATTTCTACCAGCTTCTGGCAGACCTGGTCGGAATCGAGCGAAGGCTCGTTGGCTTCGATGATGACCTGCAACTCTTCGTCGAGTGTTTGCAGGTGCTCGGCGAGCCGGGCGTCGAGCTGCGACGATTGCTCAAGCAAGGCCTCGCGGCCTTGGCTCAAAGCGCAGTCGAGCTTGGCGCGCAGCGTTTCCGCCTCCACCGCCTTGCGGATGAACTGAAAACGCTGGCGGACCAGCTCCAGTTGCGCGGGATAAAGCTTCTTGGCCTTGACCAGCACTTCTTCCCGCACACCGACTTTGCCGAAATCGTGTAGCAATGAGGCGTAGCGAATCTCGCGCATCTG
>Ga0187769_10000741_pt1 | contig 18068 bp, 17 predicted proteins | sample 0116_SJ02_MP02_1_FD_133140 | JGI IMG/M metagenome (GOLD analysis project Ga0187769, IMG submission 133140) | Tropical peat soil microbial communities from peatlands in Department of Meta, Colombia - 0116_SJ02_MP02_10_MG | ecosystem: Environmental > Terrestrial > Soil > Wetlands > Peat | place... | reverse complement strand
TGAATCGGGAAGGTGTGGGCGTCTACCGCCGTTTAAGCCCAAAGATCCTGATCGATTTAATGAAGCAGGCCTGTGAGCAGAGTGCGCGTTTTCATGAATCGCTCGATCCGTTTGCGCCTGCGGTCTTCGCGGTTAGCTGGGCAGGAGAACAGACGTCGCTCAATTGGTTTGACACGGCTCGCGAGTTGACTGAACGCTGGCACCACCAACAGCAAATTCGACTGGCCACCAATCGGCCCGGCATCACGACACGGGATCTCTATCACCCAGTCCTCGACTGTTTCGTGCGAGGACTACCACACGTTTATCGAGACGTTCGGGCACCGGTCGGGACTTTACTCCTGCTCGAGATTTCCGGCGAATGTGGCGGTCAGTGGTGTCTCCGTAAAGGGTCGACGGCGTGGTACCTAGCAAAGGGGTCTGGAGGAGAATGGGTCTCTTCCGTCACGATCCCTGAGGAGCTGGCCTGGCGCATCTTTACCAAAGGGATCGATCGCACCGCTGCCCGCGAACAGATCGAAGTCAAAGGGAACCGAGACGTAGGGGAGAAGGTTCTTGAGTTGACTGCCATCGTGGGTTGACCGTCGCTAACCCTTCCGCCGCGTCCATCATTGCCTCTGGCATCACGTGCTACAATCTAATCCTCGTTGCAATCTTCATGTCTGGTACTCCCGGCACCAGCGAAATCGGCCTCGAGGTTCTTGCCCCCGATCGAACGTGCCGCTTTGTGCGGATTTGCGACACGCCGTTTTTAATCGGCCGCGGAAGCGAATCGGGAAAACACCTTCAGCTGACCGAGCCCCGCATTTCCCGTCACTGCGCCGCCATCAACTTCGAGGGCGGCGAGTACTATTTGGAGGACCGGGGCCAGAGGAGCGGTCTGTTCGTCAACGGAGAGCGGGTCACACGATGCAGACTGCAGCTTGGGGACGTCATCACCTTTGGTTTTGCCAATTTTTACGAGCTTACGTTCCGGACGTCTGAGCCCGATACGTCCATACCGGATCTACTCAACACGATCGAAAATCTGTCGGCGAGCGACACCTCGCCGGGCGGCCTCCATAAGCTCAATCTCCTGCTGGAAGCGACGGCGCTGCTGCACTCACGGCTTCCGCTCGACGCGGTCCTAGGCAACGTGCTTGACCACGCGATCACGATTACCGCAGCCGACCGGGGCCTTTTGCTCGAGGCCAACGCCGCCGGTCAATTGAAAGCGCGCTTGGCTCGCCGCAGTGGCGGCAGACCATTACCTTCCGACCAAATGGTGCCCAGCCAAACGGCTCTGCGAATGGCTCTCGAGCAGCAAACGAGCGTGATCACCGGCGACCTTGCCCAGTCTCTGCTCGACCTTCGGGACGCCCCCAGCGTCGCCGGGCAACGGCTACGCGCGATTGTCGTAATCCCTCTCTATGCAATGGTGAGGGCAAGCTCGAACGAATCTGCCGTGCACAACGAAAAAGGAGAACTCCTGGGGGCCATCTATCTGGACTCTTCCCGCCCGGCCGCGCCCACGAATCTCGACAGAAAAATCCTGGATGCACTTGGCGTGGAAGCTGCCAGCATCCTGGAAAATGCGCGCCTTGTCGAGCGGGACCGACAGCGGCGCCGGCTTGAGCAGGAAATTGAAATCGCACGAGAGATCCAGCGCGCCCTGCTTCCTCGAAGCTTGCGAGACTTTCGTCACTTGGACGCAAGCGGCATCAACCTTCCGTGTCTTTCGATCGGTGGCGACTATTTCGATGTTTTCTCGATCGACGAAGATCGCACGGCTTTTTTGATCGCGGATGTGGCGGGTAAGGGGCATGGCGCGGCGCTGTTGGCTGCGATGCTTCGCGGGGCTCTGTTGGGGATCAGCATTGGGTCTTATCCAGCCGCCGTCATCGAACACATCAATCGTTTCTTCTGCGAACACCCTGAAGTCGAGCGCTACGCAACGGTGTTTTTGGGCATTCTAAACAGCAACGGCCAAATCGAATTCGTGAATGCCGGGCATCCCTCGCCAATCCTTCTCCGCCACGGCGAAATTCTTGAACCTTTCACGGAGGGTTCGTTTCCCGTGGGCATGATGCCTGACGCGACTTATAGCGCCGCTCGCGCGCAACTGAAGCCAGGAGACACGCTTGTACTGTATAGCGACGGGGTCACCGAAGCGATGAACCCCGGCCAACAGCTTTTCGGTGCCGCTCGCCTTCGGGAGGTTCTCCTTGGTAAGCACGATACACCACTGGAAAGTTTGAAAAGCGTCGTTCTTGAATCTGTTCAGACCTTTGTCCGCGGCGCAGGGCAAGCAGACGATATCACCCTACTTTTGGTTCGCTACCGCCCCCGATCGACCTCTTAACTCTTTCGCCCTTCCTAGCGGCTGCTCTCAATCGACATATCGCATCAGAGTCATAAAGCCGAAGTCCATGTGCAGCTGCTGATGGCAATGAAACAGCGTGAGGCCTGGGTGATTTGCCAGAAAGTCGACTTCTACCGTTTTGCGGCGGGGAACGACGACGACGTCTTTGAAAACTCCCGCCGTACTCTTGCCCGCAAATTGCGTTAACTCAAAGGTGTGACGATGCAGGTGCACGGGGTGATCTTCATCGCTTTGATTGTCAAATCGAAGTCGATACTTGGTGTTATTTCGCACCAAAATCGGATCTGTTTTGGGGTACTCCTTGTTATTGATGGTCCAATGATCCACCCAGTTGTTGCCTGCAAACTTGCGTCGAAACACAAGGGGAATCATCTCAGCCGCCTCGGAAAGCTTTCCGGGTAAACCAAAGAGCGTGTAATCCCACGGTGTGGCGGCGTGCGGGGCGACCCACTGAGGAGTCTCGCTCCGGTTCTCATACTCGACGACGACCCCCAGCCCATTGCTTCGGATCGCATCGTCTAATTCACCCAGAATCCACACGCCGGGTGTATCCATGGTTACGACGGCATCGACACGCTCGGCCGGCCCAAGGGAGAGTACGCCCACGGTTTGAGGTACAGCCACAGGATTGCCATCGAGGCTGATCACTGTGAACTGATGGCCAGCCAGTGCGATCTGGTGCTGCAAGGTGGCACTCGCGTTTAGGATACGAAAGAGCACTCTCTGTCCTTCGCGTACGCGGATTGGTTCGCCGTGCCCCAAGGCGCGATCGTTGATGGAAAAGCTTTGGTAAACTGCTTCCAGACTCCCCTCCCCGCCCGCGGCACTCAGATAGGGCTGCCATCCATGAAGGCAAAGAGAGTATTCGGCATCGTATTGCCCTGGTTCCCGAGTGGGCTCGATGTAGACCATTCCGAATTGTCCCGTGTACGTGGCTCGTTTGAGATCACGGCCCGCCGCTACGTGCGTGTGATACCAGCGGGTGCCGGAAGGGCGGGCCACAAACGAATATCGCTGAGAACGGCTCGGCGGAATCAGGGGAGTTCCCTCTTCGGCCGAACCGTCCACCTCGGAAGGAAGGAACAGTCCATGCCAGTGCACCAACTCAGGATCCTTCGTGTCATTGAATACGTCGACAATCACCTGCTGGCCCTCACGAAAGCGCAGAAAAGGACCTGGGGCCGAGCCGTTGTATCCGGTTGTCTTGATGATTTTTCCGGGAGCGATTTCTATCTCGACAGGCGAGATGTGGAGCGTTACGTCTGCTTTGGATGTTTCAGCAATCCCCGGCAGGGCCGAACTGGACACGAAGGAAAGGCAAGCGCTGCTCATACACTCGAGAAACTCCCTGCGGGGCATTTTCCGACGCATCGGCGCCGTCCTCAGGACCTCACGACACTGCTTCTGGATCACCAGCTTCCCGATCCACAACCCTTGGGGTTGAACTTAGCAATCACTGTGATCATCGTCCAGCATGATTTCCTGCCGCAGGATTGGACAAGCCGAAAGTGTGCGCTGCCCACCAACTGGGATCCGTTTTACGGAAGCGCTGCTTGGGTGGTAGCTTTGGCTTCTTTGATGGAGGAAACATGGAGAACCGGCTGTTCACCCGTCTCTACCCCTTGGCGCTGGGCGAGTTTACCAGAGGCCTTCACGCGCTTGTTTTCCAGCTTGGCAAGCTTCGCGGTCTGGCGATAACTCACCTGGATCGAACTCACCTGCTTGCCGTCGATATTGATTGGGGCCTCGAGGTCAAGAACCCAGCCAGTCGATTCTCCTCCTATGGCGACCGCACGAACAAGCTTGCCTATCACGGTGATTTCTTGTTCGGGTCGCTGCGCCTCGAGACAGACGCCAACAACGGCAAAAATTAGGCCGGCAGTGATCCACGCGATGCGCATTTCACGTCTCCTTCTCTTAAGTCCATGTTGGCGAGATCGCCCTAAGAGCCCCTTTAGACCCCGTCTGTTCTGTTGTTTAGATTTATGCAAAGGGCCCGGCGCTTCGACCTTCCACTGCGGGCCGAGTCTTCGAGTCCGAACCAGCCGTCCTTGTGTCTTTCGCGCGGAAGCAGGTTGTTCAGATTGCCATGAAGCAAAATTTAAAAACGGCTAATTTCGAAAATCGCCGCTCATCGAGTGGAATCGAAAACGAAGGAGGCGGGCAGAACTAGGCAGAGCTACATGTCCTCGATCAACCAGCAAGAGCAGCCGCAGAAGCCTACTGGTTTTGACTACGATTGGTTTTTATCGCAGCCCCTTGGCATCTTCCTGAGCGAATTGAGCCACCAAACCGTGTCGCTCGATAAATGCCTGCAAGCGGTCACTCTTCACGCCGCTATAAAAAGCCGCAACGTCGCTATACAGATGCGAGCGCTCTGCATCCAGCTTCGCGCAGTCCCTCATTTCGATAGCTCGTTCGATGACTTCGGTCACACGGATTTGGGCCACTTCGGTCTCATTGCGAGTACCGTTTGTGAGTTGGTTGACCTGCGCCTTGTTGTACTGCGTTCGCAATTGTGGGTCACCCCACGAAGCGGCATCGGCTTGGCACCGGCCCACGGTCAGAGTATGTTGCTGTGCCTTCAGCGGTCCGACGGCTAGGAATAGCAAACCCAGGGCAAGGGTGAGTTGACGCATGGTCATGGGAGCCTCCTTGTTCAAGCACAGAGGACGCAACGATTCCAGATCATCCCGCTGACACAGAAGTTTCACGGGTGAAACGGCACGGCTGCTTCTGCTTCCACTCCGTGGTCAGGGATTGTTGATAGTCTATTCGAATCGCCCGTCCGTGTTGGTGATCGAAATAAGAGCCTGTGCCCAAGGACTCACAGCTGCTTCTATCGTAGGCTGTTCCGAGTGGACCACAAACGAAACGCCAAGCCGTTTCTTCTGAGGAAGTTGGCGGAATTGCCGAACGTCGAACCTGGGGTTTTGCTTTGTCCGTTGCCGAACAAGCTCGATTGAAAGCATCTAAACAAAATTCTGTGCCAGCCCCTTTAGGTAGTCGTACAATCTGGGAGCAAGCTCATTCCCTGGGGGTTACATCGCGGCACGATCACATGGAGGGAGGTCAAAATCGTGAATAGACGAAGGATGTTAGCGCTGTTGGGCATCAGCCCGGCCTTGGTCACTGATCCCCCAACGTTCGCACGAACCGCCCCGAAAGCCGTACCGGAAGTTTCCTCGGCAGGCGGCGAAGGGTTGATCACGGTCATGAACCCCGGGATAGCGGGCAAGCTAGCCACCCGCGTCCCTCTCGCGCCACCGCTCGATAGCCTTCAAGGCAAGAAGATCTACATGGTTAACCTTTCCTGGGAGGGGCCGGATGCCGCGAACTATCTCTACGGGGCGATGACGGAGTGGTTTGATAAGCATTACGGAGCAAGAACGGTCGTGAAGGTGACGGCGGAGGGGATGTTTGGAAGTGATCCCTCGATCGTAAAGGACATCCTTGCCAGCAAGGCTGACGCGGCCATTGTAGGTGTCGCTGGTTGAAACGGCTGCTGCGCGGCCGTGAGCCGCTGGGCAAAGCAGATCCAAATGCAGTGCAAGATCCCCGCCATTGGCATCGCCTCTTCGAACATCGTGCAGTACGCAACGGGCTACAATTTCAAATACAACAATGGCATGCCAATCCGATATGTGTCTGTGCCGTTCCCTTTCACCGGTCAACCGCGGGCTGTCGACGTCGGATACGTGTCTGGCAAGGACATGCTCACTGGCCAGCCGCTCATGACCGCCGTGGTGCATGCGCTGACCGCTCCTCTGACAGCCGAGGAAATGGTATCGGGTGCGCCCCCCGAAGAGGCAGTCGAGCCCAGGTTGCTTCCGCCCGACTCAGAGGAAAACCTGCGGCGGCTATTTGAAGATAAGGAATGGACCGATTTCAACTCGATCATACTTCCCACGGAAAAGCGCGTGACCGCGATGCTCAAGGGCACCAGCCGAAAGCCCGACGAGGTGATCAAAACGATCAACATCACTGGCGGTGCGCGACAACTGACCGTGGAAAAAGTCGCCATCAGTGCGGTGATGGCCGGCGCCTCACCGGAGCATCTCCCGGTGATTTTGGCACTCGCCACGCAAGCACCGTTCGGCAACTCCACCAGTTCGATGGCGAATATGATCGTGATCAGCGGCCCCATCCGCAACCGTCTCAAGTTCAATTGTGGAACCAACGCGATGGGCCCGTACAACAGGTCGAACGCGGTCGTGGGTCGCGCCTTCGCCCTAATGTCCAAAACGGCAGGAGATCTCCGAAACAACGTCAACGCCTGGGAAACTCTGGGGAGCAACCTCCAATACAACAGCATGTGCTATGGGGAAAACGAGGAGGCTTTGCCCACTGGCTGGGATCCCCTGCACGTGGAAACAGGCTTCAAGCCCGCCGACAACGTCCTCAGCGTCGGCATGGGCTGGAGCAGTATTGCCAGCGTGGGCGCCAGCCAGAGTATCTACCCTACCCACTTCTTAATGCGGGACTACATGAGTTCGTTTTGTGCATCCGGTTCAGCTGCCACCCTCGTGATGGATCCGACCGTCGCGGGGCTGCTCAAAGACGTGCATGGGTTCAAGAGCAAAGCTCAACTAAGTGAGTGGCTCTCCCAAAATGTGACGAAGACGGCGGCCTCCTATTGGGGAAACGGTGTCATTCAAAGCACCGCTGTTCCATTTGCTCTCGAGGGTCTTGAGCCGTACGCCAGCTGGCGAAAGCTGCCCGATGACGCGCTCATTAAACCATTCACCAACCCCAAGGCCATCCACGTGGTCGTGGCGGGCGGAAAGGTCCAGACCATGTGGTTCGTCACGGACTTCGGCATTCGCCGAGGGGTATTGATCGACGATTGGGCGTAGACTTGAGCTGATCGGCGATGGCGCGGGGCCGAAGCTCCGCGCCCGTCGCAGAAGGAACTACACATGAAGCCTCGATTCTTCGCGTTCTTCTTGCTGGGGGCGCTTCTGCTGATGCTGGCAACGCTTTCCTCGCATGCCTTGCCAAATCATCCTCAGCAGGCGACTTCGAAAGCGGGCCAAAACGCTCCCCCGCCTGCGAAGGACACGGAACCGTTTCCGCAGGTGCCACGTATTACGGCGGAGGAAGTCGAGCGCCTGGCGAAGGACAAGGGAAACGTCGTACTCGTAGATACGGACGACTCCGTGACGTACGAAGCGGAGCACATCAAGGGAGCCGTAAACATTGCCTATGATCCCACCGTCGAGGCTCGCGAGCAGGATCAATTGCTCAGTGCGCTCCCCGGCGATAAGTTGATTGTCTTCTACTGCAATTGCTCGCACGAAGAAGATAGCGCACCGATGGTGTTGGAAATGTGGGAACTGGGCTACGATCACGACAAGGTAAAGGCATTGAAGGGCGGGCTAACGCGATGGGAACAGCTGAATTATCCCCTGGCTGGCACGGATATAGACGCAGCGCACGGAAAGGGGAACTGAGCCAATCTTCCCCTGCCCCGATCGAGGCTCCCAGGTTTGGGGCGCTTGGCTGAATCCCGCACACAATTAATGGATTCGACCGCCCTGCGCAAGATCCGACGAAGGTGTGTGTTGAGAGGCATGATAAGCCGCCAAGGCATCGTGCAACCGCGGGAACAGGTGTTCCGGTCCCACGCTTTCTATGATGTGGTGGCGGACTAGGTCCTCCTGAAGCCCGGGATGTACACGCGCAAAAACCAAAGCAACTCCACGAGCCATAAGCTCGCGATGTAGTTCGCTCACAACTCTCGCCGCAGAATAATCGACATTGGTCATGGCTTCAGAATCGACAATCAGCCAGCGCAAGGGACTCGGCCCAGGACCCGCAAGACGCAACAGTTCCTCCGAAAACCGGCTGGCATTTGCATAAAACAGCGGTGCCCCAAAACGAAAGATTGCCATTCCTGGTTCCGAAACCGTGCCGTAGACGGCGGGCAGCGTCTGCCAATAACCCTTTTCATTCATCACCATCACCCCCGTGTGAGGACGATACGTGTGTCGCACCACACGCAGCAGCGAGACCACCATCGCGAGGACGATGCCTTGCTCCACACCCAGCAGCACGACCACACCCGCCGTTATTGCCGCCAGCACAAACTCTCCCGGACTCTCTTGCCGAATCTTCCACAGCCCCCGCAAGTCGATTAGGTGCACGGCAATCACGAATACGATCGCGCCTAGAGCGCAACGCGGCAGATATTGCAGAGGCCCAGTCAGAAACAGCAGCGCCAACGCTACCATCACGGCCGTCACGATTTGCGCAACCTGACTCTGCCCGCCCGAGCTCTCCACCATGGCCGTTTGGGTCGGACTCCCGTTCACCACAAATGTTCCGCTTAGCCCTGCAGCTAGGTTGGCCGCAGACAGCCCGATTAGATCGGCATTCTCGTCCAACGTCTGGTTGTGCCGCATCGCGTAAACACGCGCCGTTGCCGCGCTCTGCGCTACGATCATCACCAAGCAGGAGAACGCCAGCGGGAGGAGAAGTTCCACGTCTCTCCATCCCACCGCGGGAACCTGGAGATGTGGGAGACCGCCGGCCACCGGACCAATGATGTCCACGCCCCTTCCCACAAGGTTGCATCGCACGCTTGCCGCAATGGCGCCGACAACCGCAATCAGCGGCCCGGGAATCCTGGGAGCGAAGTGCCGTAACACAAAAATGACGGTCAGGACACCCCCGGAGACATACAGAGTCAGCGCGTGCACACCGCGAAGCCCGCGAACGACTTCCGCCAACTGGAGAACCGTTCTGCGGGTATGCACTTCAACGCCGAGCATCTCGCCCGTTACTGCGATCCCCACTTGGAATCCCACTCCCGTCAGGAACCCAACCAGAACGGTTTGCGAAAGAAAGTCCGCCACGAATCCGAGTCTCAGCAACCGCGCCAGCAGCAAGAGCGCCGCCGTCAACAGGGCCACGAGGCTCGCAAGGGCCACGTACCTCTCACTTCCCAATGGCGCCAGGGAAGCAAGTCCCCCTGCAAGAATGGCGGCCGTCGCTGAATCGGCTGCCACCACCAAATAGCGGGAAGACCCGAAAGCGGCAAAACCAACCAGAGGTAACAACAGAGTATAAAAACCGGTTACAATCGGTGTACCCGCAATTTTCGTGTAGCCAAGAGCCTGCGGGACGTTCATCGCCGCCAACTGAAAACCCGCCAGCGCATCCCGCACAACTCCCTTGCCGGTAATCGGGCGCAAGCTTTGAAAGGCTGCAAACCGACTGCTTTCCGTCGTCATGCTTTCCCCAGAATGTCAAAAAACGCAGATTCTGAATATCGAGCCGCATTCTGACACATTTTCAGGCCCGCGAAATGCCATGATCGAGGCTGGAAAAAAGGACGGGCGTGCGCCAACTGGTGGCGTCTCGCACCCAGGAGTCATTCCTTGGATGGGTGAGGTGCGCGCCAGCGACGGCCGAGCGCTGGGATGACGGCACCGCCGAGATTGGCGAGGTTCGCGTCAGGAAATGGTGCGCGATCTGCGCCGCGTCTCCAGGAGCCGAGGAGCGATCTTAAGAAGCGCCCGAATGCATCGAGTTTTTCACGGATGCCAAAGTGCAGCGAGCCGCCGTTCGCGCAAGCGACCAGGAGGGTCACGTCGTCGTCGTCGAGATTCCTGGGGAAGCGCTCAGCAATTTCCCGCAGCAGGGATGGGATCAATTGCTCCCCAGGAACGTCACCGAGCAGATTCACGATGCGCAGCAGGCCTTCTTCTCCCAGCATTTCGCCGTTGGCGTCGCACGATTCTATGAGCGGGTCGGTATAGCCGACGAAGCAGTCACCGGGGTCGAGTTCGATATCGAGCTGCTCGTACTCGGCAAGTTGAAAGATGCCCAGCGGAACGTTGCGCGGCCCTTTCCTTTCAAAGTGGTCCTGGTGGCCAAGAAACGCCCAGCGACCGTCGAGGACGCGAAAAAGAAGCGGGCGGGGATGGCCCGCATTGCAGAGAGACAGGCGACGAGTAGGTGCGAAGAAGGTGGTCACGATAGCGGTGGCAAAACTGTCCTGGCTGGAGAGAGCGGTGAATTGCTCATTGAGCAGCCGAACGAGTTCCTTCTGGTCGAGGCGATTGACAAAGCGGCGCATGAGCGTCCGCAGATCGGCTGCCGTGGAGGCGACGGCTTGCCCGTGGCCGGAAACGTCAGCGAGGAGTAGCCGGCTGATGCGCCCGGTGGCGCAACTGGAGACGTAGTAGACATCGCCTCCGCGCTGGGCTTGGCCGAATGGTTTGCTGTACACCCAGATATCGAGTCCACCCAGTTCGACGCCGCTGGAGGTAAGCTGGCTGCCTCCCCAGACTTCCATGCACTGCATCTGCTGCCGGGGGGAATTGGGCATGGAGGGATTATAACGGCGGTGCGCGTGGGCTAGGAACTCCCGAGGCCCGGCTGGGATGAGCCTCGTAAGGCGGCGTGTGGCGCTCTCAGATCAAGAGACTTTTTCAATGTAAGGACGGCTGCCGATCTGAACGACGCGCGACTTCCCCTGAACGTGTGTTGCGAGAGCGCCGAGCGCAAGCATCGCAAATCCGCCCTCTCCGCACAGAACGATCGTCTGCCTGCAAGGTGCGGCTGCAGCGACGTGCCGCGCAGCACGGGCCATGATGTCTCTGCCCACCACCGTGGAAGCTCGTCAGGAAACTACTCGCGTGGACAGGGCCCGCTCGGCACGCCCGTCTCGCTGGCCCTCGACTGTCTCGGTCTGGGTGCTCTGGGGCATCCACTGCTCCAACATGTCGAACCCTGCTCGGTTCTGCTAAGCTGATCAGCTGTTTTCGTCAGATCCCATGCTGGCTCAGCCGGGAGGCAAATGTCGTGCGAATCTTAGTTCGCTCCGCAATTTTGCTCCTTCTTGTCCCCCACGCATGCCATGCTCTCCCGCAAGTTTCGCCCACTTCACCGGACCAGCCGTGGCATGGCTCGGGGGAGCAGAGCATCGAAAGCGACGCGAAAAATCTCCGTGAGCCCAGGTTCAATCCCGATCCTGCCAAAACGTACTCATTGGCTGAACTGATCGATTTGGCAGAAGCGCACAATCCCGAGACGCATGTCACCTGGGAGCGTGCGCGTGCGCAAGCGGAAGCTCTGGGTATCGCACGCAGCGAGTTATATCCCACTCTAGCGGCCGCCGCACTGTCCCAGACCAGCCGCGCCGAGATTTTTTTTGGAACCCAATTCTTTCGCCAGACCGTACAGGACCTTCAGGTCGCGTTGGAGCTCAACTACACCCTATTTGACTTCGGAGCGCGCCGTGGCCGAATCAACGCGGCAGCAGCGGAAGTCCTGACCGCGAACTTCGCATTCAACGATACACACCGCAACATTATCTATCGGGTAGAAGAAGCCTACTACCGCTTGTTGAATTCAATCGGGCAGGAAGATGCCGCACGAGCCAGTCTCTTGAACGCGCAAACGGTGCAACAAGCTTCTGAGGAACGCTTGGCGCATGGCCTGGCCACTTTGCCGGATGTTTTGGAAGCGCGGAGCGCGACGGCTCAGGCCGAATACGATCTCCAAGCGGTGGTAGGAGATGAAGAGGTGGCGCGAGGGGACTTGGCGACTGCTTTAGGAACTCTCCCCAGCGCCGTGATTCACGTGCAACCTCTCGATCAGTTGCCGACTCCCGATTCGATTAGCGATAGCTTCGATCAAGCTGTTCAGCGGGCTCTTGGGCAACGCCCGGATCTGATGCAGCAGGTCGCCGAAATACGAACCGCCAATGCAAGGATCAAGGAGGCGCGTGCCGCGTACTATCCTGCGCTGACTCTCAACGTCATCCCCGCTGGTCAATCCTTGTACGGGGCACAGCAGAATCTTCCCACGGTACACACGGCTGATCTCGTGGGGGAATTGAGCCTGAATTTGAGCTGGACTGTGTTCGATGGCGGCGCGCGAAAACACAGAGTTGCGCAAGCCGAAGCGGACCGCCGCGCGGCCGAGGCGCAAGTTCACGCCACGCGCGATGAAATCGCCGACCAAGTTTGGGCAGCCTACTCGAACTTGAACACCGCCTTTCGCCAGCGTACAGCGGCCGTCTCGCTGCTCGAGTCTGCCGGCCAATCCTACGATGCAGTCCTTGAATCCTACAACTACGGTTTGCGCAACTTGTTGGATGTCACGGCGGCGCAGCGGGTCCTCGCACAGGCTCGCTCGGCAGACGTCCTGGCGCGCACGCAGGTGCTCACCGCACTCGCCAACTTGGCCTTCCGGACGGGGGATGCGATTCAACTGGGCGCGACAAAGCCTTGATCCCAATGAGCGCAGAGGAAAAAAAGCGGAGTGCCAAATACCCGCTTTTTGTCTCCCTGCTTCTATGGTTGCTGGCCGGCTGCTCGCGAGCTCCTTCGGTAGATATCTTGGGCTCGTTCTTTCCGGCGTGGCTGTTCTGCTTGGCCGTCAGTGTTTTGCTCGCGGCGCTCGTCCGATGGCTGCTGTCGTGGTTTCACACGAATCTTGCTTTGCCGGTTTTGGCCTATCCTAGCCTTACAGCGTTTCTCACTTTAGCGCTCTGGCTGATCTTCTTTCACTAGCAACCATGGATTCCCCGACCAACGCGGAAACTCCCAGGCAGCTTCCCCAATGGGTAAGTCTTGCGATCGTGTTGGCTGCAACGCTCCTAGGTCTTCTGGTTCTGTACCATACCAACCGGTATCCACGAACCGATGACGCGGAAATATTTGCCAATTTCATCGGGATCGCGCCGCAAGTCGAAGGGCCTCTGATCCATCTGAATGTGCAAGACAATCAGTTCGTGAAGAAGGGCGACCTCCTGTTTGCAATCGACGAAAGTCCTTATGAGTATGCACTCGAGAGAGCTGTTTCCGATCAGGCCACTCTCGAAGGGCAGATCGTAGACGAGCAGCGCAGGATTGCTGCACTCGTGAGCGCGGTCTCAGTCGCACAAGCCAATATCCACAGCGCCCAAGCCGAAGTGACAAACGCAGAGCAGGGCGTGAATCGGGCCCGCGCGGAGTGGAGCTATGCGAACGACAATCTGCATCGCCTGGAGCCGCTGCTGGCGAAGCAGTTTGTCACGGCTGACCAGGTGGATAGGGCCAGATCGCTCGAGGTGGCCGAGGCCGAGGCTCTTCGACAGGCCGAGTCGCAACTGCAACTTTCGCAGGCACGCTTGAAGTCTGCTCTGGCGCAGCACGAGCAAGCTCAGCACGCGGTCACCACGCTGGAACCCTTGATCAATCAGCGGGGGGAAAAGGAGGCTGCTGTAAAGGATGCCCGTTACAACCTCAATAATTGTCGCGTCTATGCGCCGTTCGACGCTCGGGTGACAAATCTAACCATTTCAGAAGGCGCTTACGCCCATGTGGGACAGCAGATGTTTACTCTGATTGACGCACGGACTTGGTGGGCGATCGGCAATTTCCGGGAAGGTCAGCTCACACACATCACTCCGGGCATGCGGGCCGATGTTTACGTTTTGTCCCGACCCAGCGTACGCTTTTCCGGTGTCGTGGACAGCGTTGGCTTTGGCGTGACGCCGGATCCCGATGTTATCGGCACGTTGCAGCCCGGCCTCCCTGACGTGCAACGAACCCTAAACTGGGTCCATCTGGCTTCCCGGTTCCCGGTTCGCGTCCGTGTCGAGAACCCTCCTGAGGATCTATTTCGCGTGAGCGAGTCAGCCGTGATCACCATTCGCGGAAATTAAAATGGCGACCGGAGCGCAAAGCATCGCCGGGTCTGGGTCAACCGCTCCACTGCCCTGGTTCTGGCAGTTCCTCAAACAAGAACTTGCGCCGTATCCCGGCCGAACGGCAGTGGTCGGACGCATGGTCCTGGCAGCAACCCTGGTCATGATCGTCTGCATGACCTTTCGTCTTTCCGATGCGTTTCAAGGCGCAATTTTCGCACTTCTCATCACGCGCGAAACTCCTCGAGCCACTCTGGAGTCCTCCGGAACGTTACTCCTGTTTAGTAGCTTGGGTGCGGCATATCTCTTGATCTCGGCGTGGTTCTTTATCAGCGCTCCCACGCTGCATTTGCTATGGATCATTGGCTCATTCTTTCTGGCATTCTATGGGCTCAGCGCTCTGACCAACTACCTCGCGGCTGTTGCGTTCGCTATCTTAATCGCTGTCGGAGTGCCCCTATGGGACCGCTATGTTTCGGCGGAGACGAATGTTGAGGACACACTCCGGCTCTTGTTGGCCGCATCGATAGGAATCGCGGCTACTGCAGCGGTAGAGCTGGTGTTTAAACGTTGGAAGCCCGGAGAAGAAATCACATCGCCCATCGCCGAACGATTAGCTGCTGTCGAGAAATGGTTAGTCTGCCGTGCCGAAGATTGCCCCGTCGATAGCGATACAGCAGGCGACATCGTGCACTTGGGCATGGTGGGAACCTCGAGGTTGCGGCGTCTTTTAAGACGATCAAGCTACTCGTCACTTTACACTGAGCAAATGGGCGCTTTGATCTCACTCACCGGGAGACTGATCGATATCGCGGCCAATCTAACCCCTACGGTCATTCCCCTTTCCGAGGAAGACCGGAAACGAATTCGCCAATTGGCGGAGGATATTGGAAGCGTTCGTGCTGATTTGCTGGCTGGGAAGGCTCCCCACTTGCGCGAATTCCCTCGTGAAACCAATACGCTACACGCGGTGTTTTTTTTGCCTGAAATGGAGAGAACTGTCTTCTCGATGGCTGGGACCTTTACGGGTTCCCAGTCACTAAGAGTGTACGCGCCGCCCGCTTCAAGTGCCGATCCACCCACCAAGCTTTTTGTTCGGGACGCGCTATCCAACAGGGAACATATCAAGTTCGCGTTGAAAGGATGCCTCACAGCCACCCTGTGCTACATGATTTACCAAGGCGTGAACTGGCCAGGAATTAGCACCTCCGTTACCACGTGCTTGCTGACAGCGCTTTCCACCATTGGGTCGTCTCGACAAAAACAGCTGCTGCGTTTCGCCGGCGCAGTCGTGGGCGGCTTTGTCATAGGGATGGGCTCGCAAATCTTCCTATTGCCCCATTTCGACTCGATTGGCGGATTCACGGTTCTTTTCATCCTCGTAACAGCCTTGGCTTCCTGGTTTATGACGTCCAGCCCCAGGTTGTCTTACTTCGGATTGCAGGTTGCGCTGGCCTATTACCTGATTCATTTGCAGGAGTTCGCGATACAGTCCTCGCTATCGATCGCAAGGGACCGCGTCGTCGGCGTTCTGTTCGGTCTCCTCATGATGTGGCTGGTCTTTGATCAGCTATGGGGCGCGCCCGCGGTAGTGGAGATGCGAAAGACGTTTATCGACTCTCTGCGGTTCATGGCGCAGTTAGCAAGGGAGCCGATTTCCGCGGACTTGAGAGTCGCAACTGATAGGTATTTCTCCCTTCGAGACGCGATCACTAAGACCTTCGACAGCGTACGCGCATTCGCCGACGGCGTGCTATTAGAATTCGGAGATTCCCGTCCACAGAACCTCGCCTGGCGCAGCCGGATCATTCAATGGGGTCCACAGTCACGCGCCATTTTCCTGGCCCAAATTACGTTGTGGAGATACTGCGCCCAGAGCTCGGGTTTTGAGTTACCCGAACCCATACGGGCGGCACTGCGAGAATTCGGTGATCGAGCCGCTGGAATGCTGGATAGTATGGCCGACCGTCTCGAGGGCAAAGTCTCGGCGCAAGATGTGGGATTGGAGGAGTCGTTCGAACGCCTCGAACAGCGCGTCCATGCCTACGCTTCGGAGCCATGGCACGAAACCCGAGAACCTCGGCTCGAGACATTTCTCTTCTTGTCCAAAAGATTTCAGGACTTGTTGATTTCACTGAATCAGCAAATTCAAGTGAAAGACATGCCCTCCTTGCCCGCAGTCTTCGATCTCGAACGTCGACTTAGTTCGAACCATGGAGACGGGGGGAAGGGATAAAATGAAGGCCCTACAGATCAGATGAGAACGTAGCCGGCATCGATACAACAGCCTATTCAGTCATTGATCCGGTATCGCTTAACCACTTTTTGCAGAGCTTTTCGAGGACTACCTTGCCAAGTTTGAATCCAGCTGGGCTGAGTCGTGAATTTGAAACACTGGGCTGCCGCCATCTATGCCGATCCAGGCGAAAGAACACCGAGCTGCTGGAAAAGCGTGGCCTTGTCTGCATACCCTCTCACGCGAATCGCCTTGCCGTTCCGCAGTTCAACGAAGTTACAGGCGTGAAAATTGACGGGCTTGTTGGTGGCAGCAATTCCGGCGAAGTTCCCCTTGTGGGTGCCCGTGATGATGGAATGAACGACAACAAAATCCTCGCTTGCAAGGATCTGCTCAATTTCGAGCCGGACATCGGGGAGAGCTGCAAAAAGTACCTCCAAACTCTTCCGCATTCCCTCTCGACAAGACTCGTCGACTCGACTCAGGTACTCATCAACATTGCGAGCGTTCAAAGCAGCGATCTGCTTTTTGGCGATTTGGATGTTTTCCTGTTCACTCATGGAAGACAACCTTTCTGACGATCAGCACCTTACTCTGGTTTTGAGGGCACAGGCTTTAACGATTCGCCTATGTGAATGCGCTGTTTCAGTGTTTCTGTCTTCTCTTGCTTCACTAGAGCCTCGACGACACCGCAATACAGTAGTCTCTCCGAAAAATGCGGTTGTCACGAAGAGCTAAGCGCGACGTTTTCCAAGGAGCCCAATTGTAAGTTCGGATGCACATCACAACCCAAAAGTTCACAGACTCTTTGGTGATGAATGGAAGGATGCCAAACTCGGTGAGGTTCTTTGTTCATCCAAACATTCCACCAAATGAATAGGTCAACCGTGAACTTTTCTCTTCTGAGTCGGCCCTCAGAATACCGCGTGTAGATGGGCTCTTGGATTCCGCTCTCAGCTCGAAACATACCGTCGAGCACCGCTATCAAATCCAGTACGTCGCTCATTCTGTCCGAATTTACAAGAAACAACGTGTTCGGATGCTCGTGTTTCGGATTGACGGAGGTGAACTGCTTCACCGCTTCGTGAACATGGTTCGTAAGTCTGTTGAAAATCGGGTCGACGTGGACACCGCCCACAATTTGTCCCGGCGCGGCGTTATCCGACTGCTTGTCGAGCCAATCATCGCACTGCAGGTGTTTTGCTTCGCAGAACATTACGAACTCGTTCTCCCTGAAAACGCGAAAGTCCGGCGTTTTGCCGTGCCGGCTTTCCTCTTTGCTGAAACGTTGAACGCGTAAGCCACTTTTACCAAGGAAATCAACGGCGGCTTGTTCACCTTCATTCAGGCCAGGGTCGGCTCGCACAGTTAACCCCCGTTCGACTTGTGGGCAGATAGCAGTTACACCGGCTATGATACGGCTTTGCAATAAACCACGCACGCTGCTGATACTCTTTCACAAGCTGACAGAGACTCCGAGACATCACTCCGTCGTCGAAGAAACTAGTCTGCACGTCTGACACATCTAACACTTTAAGAGGGTTGTGTGAAGGGGGCACAGGCGTGGGGGGCTGCTTTTGGGAGGTAGACATGAGCAAAGCAGGGCTTTTGCTTAGAGCAATGGGCGTAATGGCTCTGGTGGCATTAGGCGCTGGCAGTCTAGCGGCCCACACGGGCCCGCAGGCCAACGGAGTTCCGATACATATGGTCGTCACGGAGGAAGTACGTCAAGGATCCAACCTGCCGCCGATCAACCAAGACGATGTCGTGGTTCTCGAGGGCCGCGAGCACGAAACGCTTACCGCCTGGGTGCCAGCCCAGGGAGA
>Ga0187769_10000739_pt1 | contig 18100 bp, 14 predicted proteins | sample 0116_SJ02_MP02_1_FD_133140 | JGI IMG/M metagenome (GOLD analysis project Ga0187769, IMG submission 133140) | Tropical peat soil microbial communities from peatlands in Department of Meta, Colombia - 0116_SJ02_MP02_10_MG | ecosystem: Environmental > Terrestrial > Soil > Wetlands > Peat | place... | reverse complement strand
GATCGAACTGGAGGGCGCAGCCCGCGACGTAACCCGCGCCGAGCAAGTTTTCGCCGATTACGATCAGCTGCAACGCTCCGGACACACCTTTAATAATGGCGATTTGAACAGCATGTTGCGCGTGCTGATGGCCGATCCCAAGGCCACGCTGCGGGGTTTGGCTGAGGCTGGCCGGCAGCGCTCGTTTGGGCGGCGCACGGTTCAGCCCAAGAGCCTGAACCAGCGGCGCTACCTCGAAGCCATTGAAAAGCACGACATGGTATTTGGCATTGGTCCGGCTGGCACGGGGAAAACTTATCTGGCCGTGGCGATGGCGATTTCCGCGCTGCTGGCGAAGCGAGTGAACCGGATCATCCTGGCGCGGCCCGCGGTGGAAGCTGGCGAGCGGCTGGGATTCCTGCCCGGAACCCTTCAGGATAAGATCGATCCCTATTTGCGGCCGCTGTACGACGCGCTTTACGACATGCTCGATCCGGAGAAGGTGGATCGATATCTGGAAAAGAACGTAATTGAGATCGCGCCGATTGCGTTCATGCGTGGACGGACGTTGAACGACTCTTTCGTGATTTTGGACGAGGCGCAGAACACTACTTCCGAGCAGATGAAGATGTTCGTCACGCGGCTGGGCTTTAACTCGAAAGCGGTGATCACCGGCGACATTACGCAGATTGACTTGCCGAGCGCGCGCCGCAGCGGGCTGCTGGAAGCGGTGGACATTCTGAAGAGCGTCGAAGGGTTGAGCTTTGTCTATTTCGACGAGGGTGACGTGGTGCGGCACCATCTGGTGCAGCGGATCATCCGGGCATACGATGAACACAAGGCAAGGATGGCGGAGCAACAGATGTCATTGCTGGAGACAAAGAGTGGCGGGAACGGTAACGCAGGCCCGGCTGAGAACATGCGCCAGGAGAATACGGGAGTGCCGTCCGAGGAAGTGCCGACGGAGGAATAAAACACTAGATTTGAGCAGGAGGGTGCGGGTCGTGGCCCTCCTGTTTGCTTTTGGTCGAACTCTTAAACGCAGAGATCGCAGAGAACAGCCGCCAGGAGGGCAGAGAAAGAACTTGGTTATTGTCAGAAAGAGAGTCGGGGGATTGAGCGAGGCTGTACTGGCGGGATTTGTGTCCCGCGCCAAAGGTGCAATGGGGCTGCGCGGTCCGGTTAATGTGATGATCACCAGCAGCAAGGAATTGCGGAGACTGAACCGGCAGTTTAGAGGAAATGACAGGCCGACGGACGTGCTATCTTTTCCAGCAATTGACGGACGGAATGGCGGACTCGCTGGGGACGTGGCAATCTCTGCGGACATCGCGGCTGACAACGCGCGGCTTCTCGGACACACGGCTGCAGAGGAGATCAAGATTCTTGCCTTGCACGGTCTCCTTCATCTCGCTGGCTACGACCACGAGCGCGATCACGGTCGGATGGCTATCAAAGAAGCGCGCTTGCGCAGGGCGTTGGCTTTGCCGGTCGGACTGATTGAACGGAACGGCACTCGCAAGCGGGAAGGCAAGCTTTTAACCGCTAAGAACACAAAGCTTGCGCGAAGGACGCGAAGCAGCGCAAACCGCGCGCGAGAGCGCACGCGCGTCACGCGAGTCTCCAGATGAACTTCGCCCTTGCACTGGCGCTGCTGATCCTGTTCGGGCTGCTGACCCTCGTCTCGTACGTGGATCGCGTCTACTCTGAGATCGGCAAGTTTCTGTCGCGGGAGTTTCAAGAAAATATCGATTCCTTCGAGCAGCAGGTGGAACCGAAGCTGGGCGTGAGTCGCGAGCGCGCTGCTTTATCGATGGCGGTGCTTGCGCAACTGATCACCGTAGCCATCGCGATGTTCGTCGCCTTCACCGTGTTTCGCGACCGCGCCTGGAGCATCTGGGAAATCCTACAGGCGACGCTAAGCCTGATTCTCGTTGTCATCATCTTTAACCGCTTTCTGCCGTTCGTTCTTTTCTCGCGAACCAAGGGCGTATGGCTGGCTCGATGGGTATGGCTACTGCGAGGGCTGATCTACGTTCTGCTGCCGGTGACGTTAGTGCTGGGGTTCCTGCAGTCAGTGGCCTCCCTAACCAAAGAGCATGCTGAGCAACCGCCCGACGCCCAGGCCGAGGCGGTGGACGCTTTGATTGAGGCCGGCCAGGAAGAGGGTATTCTCGATGAAAGCAACCGCGACTTAATCCAGTCGGTGGTTGAGTTCGGCGAGAAGACGGTTCGCGAGGCGATGAAGCCGCGTCCCGACATGGTTGCTGTGCCCACCAATACGACGGTTGAACAATTCGTAGAGCTGTTACGAAAGAAGCCCTTCTCTCGCGTGCCGGTGTACGAAGGTACCATCCATAACATTAAGGGAATCGTCTACGCGCAAGACGTGTTGCAGGTGCCGGACACGGAGGCACGTACGCGAACAGTTGATACGCTCATGCGCAAGGACGTATATTTTGTGCCCGAGAGTAAGCTGGGAAGCGATCTTTTGCGCGAGATGCAGAAGAACAATATCCGCATGGCGATCGTCGTGGACGAGTATGGCGGAGTCGCGGGGCTAGTCACCATTGAGGATCTGGTTGAGGAAATTGTGGGCGAGATCCGCGATGAACACGACAAGGCCGACGTAGTTCGCGAGAACGAGCACTCCTATGTGGTGGCCGGAAATATGGATGTAGACCGGCTCGACGAGTTGTTTGGCATAAAGCCGGAAGGGAAGGAATCGGCGACGGTTGGCGGCCTGGTGAGCGAGTTGGCAGGCCGCATTCCGCAAAAAGGGGAAGTCGTCGAAGAAGACGGATTGCGTTTCGAAATCTTGGAATCGACCGAGCGGCGAGTCGAGCGGGTGCGCATCACGGCAGCTCAGGCCAAGCAAATGCGTTTAATCTAGACAAATAAGTCCACCCGGCATCTTCCATACAGGTTTTCCCTCACTGCTCAAGATGAGGTGAAGGTCGATGCATCTATTTCATAACGAAAACTAGGACGGCCACTCGCGTCAACTTGCGATCCCGCAGGGACGGCGCCTATCTTTTCGAATCGCCTTTTGCGAGCGCAGATTCTGCGGACCAACAAGAAACACGACTCTGTTTACGAATTTAAAGGCGTGGTGGAGCATCAATTTTTTCATTTCCCCGTTGTAGATGCCGCCCCAGTGCGACCTGGCCAGGAATGTCCAACCGATTTCAATTTCGCTTTGTTCTTTGTTGTATCCGTGAAATCGCGACGAGCCAATGATCTGGCCGCCTCGGGAATCGATGGCGATCAAGGCGCCACCGGATTCTAAGGCCTCAGAGAAAAATTTCCGGAAGACCTCTTCCTTGTAACGATCCCAGTTCGGATGCTGCTCCCAAATGAGCGGGTCGGACGCTGCTGCATAGAGGTCACGAAAATCCTCTGAGCGCAGCGGCCGCAGTTCGAGGAGTTCGCTCTTTAGAGTTGGCTGCAGATCAAAGGACATATTTCTGCTTTCCAGCGCGCTGTTTGGCGTATTTTAACAATTTGAGAATGTGGGTAAGCCAAGGTAGATTAATTACTCAATCGCCCATGGCCTTCCATTCTGGTTTCGTCTGCATTCTGGGCCGGCCGAACGCCGGAAAGTCCACCCTGCTAAATGCTCTGGTGGGCGAGAAGCTAGCCATTGTCAGCCCCAAGCCGCAGACCACGCGCAATCGAATTCTGGGAATCGTTCAAGTTCCGCCGCAAAAGAATAGGCCAGGGGCGCAAGTTGTTCTGATCGACACTCCCGGTGTCCACAAGCCCGACAGCTCGCTTGGCCGCAAGATGATGGCCGAGGTGCGCGAAGCGCTGGAAGGTTGCGACCTGCTGCTGCTCATCGTAGACGTCACACAGAAGTTCGGACAGGGTGATCAGTTCTCTCTGGAGATGGCAAAGAAAGCAAGGATTCCGGTCTTGCTTCTTCTGAACAAGATTGACCTGCTCCCTCAGAAAGACAGACTTCTGCCAGTCATCGACGAATACCGCCAGCGGCACGACTTCAAGGAAATCATTCCGCTGTCAGCGCGCAGGCGCCAGGGATTGGATCTGCTGCTGGAGAATTTAATCGACAATTTGCCCGAAGGGCCTCGCTATTTTCCCGAAGATCAAATTACCGATCAGCCAATACGCTTCATGGTGGCCGAGATCATCCGGGAACAGGTCTTGCTGGCAACGAGTGAAGAGGTGCCCTACGCCACCACGGTCGCCATCGACGAGTTCGAAGAAGGCGAGAAACTCACGCGCATTGCAGCGACGATTTATTGCGAACGCGAAGGGCAGAAACGCATCTTGGTGGGCAAGCAAGGACAGATGCTGAAGAAAATCGGCACCGCGGCACGGCTGCAGATCGAAAAACTCGTGGGCACGCGAGTGTATTTGGAGCTGTTTGTTAAAGTAAGTCCCGCCTGGCGCGAATCGCACGCGTTCATCGAGGAGCTGGATTGGCGGAGGCAGTTGGAGAGAAGCAATCGTTAGCCGTTGTCCTCCGTCCTTCGTCGGTCGCCAGTTTCCAAACGAAAAGACCGAGGGCGAATGGCTATTCTTTCATGGCAATCCCCAGACTCTTCATCTTACGGTACAGATGGCTGCGCTCCAGACCGAGCACTTCTGCGGTACGGCTTACGTTTCCGTGATTCTCATCCAACTTCTTCAGAATGTAGTCGCGCTCGTAAGCGGCACGTGCCTGGTGGAGAGTAGAGAACTCGCTCCCGGTGCGACGAGCACCGTCGCGATGAACCAGCGGCGGCAAATGCTTGCGTTCAAACCGCACCGTGGTCGGATTCATGATGACAATGCGCTCAATCACGTTTCGCAATTCGCGGACGTTGCCCGGCCAGGAGTAGCGCATCAGAACATCAATTGCATCGTCGCTGATTTCGCGCGATCGGCGGCCGTAAGTCGCTGAGAATTCCTTGAGAAAGTGACGTGCCAGCAGGGGAATGTCCTCCTTATGCTCACGTAGCGGAGGCACCGAGAAGGGAATCACGTTCAGGCGATAAAACAAATCTTCGCGAAAATTTCCTTTCGAGATTTCTTCTTCCAGATCCTTGTTGGTGGAGGCGATGACACGCGAATCCACGGTGATGGCTTCGTCGCTGCCCACAGGAACAAAGCGCTGCTCGTCCAAAGTTCGCAGAACCTTGGCTTGCGTTTTGAGGCTCATGTCGCCGATTTCATCGAGAAAAAGCGTACCGCCGTGCGCCTTCTGGAAAGTTCCTTCTTTATCGGCGACGGCGCCGGGGAACGAACCTTTGCGATGCCCGAATAGTTCACTTTCGATTAGATCTTCCGGGATGGCTGCGCAATTCACTTCCACAAACATTTCGTCCTTGCGCTCGCTTTGCAGGTGGATGGCGTGAGCCACCAATTCCTTTCCCGTTCCCGACTCCCCATAGATGAGAACGCGCCCATTGGTTGGCGCCATGATTTGGATCTCCTGGCGCAGCGCTTTCATGGGCACGCTATTGCCAATGATCACGCCTCTGGGGAGCAACTGCTTCTTGAGGTCGCGGTTCTCCTCGCGCAGGCGCTTGGCGTCGATCGCGTTCTTGATGAGGATCAGTGTTTTGTCGATCGAGAGAGGTTTTTCCAGAAAATCGTAGGCGCCGAGTTTGGTCGCGCGCACCGCGGTTTCGATGGTGCCATGGCCGGAGATCATGATGACTTCGGGCGCGCTTTCCATCTCGCGAATCTTCTGCAAGGTATCGAGTCCATCAATTCCCGGCAGCCAGATATCCAGCAGCACCACATCGAAGTTTTGCTTCCGCAAAGCCTCTAAACAAGCTTCTCCGCTTTCCGCGCCGGCGGTTTTGTAGCCTTCATCCTCCAGCACGCCCTTGAGCGAGCGCCGAATGCTGGCTTCATCATCCACAATGAGAACGTTAGACATGCTGGTTGACGGCAGGCGCGCTGACTGCGTCCGATACGACCGGCAATTCCACAATGAATTTCGCGCCTACGGGCCGGTTTTCCTCAACTCGAATCGAGCCGTGATGATCTTCGATAATGCGGCTTACAATCGCCAAACCGAGTCCGGTTCCGCGTTTCTTAGTGGAGAAATAGGGCAGGAATAGACGTTCCTTCAACTCCTGAGTCACACCGTATCCGGTGTCGGCCACGGTAATTTCGACGGCATCGCGGGCAGGCGCCAGTGCGGTTGAAATCTGAATCTCGCGGAACATGGCTTCCTGCATGGCTTCGGCTGCATTGTCGAGCAGATTGGCCAGCGCCCGCTTGATGGCCTCCGGATCAGCCATGACTTCCGGCAGGTCGCCCGCCAGCGACTTGCGAATACGAATGTTCTCCAGGCGTCCGTCGAACATCGCCAGGGCCGTCTCGACAATACTATTGATGCTGGAGGGTCGAGGTTGCGCCGTGGGGAAGCGAGCCAAGGTGGAAAACTCGTCCACCAGAGTGCGAACCGTTTCGACAGCTCCGGCGATGGTATCGGCGCAGCTCTGTAAGACCTGCAATGAAGCGGGGTCGGGACGTGTGCTGCGTTGCAGATGGCGGCGAATGCGCTCGGCGGAAAGCGCGATCGGGGTCAGGGGATTCTTGATCTCATGCGCTACCCGACGCGCGACTTCTCGCCACGCTGCCTGCTTCTGCGCCTTGAGCAACTCCGATAGGTCCTCAAAAACCAGCACGTACCCGAGGCTCTGACCGTCATGCTTCAGGGTCGCGACTGTGATTGCCACGTTCAGGGTGGCACGCTCCACCGTCACCTCCATCTGCGTCGTGGTTGTGCCCATTCGATCGGCGCGGCGCAGAAGTGATTCAAGACCTTCCAGAATTTCCGGAGTGAATACATCGCGCAGCGACGCCCCGATCAATACGCTCGGAACCCCCGCTTCGGTCCCGGTGGGATGGAACAAACGAACCAAGGCGTGGTTGGCGTGCGTAACACGACGTTCAGCGTTCAACGACAGCACGCCATTGGGAATGCTCTCAAGGATGGTCTCGATGTGCCGTCGACGCTGCTCCAAGGCAACGTTAGCGGCACCCAATTCCCGGCTGGCTGTTTCGATCTGCCGTCGGCTGGATTCCAGTTCCTCAGCCATGCGGTTGAAGGAGCGCACCAGATCGCCAATTTCGTCGGCGCCGTGAACGTCAACGCGGTAATCCAGGCGTCCTCGGGAGATCTCCTGAGTAGCCTCGGCGAGCGCGGCTACAGGCCGAGTCACTAATTTTGACAGAAATAGCGCTAACCATGTGGCGGCGAAGAGCACGACCACGGTCAGCAGGAGCAGAACTTCCATGTAAACGCGGCGGACCAGCCTGCGACCGCGGGCTAGTTCGAAATAACGTTGCTGGCTGGCCTGGAGCTGCTGCACGGTTTCCGAGAATTTTCTCGGCAATGGCACAGCAACCAGAATTTGACCGTGATCGCTGACCGCGGCAGAACCGACGATATATTCGGTTTGATCCCAGTTAAAAAGGAGAGGCTGGGCTGATTGCAGTTGCTCCAGATGAAGCTTAGGTTTCAGCTGGGTCCATTCTGCGGGAGCGCCAAAACTGGCTTTCGCTTCTTCGTTCTCCAAGGCGATGGCAAAGCCGCCTTCAAACCTGGGCTCGTGTTCGCGGAATTGATCCGTCAATGCGGAGAAGTCACCACTGCTAAAAGCGAGCTGCGTTTCAGGAGATGCTGAGATGGAAGCAGCTTCAGCCCTTGCGTGCTGCGCCGCATACTGCGAAAGCAACGAGGCCATGGTTGCGGTGTCCCGGCGGACTTCTTCGACGGGAGTAGAAAACCATTTGTCGATGGAGCGATTCATCAGCACATAAGCGAAGAAGAACATACCGATGACGGGAAGAAACGAGAGCAGAAGGCTGCCTACCAACAGTCGGGTGCGGAATTTTGACCCCAGGACGCCCAGACGTCTTTCGGCGAAGAGTTTCAGAACATTGCGTACGAGGACGAAAGTCAGCGCCAGGAAAAGAACGAAAATCAGCACCGCGAGGAATGCGAAGAGCAGCAGTTGCTGATTCGTGTCCGGATTTAAGGCTTGGGGCAGATCGAACGAAGTCAGGGCGAAAAGCACGGCAAACAACAGAACCAGGCCGATCGCAACTGGGATAATGACTTTCTTCCGGCCCAAGGGCGTTTGATCCTGACGGTTTGACTTCTCAGCGGCCACGTTCTGTCTGTCCAAAGCTCATTATAAGGGGTTGTGCAGTTCCAACAACCAGCTCTGACACGCACCAGAAAGCAGATCCAGACGTTTACGGGAGAAACCTCCGCAGCGGGCAACTTTCGCAATAAGCCTTCGATTTCAGACAATACTGCTTGCCCGCAGCGACTATGAGACCATGCATGTCGTTGTACGCCTGGGCCAGAACGGAGCGTCTCGCGAGGCTGATCGGAGACGGTTCATGAGCAAGCGAGCTCCGCGAGGCAACTGTCGAGTTATCCTTGGCCCGGGCAGCCAAAGAGGGCTGTCCTCGGGGGTTCATGTGCGCTGATAGCGCTCGCTCGAACAGCGTACGAATCTCGTCGTAGTCAGAGTTCGCTGGCAGGATCCCGTGCCGATCCAGAATTCGGCGAGTGTAAGCGTCCACCACGAAAACCTCATGTTGGCCGGCATAGAGCAGGATTGAATCTGCCGTCTCTGGACCTACGCCATTCAGCGCCAATAATTCAGCGCGCAGCTTCGCCGTGGGTTGAGCCAACACCCGGTCGAGAGATCCTGAGTATTGTCTGTCAACGAACTTTACAAAGGTCTTCAAACGGCTTGCCTTCTGGCGAAAGTAGCCAGCGGGCCGGATCAACGATTCCAGGCGAGCTAAAGGGATATTGCGGATAGCTGCGAGGCTCAATACGCCAGCATCACGCAAACGCTTCAAGGCAGTTTCGACGTTATTCCAGGAAGTGTTCTGCGTCAGATACGCACCCACAATCACTTCAAAGCGAGTGCGCGCCGGCCACCAGTGCTGCGGACCGCAGGCTGCGTACAGCGTCCGGTAATAATTGCGGATTTGCTGTTCTCGGCGGTCAGATTTCAAGGTGTAAGACTTGAGTCTATCAAGCCGGCTGCGGGCCTGGTCGTGATCCTTGAAGCTGCGATCTCTTGACTTACACAAGTGCATGTACTTCTGAGTTGTGTTTCTCTGCAACCTATGTTTTTGGGTGTTTTGCGAGCCATAAGCTGCTTATGTACTTGCACCAGCGAGGACAAGTACCAAAGTTACTCGCGCAGTAACGCATCTGCGTTGACAATTTATGTCAACGCGGATCGTGCGCCCCGACTCCTCCCTCGGCGGCTCCGATTCGCGTGAGCCAAGCTGACAACTTTCTGTCGGGAACAGGAGAGCCAGGTATGTCTCAACGGCTGGGTGATCTTCTCGTCAAAGAGAAGATCATTACCCCAGAGCAGTTGGAGCAGGCAGTCAAGGTTCAGAAAGAGAGCAACGTCCGCCTCGGCGCCGCCTTGGTGAAACTAGGCTTTTTGAGCGACGAGGATGTGACCAACTTTCTATCGCGCCAGTACGGCGTTCCCGCTATTAATCTCTCCTATTTTGAGATCGACCCCGCGGTCGTCAAACTAATTCCCTTCGAAACCGCCAAGCGTTATCAGATTCTGCCGCTCAGCCGAGTGGGCGCATCGCTCACCATCGCCATGGTGGATCCCACCAACGTCTTCGCCATGGACGACATCAAGTTCATGACCGGTTTCAATATCGAGCCGGTGGTGGCATCGGAAAACTCGATTCTGGAAGGCATCGACAAGGCTTACGGCGCGACCAAGGAAGAAGACCTCGAGCAGGTCATGATGTCGATGACCGAGATGGACGAGGCCGACGTCGAACTGCAGTCGGAACAAACCGAGCTCGGACTGGCCGATCTGGAGCGAGCGGCCGATGAAGCACCCATCGTCAAACTGGTCAACCTCATCTTGACCGACGCGGTGAAGCGAGGCGCCAGCGACATCCACATCGAGCCTTACGAAAGAGAATTCCGCGTGCGCTTCCGCATTGATGGCGTGCTGCAAGGGATCATGACGCCGCCGATCAAGTTGAAAGACGCCATCACCTCGCGCTTGAAGATCATGTCCAAGCTGGACATCAGCGAAAAACGGCTGCCGCAAGACGGCCGCATCATGCTGAAGATGAACGTCGGCGGGCGCAAGAAACAGCTTGACTTCCGCGTCAGCACCCTGCCCACGCTGTGGGGCGAAAAAATCGTGCTGCGGTTGCTCGACAAGGAGAACTTGCGGCTCGACATGACCAAGCTGGGTTTTGAGCCGGAGTCGCTGGTCAAGTTTGAAAAAGCGATTTTGAAGCCCTACGGCATGGTTCTGGTCACAGGTCCCACCGGTTCGGGAAAGACCAACACGTTGTACTCTTCCATCTCGCGCTTGAACACTCCCGACACCAACATCATGACCGCGGAAGACCCGGTCGAATTTCAGTTGGCGGGCGTGAACCAGGTGCAGATGAAGGAGCAGATTGGACTGAACTTCGCGGCTGCGTTACGCGCTTTCCTGCGGCAGGACCCGAACATCATTCTGGTGGGCGAGATTCGTGATTTTGAAACTGCGGAAATCGCCATCAAGGCCGCGCTCACCGGACACCTGGTGCTCTCCACCCTGCACACCAACGGCGCACCGGAAACCATCACGCGCCTCATGAACATGGGTATTGAGCCGTTTCTTGTGGCCACCTCTGTCCATCTCATCTGCGCACAGCGCCTGGTGCGGCGAATTTGCAAGGACTGCGCCGAAACCGTGGAGGTTCCGGTGCCAACTCTGATCGACGAAGGCTACACGCCCGAAGAAGCCAAAACCGTCAAGATTCAAAAAGGCAAGGGTTGCGCCACCTGCAGCAACACCGGTTACAAGGGGCGCACCGGTCTGTACGAAGTGATGGAAGTGGATGACGAGATCAAGGAATTGGTTTTGGTGGGCGCGTCGGCAGTCGAATTGAAGAAGAAGGCCATTGAAACAGGGATGATTACGCTGCGCCGGAGCGGGCTTATTAAGGTTGCGGCCGGCCTCACCACGCTTGAGGAAGTGGCGCGTGAAACGATCCATTAAGGCGGTTAAGGTCTAACCCGGAGGCTGTACGGCAATACGAAGCGGAAGGAAAGGAAGGATATGGGGCTTTCGTTAAGCGATCTGTTGAAGAGAATGTTGGAGACCGGAGGCAGCGATCTTCATCTCACTACCAATTCACCGCCGCAGATCCGCGTGCACGGACATCTGGTGCCGCTTGACTTGCCGCAACTGACGCCTGCGGAGACCAAGCAGCTCGCCTACAGCGTCATGACCGACTCCCAGAAGCATCGCTTCGAAGAGAACCTGGAGCTGGACTTCTCGTTTGGCTTGAAAGGCCTGGCCCGTTTCCGCGCCAATGTGTTCAACCAGAGGGGCGCATCTGCGGCAGTTTTCCGTCTCATTCCTTTTGAGATCAAATCATTCAATCAGTTGGGACTTCCGCCGGTGGTGAGCAAGATGTGTGACAAGCCCCGTGGCCTAGTACTGGTTACCGGCCCTACGGGTTCCGGCAAGTCCACGACTTTGGCCGCGATGATCGACAAAATCAACACTGAGCGGCACGACCATATCCTTACCATCGAAGACCCAATCGAATTCGTGCACATGAACAAGAATTGCGTGGTCAACCAGCGCGAGTTGCACGCCGACACCAAGAGCTTTGCGGATGCGCTGCGAGCAGCCTTGCGTGAAGACCCGGACGTGGTGCTGATCGGCGAAATGCGTGACTTGGAGACCATCGAATCCGCCTTGCGCATCGCGGAAACCGGCCACCTCACTTTCGGGACGTTGCACACGAACTCCGCGTCCTCCACCATCAACCGCATCATCGACGTTTTCCCGGCGCACCAGCAGCCACAGATTCGGGCGCAGTTGTCGCTGGTGTTGGAGGGCATCATGTGCCAAAGTCTGCTGCCCCGAGCGGATGGGAAGGGACGGGTTATGTGTATGGAGGTTTTGGTTCCGAATGCCGCCGTCCGCAACCTGATTCGCGAAGACAAGATCCATCAGATCTATTCGTCGATGCAGTCGGGTCAAGACAAATTCGGGATGCAGACCTTCAATCAGTCGCTGGCCACGGCCTACTTCCAGAAGCAGCTCACCTTGGAAATGGCACTGTCCCGTTCCAGCAACCAGGATGAGTTGACCGAGATGATCAACCGTGGGGCGAGCTTGTTAGGGCGTGCACCATCCGGCACGATGGCCAAGGGGGCAGCGCCGGGCAGGCACTGAAGATAGGGCATAGGAGTCAAAACCGTTTAGAACGAGGAGCGCGAAGCACGAGAGGTTAGCACACAACGCAGCACAGAGAGGGTATCATGCCAGTTTTCACATTTTCGGGGAAGAGTGAGAGCGGAGAGAAAGTCAGCGGTGAGCGCACCGCAGCCAACAAACAAGCACTGGCGATGCAATTGCGGCGCGAGCGCATCACCCCGGGCGCCATACGGGAGAAAGGCAAAGAATTTGCCATGCCGACCTTCGGGTCCGGCAAAGTCAAGGTCAAAGAAATCGCCATTTTCTTCCGCCAGTTCTCGGTGATGATCGATGCCGGCCTGCCGCTGGTGCAATGTCTGGAGATTCTGGCGGCGAACCAGGAGAATCAGGCATTTCAGAAGACACTCACTGGGGTGCGGACTACGGTCGAGGGCGGTTCCACCTTGGCCAACGCCATGCGTCAGTACCCCAAGGTCTTTGATGATCTGACCACCAACATGATCGAAGCTGGCGAGACCGGAGGTATCCTCGACATCATTTTGCAGCGGCTGGCCATTTATGTGGAGAAGGCGGTCAAACTCAAAGCCGCGGTGAAGTCGGCGCTGATTTACCCAGTTTCAGTGGTCAGCCTGGCATTTCTGATCGTGGCGGCGCTGCTCAAATGGGTGGTGCCAATTTTTGCCAACTTGTTTGCCGGGCTGGGTGTGTCGTTGCCTTTGCCGACACGTGTGGTGATCGGGCTGAGCGCGTTTATTGGCCAGTTCTGGTGGTTCTTCGTATTCGGGATTGGCGGGCTGATTTTCGGAATTCGACAGATGCGCAAGAATCCGCGTGCGTGTTACTACATGGACTATGCGCTGTTGAAGATGCCGGTCATTGGCATGTTGTTGCGCAAGATCGCTGTCGCGCGCTTCACTCGAACCTTGGGAACGCTGATTACCTCGGGCGTTCCAATTCTGGAAGGCTTGGCAATTACTGCCAGGACCAGCGGCAACAAAGTGCTGGAAGAGGCGCTGATGCGAGTGCGGAAAGCGATTGAAGAAGGCCGCACCATCGTCGATCCGTTGCGCGAAAGCGGCGTGTTTCCCAACATGGTGACGCAGATGATCGGCGTCGGAGAAGCCACGGGAGCCATGGATTCGATGCTGCAGAAGATTGCCGACTTCTACGAAGATGAAGTTGACGCGGCCACTAAGGACATGCTGGCCATGTTGGAGCCGATCATCATCGGCATGTTGGGCATCATGATTGGTGGCATCGTGATTTCGCTGTACATGCCGCTGTTCTCCATGATTGCCAAGTTGGCCGGCTGAGGAAACACGAGCGACCAGCTACTGGAAAAAACATGCAATCCGTCTTCGATGAACGGCAGTGGCTGGCGTGGCTGGTGAAAGTCCGCATCATCATCCTGACATTCCTTTTGGGGCTGGAGTTGGCCATCGTTCGGCTGACTCCAGTTGCCTTTCCCCTGCGGTTGTTCGTAACCGTAGTTTTTCTGTGGTACACAATTTCGCTTTTCTATGTATTACTGCTGTCCTTTTGGCAGGAATACCGTATCCAGTCGCTGCTGCAGGTGCTCACCGACATGGTGCTGGTGAGCCTGGTCATTTATGCCACAGGCGGCGTCGATAGCTCCTTCAACTTTCTTTACCCGCTGGTGATTATTGTGGCTTGCATCTTGTTGCCACGAGTGTGGGCATACCTCACGGCGGCACTCGCTTTCATCCTGTATGGAACGGTCCTCGAGTTGACCTACTTTGAGGTCATTCCCTCGTTTTCGACCACCCACCCCGAACTGAAGACCCTGCAAGCCATCATCCTAGTCAACCTGTCCAGCTATTTGGCGGTAGCATATCTCGCTGGCCTGCTGGCCAGCAAGCTGCGCCAGGTGGACGTGAAGCTGAAGGACACCAGCGGCGCGCTGGAAAATCTGCAGGCTCTGCACGAAAATATCATTCAATCCATCACGGAAGGCCTGATCACCACCGGCCTGGATGGGCACATCACCTTCGTCAATTCGGCAGCGCAGAAATTACTTGAGCGTTCTGAACACGAGCTCATCGGCCAAGCTATTCCCCGCCTGTTTCTGGATCCGTTACCGCAGGTGAGCTCGGAACGAGCGCACGCTGAGGTCCGTTCACTCACGCCGAGGGGCTTCCGCAAAACCTTCCGTGTTCTGGTCTCGACACTGGCCGTACCGGAACGTGGCACGTTGGGCTATGTGTACACGTTCGACGATCTCACCGAGATCCGGCGCCTAGAGCGCGAGATTCGCATGCAAGACCGCCTGGCAGCCGTCGGGAGACTAGCGGCGGCGATCGCCCATGAAATCCGTAATCCCCTGACTTCGATCGCCGGAGCCGTGCACTTGCTCACCGGCACTCCTGACCTGAGCGACGAGCATCGGCAACTACTGCAGATCGTCACCCGCGAGTCAGAACGGTTGAACGGCATAATCACTGACTTTCTCGCATATTCTCGGGGCCGGCAGTACCAGTTCAAGAAAGTGGATTTATTGCCGCTGCTCGAAGACACGCTCACTCTGCTTGAACACCGTGTGACGGCAGAGAACCGCGGCATCCGCGTGGAACGCAAATACAAGGTGAACGAAGCGTGGACTCTGGCGGACGGGGACAAGATCAAACAGGTCTTCTGGAATTTTTGTGAAAACGCAGTGCGTGCCATGCCGGAAGGCGGCGCGCTCACCATCTCGGTTGAGGCCAGCGGCAAAGCCTGGGAACTGCACTTCGCCGATACCGGGCCGGGCATGAGCCCGCAATTAATCGAGAAAGTTTTTGAGCCATTTCAGTCACAATTCGAGGGTGGCACCGGCCTGGGCTTGGCCATCGTTTATCAGATCGTGCAAGCGCACGACGGCAAAGTCTGGGCGCGCTCCAAGCCGGGGCAGGGCTGCGTGTTTGTGTTGAGGTTAGCGCGGTTAGAAGCGGCTGAGGAAACCGTACCTGTAGCCAGTTCGCAACCATCGACATGGCAGGCCGCAAGCGTCGCTGCAGGAGGTAGAGCCCATGGCTAACATCCTGATCTGCGACGACGAGCGCTCCATCTGCGAAATGCTGGATATCGCCTTGCGCCGGGATGGGCACAAGGTGGAGACGGTAACTTCCGGTGACATGGCGAAGCGGAAACTCGATGGCGCTTTATACGACGTGATCGTCACCGATATCAAGATGCCCCGCACCGACGGCATCGAAGTGCTTCGTCATGCGCATCAGGTTTCGCCAGACTCGGCGGTCATTCTGATCACCGCAGTGGATGATTACGAAGCTGCTGTCGAAGCGGTCAAGGCCGGCGGGGCAACCGATTACATCCGCAAATCTCCCGGATTGGTGGATGAGATCAGGCTGGCGATCAAGCGTGCCATCGAGAAGATGGCGCTGCACCGCCAGAACTTCGCCTTCAAGCGCGATGCGGCCAGCCGAAATTCTCTAGACAATATCGTAGGTGTCAGCCCAGCGATGGAAACGCTGAAGCAGACCATCCGCACCGTGGCTTCCACGCAAAGCACTGTCCTGATCTACGGCGAAAGCGGCACGGGCAAGGAACTGGTGGCGCGTGCAGTTCACGCATGTTCTCCGCGTGCCAACGAACCGTTTGTTTCCATCAACTGCGGAGCTTTTCCTGAAACCTTACTGGAAAGCGAACTGTTCGGTTATGTGAAGGGCGCCTTCACAGGAGCGAATCAGAACAAGCGCGGCCTGTTCGAGGTGGCGCACCAGGGAACGATCTTCCTGGACGAGATCGCCGAGATGGCGTTGACCATGCAGGTCAAGCTGCTGCGCGTTTTGCAGGAGCGCTGCGTGCGGCCTGTGGGCGGAACCGATGAAATCGCCATTGACGTGCGGGTCATTGCCGCCACCAATCGCGATCTGGATAAACAGGTCGCCGGACAAACTTTTCGCGAGGACCTCTATTACCGCCTGAACGTTATTCCGATTACCGTTCCGCCGCTGCGCGAGCGGCGCGAAGACATTCCGCTGCTGGTGAATCATTTTCTCAAGAAGTACGTGCCGGCGGCAGGGAAGAGCGTTGTTCGAGTGAATGAGGATTCCCTGCAGGCGTTGTGTGCCTATGAATGGCCGGGCAACGTCCGGCAACTGGAAAACGCAATCGAACGCGCCGTGGCGCTTGAAACGAGCGAGGAATTGCGGGTCGAGATTCCGGCGGAACGAGCCAAGGCCAGAGCGGCTGCCGCGGGCGTGGGAGGAAACGGAACCCCCGCAGTGTTGGGCGGAGCGGTGTTGCCCGATGGACTTGATATGGAGAAGTACGTAGCCGAGGTTGAAATTTCGCTGTTGAAATCAGCGCTGGCGCAATCCAACGGCGTCCAGACACGCGCCGCCGATTTGCTGAAAATTTCCTACCGTTCGTTCCGGCACTTGATGAAGAAGTACGAGTTGTAGCTGGTAGCGAGTAGTTAGCGAACAGGTTGTCCTTCCCAGCTACTAGCTACTAGCTACTAGCTACTTCTATGATGTAATCATGCGCTACATGCTGCGATTCCTGTGGAAGGCTACCCGCGGGCACCGCCTCGCGCCTTGGCGCAGTCCGTACTTGTTGTGGAGGATCGAGACTTATACTGGCGTGAAGATGCACCAGATCGGCCTGCTGGAGTTCTGGGAATTTCTGTGGCGGGAACGCAGCAATTTATGGCGTTTCCTGCGCTGGACGGCAGAAATGGAACGCTACGCTCACCCCAAACCAAGAAATCCTTAGGAGCAGCGCTTGCAGCTGTTTCGCGAAAAGCACTAAACCGCAAAGTGCGCAGAGGAAAGCCGCAAACTTCGGCAAGATTCACGCGCGTTCCTCGCGGCTTTTGCAGTGCTTCTTTGTGCTCTTTGCGATTTAAGATTGTGAATTTCCTATTGCCCGTTGCTAGCACCGGCCGCGCTTTCGAGGAGAATGGTAACTTCGCTGCCCTTGCCTGAGCCCACGAGTTGGGCCGCGGCGGCGCGATTGGCCGCGATCTCCAGGTACCCCATGCTTCCCAGAATGCCGAAAAGCTCGTTAGGCTCGCCTTCGGAATAGCTTTGATGCAGTGCCGTGATTTCGCGCTTGCCGACAACGATTTTGAAGGATGGCGGCGTCGCCTGAAACAACATGGGAACGTCCTGTGGCGTGAAGTTGGTGATCAAGTTTCCGAAGCGATCGACCTTCAGCACCACGCCGCGCAAGGTGTGCCCGTCCACGGGCTTGGGCTTGGGCGCGTTGAAGCGGACATAATCTGAGATCTCGTCGCCAAACTTCGCTCCATCCACACCTTTCGCCAGCCATCCCGCTACCGGTGCGAAAACGTCGCGCCCATGAAACGTGCTACTCACCGGTTGAAGGAAATAATGTTCGCCCGTGATGTGACGCACGCGAATGCGTTCCTCGTGGCTATAAACGAGAGAAAGCACGCCATTGTCCGGCGCAACAAAATAATATTTTTCTGTAGAGAGCAGAATCGGCCTTCGCGCTGTGCCCACGCCTGGATCAACGACCACGACGTGGATCGTTCCGCTGGGGAAGTAAGAATACGACTGCGCGATAGTGAGGGCTCCGTCTAAAACATCAAAGGCCTGCACCGCATGATTGATATCCACGATTTCGGCATCCGGCGCGATGTTAAGAATCACGCCCTTCATGGTGCCAATGAAATGGTCGTTAAGCCCGAAATCGGTGGTCAGCGTTACGATAGGACGGTTCGGCAATGTGTCCTCACCCTTCTGCGGCAAAAATCTTCCCTTGTTAGCGAAAGTAACCTCTGGCTCAAGCAGAGTCAAGGCACGGGGGTAATCGGGGAGGCTGGTGACGACAACGGGTATACTTCAAACTCTATAAGGCCGGGTCCATGGTGCCCATGATACCCGCACCAAAATCCGAAGCACAGAGTAACGATCCCGGAGGCGAACGGG
>Ga0187769_10000738_pt1 | contig 18102 bp, 15 predicted proteins | sample 0116_SJ02_MP02_1_FD_133140 | JGI IMG/M metagenome (GOLD analysis project Ga0187769, IMG submission 133140) | Tropical peat soil microbial communities from peatlands in Department of Meta, Colombia - 0116_SJ02_MP02_10_MG | ecosystem: Environmental > Terrestrial > Soil > Wetlands > Peat | place... | reverse complement strand
GGGACGAAGACTACGAAGCCTTCGATCCTTGCGACACCATCGCCGCGGCGACTGGTCTCCTTGATTTCAACTTCGTATTCCTTCCCTTCCTCGACTGGCTTATGGAAGGAGCGTTCATAGCTCATGCGTTTCACCTCGACTTTTCGTTCAGCTAGTTCGTCGGGAGAAAACTGGCGCGTCGGAACGTTTGATTACGTATAAGACGGTCGGCTTCAGCCCGTACACATAGCTTGCCGAGGGAGTGATCATTTGAGCCTAATAATCCTACCTGACTAATCGCTGATTCATTGAACCCGTACTGTTGATGTGTTCCACAAAGTGCACATTTTGGAGTTACACTTCAATTTTTGGATAAGTCGACTCACGTAAGAAGGCTTTTATTCGTTGCGTCGCTGTTGCCGCCGTTACCAACACTACCAGTATACTTACTCACGGAGGTGAACAACGCTTGACAGAACAAAGAGCAGTAACAGAAAGGGCTCCTTCCACCCGAAGTAACATTCCAAGCAACACAGTCCTCATTGGCCAAAAACCACTCATGAGCTACGCTACCGCTATTGTAATGCAAATCAATAGTGGCAGCAAGGAACTTTCCGTAAAGGCGCGCGGACGCGTCATCTCTAAGGCGGTTGATGTGGTTGAGGTCTGCCGCAGACGCTTCTTCGAGGGCAAACTCGAAATTAAGGACGTCAGCATCGGGACTGAAGTGCTAGGTGAAGAGGGCCAAACGAGAAACGTCTCCACGATTGAAATTAAGCTCGCGAAGAAGCCATAGACCGTTTAATCGTGGACATCTAACATCCTTTTTTCTTGACTTCATTTTTGAAGTTCGGATCGAATCGCTTCGAAGTACTCGAGGCATTCTGGATTACTTATCGCGTCCCGGTTTGCGATAGGCCTGCCGTTGATGATGTTCCTAACGGCGCTCTCCACTCTCTTCATGTTGAACGTATACGGGATTGCTGGGGCCTCAAGTATGACGGCCGGCACGTGCCGCGGCGAAGCGTTCTCACGCAGGGCTTTTCTTATCTTACCCTTCAAGTCCTCGGTCAGGCGAGAGCCGGGGGATAGTTGAATGAAGAGTATGACGCGTTGATCGTCCTTCCAGTTCTGTCCAATTACAAGGCTGTCGGCAATCTCAGGGAACTTCTCGACGGTGCTGTAGATCTCCGCGGTACCGATCCTGACGCCTGATGGTTTTAGTACGCTGTCGGAACGGCCGAGAAATGTTACTCCTCCCGTATCGCTGTGGATTACTATGTAATCGCCGTGTCTCCAAACATTTTTTCCTGCAGTCGTGTAGTAGCTGAAGTAGGCTTCCTTGTACTTCTCATTGTTCTGGTCGTTCCAGAAGTAGAGGGGCATTGAGGGTGATGGAGCTTCGCAGACAAGCTCTCCCTCCGTATCAAGTACCGGGTTGCCGCGCTCATCGTAGGCTTCGACTTTCATGCCTAGGCCTAGACCTTGGAGTTCACCAGCATAGACTGGGAGTGTGGGGCTACCTAGGGCAAAGCAGCCGTTGATGTCTGTTCCGCCCGAAATTGAGTTGAAGTGTAAGTCCTGTTTAATTTCCTTGTAAACCCACTCGAACCCTTCGGGAGACAGGGGAGAGCCTGTCTGTGAGATTTCCCTCAACGAGGAGAGGTTGAATGTTCGCCCGGGTTTGGCGTTTATGCTTCGAAGGTAGTTGATGTAGCTTGCACTGCAACCAAAGATGGTTATCTTTTCCTCTTGGGTTAATTGCCACATCCTTCCCCAGTCCGGATAATTCGGGTTGCCATCGTACAAGATTATTGTCGGCCCGACCGCTAAGGAACTCATGAGCCAGTTCCACATCATCCAGCTCGGGGACGATATGTACGTGATTCTGTCGCTAGGGTTGAGGTCGGAGTGGAGTAGCAGTTCCTTGAGATGGTTAAGCAGAACACCTGCTCCTTGAACCATGCACTTTGGTTTGCCGGTGGTACCGGAAGAGAACATTACGCAGACAGGATGATCGAATGGTACTTGTTCAAATTGAATCTCAGTTGGCTTGGTAGCGGAGAGGAAATGATCGAAAGGCACCGCTTTGGGTATGGGGTCGGCTCTTGATTCATTACCTACATAGGAAGCGACAATTACTTTTTCGATTGACGGGATTCCGTCGGCAACTTTTCGGGCGTTCGAGAGAGTGTCGAAGACTTGGTTCTTGTAGAAGTACCCGTCGGCGGTGAAGAGAACTTTTGGTTCGATTTGATCGAAACGGTCCAAGACCGCTGTAGGCCCCAGCTCTGCACCACACGAGGTCCATAGTGCGCCTATGCTCGTAGTTGCGAGCATGGCGATTGTGGTGTGAATAATATTCGGCATGTAGGCGCATATCCGGTCCCCTGGTCGGACTCCCATCCCGCGTAGCGAGACCGCTAACCGCGCTACGCGGTCATAGAGTTCTCGGTAAGTGACCCGGTCAGTCTTTCGGTCTTCTCCCCAAAATATGAAAGCTGCCCGGTCATCCCTGTGTCGCAGCAGGTTCTCTGCGAAATTGAGACGCGCGCCTACAAACCATCTGGCACCGGGAAACTTGGCTAGGTCATCAACGACTTGATCGTATCCCCGAGACGATCTAATGCCTGCAAATTCCCACATTGCAGCCCAGAAATCTGGAATCGCCTGAACTGACCATTTTTGAAGTTCCCGATAAGATTCGAGCCTTACGCCGTACCTCTCATTTACGAAATGGATGAAAGTGACCATGTTTGACTGATTGACGCGTTCCCGCGAAGGAGTCCAGAGCAATTGTCCCAAGAGACATCCCTCCCATCTTTGAGGGTGCTTACCAGCCTAGAGAGTTAGTGTATTGCACCCCAGTGTTAGTCTTCGTTATCACTCAACCAAGGTTTAAATGGTAGTGTGGCTCACGGCTTACACGAACGGAAACCGTGCGGACGATAGAGAAGTTCTGCACAGCGAAACTAGAACGCGGTTTACCCGAAACGTGGAAGCTTAGCTGTTCTGTTTTCTGAAAGCGGTTTACGTAGGAAACAAGAAACTAGAATGCAAAAATTCGAAGAACTCCCGATAGCGGGAGAGATAGTTCAGAGCCTGAAAGAATTTGGTTTTCGGGAAATGTTCCCGATTCAGGCTGCCGCAATCCTTCCCCTACTAAATGGAAGGGACGTGATTGGACAGGCAAAAACAGGCACAGGCAAGACCGCGGCCTTCGGCATACCCATGGTTCAGGGTATCGATCGGTCACTAGATGCGGTTCAAGGCCTTGTTCTGGTTCCCACACGGGAACTGGCAGTTCAAGTTGCATCCGACCTCAATAGGTTAGGAAAGCACCTCTCGGTCAGGACGCTCGCCGTCTACGGCGGCCAACCGATTTACGGTCAGATGGAAGCACTCCAAGGAACAATTCACATCGTAGTTGGAACACCGGGTAGGATAATCGACCATCTCCGAAGGGGAACACTACTCCTCGACAAAGCAAGCTTCGTCGTTCTTGATGAAGCCGACCGCATGCTCGACATGGGCTTCATAGAAGATATCGAATACATCCTAAGCCGAACATCTCCAAACAGACAAACCGGAATGTTCTCCGCAACCATGCCCGACGAGATCCTCTCCCTAGCGTCCAGAAACATGTACAACCCTGAGAGAATTTTGGTCAGTAGGGACGAAATTGCAGTTGAGGAGATCGAACAACTCTACAGACAGGTTGACCCAGAGCGCAAGTTTCAGGCCCTATGCGACATTATGAACCAAAAGTCAGTCGACCGGGCTTTGATATTCTGTTCAACGAAAATCGGGGCAGACCGCCTTGGATACAAACTTAGCAGATTACGAAGAGACGTAGCAGTAATACATGGCGACCTCACCCAACCTCAACGTGAAAGGGCCTTAGAGAACTTCCGCAGAGGCCGAGTTCGATTCCTAGTAGCCACCGACGTTGCATCACGAGGCCTAGACATCAGCGGCATAAGCCATGTCGTAAACTACGACGTGCCCAGCGACCCGTTACTTTACTTCCATAGAATAGGCAGAACAGGACGCGCAGGAGCAAGTGGCGTCGCAGTAACCTTAGTCTCCCGCCGCGAAATGATGGACTTGAGACGCATCCAGAGCATGACGAATACTAGGATGCATGAGTTACCGGAACAATGGAACCGTGGACCAGCAGGAACCCCATCGTCAGATTTCCATCGAGTTCCATTCGCTCATACCGCCCAGTAAAGCTAACATTGAATAGATACACTACCAACCTGAACCCTGAGAGTGAAAAATACGCCAAGACAAATCAGAAACAGAAACGTTCGCTCAGAAATGAAAACCTTAGAGTGCTTACGCTGCCATAGAATGGTCAGACTGGACGAATACAAATCCCACTTGGCAACCTGTGGCGTCGCCCAGCCACCCACTTCGACCCCACCTACACCCGAAGTGCCCCCAACAAAACAGGAAAACTAGAGACACCTGTTTCCTCTCTCAGCTTAGGTACTCTATTTTACCCTCATCGTAAACTAAGGCAATCTTAAGTTGCTCTGATCCTTACGACTAGGACCGCTTGAACTCACGTAGGCCCCTCTTTCTCTAAGAGCTTCACCACCTCCTAAAGGAGAAGCCTCTGAAGGCAACCCACTACTCAAAATATGCGTGATTAGCAGAGGTCAGCTGACGGAATACTGGAGGGTTTCGGGTCGGGTTCACTAAAACAGTTGGGCGAGCTTGAGATAATTCGAATAATAGAACGTTTTCTCGGTACGGACCCGCGAACTGTTGTTGGATTCGGCGATGATGTTTCTGCAGTTAGACTTGTCAAGCATCAGACCGCTGTGCTGAAAACCGACATGTTAGTCGGCAGCACAGACATCCCACCTGGAATGAGTATGAGACAGGCCGCGCGCAAGGCTGTTGTGGCAAACGTCAGCGACCTCGCAGCAAAGGGATCTCGGCCCATTGCTGGACTTGTTGCTCTCGGGTTACCCTCGAGACTTACGAAGAAGGACGTGATGGAGATCGCTGCTGGGTTAGGTGGGGGTGCTAAGGAATATGGGTTCCCATTAGTTGGCGGCGACACTAACGAATCGAACGATCTAGTGATATCGATCGCGTTGTTCGCTCTTATGGACGAGCGCCGGATGGTTCTCCGTTCTGGTGCGAGAGTCGGTGACATAGTCGCCGTCACAAGCGGCTTCGGAGACGCGGCGGCCGGGTTGAAAGCGCTACTGGACGGGAGAGTTCGACCGGACAGGTTGCCCCACGCATTGGCTGAAGCGGTTTACCACCCCCATGCCGAATTAGAGTTGGGCCTAAGACTTGCTTCCTCAGGAGCGCTTACTGCAGCAATAGACTCAAGCGACGGCCTAGCCTGGAGCCTCCACGAATTATCGAAGAGAAGTAAGGTGGGAATACAAGTTCAACACTTACCGATCAGCAAGGCTGCGAAGGATTTCGCGCTCAGCTACGGGTACAACGCCACTGATCTAGCACTATATGGGGGAGAAGAGTACAACCTCATAATCACTATCAAACCCAAGCAGCTTCGAGTTGCACAAAGGGCGGCCCGTGGACGGTTGAAAACGATCGGCGTTGTAACTCCAAGAGCTCGCGGTGTACGCCTCGTGAAGAACGAACATGAAGTCAAGATAGCGATGAAAGGTTGGGAACACTTTCGAGGCCAGAGATAGGTTAGGAAGCGCAGAGAGAAAGACCGGGAAGCGCTATGACGAAGTTCAACGTACCGTATTACCAACAAAGCTCCGAGTTCAGTTGCGGGCCGGCTTGCGTCGTAATGGTGATGAAGCATTTCGAACCACGCTTGAAAATTGGGAGGAGTCTAGAGTTCGAGATCTGGCGTCAATGCAACATGATCGGCATAAAGGGTGCCGACCCCTATGGACTGTCCGTTCCATTGATTGACGCGGGATACGAAGTTCGCCTACTAACTCAGCGCGGGAAAGTTATCGACTCAGCACACTGGAAGAGAAGGTTGCGCAGGCATTTCTCTGCCGACGAGATCGAACTTAGCCTGTTTGGAATGAGACAGAACCAGAAGCGAGCCCTCCGTAGGCATCTTCAGGTCGAAATCAAACGCCCTGTAGTTGGCGATGTCGTGCGAGGCGTTAGGGAGAACCTCGTTCCTATAGCCCTCGTTCACATGGGCGTCGTGCATTCATTGAATATCCCGCACTGGGTAGTCGTAACTGATGCTGACGAGAGCTCCGTCGTCTTCAACGACCCCTACCCACCAAAAGGACGGAAAGGATTAAGGTTGTCGCACGCCAAATTCCAGAAAATACTTGACGACATCGGCACAAGGATAGGGTTTAGTCCTTCAATTCTCTTCATTAGCCAAAAATGACTCCCTCAGGAACGATTCTAGTAGAATCACCTTCGGAAATCAGCAGTGAGGCTAAAACCCTCCCAAAACCCCCGGAGACTTAGTGGAAACATTGGATTTGACCGTTCGACTTGCAGGCGAGTCAGGCGATGGAGTCATCCTCGCTGGGGAGGTTTTGACATACGCGATCTCTCGCATGGGTATGAAGGTCTTCACATTCAGAGCATACCCCTCCTCCATTCGCGGCGGTCAATGTATGTATCAGATTCGAACTAGTGATTGGCACGCCTATTCTCAAGGAGACACATTGGACTTACTCGTGGCATTCGACACCGAGGCTCTTTCGTCTAACGTAACGGACCTGAAACCTGAAGGAGAAGTGATATTCGACCAAGACCGAACCCCCACAAACACCCCGTCCCTACCAAAACGCGCGTTCGGCGCGCGATTCACCTCAATCGCCAGAAACGATCTCAAGTTCCCCAAAGCTAGAAACATGATCATCGTTGGATACGCCGCCGGTACGATCGGCATCTCCGAGACCATCTTGAAAGAGGTCATTACAGGAAAGTTGGGATCGCGCGGAGACGCTATTCTTGACAAGAACATTTCAGCAACCCGGATAGGGTTTAGCCTTGTCCCAAAGGAAACGATTCGAACAATGCCGACTGGAGAAGCGAATAAAATCATACTATCTGGGAATGAAGCGATTGCACTCGGCGCGATTGCAGCTGGCTGTCGATTCTACGGAGGCTACCCAATTACCCCAGCCAGCGACATCTTCGAATCGCTAGTAGACCTTCTACCCGGAGTTGGTGGACGCGTTTTACAGGGCGAAGATGAGATGGCATCGCTCGGTGCCGCGATAGGCGCATCCTACGCGGGAACAAAGGCCATGACAGCAACCTCCGGCCCCGGCTTCTCGTTAATGACCGAGATGATAGGAATGGCGTCGATGGCAGAGATCCCCGTTGTAATTGTTGACGCACAAAGAGGCGGCCCATCAACCGGATTACCGACCAAGACCGAACAATCGGATCTCAACCATGCACTCTTCGGAGGACACGGCGATGTGCCTAGGATAGTGATTGCGCCCGGAACTGTCGAAGACTGCTTCTACCAGACAATCCGAGCCTTCAACTTGTCAGAGCAATACCAACTCCCAGTCATTCTGTTAACGGACCAGTCGCTGGCTCAATGCACGGAGGGTGTACCCTTACCGGACATTGATAACCTGCAGATTGTGAACCGCAAAAAGGCCATTTTGGGTGGTGAGGAAGGCAAGTTTCGGCGATATGCAGTCACGGATGACGGAGTGTCTCCAATCTCAACCCCGGGTGAACCCCAAGGTGAATACGTGGCTGAGAGCGCAGAACATGACGAGCGAGGCCGAGTCAACTTCACTACCGATGCGCACTCTCAAATGACGGCGAAAAGATTCAGAAAATTAGAGACAGCTGAAAGAGAACTCGCAGACGACCCGCTCAACGTCACCGAAGATAACGACCCAGAAGCGAAGCTTGCCGTAATGGGTTGGGGTTCAACTCAGGGAGCAATTCATGAGGCCTTTCTCAAGGCGAAGAAGAAAGATATTCGAATCAAATGGTTGCAATGCAAAATGCTTAGCCCGCTTCCCAGAAAGATGATAAGCACTTTCCTCGAAGGGGTAGATCAGGTTGTGGTCCCTGAACTGAACTATACGTCGCAATTCGCGAATTTATTGCGTATGAATTTCGCGATCGAACCAATCCCCATAACAAAGACAGAAGGCATGCCCTTCAAACCAAGTGAGATATTGCGGAAAATAGAGGGGGTGGCATAAGTTGACGACACCAGCAGTCGGCGAATACAGGTCGGATTATAACCCTAGCTGGTGTCCAGCCTGCGGAGACTATGGAGTCCTCAAATCAATCGACATGGCGTTCCAAGAGCTTGCGTTGCTCCCCGAACAGGTAGTTGTCATCTCAGGAATCGGATGTAACGGCCGATTCCCACATGGCTTCAGAACATACGGTTTTCACACCCTCCATGGAAGGGTGCTCCCCATAGCCCAGGGAATCAACATGGCAAAGCCTCAACTGGACATAGTCGGCATAGCTGGGGATGGAGACGCGTTCGCCATAGGCGGAGGCCACATTCCGCATGCCGCAAGAAGAAACCCAGACCTAGCGTACATCGTACTCGATAATGGAATCTTTGCACAGACGAAAGGCCAACCATCCCCCACGACCGCCCTAGGCGTCAGGACGAAAGCGACCCCAACAGGAAATCCAGACGACCCAGTAGATATCAGCCAACTCGCGCTTGCATATCATGTCTCCTTCCTAGCAAGAGGCTTTCCCGGCAAACCAAACCATTTAGCACATCTCATCGCAGAAGGCATCAAACACAAAGGTTTCGCCCTCATACACGTCTTGAACCCATGCCCTACGTTTCACGACACTTGGAAAGAGTACTCAGCGAAATTATCTGAGATAGGCCCGGAACACGACCCTACAGACGTCGAAGCGGCGTGGAAACTGGTTGAAAGACAGGACAAAATTCCCATAGGCGTCATCATCAAACAGAATCGGCCGACGCAAGAAGAGCGTGCAAGAATCCCACCTGGCTCGAACTCGGACATAAAGAGCATATTCGCTTCGTTCCGATAATCTGTACAGCGTCAGCTAGGCAGCAGACATGACCTTAGTGTATGCCTGCATTTCTCCACACGGCAGCGAAACGATCGAACAACTTGCCTCTAAAACCGCGGACAAAAAATTCCGAAAGACACGAGAAGGCCTGCGTAGGCTTGCTTCAGATGTGGGAAAAGCGAGGCCAGACACCATTGTCATAGCAACTCCACACAACCTCAGATTGTCTGGGAAGATCGGCATTGTGCTATCCGAAAATTCCACGGGAACCCTGCAGGCCTCCCTTCGAAACAAGCAAACGATCAGCCTCAAAGCCAAATGTGACGTGAAATTCTCGAAGAAACTGTTCGAACGGTCGACTAGAAGGCGCTTGCCGGTGGTCGGCGCGAATTATGGAACCACCGAAGGGGTCGCCTCGGACATGCCTATGGATTGGGGCACTCTGGTTCCTCTATGGTTTATGATGCCCCGTTGCAGGAAAAGACCGAAAATTGTCATAGTAACGCCATCCCGCGAACTCCCGTTGTCGAGGAACTTTGAATTTGGCCAAACGATTGCGGACCAAGCAGAAGCCGAACGAGGAAAAAGAGTAGTGTTCGTTGCCAGCGCTGACCAAGCACACGCGCACAAACACTCTGGCCCGTACGGTTTCAGCAGGCAAGCGAAGAGCTATGATAGAATGGTCTTAGATGCGTTGATGAGCAACCGAATCAGCGCGGTCATGACTTTCAAACGGGGTTTAGTTAAGGCAGCAAAGCCCGACAGCCTATGGCAAATGGCCATTCTCGCTGGAATCACGGATAAGGTCAGGCTGAGAGCGGAAATTGTATCTTATGATGTTCCGACTTATTTCGGAATGATCTGCGCGAGCTTCCAAAGAACATATTGAATATACAACATATTGAATATGCTAATCACTTAGGACTTCTCGCACTTCTTCGTCGCGACTCAGATAGCTGGAAATGCTGTATGTCAACACTGGAAAGCAACCAAAAGCCATTTCCTCAATGCTCCCTGCCCGTTCGCGAACGAAAAATATCTCAAGAGTAGATCGATGTTGCTAGAAAGACCCAAGCTCTTCGGTAATTTGACGACCCAAGTGATTAGAACCAATACGTGTACCTTCTGCGGAGCCTGCATGGCTGCCTGTCCCATCAATATTCTATGGCCCGCCGGAGAACAACCAACACTCGTCGGAGCCTGTGCGCTCTGCGAAATCTGCTACTATCAATGTCCCAACGTTGAATTCTCGAAGGAAGAGGTTGAAATGTTCCTACACAACCGGACCAGTCGCCCTGACGAACCCTTTGGAATCGCTCTTGGAACGTTCGTTGGCAAGGCAACCAGAACGGACATCCAACACCAAGCGCAAGATGGAGGCGTCGTTACGGCACTCCTCGCCTACGCATTGGAGACCAAGATAATCGATGCGGCGGTCGTGGCGGGACGAGATTCGAAGTGGAAGGCGAAGCCAGTGGTTGCGACGAATTATAGTGACTTGGTGAATAACGCTGGAACAAAGTACACCCCCAGCCCGACACTACTCGGCGTCCGATCAGCCATAGATGAGTACGTGAAGACCAAGGTGGGCGTCGTAGGGACACCGTGCCAAATTAGAGCTGTAAGAAGGATCCAGACTTCACCCTTAGGCAATGTTCGACTAGCCCAGGCTATGACACTAACAATAGGCTTGTTCTGTATGGAGAGCTACGCCTACGACAAACTCATCGAGGCCTATGTTACCAGCAAAGGGATCGACCCGACTATGGTCACTAGAATGGGAATCAAGAAAGGGTCCTTCATTGCATGGTCGGGGGAGAACGAACTTTTACACGTGCCCTTGAAAGAGGTAGACGCGTTCGTAAGAAATAGTTGCAAGCAATGCGACGATTTCACCGCAGAATACGCAGACATATCAGTTGGCGGTATAGGTTGTCCAACCGGCTATTCCACCGTCATCGCAAGAACAGAAAAGGGATACGAGCTACTGAAAAATGCCGAGAAAGCCGGCTACCTAGAACTACGCGAACTGAAACCCGAAGACAAAGGGTACCTCAAAGTGGTAAACATGTCCCAGGCCAAGCGCCTGAGAAAAGCGATCAAACCAATCTAGCAGACATTAATCAGAACGACCCACGAGTTTCCTAAGAATAGTTCCCCACTTAAATCAGAGCCTCACGATAACCTACCGGAGGCTGGGCGGTTGTCTCAACCAGATTTCAAACTCGACCCCGGGTTGAAGCTAGGTCCAGTCTGCCTGAAAGTAAACGACTTAGAATTGATGCTCTCATTCTACGAGAAGGAATGCGGACTCAAAGTAACCCAACGTGACGGAAGCTTCACAGCACTCGCTTGCGGACAATCCAAAGAACCAATTCTCATTCTAGACCACGATGAGAAGGCGTCGAACCCTCCCGCAGAAGCGGCCGGCCTATACCACTACGCCCTCCTTGCCCCCGATCGAAAGAGCCTAGCCGCCGCGTACCTCTCGCTTGGAAACAATGGCATAGTCTTCGACGGTTACGCGGATCACCAGGTCAGCGAGGCACTCTACCTAAGCGACCCCGAAGGCAACGGAATCGAGATCTACGCTGATAGACCGAGAAGCGCTTGGGAATTTGACGAGGGTGAAGTTCAGATGGCAACTCAACCCTTAGACCTGGACTCACTGATCAAAGAACTCCCGAAAGAGGATAAGTTGACTGGAATCGTTGACGGAACTCGTGTCGGCCACGTGCACCTGAAGGTTACTGACTTGCAGACCTCGATAACATTCTACAGGAACCTCTTGGGGATGGAATTGATGCGCTATTTGGCAAGTGCAGCTTTCCTTTCAGCCGGAGGGTACCATCACCACATTGGCATGAACACGTGGGAGAGCCTCGGAGGACCAAGAGCGCAGAAAGGTTGGCTAGGTTTGGAGTACTGCGTTCTGAAGATTCCTGAAGCAAACCTAAACGAACTCTCCTCTAGGCTCGATGTAAATTTGAACACCCAAGACGATGGCCTAGGAAGACTCTTCGTTTCTGACCCTGATGAGATTCAATTGGTCTTCACCGCATTCTAATCTCTCAACTCGCGCTCTCTCTGACGACGAAGCATGATTCTCTGCACCCGAAAAGCGAGTACCGCCTACTCGCAATGAAATCGTAGACCCTATCCGCTAATGAAGTGCTAAACAGACTACAAACGAGTTTAAAGGGTGCGAGGAGCCTGCATACCTCTGTGATTGCAGCCGACCCGCTAACAAGGGAACCGTCCCCTCGAACCAGGTGCATTCGACCTTGAAAGGCCTGATCACTCATTCCATATTCTTTCCTCATCTGAGGGCCAAGTTCTTGGAATGGCTTGTACTCGATCGTGCGGCTGCGATCAATCAAGTTGAGGAAGCGAACGGCGCCGGTGCAGAGGTTGCAGATGCCATCGTAAACCACGCGCGGTTTTTGAATCAAGTTGAACTTTTGACCTCGACCGTCTTTGAGGGTGATTGGCTCTTGTTTATGCTCGCGTAAAGCAAGTCACCAACGTTCATGGGCGGAGGCGTGTAGAGATGAACAAACTTACATTCATCACAGTAGGTTCTTCGACACTGAACACAGAAACCTATTGGCCGTTTTCCACTTCCGCACGAACAAGTTTGCATACTCATGAATACTCAACACTCCTGATCCGAACTTAATTCGTTACCAGCGCTGTGCGCCGAGACGACGAATTATTCTTTGCCTCCGCATACCATCCGAATTTGAGATTATTCGAACCCGAGAGCAATTTGAGTAGCCTTCAACCTTCATTGGGACGGTGCTTGTCGCATTACAATTATATACCGTCCTATGCCTCGTTTCGACTTCATGTCTCAGAATCCGGCCATAATGGAGATCGCTGAGAAGTATAAGCCGCTATGGGCATTGGATAGTGCAAGTGCACTCCTTGGTTGGGATATGGAAACCTACATGCCACTCGGGTCTTCGGCCCAGAGAGGCTTTGCACTCGCTCAAACCCAGTTGATAAGACAAGAGCGCATGACCCAGTTAGTTGACTTGGCTGCAAAAGCCGAAAAGTTAGTGGGCCTTAACGACTTCGAAAAAGGCTTCGTAAGGGTGCTAAAGCGTGACTTAGATTACTACATGAAAGTCCCTCCAAAGCTCTTGGAGGACATCATCCGAACATCGACCGAAGGCACCGTTGTCTGGAGAGAAGCTAGAAAGAAATCAGACTTTTCGATGTTCCAACCCTACCTCGAAAAAATAGTTGGATTGAAGAGACAAGAAGCAGAGAAACTTGGTTACACGGGACACCCGTATAATGCGTTGATGGATAGGTTTGAAGAAGGACTCACGACGAACGATGCTGACAGAGTATTTTCTCCCATGGCTTCCGCCCTGAAAGGAATACTCGATAAGGTCCTTTCAGCCGACAAATTCCCGAGTACCCACCCCCTCGAACAAGCCGCTTATGAAGAGACTGCGATGAGACGAGTGAACGAAGATGTGCTGAAGTTAATGCAAATGCCGGAGAAGACGTTCAGAATGGACGTTTCCACCCACCCATTCACTACGAGCATGTCCATAGAAGACGTAAGAATAACAACCCGGTACGAGGGGAAGGACTTCAAGGCGTCTCTCTACTCGACCGTTCATGAATCTGGGCATGCGATTTACGAGTTGCAGATTGACCCATCACTCGACTACACCCCCCTCTCCAGGGCTATGTCAATGGGCGTCCACGAGTCACAGTCAAGGTTCTGGGAAAACTTCATCGGTAGAAGCAGGGATTTCATAAAACTCGTTTATCCCACCCTGAAAGCGAACCTACCTTTCGTCGCTCCGTACAGCGAGGACGAAGTTTACCGGTACGTGAACTCGGTAAAACCTAGCCTGATACGGGTCGACGCCGACGAATTGACATACAACTTCCACATAGTGCTCAGGTACGAGCTAGAGAAGAAACTGATTGGCGGAGAAATCGAGGTTTCCGAAGCGCCCTCGATGTGGAATGTTCTGATGGAAAAGTATCTCGGCGTGCGACCCCAGAACGATGCTGAAGGAGTACTTCAGGATGTACATTGGAGCGGAGGAATGATCGGTTACTTCGCCACCTACTCGCTTGGCAACATCATTGCTGGAATGTTCTACAACCGCATTCGGAAGGATATGGATCTGAAGACGACGATTGCGAAGGGTGAGCTTGGAGAAGTTAAGGACTGGTTGAAGGAGAGGATCCACAAGTACGGAGCAATATACCCCCCCAAGGACCTGCAGAGGAGATTGTTTGGCGAGGAATACAACCCGCAATGGCTGATCAATTATCTGCAGGAAAAATACTCGGCATAAGCTGACTTATCCTATGATAAGGCGGGACGTTTCCCCGCTCATTCACTTTTCCTGAAAAGTTTCGATGCCGCCTTGGGAGTTAAATCGAATGAAGAAACGGTAGGCGTTATTCTTTGATAGGGCTGTGCACTCTCTCCCTCTGTGATCGCCCATTATCTGGACCTCGTCTATCTGCTGCCATCCTGTTCTTTGTTTGATTTGCTGAATCATATTCCGAAATTCAATCTCACATAGCTCACAGCAGAAGAACATTCTCTGCCCTTCCACTTCGGCCCAGTAGTCGCCCCAGGTGGATTGGCAGATGGCGCAGCCTTCAGGAACTTTCAAACTGTTTTCCCCTTTCCAATCGGGCCATCAGATATCTGTCGAATGCGTCTATGGATTTCATGAACGTTGCTTGGACATTCTCAGCTACCCCGCGCTCGGGGGCATATTTCTCGATTAAATCCATCGCCTCCTCGGAGTGCTCCACGTCGGCCTCGTAGCCTTCTCTTAGGAAGTTCTTGGTTGCCTCAGTAACCTCATTTCCCTTGAGTATTGATGGATCAAAGTAGCTTACTGTGGCTCCGTCTTGTCTAAGGTTGCGGTTCGCTATAAGCTCCAGCGGATGCATTGCGGCCATGGTTTCAAGCCAATGGCTCATCTCAGCAATTTCGTTCCACGATTTAATGGCCCATGCCGTGTCTGGTAAGGGAGGGGTGTGAAGGATTTGATCTCTCGGCAAACCGAGGCTTTCGCCCATCCGTAACAGCAATTCGTAGTGTGACAGACGCTCTGGGCCGTACCCTCCGAACTCGGTGTTGATGTTATCGAGTTCGTAGAGTGTCACGTCTACTTGGTCGGTCTTTCCCATGATGTAGGCACAGCTGCGAGTCCATTGTCTCAGAAAATGCTGATGCTCCACGACGTAACCCAGCAAGGTCGCCTTAGATGGGTGTTGCAGGGCTAAGACGAAAGGATGGGGTTTCGCTCCGTAAAACCGTTCAATGAACCGCTTCTTCATCCAACCCTTCAGCCCTTCACGGCCGTAGTCAAAGTACCCCATCATTTCTCTCGAGAGAGTTTGCTGGTCGCATTTCTTTTTGGTGATATTCTTGTTCAACCACATTATGTGCCCTGGATCACTTTTCCTAGCCTCGTCGCAAAAATGACCGGCGAGCGTTTCGTAATCCCTCCAGCCGAATGAAACCCCACATACCGCACATTTCGTCAAGGAAAACCATGTCCGAACGACGATGTCAAATCAGAGTGGAAACTCAGCAGGTAAACGCCCTCTCAACGCCTCGTATTCCTTACTGCCCTCTCGCTTCAGGCGCTGCAGAATGGTTTTGACTTCTTCTGAGGATAACCCGCGGGCGGAACTAACCATGCCTATAGTCTCTTCGAAGTTAGCGTGGCAAGTGTTGTAACAGTTGATCATTCCATGAAGAAGTTCGCTCTCTTTAGGGGACGTAGTGGATCGCCGGTTTGCTGTTGCTACCGCATTAGCTAAAAGTTTGCGGGCTAGATGATTAGCGGTCGAGTTTCGCTAAACATATCGTAGGTGATTAAGGTGAGCGACGTTCGGAAAAGATGCGGATGGGCGAACATTGACCCTCTGCTTAAGGAATATCATGACAAGGAGTGGGGCGTCCCTGTGCATGATGATCTCAAACTGTTCGAATTTCTCATACTCGAAGGTGCACAAGCGGGGCTCAACTGGTTAACTATACTTAGGAAACGAGAAGCGTACCGGTCTGCCTTCGACGGATTCGACCCAAGGAAGATTGCCAGATATTCAAGCTCGGACGTCAAGCATCTGCTAACCAACCAGGCGATCATCCGTAACCGCCTCAAAATAACTGCCACAATAACAAACGCCCGCCAATTCCTAGTCGTAAAGGACGAGTTCGGAAGCTTCGACAACTACGTTTGGAGCTTCGTTGGCGGCAACCCGATTGAACACAGGTTTAGGTCGCTGTCGGCTACCCCGACGAAGACTAGAGACTCTGACACCATGAGCTCCGATTTGAAACAGCGAGGATTCAAGTTCGTTGGCTCGACAATTTGTTACTCGTTCATGCAAGCTGTTGGAATGGTGAACGACCACACTACCAGCTGTTTCAGGCACAATCAGCTGAAATGATCCGCGAGCCCGGGAAGCACCGGATCAGATCAGTAACGGCTTCTACTAGCCTAGAGATCAACCGTAAGGTGAAGAAGTGAAAAATACGTTGATGGTTATGGGCGTAGAGACAATTCTGAAGTCTAGTGCAGAGCAGCTGTTAGATTGGAAGTTGCCGCAATAGCTCTGGCTCTGCTGTGTGTAGCAAAACTGGTAATATGGGTCACAGTTGGTTTGATAACTGGACTGGTACGGAACCCATACCTGTTGAATATTCCCATTACTATCTGGTTCGAAGACTTGAATGCCAGAAATGGAGCTTGGCGAGAATCGGAGGATCACGTAAGAATTATCCGATATGCCGCCTGCAGTCGGATTAGAACATGGCCCAAGATTACATCCCCCAGACGCAACACTCGCACCATTAGATCTTATCTCGAATTGGACATTTCCCCCCTGGCTTCCGCTAGAGCCGGTACAGACATTAATTTGCACGTCCCCAGAACTACTAGCCTGATTCCAGTTACCCTGATTACAGAATATGAAATTTTGATAAACAACTGTTGAACCGCTAACATTAGCCAGTAGCATTAGCGACAACGCGAAGCCCATCGTTAAGAGCACAAGAGACCTGTTCATCTTCATCTACTATCAATGCCGTCAGACTAACGCCTATAGACATTGTCATACCACCCTACAAGATGTTAGCAATTTTCTTTCACATGTAAACAAAATTTGCCTCAACTTTTTGTCTACGTCTGTAAGCGCAAGTGTGTCGCATTTTCTATTTCTATAATGTGTCAGAAAATCTGATGATTCTTCTGAAGCATACTGAGGGAAAGAATCGTTCAAGCCGTCTAGTGTGCGGTTAGGCTAACGCGCGCCACTAGACCCACACGATTAGAAAACTGCCAAGACCACACACGTAGTTTACATGACCCTACAATTTCAACGATAGCGTACACTTTTTTGTATCCGGCATATTCACTAGTGACCGTTCTAGCTGCGTTGCCGAAATTCGCACCTGTCGATTCAGGTGCCGTAAAGCAGGGCCGAGCCTAAGGGAACCAATAGGGTGGTGCTGTTACTCCGCTCCAAGGCCAAGTACCAGGAACGCAGGAAACAGGTAAACCGGAATAGGTTCCGTTACCGAATCCCCAGTAAGGTGCACCAGCATATGGGCTAACACCAGCATACGGGCTAACAAGAGCTCCATGACCGCCTAATCCCCAGCTAGGTACACTAGCATAGGCGCTGGCGGAAGCTCCGGGACCACTAGCAGAGGCACTAACGCTAGCAAAAGCCCCGTGACTACCTCCGCATGCAGGAAGGAAAGATGCAGGATACCCGGCAGAGAAAGCTCCTTTGCCTAGGCCGGAACTTAACCCAACCAAACCAGTACTTAGAGACGCTTTAGCCGCAGCAGAGGCGCCAAATCCAGCTGTGGATGCCACAGCTCCCAAAATCAAAGAAGTTACCATGTCTAACGCAACCTCGCAGCACTTACGTTTCACTCGGTATTTAGGATTTAGGCTCATGCGTGTTAATGCGCTCTTAGTCTCAGCCGGTATTCCGACCTTCGATCTGATTTGGCCTCATAGTGGATGAAATAGGGCGAGAATCACTAAAGTGGCCAGTTTTTCTCCAATTCCACCTTGAGCATCAAATCTTCGGTCGCAAAATTCTGTAAGGCTTGACACTATCTTGTGGTTAACG
>Ga0187769_10000737_pt1 | contig 18108 bp, 16 predicted proteins | sample 0116_SJ02_MP02_1_FD_133140 | JGI IMG/M metagenome (GOLD analysis project Ga0187769, IMG submission 133140) | Tropical peat soil microbial communities from peatlands in Department of Meta, Colombia - 0116_SJ02_MP02_10_MG | ecosystem: Environmental > Terrestrial > Soil > Wetlands > Peat | place... | reverse complement strand
CTGAGCAGGATCTGCCCGCCAGCGGCCCGCAGACCGGTGACGATCTCCGCTTCGGGAATCAGTCGCTCCTCGCCGGTGTCCTGAGGGACGCGGGCCATCAGCGTCCCCCAATATGGGTTACGCGGGTTGTGGTCCCAAACGAGCACCCGTCCGGACGGCTTCACGACCCTGATCATCTCGGCGAGCGTTTGACGTACGTCTTCGGGGTCGGCAATGTGGTGCATGACGGCGACGGTAAGCACGAGGTCAAAGCTGTCGTCATCGAACGGGAGCGAGGTTCCGGACGCGTGCACAGGGCGTACGAGTGGCGTTCTCGACTCGAGGATCTCGAGCATTCCGGCTGAGGGATCGACTCCGACCATCTGGTATCCGGCGCCGGCGAGTCGCTCGGCGAGCACCCCGGTGCCGCAGCCGACGTCGAGTCCGTCGCCGCGAGGGCAGTGCGCGAGGACGAACGCCGTCCGCTTCCTCAGGTAATGCTCGGCGACGTGTGCGGGGATCGACTCGTCATAGACGGCCGCGATCGAGTCAAAGTGTGAGCTGCTCATGAGCCGCCTCAGCGTTCGATGTGGGCTGTGAGACGAACGCCGGGGGCCGGTGGCGCCTTCGCGGAGAGGACCCCGCAGCGCGAAGCACGAGGCCAATCATCCGTAGTCCCACTGAGATCGCCATCAGCCGGTTGCCGGTAACCGACGACTGTCCGACGCGCGGGAGATAGTTGACCGGCACCTCGACAAACCGGGCGCCGGAACGGATTGTCAGCAGCATGATCTCGGCGCCGGCGTGGCTGCCACCGACCTTCATGGCGCTCGCGACGCGTTTCGCGGTTTCTCTGCGCAGCAGTTTGTAAGTGCAACCGACGTCGCTGAGATGACTTGTGTTGAACAGCACCTCGATCAGCTTTGCGACGGCCCAGTTGCCCCACCGCAGGAACCGATCCATGTTCGCGCCCTCCCACACCAGCTCCCAGGTCGTCCGGGTGCCGAAGACCGCGTCGCACTCCGCGCTGTACACGAGCAGCTTCATGATGTCCTGCGGCGCGAACGTACCGTCTGGCTCGGCCAGCACGATCAGCTCGCCAGTGGCCTCGATTAGGCCGCGGCGGATCGCGTGTCCATATCCCTGACGGGGCTCTTTGACCAAGCGCGCCGAGGTCTCGCGAACCTCCTCCTCCGTTCCCGGCTGTGCGTTGTTGTCGACCACGAGCACCTCGTCGACCAGGCCGGTGGCGAGGAAGCCCTCGATGACGTCTCTGATCGAGTCGCGCTCGGCGTAGGTCATCAGCACGACCGACACCTGCTGACCGTTCCACATGAACTGACTCCCGAATCGCGCCCGGTATGGGGCGGCCGCATTGTAATCGGACCGTCAGGAATCCGGACTGTCAGGAATCACGACAGCCCTCTCGGACAGGTAGCTGCCCGAGGCGGCGGCCGGATCGGCGGCGAGCAGCTCCATCACCAGCGACGACCACGCGAAGTCGACCGCACCCATGCCACGGCCCGTGTACGGGTGGTAGTACTCGCGCAGGCCGTTGGCGAGCACCGCCGAGGAGATCCCGGCGGCGAGCCCGTCGGCCTGCTTCGTGTACCCGAGGCGCCTGAGGCCGAGCCACACCAGCCAGGCCGCGTTGACCCACGTCGGCCCGCGCCAGTAGCGCCTGATCCAGAGGAACCCGTCCTCGCGAGTGGAGAACGTCCGCTCGGTCGGGGGGACGGACGGCGGCGCCACCGGCAGCCAGAAGCGCTGCCCGTCGAGGAGATGCTCCTCGACCAACCGGCGTCCGATCTCCTCGGGCAGGTCGGGAAGCGCCAGCGGCGAGAGCGCCGCCCAGGTCAGGGGTGGGGTGCGCCGCAAGCGAGGGCGGGTCAGCGGCTCGAACACGCCGGCGCTCTGGTTGTACATGCGGTCGACGATCGTGCCGGTCAGCGACGGCCGCCCGAGCGCCATCAGCGACAGCGAGTAGAGGACGTTCGTCGCCACCTCGCAGCAGACGGGGCCGCCGGCGTGGTCGATCCGCCGCAGGTCGTAGCCGAGCCGGCGGTTTCGCCGGACGAGCAGCAGGAAGCCCGGGCGGTCGTGGGCGCGCCACCCCCACATCGCGTCGAACTGGGGGGAGGCATCGAGCCCGGACTCGTCGGGCTGGACGATCCAGATCAGGCCGTCGCCGTCCAGGTCGCGGTTGTCCGCCAGCCAGTCGTAGTGGCGGACGATCGCCGGCACATCGGCCGGGTCGCCGACGGCGATCCGCCAGGCCCAGGCCAGCATCGGCGGCTGGATGCTGGCCGTCATCGGCGCGTTCGGCGTGGTCACGTTGTACGTGTAGCGGCGCCGGCCGGTCAGCGGCGTGTTCCAGAAGATCGTGTGGCCGATGAAGCCGTCCTCGCGCTGTGCCGCCAGCAGCGACTCGAGCTCACGGCGGGATCTGGCCGGGTCGAAGTGCCGCCAACTGATCGCGGTGAAGCACGAGTCCCAGTACCACTGCCACGGATAGTGGCCCGGGCTGGGGCAGGTGTAGGCGAACTCGACGCCGTCGGCCGCGCGCATGCCCTCGCGCCAGTTCCGCCGCAGCGTGGACTCGCATGCGTGCCGGATTCCCGCCCTGTCCTGCTCGATCAGCATCGGTCAGTAGATCCTCGCAGCCGAGGATCTCGCGCGATCCAGCTGTCCGAGCTGAGGGCGCCGCTACGCGGCTTCGGCGCGGAGCGTCGATCCGTCGACCGGCGGCTCGACCCCGGGGAAGAGGACGACGTCGGGCCGATACTCGATCCGCCCGAGCTCCGCGCGCTCTGCCCCACAGCGGTCGCACAGCAGCACCAGGCGCAGCTCGCCCGTATCGCGGAGATACCGCGACGCCCCACTGTAGGTCCCGGTGTGGTCGCACTCCATTGCGCTCTATCAACGGCGGCCGTGGCCAGAAACGTACGCCTTCGAGGAGATCGACCAGGCCGCGCGGGACGCCGAGGAGGGCTAGGTCATCAAGCCGGTCCTGCGGATGGGAGAGTAGACACCGCCGGCGCGGTCGGCCCGAGCATGTAACGGGCCCGGCGCCGCCGCGGCACCGGGCCCGTCTGGACACCTCCGAGGGGTGAAGAGGTGCTCTATGCGCGGGAGTCCGCGGTCCGGCCGAGGACGCGCGCCCGCGCGGTCGTGCGCCGCCTCCGGCGTGTGGAGCGCACGAAGTTGGCGGTGGCGCCGGGATTGTCGTCGTGGATGCTCCGGGCGAGTAGTCCGACGATGCCAACGATGACGGCGGCGGCGAACACGACGTTGAGGATGATGATGGCGGTCATTTCGGTCTCCGTTCGGTGTCTTCGTTTCTGCACTTGAAATGGTCGGACCCGCGCGGAAGACGAGCGTCGGCTAAGCGTCGGAGCTGTGTAAGAGGGAGGGCGCTCGCAAGATTTGTTGCAAGCGCAGGATCTGGGGGCCGTCTGGCGAGGCGGCTTGTTAGGGTGCTGCCGGCTTCCATCCAGGGGGCTCACCCGCGGCCGCGGCACCCGATGCGATGGGTGTAGGGGCGCGCTCTGCGGTGCCCAAATTCGACATGCCTTCAGCCCATCGCCACCGAGTCCTCAGGGTCGCCGCGTTCCTGCTCGTGGCGGTGGGGCTCCTCGGGAGCGGGCTGACGGCCTCGAGCGCCGGAGACCTCCAGAGCCAGATCAGCGCCGGCAAGTCGGCGGCGTCCGCGCTGAGCGCTCAGATCGCGCGCGACTCGGCGCAGATCCACGCGACCACGCAGGGACTGGCGAGCGCCAATCAGCGTCTGACGGGGCTCGAGGGCCAGCTGACCTACCGTGAACAGCAGCTGCGCAGCGTGCAGAGCGCGCTGCTGCAGGCGCGCAACCATCTCGTCGACCTCGAGAACTACCTGGAGCGAGCGACCCACGCGCTGGCCGCGAACCTGGTCGCCGCCTACGAGAACCAGCAGCCAAATCTGGTCAGCGTCATCCTCGAGGCGCACGGGTTCACCAACCTGCTCGAGCAGGTCAGCTTCCTGCACCGCATCGGAACCCAGGATGCCCAGATCGTGGCCACCACTCGCGCGGCGCGCGAGGCCGTGGCTCGGCAGGCCGCGTTGCTGGGGCGGCTCGAGCGCCGCGATCAGGTGCTGACCGACCAGGTGATCACGGAGCGCAACCAGGTCGCCGCGCTCCAGGCGGCGCTACTGCACCAGCAGATCGCCGAGCTCGGCGCGCGCAGTCAAGACACGGCCAAGCTGCACGCCCTGAACGCGCATCTGAGCTCGCTCGAGGCCAAGGCCGCGGCCGAGGCCGCGCGGGCCGCCGCCACCGGCAATGCCGACGTCGGCGGGATCGCCGTCGACACCGGCGGAATGGTGCACGCGCCGCCGGGCGCCCCGGCCGCGGTGGCGCAGATCATCGCTGCGGGCAACGCGATCGCGACGCTCCCGTACATCTACGGCGGCGGCCACGCCTCCTTCCACGCCGACGGCTATGACTGCTCGGGGTCGGTGAGCTACGCGCTCGCGGCTGCGGGGCTGGTGACCTCACCGATGGTCTCGGGGCAGTTCGAGGACTGGGGCGATCCCGGCCCCGGGCGCTGGGTCACGATCTACGCCAACGCCGACCACGTGTGGATGGAGGTGGCGGGCTGGCGCTTCGACACGGTGGCCCTGGCCGAGAGCGGGACGCGCTGGGCACAGGGTGGCGGCGAGTTCGCCGGCTTCGTGGTGCGCCACCCGCCGGGGCTCTAGCAAGGTTTGTCTGGGCCGCTTCGCGGCATCCATGGGACCACCCGACCCCGTCCGGATGGGGAACGTGGTCCCACGGACGCCGAGCGCAGCGAGGCCCATCAAAGTCCGAGCCATCGCTCCGCGTTGAGGTGCGCGATCCGCCCGCGCGCGGCCCGTGGCCGCGGCGATTTCGTCGCTCGGATCGAGTGCACGGTCTGAACCCAGACATCAGGTCCGCGGCCGCGCGGCCGATGGATGTGGTCGATGAAGCGACTCGCTGTCACCCTGTGCGCGCTCCTCGGCGCGCTCGTTCTGCCTCCGGCCGCCGGCGCGACGCCCGCTGCTCCGGTGCGCGCGAACGTCACCGGCACCGTGATCGGGGTGAGCGGGCGTACGTTCGCGATCGAGGCGAGCGGAGGGCCGATGTCAGTGGTCGCGGCGCTGACCGCTGCCGCCGACAACGTGACCGCCGGGGACTTTCCGTACGTCTACGGCGGCGGCCACGCCGACGCCGGCATCGCGAGCATCGGCATCAAGGGTCCCGGCTACAACGGGCGCCGGATCGGCTTTGACTGCTCGGGGTCCGTCGCGGCGGTGCTGGCCGGGGCGGGCGTCTGGGAGCCCGCCACCGGGGTCCCGAACGACGCCGGCATCATCACCGAATTGATGCAGGCGCACCTGATCGCGCGCGGCGTGGGTCAGGGCGCCACCGAGGTCACGCTCTACGACGACCCCGGCATCCACATCTTCATGAACATCGACGGCCGCTTCTTCGGGACCTCAGACGGTGGCGGCGGCGGTAACCCGAACGGTGGCGCCGGCTGGCTCGACGACGGCGCGCCCGACGCCACGAGCCACCGTTACAAGCCGTACCACCTGCTCCTGCCGGTGCTCGAGCGCCAGACCGCGTTCGCGCGCATCCTCACGTTCCAAACCGCCGGCGGGGAGAGCCTCGCGCACGGCCTCGAGCTCGGCAGCGACGTGCAGGTCGGCTACACCCAGGCCGCCAACGGCAGCCTGACCGCGCTGGACGTCAGGTAGCTGCGTACAGGCGCTCTGCCGTCGAACGCAAGCGACGGGCGCGGATGCTACGGTGCGCGCGGTCGTGTCCGAGAGCAGCCTCGAAGCACTGCCGGCTGTCGAGCAAGGCGCACCCGACCGGATGAAGGCCTCGCCGTGGTCCGTTCTGCGCCGCCACGCGTGGGTGCTGACTGGCGTCGGCGTCGTGGTGATCTCGGCGCTCCTGGTGCTGTGGGCGAGGACCCGGCCGGGGTATGACCCCTACGGCTGGCTCGTGTGGGGCTACCAGACGCTCCACCTGAAGCTCAACCTCGGGGGAGCGCCCTCGTGGAAGCCGCTGCCCTATCTGTTCACGGTGCCCTACGCGCTCGCCGGCCACCGGTACGAGCTGCGGTTGTGGATGATCACCGCGGTGGCGATATCGCTGTCCGGGAGCATCTTCGCCGGCCGGATCGCCTACCGGATCACGCGAGATGCCGGGTTGGCAGCCGGCGACTCCCGGTCCGTCCGCCGGTACGCGCCGGTCGCCGCCGCGGTCTTCGCCGGGCTGGCGGTGCTCGGACTCGAGGACTACATGCACTACGTCCTGAGCGTCCAGTCCGACCCGATGATCGTCACCTTCTGTCTGGCGGGGATCGACATGTACCTTTCCGGCCACTATCGGTGGGCGCTCATATTCGGGGTGCTCGGGTCGCTGGGTCGACCGGAGGTGTGGCCGTTCCTGGGCGTCTACCTCGTATGGGCCTGGTTCAAGGTCCCCTCGATCCGGTGGATGGCGGCCGGGGCCGTCGCGGTGATCGCATTCATGTGGTTCGGGATTCCCTGGATCACCAACGGACGGCCCGATATCGCCGGCGAGCTCGCGTTGCGTTCACCGCGCGAGCTTCACCAGAACAAGGTGTTCGGCACGATCGGCCGCTTCACCGAGCTGCAGTACCTGCCCCTGTGGATCGCGGCGCTCGCCACCGTCGCGATCGCGATCGTCCGGCGCAACCGCCCGGTGCTGATGTTGGCGGCGGCGGTCGTGGTGTGGGTGGTGATCGAGATCGCGTTCGCGTTCCACGGCTTCCCGGCGCTGTCGCGCTACATGTTCGAGCCGGCCGGCGTCTCCGCCGTGCTTGCCGGAATCGGCGTGGGATGGGCGCTGGCCGGCCTGCCGGAGCTGGGTCGAGGCTGGCTCAAGTGGTCCGGGGTCGCGGCGGTCGGGGTGCTGGTCGTGGCGCTCGTTCCGGGCGCGCTCGGGCGCCTCAGAGCCGAGCGCACCGATCTGCGGCTGCAGCGCGGCCGGACGAACGAAATCGGCCTGCTCCAGACGACGATGAACCAGCTCGGCGGCTATCACGCCGTCCGCGCCTGCGGAGAGCCGGTGACGGTGGTCGAGTTCGCGAGCCTTCTGGCCTGGGACACCCGTCTCGACGTCGGCTCGGTCGGGTACCTGCCCGGCGTCGAGATGCGACGGAGATACCCGATCGTCCTGCTGCTGCCGGTCTCGGCGGGAGGCTGGTCGGTTCGGCCGTGGCACACCCGCCGCCAGCAGCGCGGCCAGTGCTCGGACCTTCGCGCCTCGTACGTGCTCACCAAGCAGCATCCGACCGGCGTGCTGGTCCGGGGTCGGGGTCCCGAGGCTCGAGCCTGAACGCCGAGCGGCCGCGGGTCGCTAGGCCACGCGCTCGAGGGACGGGCTCAGTGTCGACTCCTCCGCAGAGGGGGAGGCGGCGGTGGAGGAGGCTCGCGAAGATGGGCGGGACTGAGGTTCGCGAAGGTGGGCCGGGCTCATGAAGTGCCGTCGAGCGAGCGGTTGCGGCCCAGAGACGACGAAGCCCCGCCATTTCTGACGGGGCCTCGGGGAGACGCAGGTGTCTGAGGCGATCGGCTAGCCGCAGCCGGTGTTGAAGCCGCAGCTCGAGCACGTGTAGCAGCTGCCGGTGCGCTGCATCATCCCGCCGCACTGCTGGCAGGCCGGCCCGAGATCGAGCCCCTTGCGCATTGTCGGGACGACCGGCGGCTCGTCGGTCAGCGCCGACGTCGCCGGCAGCGCCTGGCCCGTCGCGCGTCCGCCGTTCCCACCGTTGCCGTTGCCGTCGGGCTTGCGCTCGGCCGGCTGCGCCGGCGCCGCCACGTCACCGAGATGCGAGCTCGCCGCCTCCTGAGCGGCCTGGCGCGCCCGTACCGCGGGCGTGAGGATCCCGAGCTCCTCCTGGAGGTCGACGTCCAGGAAGCGCGAGGCCAGCCAGCGCATGATGTAGTCGGGCATCGACTTGGCGAACGGGATCTCCGGATTGGAGGTCATGCCCTCGGGCTCGAAGCGCATGTAGCTGAACTTGCGCACGAGCGTCTCGAGCGGCACCCCGTACTGGAGCGCGATCGAGATCGCGGTCGCGAACGAGTTCATCATGCCGCGCAGCGTCGAGCCTTCCTTGCCGATGTCGGTCAGGAAGATCTCCCCGACCGTCCCGTCCTCGTACATGCCGGCGGTGATGTAGCCCTCGTGCCCGCCGATCGAGAACTTGTGCGTGATCGACTGGCGTTCCCGCGGCATCCGCCGGCGCTTCGGTGGCGCCTTGGCGAGCGCTTCGGCGACGGCCTTGTCGAGGTCTGCCTGGGACGGGACGGGCGTTTTCTTTTGCGCGTCAGTTCTCAGTGCCTGTGCCGTCTTCGAGCCGTCCCGATAGATCGCCAGGGCCTTGATGCCCAGATGCCAGGCCTTGACGTACGCGTCCTCGATGTCTTCCACCGTGGCGGACTCGGGAACATTAATCGTCTTGCTTACCGACCCGCTAATGAATGGCTGGACGGCACCAAGCATCTTGATATGTCCCATGTGGTGGATTGGACGTTCTCCGACCGCGACGTCGAACACCGGTAGATGCTCGTCCTTGAGATCGGGAGCACCGAGGATCGTGCCTCGCTCGTTGACGTAGGCAACGATCTGCTCGATCTGCTCGTCGCTGTATCCGAGCGTCTGGAGCGCCAGTGGCACTGTCCGGTTGACGATCGTCATCTGGCCGCCACCGACGAGTTCCTTGAACTTCACCAGCGAGAAGTCCGGCTCGACGCCGGTGGTGTCGCAGTCCATCAGGAACGAGATCGTGTTATGGCTGACGAACCCGTTTGCTACGTAAGTGACGTTATCCGGTACAGATAGGTCAAACGTGGGCTCGTCAGACAACAGCTCGACATTGGCGACACTGTCGTAAAAGTAGCCGAGCAGCTTTTCTAGCTCGACGCATTCTGCACGCTCCTGGAGTTTGGTGGCCAAGCGACGAGTGAGCGTGCCTGTCCTCGAAAACCCGAGCAACGCCGCTCTCTGGAGTTCATCGTTTTTCGGCACAAGTTCGTCGACGAGCTCGCGCGAAACCGGGATACGGTCGAACCGGGCAGCCTGCTTATGATCGTCGCGGATGAGTGCCTCGTTCTTGCGTTCGGAAACGAAGCCGATTTCGGTGACAAACCGAGCGGCGGAGATTGCGTTGAGCAGTCGCAACCGGTAGCCAACCCCACCGAGTTTGCCCCAGGACCGCTGTATGTCACGAGTCGTGACGAAGCCCAGGCTGAGCAGCAGGGTCTGAATGTCGCGAAGAAACGTGTCGCAAGACGTCATCCAGTAGAAATAGCCATTATTGGCGTTCCCGTCTGCTTCGAACAGTCCCCGTACGAACGCGGCGTATACCTCGCGATCGTTTGAGTGGAGGATCGCGTCCGGAATGTGTGGTGCGTACCCCTTGCCGCTATGTCCCTCATACGGTGGCTGCTTCGCGAAACCGCAAGCATCCCACCAGATGGTCAATGGGACGGAATGGAATCCGACCTCGGTGTATCCCTCGCGTGGTAGCGCGTAGCCGTCGAGGCCAAATAGCTCTTGGCCGAGCTCGAGAAGACGTTCAAGGACATCATCGTCGCCGTCCGTGACGCATAGCCGGATGCCCTTGGCGTGAAGGGATCCATCGCCCATGAAGTAGCCGACAAATTCGGCGAGCTCCGGAGACATGTGTCGCGGCACGCGCGTACGGTGATCCGCGTTCCAGTGGAGATCACCAAGCGGTGGAAGGACGACGTCCTGCGGCTCACCCACCATTTGACCGAGCATCATCGGGACTCGGTCGCCGTCGCGAATCTCCGCGAGGCGCCGCCAGACCCAGTTGCCCTCGTCGTCGATGACCTTGATCCGATGAGTCGGCGTCCCTTGGATCCTGTAGCCGCGATGTGTCTCGACGGATACCACCTGCTCGATGCCGTTGATGTAGAACTTTGATGCTTGACGGGGTCCTTCGTCCGTCGCGACTTCGATATTGATGTCCTGCCACTTCGAGCCGTCTGGATTGCCAAGTGTCCCGAGGCGAACGAGCCCGCGGCTCGTCGTCACGAGCGACCCAGCCACCAGACAACCTGTGGGAGCAAGGACTGTGGCTTGTGCGTTTCGATAACCGTTGAGCTCGCCGAGTCCGACGGCTTCCTCCCAGTTCCGGCGCGCCGCAGCCAATAGGTCCGGATCGGGACACGCTGAGTCAGGGATGATGTATGAAGCGTCCCGGTGCAGGCGCATAACGCGGTTATGAGGCTCCCGGTTGACTGCGTAGCCGTCGTAGGCTCCGGTGGTGGCGGCTACCTCGGCCGAGCGTCGGTAAGCACGCCCAGTCATGAGCGCAGTGATGCCCGCGGCCGTCGCACGTCCAGCGTCCGAGTCGTACGGCATACCGTTGGCCATCAGGTAGGCGCCGAGATTTGCGTATCCCAAGCCAAGCTGCCGGAAAGCTCGCGCGTTCTCTCCGATCTTGTCGGTCGGGTAGCTCGCTGGGTCGACGATGATCTCCTGGGCGAGGAGCACCACGTCGACAGCGTGCTCAAACGCCTCCACATCGAATGTGCCATCGGCCCGACGGAACTTCATGAGATTGAGCGACGCGAGATTGCAAGCAGAGTCATCGATGCTGAGGTACTCGGAACACGGATTAGACGCGGTGATCGGACCGGTGTTCGGATTCGTGTGCCAATCGTTGATGGTGGTGTCGTATTGCAGTCCGGGATCTGCACAGCGCCATGCGGCTTGGGCGATCTGTCGCATCAAGTCGCGAGCGTTGACTGTCTTTACGGGTGCGCCAGTGGTGCGTGCAGTGAGAACCCAGTCCTCATCATTCTCTACGGCGCGCATGAACTCGTCGGTCACGCGAACGGAGTTGTTGGCATTCTGGTACTGGATCGAGAAGAAGCCTTCGCCGTCGATCGACATGTCGAAGCCGGCGTCGCGTAGCGCGGCGGCCTTGTCTTCCTCGCGCGCCTTGCACCAAATGAATTCCTCGATATCGGGATGATCTGCGTTGAGCACGACCATCTTGGCTGCCCTTCTCGTCTTCCCGCCAGATTTGATCGTTCCGGCCCAGGAATCAGCGCCTCGCATGAAGCTGACCGGACCCGATGCTGTGCCGCCCTTCCCAAGCGGCTCCATCGAGCCCCGGATCTTCGACAGGTTGATCCCCGAGCCAGACCCGCCTCGGAAGATCATCCCTTCCTTGGTATTCCACTCGAGGATCGACTCCATCGTGTCATCGACGCTGAGGATGAAGCACGCCGCGGTCTGCGGGCTCTCCTCGAAGCCGACGTTGAACCAGACCGGCGAGTTGAACGCCGCCATCTGGTGGAGCAGGATGTGGGTCAGCTCGGCCTCGAAGGTGTCTGCGTCGTCCTCGGTGGCGAAGTAGCCCCGCTCGCGTCCCCAGTCGGCGATCGTCCCGGCCACCCGGCCAATCATCTGCTGGACCGAGCGCTCGCGTTCGGGCGAGCCGAGCTGGCCGCGGAAGTACTTCTGGGCGACGATGTTGGTGGCGTTCTGAGACCAGCTCTTGGGGAACTCGACGTCGCGCTGCTCGAAGGAGACCTTGTCCCCGTGGCCGATCCGCGCGTCCCGCAGCTCCCACTCGACCTGGTCGAACGGGTGCACGCCCGGGGTCGTGAAGAAGCGCCTGATCGAGAGTCCCTCGCCCATGCGTGCCTCGGCGTCAAATTGGGTCTGGGGGATCTGGTCCATACGGTGCTGCTCCTCTCGTGTTTCCGCGATTTTTCCCTGCTCTTGCAAGACTTTTGCGCAGTCGAGCGGGCAGCGAATGATGGCGGAGGCCCCGGACGGAAAAACCTGGCGGCGGGTGGATCCCCGGAGTTCCAATTTTAGTGCGTCGATCCCCGATTTCCGGGCGTTTCGGAGCCCGGCTAGACCCCGTCCTGTTATATGTCCCGCGCAATGAGCGCGGGTTACCGGGCCAGGCGGGGCCGATGAAATTGCTCGTGACCGGCGGCGCCGGGTACATCGGTTCGGTCGTCGCCAAGCAGCTGCTCGAGCACGGCCATCAGGTGACCGTCTTCGACAACCTCGAGCGCGGTCATCGCGCCGCGGTCCCCGCGGGCGCGGACCTGGTCTTGGCCGACCTGCGGGACCGCCAGGCGGTCGACGATGCCCTCGTGGAGGGCTTCGACGGCGCGCTCCACTTCGCGGCCCTGGCGCTTGTGAGCGAGTCGGTCAGCCATCCGGAGCGCTACTACGGGACGAACGTCGTCGGGACCCTCAACCTGCTCGAAGCGATGGTCGGCGCAGGCGTCCCCCGGCTCGTGTTCTCGTCGACCTGCGCGGTCTACGGACAGCCCGACGAGGTCCCCATCCCCGAGACGGCGACGCCCCGGCCGATCAACGCCTACGGCGCGTCCAAGCTCGCGGTCGACCTGATGATCCGCGACTTCTGCACGGCCCACGGGCTCGGGGCGGTGAGCCTCCGGTACTTCAACGTGGCCGGCGCAAGCGGCGAGCTCGGCGAGGACCACGACCCCGAGACGCACCTCATCCCCAACATCCTGCGGGTCGCGCTCGGCGACGCGCCGGCGGTCAAGGTGTACGGGACCGACTATCCGACCCCGGACGGCACCGCGATCCGGGACTACATCCACATCGAGGATCTCGCCGTCGCGCACCTGCTCGCCCTCAACGGGACGCACGAGGGCGAGCACCGCGTCTTCAACCTCGGCAACGGCAACGGGTTCTCGGTCCGGGAGGTGATCGCCGCGGCCCGGACCGTGACGCGCCGCGACGTTCCGGCGGAGGAGGCGCCGCGCCGCCCGGGCGATCCACCGATGCTGGTCGCGGCCGGAGAGCTGATCCGCTCAGAGCTCGGCTGGGAGCCGCTCAAGCCGGAGCTCGAGCAGATGGTGGCGGACGCCTGGGCGTTCGCGCAGGCGCACCCCAAGGGCTACTCAGAGTAGGTCGCCGATGTCTCTGAGCGCGGCCGCCAGGACCTGGGTGGGCGGTTGCGAGGCGTCGATCTTCCGTATTCGATCGGGCTCTTCCGACGCGAGCTCGAGATACGCCGCCACAGTGCGCTCGAAGAAGTCGTCCTGCTCGCGCTCGAGGCGATCCAGACTTGCCGCGCGCGCGCGCGAGCGGCTCCGCCCGAGGTGCTGGTCGAGCATGAGCAGGAGCGTTCGGTCCGGGCGCGCGGTCCGGATCGCGAACTCATTGATCGCGCGCACGGCGTCGATTCCCAGTTGTCGCCCGCCTCCCTGGTAGGCGAGTGAGGAGTCGATGAAGCGGTCGAGTAGGAGCCACCGGCCCGCCGCCAGCTGCGGCTCGATCGCCTCCTCGACCAGCTGTGCCCGCGCCGCCGCGTACAGCAGCGCCTCAGCCCGGGCGGTGACGTGCAGATCGGGGTCGATGACCAGTTCGCGGATGCGTTCGGCGGCGGGGACCCCGCCCGGTTCGCGCAGCAATCTGATGTCGATGCCTCTGGCGGTCAGGGCGTCGAGCAGCCCGGCGGCCAGCGTCGTCTTGCCGGCGCCGTCGATGCCTTCGATCGTGATCAGCCGCCCGCGCGTCGTCATCCGTGGCTCCCGACCCTACAGGGCACTACGATCGGGGGATGCTGGCAGAGCTCGAGCGTCATCCCCACGCGCGCGCCGTGCTCGAGCCCGCGCTGGCAGAAGGTGGCCGCGCCTCGCACGCCTATCTGTTCTACGGGCCCGGCGGCGCCGGCAAGCGCGCCGCCGCCCGCGCGGTGGCCGCCGAGTTGCTCGCGGCCGGTTCGCCCGATCCGGCCGGCGCCCGCGCCCGGGTCGCGTCGGGCGCGCACCCCGACCTCACCTGGGTGGCCCCCAGCGGGGCCCACGAGATCCTGGTCAGCGACATCGACGTGCCGGTCGTGTCGGCGGCCAGCCGCACGCCGTTCGAGGCCGCTTCCCGCGTGTTCGTGATCGAGCGGGTGGACGAGCTCGGCGACGAGGCGGCCAACCGGATGCTCAAGACCCTCGAGGAGCCGGCGTCGTTCGTCCACCTGATCCTCCTGTCCGACCGGCTGGCCGAGGTCCTGCCGACGATCCGCTCGCGCTGCCAGCTGGTGCGGTTCAACTCTCCGTCCGTGGAGGAGACCGCCGCCGTTCTCGAGCAGCTCGGCGAGTCGAAGCAGGCAGCTCTTGCTTGTGCCCGGCTCGCGCTCGGTGACGGCGAGCGGGCTCGGGAGCTTGCCGGAGACGAGGGTCGTGCGCTGCGCGCCGCCGCCGAGGGGTTCGCACGGGCAGCGTTCTCGGCCGGCGAGATGGCGCGCAGCAAACCGTGGTCGGCGGTGCTGGCGGCTGTGCGGTCCCGCGGGGAGGGCGTGCGTGCGGAACTCGAGGCGCGGGCGCTCGAGGAGGTGGAGCTCTACCCGCGCAAGGAGCGCAAGCGGATCGAGACCGAGTGGAGCGAGCGGATCCGGCGCGCGCGCCGCCGGGTCGAGACGGCGGCGCTAGACCTCGCGCTGCAGGTGGTCGCGCTCTGGTACGCGGACCTCGCGTGCCTTGCGTGGGGGGCCGATGACTTGGTTCGGAACGTCGATCGAGTGAGCGCGCTCAAGTCCGACTCGGGCGCCTCGGGCGCGGACCCACAGCGCCTGCGCGAGGCGGTCGAGGCCGTCGAGGACACGCGCCGGCGCTTTCAGCTGAACGTATCGGAGGAGCTTGCATGCGAATCGCTCGGGTATCGCTTGGAGCGGCTGCTCGCGGCATGACACAACCGGGTAGGGCGCCGTCCGCAGGGCCAAGTTCGCCTCGGGTATCGGGCGAGGATCGTGCCGCGGTGCGCGTGTATCTACGTTCGCCGGAGCATTCCGATCGCGCCGAGTTCATCGCGCTAATGCGCGCCAGCCGGTCGTTCCATCGTCCCTGGGCGACGGCGCCGACCGACGATGAAGCGTTCGATGCCTATCTGGCCGACTCCCGCCGACCGGACTTCGAGGCCATGCTCGTCTGCCGGCGGGAGGATCGGGCCATTCTCGGGTTCTTCAACCTCTCGCACATCACGCGGGGCTCGCTGCAGAGTGCGTACCTCGGGTACGCGGTGGCGAGCCTCTACGCGCATCAGGGCTACATGCGCGAGGGCATCGAGCTGGTCCTGCGCCACGCCTTCCTCACCCTCCATCTGCACCGCATCGAGGCGAACATCCAGCCGGGCAATAACGCCTCGATCGCCCTGGCCCGTGGCGCCGGCTTCACCCGCGAGGGTTTCTCGCCGCGCTACCTGAAGATCGGCGGACGGTGGCGCGACCACGAGCGCTGGGCGATCCTGGCCGAGGACTGGCGCATCAGGGCCGTGAGCCTGGGGATCCCGATCGATCCGTGAGCGGTAAGGAAGGCCGCCGGGCCGGGGGGTCGGCGGCCGTCAGAGAGCGCGTGGGCGCGGTTAGACTGGCCAGCGGACGCCGACGTAGCTCAGCTGGTAGAGCACTTCACTCGTAATGAAGGGGTCCGGGGTTCGAGTCCCCGCGTCGGCTCTGGGATTTGCAGGAATTTCCTGCTTACGGTCCGGAGCAAATCACGTCTGGGGCAAGAAATGAAGGCGTTGCCGAACCAGGGGTCACACGCCGCGCTGAGGACCGCCAATTCCATCCTTGCCGTGGTCTAGCGGAGGTGTCGAGAGGTCGAGGCTAATCCGAGTCCTCGACGCGCGATGATTATTCCGACGTGTCCAATGAGCCTCCGAGAGCGATTCTGCGGCGTTTCGGCAGGCATGCGCCGACTCGAATCTCGTAGCAGCGCAGAGTGCCCTGAAGCGGTGCTTGGAAACCCTCCACGAGTTGAACGACGATCCTGGATGCTCGAAACGCGGCTGGACCGCTGACGAACGCGCGCTCTGGCAAGCGCACATGGGAGCGCGCAACGGGGCGCATCACAAATCAGCGCACGTCATGGCGTTTCGGCTGCGACGAGGCGCACCGCCCATAGCGTGCTGGTCGCTGCCGCCTAACACGGTTCGGACTGCGCACCAACGCACGGAATACGAGAGCTGGCTGCAAGCCCGGGAGGTTCTTCCGGCCCTTGAGCTGATCGTTGCTCTGGTCAACCGCTCGGTTCGGTCATTGAGAACGACGGAACGGGAGGCGGAATCAGGCGGATAGCGCGTCGCCCAGGACTTCGATGTCGCCCATGCTCACCGCGTGCAGGTAGATGCTCGCGGTGATCGCGACGTTGGCGTGTCCGAGGAACGCTGAAACCTGAGCAATCGTCCAGCCCTTTTCCAGCAGGATCGAGCCGGCCGTGTGCCTGAGGACGTGGAAGCCTCGGTAGGACTCCGAGATGGCAGGAATGCCAGCCTTCCGCGCCGCTGGCTTGAGAACCTTGTACCGGAGGTTGTGGGCGTCCAGCTTCTTACCGAAGCGGTTGGCCCAGATGTAGTCATCGTCGGTCGAGTGGGCCGACGCCAGCCGCCGCACCTTGAGGTCATCGGCGAGGTCGGAGAACAGGGGGATGGAGCGCTTGCCCGCGTTGGTCTTGGACTTGCGGATGCGGAGCTTGCCGTCTTCGATGTCACCCCAGCGAGCGTTCAGAGCCGTGAAGATCGATAAGGACTCAAGTCAGCTCGCACAGGCCCTGGAGGGGGAGCAGGCTCGGATCATCATCACGACATTGCAGAAGTTTCCGTTTGTGCTCGACAAGATCGGAGAGGTCCCGGCCCGGAGCTACGCCGTGGTGATTGACGAAGCGCATTCATCGCAGACAGGCGAGGCAGCAAAGGATCTCAGGCTGGCTTTGGGAGCCGGGACCGAGCATGAGTTGACGGCAGCGGAGGCAGAGGACGCGGGACTCTTGGCGATGGCGATCGATCCAGTCGAGGAGGGCTAGCGCGATCTGTCGGGGCACGAAGTAGGCACCAGTCGAACCTGTCGTACTTTGCGTTCACGGCGACGCCGAAGGGGCGGACGCTGGAGATGTTCGGCCAGTTCAACCCGCAGACCCAACATCACGAGCCTTTCCATCTCTACTCGATGCGGCAGGCGATCGAGGAGGGGTTCATCATGGATGTGCTCTCGAACTACACGACCTACCAGACGTTCTGGAAGATCGAGAAGGCGACCGAGGAGGACCCCGAGTAAGACGCCAAGAAGGCGCGTCGAGCGATTGCTCGGTTCGTGAGCCTCCATCCTTATCACCTCGCTCAGAAGGCCGAGATCATTGTCGAGCACTTCCGTCAGCACACGAGTAAGGAGATGGGTGGGTTGGCGAAGGCAATGGTGTGACCTCCTCGCGGTCGCACGCCGTCCGCTACAAGCAGAACATCGACCGTTACATCGAGCAGAAGGGCTACAACGACATCAAGACGCTGGTCGCTTTCTCGGGCAAGATCGATGACGGGACCGGGATTCCACTAACGGAAACGAACATGAACGGGTTTCCCGAGTCCCGCACGGCGGAGGAGTTCTCAACCCCGGAGTACGGCGTGCTGATCGTGGCCGAGAAGTTCCAGACTGGGTTCGACCAGCCGCTGCTGCACACCATGTATGTAGACAAGCCCTTGGTCGGGCTGGCAGCAGTGCAGACCCTTTCGCGCCTCAACCGCATCCATCCCTTGAAGGAGAACACGTTCGTGCTCGACTTCCGCAACGACACCGAGGACATCGTTGAAGCGTTTGAGCAGTACCACGGCTGCACGGTCGCCCCGCCTACGGATCCGAACATCCTTTGGGATACCCGGCGTCGCCTCGATGACTTTGACGTGCTGCGACCCGAGGAGATCGAGGCGGCGATACCTGCGCTGCTCGGTGCCAGCACCTCGGATGCGAAGCGCTCGGCAGAGACATGACGAATCGTGTAAGGGCGTCACCGGAGGACGTCCCCACCGCTGTTCGTCAGGAAGAACCGTCGCAGGCCAATGGCCGTCAACACGCTCGACAGCAACCTTCATCGACCTCTTGTCTGCTTCTTCCTCCCAGCCAGCCAAGCTCATTTATCGCGAACACCCCCAGACGGGAATTATGAGCCGGGTAATTGCCGATGGCTGCAACCGTGTGGAAGGGCTATGCGACGGCGCTGTAACTCTCCAACCTGCCCCGACTTTTACTTGTATGGGGGTCGAGGGATCACCGTTTGCCATCGGTGGGATAGCTTCG
>Ga0187769_10000736_pt1 | contig 18120 bp, 16 predicted proteins | sample 0116_SJ02_MP02_1_FD_133140 | JGI IMG/M metagenome (GOLD analysis project Ga0187769, IMG submission 133140) | Tropical peat soil microbial communities from peatlands in Department of Meta, Colombia - 0116_SJ02_MP02_10_MG | ecosystem: Environmental > Terrestrial > Soil > Wetlands > Peat | place... | reverse complement strand
TCAATCGAGGCAGGATTCGAGGACCTCTGGGTGCAGGGGCGCGGGCGGGTGCATCCGCTGACGATTCCCAAGACGATGGCCAACGCGGGCGCGAGTCACATTTCGATGGACCTCGGCTTGAGCGGGCCGGTGTACACGATCTCGACGGCGTGCTCTTCGGCGAACCACGCCATCGGGCAGGCGTTTCGCCTGGTGCGCGACGGCCAGGCCGATTTCGCCATCACCGGCGGCGCCGAAGCAATCTTCACGCTCGGCATGTTGAAGGCTTGGGAGGCGATGCGCGTGATTTCGCCGGACACGTGCCGCCCGTTCAGCAAGGACCGAAAGGGAATGATCCTGGGCGAAGGCGGCGCGATGATGACCCTCGAGCCTTTCGAGGCGGCGAAGGCGCGCGGCGCGAAGATCTACGCCGAGCTTTGCGGACTCGGGATGACATCGGACGCGCACCACTTGACGCAGCCGACCGTTGCCGGGCCCGCACGCGCGATGCGCGGGGCGCTCGAAGAGGCGGGGCTTCCGCCGGAGGCTATCGGCTACATCAACGCCCACGGAACGGGTACGCCGGGCAACGATCCGGTGGAGTCGAAGGCGATCCGCGAAGTCTTCGGCGCACATGCGGACAAGATCGGGGTCAGCTCGACGAAATCGCTCCACGGACACGCGCTCGGCGCCGCAGGCGCGCTCGAAGCCATCGCTACGATCCTCGCGCTGCGCCACGGAATCCTGCCGCCGACGGCGAATTACAACGAGCGTGATCCTGAATGCGATCTCGACTACATCCCCAACCAGCCGCGTGCCGCGCGCGTCGAAGCCGCGCTTTCGAATTCCTTCGCTTTCGGAGGGTTGAACGCCGTCGTCGCGTTTCGGGCCGTTCCGAGCTAATCCGAAAAACTTGCTAGAAGAGGTGGTGGATAAAGGGCAGGATCACGTTCCACGGGGCAGGGTTCAGCTCCCAGTGGCGGGTGAGTTCGTCGGAGAGAGAAAGCGTAATCATGATGCCGAGCCAGAAGAAGCCGCAGATGATGACGACGCGGGTGAGGCCGGTGGCGTATTTGACGTGCATGAAGAAGAGCACGACAAGAAGCATCTTGCACACCGCGATGGTGAGCGCCACGGGCGTGTTCCACGGGCCGAGGTTGATGTAGGCGATCCACGTCGTGAGCGCCGTCCCCGCCATCAGCGCGAGGAACACAAGAACGTAGACGCCGACCGGTACGATGTGGCCCGGGCCGTGTTCTCCGTGGTCAGACATCGGTTGCAACCCCCTAGTAGCGCCCGCCGATCAGATACAGCAGCGGGAAAAGGAAAATCCAGACGATATCAACGAAGTGCCAGTACAAGCCGCTGATCTCAAGCGGCGTGTAATATTGCGACGAAAACTTGTTTGCAGCGGTCATGCCGACCAGCACGGCCAGTATGCCCAGCCCGACCACCATGTGCAGCGCGTGCAGGCCGGTCATGAAGAAGTAGAAGCACATGAACATCTGCACATAGGGCGCGTTCGCGCCCCACGAGGGATGATACTGGAAGCCGAAGTATGCACCCGGCACGATGTGCTCCGCGTAGTCCTTGCTCCATTCGAACGCGAACTTCAGGCCCAGGAACGTCGCGCCCAGAATCATCGTGAGAATGAGCCAGAAGATGATCGTGCCGCGGCCCTTGCCCGTCTGCGCGGAGCGGATGGCGAGAGCCATGGTCAAGCTGGAGCAGATCAGCACGGCTGTGTTGATGGCGCCGAACTTGACGACAAGCAGATGGCTGCCCGTGATGAATCCGGGCAGGTGCAGCGAGCGGTAAATAATGTACGCCGTGAACATCCCGCCGAAAAACAGGATTTCCGTGACCAGAAAGGCCCACATCCCGAGCGTCCCAGCCTCCTTCTGCTGGGCCATGTCCTCGAACTGATGGGCGAAGCCGGGCGGGTGCGCGTGCGCGCCGTGGGCGGCCAATTCAGACACGAGCCACCCCCGGAGCGTTCGGATACGTACTTTCGGCCGCGACTGGATACTCGTAGGCGTCCTCGGTCACGATCGGCGGCGTCTCAAAATTTTCTGTGGGCGGTGGAGAAGGCGTCGTCCACTCGAGGCCCTTCGCGCCCCATGGATTGCGTCCGGCCTCCGGGCCATAGCGCATGGACCAGATCAAGTAGACGAGCGGAATGACGTAGCCCACGGCCAGAACGGAAGCTCCCGCCGAGGACATCACGTTGAGCACCTGAAACTCCGCGGGATAGACGGCGTAGCGGCGCGGCATCCCAAGATAGCCGAGAACGAACTGCGGGAAGAACGTCAGGTTGAAACCGACGAAAACGATGGCGGCCGCAAGGCGCGCCCAGAGATCGGGATACATCCGGCCCGTGATCTTCGGCCACCAGAAATGGATGCCGCCGAGATAGCCCATCAGCGCACCGCCCACCATGATGTAGTGGAAGTGCGCGACGACGAAGTACGTCCCGTTCAGGTGTACATCCGTGGCGAGCGAGGCGAGGAACAGGCCGGTCAGGCCGCCCATGGTGAACAGTCCGATGAAGCCAAGCGCGTACAACATGGGCGCTTGATAAGAAATCGAGCCCTTGTACAGCGTGGCCGTCCAGTTGAAGACTTTGATCGCCGAAGGAATCGCCACCATGAAGCTCAGCACGGAGAAAACCAGCCCGGCGTAAACCGACTGACCGGTGACGAACATGTGGTGGCCCCACACGATAAAGCTGATGATGGCGATCGCGAGGCTCGAAAACGCGATCATGCTGTAGCCGAACACCTTCTTGCGCGAGAACGCCGTGATAAGTTCGCTGATCACGCCCATGCTCGGAAGAATCATGATGTAAACGGCCGGGTGCGAATAGAACCAGAAGAGGTGCTGGAACAGAAGCGGGTCGCCGCCGACGGCCGGATCGAAGATGCCGACGTGGAACAGCCGCTCGAGTCCGAGCAGAAGAACGGTGACGGCAATTACCGGCGTGCCCAAAATGAAGATCAGGCTCGTGGCGTAGAGCGCCCAAATGAAGAGCGGCAGCCGGAACCAGGTCATGCCGGGCGCGCGCATCTTGTGGATGGTCACGACGAAGTTCAAGCCGGTAAGGATCGAAGAGAACCCGGCGACGAAGATGCCCATCGCCATAGTCACCACAGGCGTGTGCGCGTAGAGGCTGCTATACGGCGGGTAGAACGTCCACCCGGTATCCACGCCGCCCGACAGAATAGCGATCATGCCCAGCGTGCAGCCCGCGACAAAGATGTACCAGCTCATAAGGTTGAGCCTGGGGAAGGCGACGTCGCGCGCGCCGATCATGATCGGGATCAGGAAATTGCCGAGCGTCGCGGGAATCGACGGCACAAGAAAGAAGAACACCATCACAATCCCGTGGGTCGAGAAGAGCTTGTTATAGGTGTCCGGCTCGACGAGCGCGCCCTGCGGCTCGACGAGGTGCAACCGCATCAGAACGGCGGCGGAACCGCCGATCAGGAACATGAAGGTGATCACGGCGAGATAGAGCAGACCGATGCGCTTGTGGTCCGTCGTCAACAGCCATGACCGGATGCCATAGTTCGCATTGAGATAATTGACGCTGGATGCTGCCGGGGCGTCGTTCATTGCCCATTCGTCCTTTCTGGGGAACCGAGCGATTTCACGTAGGCGATCAGCTGGAGCACCTGTTCCTCGTCCACCTGTCCCTGATAGGTGGGCATGGTCGGCTGATAGCCGGGAAGCTTCACGGAATCCGGCGTAAGAATGGCCTGGCGAATCACAGCCTCGTCCACCACGCGCGTTTCGCCGGAGGCGAGTTTCTGCGGCTTGCCGTAGATTCCCGCGAGCGACGGACCGTGCCCGGCGGCTTCTTCGCCGTGGCAACTGCCGCAACCGAACTGACTGAACAGGCGCGCGCCCTGCTGCGCCATGGATTCCGTTTTCTCTCCACCGGCAAGCCACGCGGCGTAGTCGCTGGGTGACATCACGTAGACCCAACCGATCATGTTCGAGTGGCTCGTGCCGCAATACTGCGCGCAGAAGAGGTGGTATGTGCCGGCCTCCGTCGGCTGGAACCAGAGCATGGTGTATCGGCCGGGGAGGGCGTCCTTCTTCACGCGGAACGCGGGAATATAGAAATCGTGAATCACGTCCTGAGAGGTCAGCGTGACTTTCACCGGAACGCCCACCGGAACATGCAACTCATTGATCTCGCGGGGCCCCTCCGGATGCTGGAGATGCCACATCCATTGCTTGCCGATCACAAAGATCTCGGTGGACGCGGCGGGCGGGCGCGAGTTGCGGACGTAGAGCGCCGACGCCCAGACGAACAGGACGACGCAAATGAGCGAGGGAATAATCGTCCAGGAAAGCTCCAACACCATCGAGGTGTGTGTTTCGGGCGGCACTTGCGTCTCCGACCGGCGGCGGTACTTCACCATGAAGTAGAAAATGATCGAGAAGATCAGAACGGTGAAGAAAAGCGTGATGCCGGTCAGCAGGTAATACAGCTGATCAATGCCTTCAGAGATCGTGGACGCCGAAGGCGGCTGGAACGGAATCATGGCGCACAGCGCGGCCACAGCTTTCAGACCAGTTTGAGAAAGACCCATCATCAGCGTTCCGTCACAATCCTTTCCAAACCTTGCTCGTATCCGAACCGAGCCTCATGCGCTTCGGTGAGGCAGTTCGTAATGCTCGCCGCGAAACAAGATCAGAAGCGCGATCCCGCCGATGAGCACCGTCAAGCCGCCGGCCAGTTGGATGACACGAGAAATCAGCAGACCGTACTTCCCCGTGTGGGGATCGTAGTGGTAGCAAAAGAGCAGCACCTGATCGACGGGCGATCCGATCTTTCCCGAGGAGGCCTCAACCAAACCAAGCCTCAGATCGCGCTCGGGGTACTGGATGCCGTAGAAGTAGCGCGAAATCCTGCCTTCGGGGGTCAGCAGCATGATCGCGCTCGCATGCGCGTACTGCTTCGAATCCGGATCGTAGGCGTAGCGAAAGCCGACCGCGTCTGCGAGCTGCTTGATCTGCGGCTCATCGCCCGTCAGGAAATGCCATCCGCTTGCTGCTCCCTTGCGCCCGTACATTCCCGTGTACATCTCCTGCTTTGCCTCCGCGAGGATCGGCTTTTCGGTCGGATCGATGCTCACGGTAAGAACAGTGAAATCCTTCCCGATGTCCATCGGGATGGCTTTCAGGCTGCGGTCGAGACCGTTGAGCACCTGCGTGCAGAGCATCGGGCAGTTGTAATAAACGAGCGAGAGAATCACCGGCTTGTCGATGAAATACTGGCCGAGCTCCACCTGGCTTCCATGCTCGTCGCGGAAGGTCAGGTTCAGTGGAATCGAATTGTTTAACTTCTGATCCACGCCGACCTGGTTGAGCAGCTCAGGGCGCACCCCGATGTTCTGCATGGGATCGGTGAACTGCGCCGCGGCGATTGTCGGGTACGCCAGCAGGACGAGTGCGGCCATCGCGCTCATCAAGATCATCCGAGTTGTGATTCCCGCTTTCATTACTCTTGGCAGCCTACTCGCTAGACTTGGCGTTCTCCTCGCTCGCGATGTCGCGCTTCCCTTCTTCCACGACGTAACCGCACTGTCCCTGCACGTCGGCATCGCCGGAAACCATCGGCGTCGCGGTCACAGACGCCGGCAGACCCACGGCATCGGCTGCGGGACGCGCAGGCAATCCGCGCTGGAGGGTCAATTCCATCGCCCGATCAATCGGGACGCGCACCACGCCGCTCTGCTGGTCTATCCACGCGTAGCTACTGACCTCACGCTGCTGCCCCGCGCAGTAATCGCGAAGCTCTTGATGCGGCAGAGCCTGCAACCGGGGGCTTGGCGGAAGAACGCGGTCCGTTTCCTTTACGAGCGGCGAAGTCGTGGGGCCCAGCGGCTGCGTATTGGTGAAATACTTGAAGGTCCACCTCATGCCCACCAGCGTGACGGCAAGCACGACGGCCATCCAGAACGCAAACTGCAGCAAGCCGCTGATGCTAGCATCGCGTGTCTCGTATCCTAGGCCGCGATCGACCGGAGCGTTGGATGGTTTCTTAGTCGCCATGTTGATGCTCCAAAGCTCCTTCAAACCGCGGATCGTGCAACGGCAAGAGCGGCAGCTTCTTCAATTGGCCAAGGAACGCAGCCACCCAGATGCCGCCAATCCCGACCACCGTGCACAGGTCGAGGAGGCGAAATTCGGGAGACTTCGTATAGGCCGGCTCGATCTGCCAGTAAACGTCCACGAGAGTAAGAAGGAAGAGCAATACTGCGATCTTCGCCAGGTTGCGGATGCGCCGCTTCAACGCTCTCTGCAGCAGCAGGAAGAACGGAACGAAGAAGTGCAGGATGAGCAGCGTGATCGCGACGCCCGCCCACTTGCCCATCGCGCGCTCCTGATACCAGGGTATTTCATTCTTTAAGTTACCCGACCAGATGATCAGGAATTGCGAGAAGGACATGTAGGTCCACAGGAGCACTTGCGCCAGCATCAGGTTGCCGAGATCAATAAACCGCTTCGGCTCCACGCAATCCTTCAGAGGCTCATGATTGGAGAGCAGCCGAACGACGATGGCCGCGAAAGACATCGCCGACAGACCGCCGGAGATCATGAAGATGAATCCGTAAATCGTCGAAAACCAGTGCGCGTCAAGCGACATCACCCAGTCAATCATCGCGAGCGTCATTGTGATGGACCAGATGACAAAGCCGGGGCCCGCGAGGCTCGACATGCGGCCGCGAAGCCTTGGATCGCCCGTAGCGTCCTGCTCGCGCGACCATTTGTTCAACAGGGACGCGAGCAGGATCCAGATTGCGAAATAAACGATCGTCCGCGCGGTATAGAAACTCGGATTGAGATACGACTGCTTGTATTGAAGGATGGGATCGTCCGCGACTTTCTCGGGTTTCGCCCAGTCGTACAGGCTATGGATTCCGAGCCAGAGCGGAACGAAGAGCACGGCCATCAGGGGCAGCGTCCGCGTGCCCGCCTCCACGATGCGGCGAATGGGATAGCCCCACCAGCCGCCGGTCAAGTGATGGAGCATCAGGACGCCCAGGCAGCCGAGAGTGACCACCATCCAGAAGACGTAACCGAGAACGTAGGACTGGAAGAACTTCGTCCACCCCATGTCGGCAGTGTGCGCGTGCCAGCCCAGCAGCAGCGTGAGGAGGACGCCGAGAACGCCCAATGCGAGCGCCCGCTTCTGCGCGCGTTCGAGCACCGGCCGAACTGTGTCCGACGAATTCATTGCGATTCCCCTGCCGCCCTTCCCGCGCCCGCGGTTGCCGTCGCCTTGGATAGCTCCTGCCGCGCCGATTCCGGCACATCCTGAATCGTGGCGTTCTGGCTCAGTTGCAGCACGCGTATGTAGGCGGCGATTCTCCAGCGGTCGGCAGGCTCGATGCGCGCTGCGTAGCTGTACATCGCGCCGAAGCCATTGGTCATAACCTGAAAGAAGTGGCCCACGGGCACCTCGCGCAGCCGCGGAATGTGGTACGAAGGCGGCTGCGGAAACGCGCGCTGCACGATCATGCCGCGCCCGCTGCCCGTGTAGTCATGGCACGGCGTGCAATAGATGTTGTAGCGCTCGCGCCCGCGCTCGAGATCCTCGCGCGTGATGGGAAACGGAAACCGGTTCGATTCCACACCGTTCTCCCGCCCGGTATAGAAAAGCTCGTCCACGCGCAACTGCCCGCGCGCCACAGTCCCCGGAACGGGCTGGCGCTCCGAGCGGCCGTCGGCAAAGAAATCGGTCGGCTCGTATGGCAGATATTTCGGCTGGACGTGCATGTCGAGCCGGCAGCCGGCGAACAGCATGGCGAGCGCGCTCAGGCCGAGGAGCCCGAGGCCGCGACGCGCAACGCCACGCGAATGGATTTCAGCTTTCAATCTCGTAAACCCCTTGCGGGCGCAACCCTTCCAGGAACGATTTCGTCTTCGCCAAGTCGAACTTTTCGTCCTTCGCCTTGATGCAGAGGAAGAACCGGTCCGTCGAAGCCATCACGAACCGCGGAACGTTGAACGTCGGGTGATACGGAGTCGGCAGCCCGTTCAATGCGAGCATTCCGAAAACTGCCGTGAGTGACGCACCTAGAATCGTCAGCTCAAACGTGATGGGAATCCACATCGGCCAGCTGTTGTAGGGCTTGCCGCCGATGTTCAGCGGGAAGCTGATCACGTTCGCATACCAGCACATCCCGAAGCCCGTGAGGCCGCCCAGCAAGCCGCCGATAAAGACGAGGATCGGCAGGCCCGTCCAATCGAATCCGACCGCCTCGGCGAGCCCCTCCACGGGAATCGGCGAGAACGCGTCAATGCGGCGGTAGCCCGCGCTGCGCGTCTTGCGCGCCGCTTCGAGCACCTGCTCGGGGGTCTCGAATTCCGCCATCAGGCCGTAAATAGGTTTCTGCGCCATGAGCTCTCTGCTGTTCCCGTTAGCCGTGAATCTCCGGGTTGGGATTCCGCACGCGCGCCAGATACGTGGTGCGCGGCCGCGTATTCAAATCATCCAGCAAGCTGTAATTCCGCGTTTGCGCCTTGAGCTTCGATACGCGGCTATTCGGATCGTTGATGTTGCCGAAGACGATGGCGTCCGCCGGGCAGGCTCCCTGGCAGGCGGTGATGATTTCGCCGTCGCGGATCGTCCGATTCTCTTCTTCCGAGCGGATGCGCGCCGCGTTGATGCGCTGCACGCAGTACGTGCACTTCTCCATGACTCCGCGGCTGCGAACGGTGACGTTGGGATTGCGCATGCCGTAGAGGCTCGGCGTCTTGTAATCGGAGAAGAGATAGAAATTGAAGCGGCGCACCTTATACGGGCAGTTGTTCGAGCAATATCGCGTGCCGACGCAGCGGTTGTACGTCATGTCGTTCAGGCCCTCGGGGCTGTGTGTGGTGGCGCCGACCGGGCAGACGTACTCGCAGGGCGCGTTTTCGCATTGCTGACAGGGCATCGGCTCGTAATACGTTTCCGGGTTGTCGAGACCGCCCTTGAAGTAGGTGTCGATTCGAATCCAGTGCATGGCGCGGCCGCGCATCACCTGCTCCTTGCCGACCACGGCGATGTTGTTCTCCGACTGGCAGGCGACGACGCAGGCGTTGCAGCCGATGCACTTGTTCAAATCAATGGACATGCCCCAAGCGTAGCCTTCGTACTTGAAGCCCGGATACATCGTCAGGCCCTTCGTCTCTTCCTCTTCCGTGCGCTTTGCGAAGGCGGGGTTTTTGCGAAACTCGTCGAGCGTCGCGATGCGTACCAAATCGCGGTTGAACGCTTCCTGGCTTTCCTCGTCCGCCTTATGGCCTTCGACGTCAATCGCGTATTGCTGCTGTATCGAGGCGAAATAGTAGGTCTTGCCGGTCTTTTCGATCTGCAGGCCGCGGCCAATCCACGAGGAGACGGAGTCACGCAGAAGATAGGCGTTGAAGCCGGGGCCGGTGCCCACGTTCCCGGCGCGACTGCGGCCGTAGCCGAGATGCACCGTCACAGAATTGTCCGCGTGGCCCGGCACGATGTACACGCCGCCTTCGGCGGTGCGCCCAGCGAGCTTAAGGGTCACGTAGTCGCCGGTAACAAGCTGGCGGCTTTCGGCCGTCGCAGGACTGATCATTACCGCGTTGTCCCAGGTAAGTCGCGTGATCGGCTTCGGAGTTTCCTGGAGCCAGCCGTTGTTTGCAAACTCTCCGTCGCCGATGGACGGGTCGGGCCGGAAGACGACTTCAAGCGCGCTCGGGTCGCCCGAAACCATCTGGCCGTGCCCCTGTGCGGCGAAGTCGGGGTGCACCGACACGGAAATTGCCGGGAGACCGGTGCCGGCCATCAAGCCGTCGTGCAGCGAAGTCTCCCAGAAGACCGAGAAGGCTTTATCCTTCTCGGGGCGCTGGCTTTGCCAGTAACCGCGAACGAGATCGTGCCCGGACTTTCCGGAATCGCCGGTGAAGAGCGCGATGATTTCGTGGGCTGAGTGCGCGTCGTAGAGAGGCGCGATCAGCGGCTGGATGATGCCCACCGTGCCGTCGTAGCCGCGGACATCGCTCCAGGACTCGAGATAGTGCGCCAGGGGCGCGTGCCAATGAGCAAGCGCGCCTGTCTCATCATTGTAGAGCCCCGAATGGACGAACAACCTCAGCTTTCCCTTTCGCGGATCTGAAGCATCGCGGAGCGCTGAGTCGAAATTCAAGTCGGCCGGCGCGTCGTAAACAGGATTGCAGCCGATAATCAGGAGAGACTCGACCAAACCGGAGCTCAAGTCGCTAAAGAGTTCGCGCAGCGACTCAAGCTCGTTGACGGGATTCGCTTCGAGCGGCTCGGTGTAAACGACCGTCTTGCTGACGTTCCCGAGGGCCGCGTTCATCGCATGCGCGAGAGCGTGCGCGAACGGCGGCTGGTTTTCACCAGCGATGACAAGCGACGATCCGCGATGGGCACTTAGATCTCGTCCCAGCGCCGCGAGCCATCCCTCGGGCAGCTTCACGCTGGAACTGCCTGCGGGAATGTTCACACCGACAGCAGCCGCCAGTTGACGCGCGAAGTCCGCGACATCGCTCGAGCGCATCGGCAGGCGGTGATCAGCCGTGGCTCCTGTGCTCGTCGACATGCTTTCGACGACGTAAAGACGGTTCAACTTCGAGGCGAGCCCCGCCGCCAGATCACGCCGCGAGGAAAACTCACGGGCGTAGCGAACGTGGCCGGGGCCGGAAGTCAGGAAATCCGCATCCAGCGAAACGATCACGTCCGCCTGATCAACGCGATAGACGGTGTTCACCGGGCGGTCGAACGCCAGCCGCGCGCCCTCGCGGGCCGAATCGCCGCTCGAAACTTCGTACTGATGCCACTTCGCATCGGGGAATTGAGCGAGCAACGCGCGAATCTGCGCGGCGAGTGTCGGCGAAGTGACCGTCTTCGTGAGAATGCGAAGCCCGGTGCCCTTGGGCGAAAGACGAGTGCGCTCGTTGCCCATCGCCACCGCGAAATCACTCCAACTGCTGACGCGGCCCTCGTGCATGACTGTCTGCGAGCGGTCAGGATCGTACAGATGCAGGATGGAAGCCTGCGTGAAGAGATCCGTCGAGCCCAGGCTGCCCGGATGCTCCGGATTGCCTTCGATCTTCGTCGGCCGCCCCATGTGGCTTTCCACGAGCACGCCGGTGCCGACTCCCGCCTGCGGGAACGAGGTCGCGTAGAAGAGGGGCCTGCCGGGAATAATTTCCTCGGGTGGATGCGCGTAGGGAACGATCTTCTCATCCGGAAGTTTCGTGCACGCGCCGAGTCCGGCCATAGCCGCGGACGCGGCCATCAGCTTCAGGACGTCCCGGCGGTTGATCCCGTCGGAATCCTTCGCGCCGTTCGCCGGAAACTCGTTCTCGAGGAACTCGCGGTACTGCTTCGTGTCCGACAGTTCCTCGATGCTCCGCCAAAGCTTCTGGCCGCCTTCGCGCTCGAGCTTCGCGCGGGCGGCGGCGAGGTCGATTGAATTCTTCGGCGTGGTTTCTTCGCTCATCGTCTCGTTCTCATCGGTGGCACGTCGAGCAGTGCTGATAGCTCTGGATGTTGTACTCCTTGCGGAGGTATTTCCCGAGCGACGCCTGGTCCATGAAACGAGTGCCGTCAACAGTCACCGGGTGCGTGCTCGACGGCTGCTCGTAGTACGGGTTGAAAACCTCTTCCTTCGGGCGCACAAAGTTTTCCGGCTGGCGATGGCAATCCAGGCACCAGGACATGTATAGTGTGCCGGCGCGATACGTCAGCGGCATCTGCGCAACCTGGCCATGGCAGGTCGTGCAGCCGATGCCCTTCGCAACGTGAATGCTGTGGTCGAAGTAAACGAAGTCGGGCAGCGCATTCACGCGCGTCCAGGCGATCGACGTGTCGTCGCGATAGCTCTGGCGCACCGGCTCAAGCATCGAGGCGTTCGTCCATATCTGCGAATGGCAGGTCATGCAAGTCTGCGTCGGAGGGACTCCCGCAAAGGACGACTTCTCGACCGACGTGTGGCAGTAGCGGCAGTCGATGCCCAGCTCGCCCGCGTGGTGGCGGTGGCTGAAGGGCACAGGCTGCGTGCGCGTAGCGTTCTGCTCCGTGTACCACGGCGACATCGCGATTGCGTACAGCGCGTAGCCCAGGCCGCCAAGAATCACGATCGCGCCATAAATGCTCACCCGCGAGATCAGATTCGTGCTGCGATGGAAGATCTGTGGCATCGAGTCTTCGAATCGTTCCTTCTATGAATGCGCCTTCTCTTCGCTCGTTTCGTGCACCAGCGACCGCACCTCGACGATCGAGATCATCGGCAGGAAACGAATGAAGAGGTAGAACAGCGTGAAAAACAGACCAAAGGTGCCCAGGTACGTCGCCCAGTCCCACTTCGTGGGGTAGTACATCGCCCAGGACGAAGGAACAAAATCGCGGGACAGGCTGATGACGACGATCACAAACCGCTCCAGCCACATCCCCATGTTCACAACCAGCGAAACAATGAACAGGAGCGGAACGCTGCGCCGCACGCGTCGCGACCAGAGCGATTGCGGTATCAGGATGTTGCAGCTGATCAGCATCCAATACAGCCCGGCGTAGGGACCGTGCATGCGGTTCATCAGCATGTATCGCTCGTTCGCATCCGCGCTGTAGAAGGCCATGAACGCTTCAATCGCATAGCCGTACGCGACGATGAGGCCGGTGGCCAGCATGACCTTGGCCATTGTCTCCAGGTGCCGCATCGTGACCAGGTCTTCCAGGTGGTAGTACTTGCGAATCGGGATCGCCAGCGTCAAAACCATCGCGAAGCCGGAATAGATGGCACCGGCGACGAAATAGGGCGGGAAGATCGTGGTGTGCCAGCCGGGAATGATGCCGATCGTAAAGTCGAAGCTAACTACGGTATGAACGGAGACGACCAGCGGCGTCGCAAGGCCCGCGAGAAGCAAGGAAGCCATCTCATAACGCGACCAGTGAACGGCCGACCCGCGCCAGCCCAGCGCAAAGACGCCGTAGATAATCTTCGCAGCGCGCTTCTTGGCGCGGTCGCGGAGCGAGGCGAGATCAGGAATCAGTCCAACAAACCAGAACAACACGGAAACTGTCAGGTAGGTGCTTACCGCGAAAACGTCCCACACAAGCGGGCTGCGGAACTGAGGCCACATCCACATCGGGTTGGGATACGGCATCAGGTAGAAGAACAACCACGGACGGCCCATGTGGAGGAGGGGGAACATGCCCGCGCACATGACGGCGAAAATCGTCATGGCCTCGGCAAAGCGGTTGATTGACGTGCGCCATCTCTGATGCAACAGGAGAAGAATGGCGGAAATCAGCGTACCGGCATGGCCGATACCGATCCACCAGACGAAATTGACGATGGCGAAGCCCCAGGCGGTGGGAATCCGAATTCCCCAAATCCCCACGCCCTTGATCATCAGGAGGGTGATGACCAGGTTCAGCAGCATCAGCAGCGCGAACCCGATCAGGAAACCAAAAACCCAGCCCGGGGTCGTCCCTCTGGTAAGGACGATGGAGCTGATTTTGTCGGTGACGGTCTCGAAAGTATGGCCGGGACCGATCAGCGGTTCCGGCTCAGTCACACCTGTAATATTTTGAGAACCCTCAGAATCCACGAAGTATCCCCGGCGTTTTTTGAAAGATGCCTGTTATTTTCTGAAGGGGCATCCAGGGTTCGGAATCGCGTCCCAGATCGATTTCGCGCGATCCGCAGTCCGCAGTCTCCGGTGTGAAAACGGCGCAGTGTCACCGCGCCCAGGGCTCGCAACTGGATTCTACTGACCCCGCCGGCTCACTTAGGACGCCATAGAATAAGACCGGAGCCTTCGATACGCAAGTTGAAATCGAAAAAAAATTGGGGGAGAGAAAATTCAGAATTCATCGCGCTGCGAATTGAAATCGTGTTTCAAGAATTTATGCCGACCACAGATTTCGCACATTCATCGTGGATCTCGGATCGAATTGTTCCACGTTAGGGCATGTGCTCGCAAAGACGCAGGCTACGCCCATGCATTGAGTTGGTAGAATCGAGTTGTGCGGCCTGCGGCGCCATTCATCCTCCTGCTTGTCCTTGCGGTGTCGTCCTCGGCGGCGGCAGACACGATTGTTTTGAAGAATGGCCGCCGCATTGTAGCTACAGACGTCACGGACGACGGCCAGCACGTCACCTACCAGACACCCGCCGGCCAGCTTTCGATACCCAAGTCCATCGTTGCGCGGATCGACAAAGACGATTTCGCTTACACGCCCGCGGCGAGCGAACCTCCCGTCTCGGCCCCGCAAGTGGAGCCCGTGCGCGGGTACGAAGATGTGATGGCGCTCGCGGTTCACGACAACTCGATTGACTACGGCTACCTGGCGCGCCTCGAAGAAGAAGCGCGATCCGGCTCACCGATAGGTGTTGCGAAGCTTGCCGCTGCGCACCATGCCGCCGCGCAATTCCTTGTCGGCAAGGGAGACACGGATGCGGCGATCGATCAATACCGTCAGGCGCTGGTCTTCGCGCCCGACAACGTGGGGTTACTGCTGAACCTGGCCGTGCTCGATCTGCGCGAGAGCCAGTTCAAGGCGGCGCTCGACCCCCTAGAACATGCGCGCCGCGTATCGCCTGATTCGCCCGACGTTGCGAAGTTGATGGGCTGGGCTTACTACGGCGCGAACAAAATGGATGAAGCGATTGCCGAATGGAAGCGCTCAGAAGAGCTTCGTCCCGACACTGAAGTGAAGCAAGCGCTCGAGAAAGCCGAACGCGACAAAGCTGAAGAGGAAAGCTACCGCGAAGGCGAAACGGCTCACTTTGATTTGAAGTATTACGGGGGCGCAGCCCCCGATCTGGCGAAGGCCATTCTGCGAGTGCTCGAAGACGATTTCCGCGACCTCGAATCAGAGCTCGACTACACGCCTCCTGAGCAGATCGCCGTCATCCTCTATACGGAGCAGTCGTTCGCGGACATCACCCGCGCGCCTGGATGGGTCGGCGCGCTTAACGACGGCCGCCTGCGCATCCCGGTGCAAGGATTGACAAACGTCACGCCCGATCTCGCGCGCGTCCTCAAGCACGAGCTGACGCACAGCTTCGTCGGCCAGAAATCGCGCGGCCGCGCCCCGACGTGGCTTCAGGAAGGAATCGCACAGTATATGGAAGGCCGCCGGAGCACATCTGCGGCCGGAGCATTAGTGGATGCCGCAGGCCAGGGCGCGATTCCTCGGCTCGACAGCATGGAGGGCTCGTGGATGGGCCTGTCCGGAAACTCCGCCGCGTTCGCGTATGCTTGGGCCCTCGCTGTCGTGGAATCGATCGTGGACGCGGGCGGAATGAGCGACGTCAGCCGCCTGCTCGACCGCGTCGCAACGTCTCCTTCAACCGAAGCCGCGCTGCGCGAGCTGCTGCACATGGACTACGACGATCTTCAGAAGCAGACTGTTTCGTATCTCAAGCGCCAGTACGTCCGCTAGAGCGATGCTAGCAGGCCCGCGAGCAGCGCAGCCCGCTCCGGCATCGCGCGAATGACGGCGTGCTCGCGCGGACTGTGCGCGCCGTTGCCCACGGCGCCGAGGCCATCGAGCGTTGGTATGCCGAGCGCAGCCGTGAAGTTTCCATCCGAGCCGCCGCCCGTCCAGGCTTCCTTCAGCGGACGCCCCATCGCGTGCATTAGCGATTGCGCGTGATGAAACAGTTTGACGACACCGGCAGTTCGCTCCAGAGGCGGGCGATTCACTCCTCCGTGCACCTCTACGCGCGCGCCCTTCAAGATTGGGCGCAAACTTCGCAGCATGCGATCAATTGAGTTCGCGTCGGCAAGATGCGAGTAGCGAACATCCACCTCCGCTCGTGCGTGGTCCGGAACAACGTTAGATAGCGTCCCGCCGGCGGCGACCGTTGCCTGCACGGTGATCCCGCGGCGGGGGTTTCCCATTTTCATGAGCCTCAAAATTTGTAACGCGAGCTCATGAACCGCGTTCACTCCCACGGATGGATCGATGCCCGCATGCGCGGCGCGCCCCGTGACGATGATCTGGGCTGTGCCGACGCCCTTCCGCGATGTCTTGAGGCAGCCGTCGAGCCCAAATGCCGGCTCGAGGACCAGCACGGCGTCGCTCCTTTTTGCCTCGCGCTCGATGTGGGCCCGTGACGTCGTGCTGCCGATCTCTTCGTCGGAATTCCAGAAGAACACCAGTCTCTTCCGAGGCTGAATCCCTGACTTCTTGAGCGCGTCAATGGCAGCGAGCGCGAGGACAAGCCCGCACTTCATGTCAAACGTCCCCGGCCCCCAGGCGCAGCCTCTTGAGACACGGAAAGGCATTTTCGCGAGTGTCCCGAGCGGATACACCGTGTCCACATGGCCGAGGACAAGGATCTGCCCGGCCGGACGACCCTTGCCCAGAAAGACCTCGGCGCGCAAGTGGTTCCCGCGGTGGGGTTGATGAAGGACTCGAACTGCGGCGCCGCGACGTTTCCATTCGCGCGCCACAATCCGTCCGAAGCGATCGACCGCGGCCTTCTGATGACTCGGCGATTCGCAGCGCACGAACTCCCCGAGCAGCCGCACCATGGCCCGCTCGCGGCCTTGTAAATAGCAGAGCAGGGCCTTCATTTCCTTCTGGTGGATCGTAGCGCTCAAACCGTCGAGCCTATGCACAACGTTCCGGTTTTGCAAGCGCGCCGGGCGCGCTGCGCATGCCCGGAATTCCGCAACAAGCGGCTCCGCCGATTCCCACCCGTCCGGGATTCGTATAGAATTGTGGGATTCACCTGCAAGAATTCAGAGGCGCGAGCGAGGTCAACGATGCTCCTTGATGTCAACGGGATACAGAACATCCTCCCCCACCGCTATCCCTTTCTTCTGGTTGACGCTATCGAAGAAATGGAACCCAAAAAGCGCATCGTGGGAATCAAGAACGTCTCCATCAACGAGCACTATTTTCAAGGCCATTTCCCCGGTAAGCCGGTGATGCCGGGGGTCTTAATCATCGAGGCCATGGCGCAGACAGGGGGCGTGCTGCTGCTCAATGAGGTGCCGGACCGCGACAAAAAGCTCATCTATTTCGTGGCCATCGACAACGCGCGCTTTCGCCGTCCCGTCGTGCCCGGGGATCAATTGAAGCTCGAATTGATCGTCGCCTCCTGCCGGGGGACGTTCTGCAAGCTCGACGGACGTGCTTCCGTGAGCGGCGAACTCGCCGCCGAGGCGACCATGATGTGCAAGATGGTTGATCTCGAAACGGAACAGATGCCCGCCGCGGAACCTGCCGGGAAGGTGCGATGAGCGGGATCGACCCCCGGGCTGTCATTTCGGCGTCCGCGAAACTGGGAAAGGGCGTGTGCGTTGCCGCCTACGCCGTCATCGGCGATGAAGTCGAACTCGGCGACGAGTGCGTTGTCGAATCCCACGCGGTGATTAAGGGCCCGTCCCGGTTCGGACGCAGGAATCATTTCTCTTCGTTTTGTATCGTCGGCGGCGATCCGCAGGACCTTACCTACACGGGCCAGCGCGTCTGCCTGGAAGCGGGCGACGCCAACGAGTTCCGCGAATACACCACGGTGCACCGCGGGACGATTAAAGGCGGGGGTGCCACGCGCGTCGGAAGCCACAACCTGATCATGGCCTACGCGCACATCGGGCACGATTGCATCATCGGAGACCACACGATTCTAATCAACGGAGCCCAGCTTGCCGGGCATATCCAGGTCCAGGATTACGCCACGATCAGTTCGTTCTGCCTGCTGCATCAGTTCGTTCGCATCGGCGCTCACTCATACACCGGCGCAGGTACCATCATTACGCAGGATGTTCCGCCGTTCTCGCTCATCGTCGGCCCGCGGGAAACGCGTTGCTATGGCATCAACAAGGTCGGCCTCGAGCGCCACGGCTTCTCTCCGGAGCGCATTCAAACCATCGAGCAGGCCTACCGCTACCTCCTTCGCTCGAAGCTCAACACCTCGCAGGCCGTCGAGAAGATGAAGGGAACCCTGTCGGAGTCCGAGGACGTCCAAAGTATTATCCGGTTCATCGAGTCGGTTACCGACCGCGGCTTGACGAAATAGGAGTGCGCGTGCCTGCAACCGCCGAAAATACGGGCTGGGGATTGATCGCCGGAAACGGCGACTTCCCTTTTCTCGTGCTCGAGGGTGCGCGCAGCCG
>Ga0187769_10000734_pt1 | contig 18139 bp, 20 predicted proteins | sample 0116_SJ02_MP02_1_FD_133140 | JGI IMG/M metagenome (GOLD analysis project Ga0187769, IMG submission 133140) | Tropical peat soil microbial communities from peatlands in Department of Meta, Colombia - 0116_SJ02_MP02_10_MG | ecosystem: Environmental > Terrestrial > Soil > Wetlands > Peat | place... | reverse complement strand
AGAGTAGAAAGAACTGAGCCTGTGGTGAAGTTGGGGAAGGATTGGGTCGAAGTTACAGTTACCGTGGCGGCGCATGAGAAGACCGGGGTCGAGATGGAAGCCCTTGCCGCTGTCTCCGTCGCGCTCCTCAACATCTGGGATGTCGTGAAGGCCCATGAGAAGGATTCGAAGGGGCAGTATCCCCTGACTAAAATCGAGTCGATTAGGGTGACGGCCAAGGTAAAGGAGCCTTCATGAAACCGCATGAAGAACACCGCAGAGCAGCCCACAGGCGCCTGAAGGTCGTGATCGTGACTGTGAGCACAAGCCGCTACGAGAAGAAAAGGACTGGGACGGGTTTCTCTGACGAAGCCGGCGACGTGGCGGCAGAGGAGACGAGACGAGCTCGTCACAAAGTGATGCGAAGGGAACTTGTCTCGGACGACGCCGCGATGCTCCGAAAAGAGGTGAAGAGATTCCTTGCAGGGAAGAACGACGTGCTCCTCTTCAGCGGTGGTACGGGCCTATCCCCCAGGGACATCACCGTTGAAACTGTTCGGCCTTTCTTCGATAAGGAGCTTGAAGGGTTTGGAGAGCTCCTGAGGAGGCTTGGCTATGACGAGATAGGGAGCTCTGCCATCTTGACACGGGCCACAGCGGGGGTGGCCCGCGGGAAGCTCATTGCGTGTATGCCTGGGTCGCCGGGGGGAGTTCGCACCGCGATGAGAGCCTTCGTGGACGAATTTCCGCACATTGTATTCATCGCCCAGGGCTGAGAACCGACGCTCCAACGACAAGCGGTGATACGGATGCACCTTCGCGAGTCTTGAAGCGATCTACTGAATCGTGTTTCGAACATCAACGACCTATGGGTGTCGCTCGTAACAGATCCATGCATGGAAGGCGAGAAGGGCGGTGGCCTCACCCTAGTTCTTTCGATTCGCCAGTCCGTTGTTCAATACATAAAGGTGATCGCTCAATTGACCGTCGGCCTCATCCTGGCTCGAGAAGATTACGTCGACGCCTGCCTCTTTCGCCATCTTCCCATAGACGGAGATGAACGCTTCACGGTCATGGAGACCCAAAAATGCCTCGTCCACCAATATGGCCCGGGGCGAGGATAGCAGCGCGGTTGCCAACGAAACCCTCTGCCGCATCCCCCGGCTGAGGTTCCCGACGGTGCCAACGAAATCGATTCCGAGTCCCGACTTGACCCTCGACACAGACTCGTTCGATAATCTGAGCGTTTTCAGGTTCGCACCCCACATGATGTGAGAATCAACTCTGAGGTGCGGAAAGCATGTAAACGGCGTGACAAGGACCACGCCTCTTTTCTCGACCGAGTAATCCGTGATGTTGGCCCCTCCGACCACGATGTATCCTCCGGCAATGGGGACAAATCCTGCAAGGGCCCTTAGCAGTGTGGTCTTGCCTGACCCGTTCTTCCCTGCCAAACATATGACCCCCTCTCCCTGTAATTCGGCGCTGAGCTGGAACTCGCCTAGACGCACTCGAACGTTGGCTTCTATCAACGTCCTGTCCTCTTGCGTACGAGGTGGCCAGCCAACGTGATCGGAATCGCCACGAGAATCATCATTGCTGATGCTGTGACAGCCGCGTCAAGGCCCCCAGCCATGTTTCCGCTGAAGAACTCGTAGATGGTCACAGACGCAGGACTTACACCATAGAACGGGTATTGAAGGACGTAGAATGCGATTATGGAAATGGAACCGAACTCGCTGAGAGCCCTGCTCATCGAGACTAACGAGGCGCTCGCAACGCCGTCGTACGAATTCGGGAGAACAACTGAGAAGAGGGTTCTGAGTTTGGATGCCCCCATCCCCGTAGCAAATTCCTCGGGGGATGGGTCCTTCGACTCGAAATAGGGCAGCATCGATTTTACGTAGATCGGGGCCGACATGATGACGAGCGCAGTCACCAATCCCAGTATGGTGTTGTAGAAATTGATGTGTATGCTGAGAAGGAATTGTCCGGTCGGAGTGACGGGGCTGTCAAGAATTAGGAGCGCTACACCAATGATCGGATGAGGGACGCTTATCGGGATATCGACAAGAGTCTCTGCGACACGGTCGTTCCCCCTGGCCAGATAATAGGCGAGGGGGGTGAAGAGAATGAAATCCGTAACCACGGCTAGTGCCGACGAGAAGAGCGTGAGCTCAATCGAACGGAAGACTTCGCTACTGTACCCCGCGGCATCCCTGAACGGACCCAGACCATAGTAGAGGAGGACGAAAACTGGGACAAGCAGAAGAAGCAGACTCGCAATCGAAATCAGTCTCAGCCAATTCATGGGTGGCGCTCCGCTACCACCTCCCTCGTTCGGCTATATGGGTCCGTTTTGGACGAGCAGGCCCTGAGCGAGCAGCGCCTGGATTGGCTGCGGGAGTTCGCTTGTGGACGAGAGGCTACTGTAAAGCAAAGCGGTCGTGGGAATCACTAGTCCATAGGCTGAGAGGCTTCCCATGTTCTTGACGAGGTACTGGACGAACTCGAGAGCCTCCGCCGTGTTGACGCTGCTCATTGGAATAGTGACCACAAGGACGATTGGAGCCCCACCAGTCTTCCCCGCTGAATCTGTATAGGAGAACATCGAGTAGTAGCCGGCTAGTCTGGGGTTGGATAGGTTCACATGATTATCCAATGTGATATAGCCAATACCATCCGAGATTGCGGCCGACTTGTAAATGAACAGGAATTGAATCTGTCCCGACTGAAGTGGAGCCACGAGAGCCGCCGAGCTGGCGCCTGTTACGTTGCCTTGAACTTTCAACAGCTGGGAAACATAGGCCGACTGGTTGCCTGCAGAATACAGATACCCAGCGGCTTCCAAGACAAGCCATCCGCGCAGACCTCCTGGGTCTGCCAGAGGGTTCGAGATTCCGACTTTCACGCTTCCTGAAGTAAGAGCCGTATAGAATGCGTTCCAATCAGATGTCGCGTTCGATTTTTCGGCCGTCTGCCCCAAGGAGACCATGTTGGAGGCGGCAGAGTTCGCCATGGTCGCATTGGAGTAGGCTACGACCATCTGGTCCGTTGCGAATCCAATTGCCCAGTCAGCTGACAAATTTCCAAGATGCGAAGGAGCCGTTGCCGGGAGCGCCGCGGAAATGAAGACGTCGTCAGGAGCGCCAGCCTTAATGGAGCTCGCGTCAGCGTTCGACCCGCCGGAGATGACGGGCGCCGTAGGTATGCCTGTCAACTTCGAGAAACCGCTCAAGAGGAATGTGGTCTCCGTTGCGTATGCGTCGGCCGAATACGAGATCAGGGGCCCCGATGTCACCAGGGCAGTTGAGGTACTCACGCTGGTGAGGGTCGATGACGCAGTGGAAACCGCCGTGGATGTCACCGTGGTCGTTGTCCCAGTGGAAGTCGCGTACAGGAACGCCAGAACACCCACGACAATAATCAGACCCACGATTACCGCCAGAGCAACACCAGAGAAGCTTCTATTTCCTGTATGCACGTTGAATTCAGTTATGCAGCCCGTTGCATAACGGTATATATGGGTTACAGGCAAAGCACGGGCCTACAACGTAGCTTGCCTGGGAGCCGCGCGAATCTGTCGGACGAGTCGTCGGTGTTCTCTTCAGCATCGTGAGATGCTCGTTTCGCCGAAGCCGAGCTAATATAAGCCCCGGGATACACCTTCCTGGCCTGTGGTAGACGTGGAGCGCCCCAGCGTGAGACCCGTTCCGCATCTCACGTTTCAGAGCGACCGACGCACCGTTCTAGACGAAACCGACGCGCTGCTGCTGAGAAGAATCTCCGAGAAGAGTTCACTCACAGATGCGGCTAAGATGGTAGGCATTTCGTATAGGAACGCTTGGGGCAGAATCAAGAGGCTGGAATCTAACTACGGCGTTCGCATACTGGACACCAGAGTCGGCGGCAGCTCAGGGGGAGGAGCAAAGCTCACCCCCGAGGGGCTCAGGCTGTTCCGAGAATTCAGGCACATCAGGAAGTATCTCTTCAATGCCCTGGACGACACCGAATCGGCGGGAAACGTACGGTACAAGCTTAGCGCGAGGAACATGTTGGGGGCGAAGGTTGTCGGCATCGAACGGGGCGACATAACATCGCTAATCCGGATGTCCTCCCCATCGCCGGTGAACCTAACTTCGATCATCTCGAACGAGGCCGTGGATGACCTGAAGTTGAACGTGGGGGATGACGTCCAAGCCATCGTCAAATCTACGGAAGTGATGATAGCAAAGCCATTCCCCCCTGAGCGAAAACGGAAACGAAGTTCCACTCGCCGCGTGCCGACCACGAATCGGGAGAAGCTAGGTCGTTACACTCAGTAAATGGGTGTCTTCGGGTCGACCTCCCTTGCCCACGCATTAATCCCCCCTTTCAGATTCCGGACTCTGCGGAATCCTTCCGAGGCGAGCAGGTCCACCGCTCGTGCGCTCCTCACGCCCGTGTGGCAGTACACGACGGTTTCAGCCGATGGGTCCAATTCGCCTATCCTCCTCCTGAGTTCGCCGAGTGGGATGAGCTTAGAATTCTCGATTCTACAAAATGCGTGTTCGAACGGCTCTCTCACGTCTAGCAAAACAATCCTTTCTTCTGCATCAATCTCCCTTTTCAACTCCATTGGGGCCACCTCGGCAACGATGGGGATCGCTCTCCGAACCCCACAGAACTCCTCGTAATCGATAAGCTTCCTTACTGTCGGCTTCCGCCCGCAGACGGGGCAGTCCGGGTTCTTCTTGAACCGCAGCTCATTAAAGGTCATGTCGGTCGCGTTAAAGAGAAGGAGGCGCCCTAGGAGCGGTTCGCCCTGCCCGAGGACGAGCTTCATTGCCTCCGCGGCTTGGATGCTCCCCATGATGCCGGGGAGCACGCCGAGGACTCCTGCGACCGCGCAGTCCTGTACAGTTTCCGGAGGAGGGGGCTCGGGGAACAAGCACCTGTAGCAGGGGCCGCTGCTTGCTTGGAAGACTGAAGCCTGGCCGTCAAACCTGAATATGCTCGCGTAGACGTCGGGCTTGCCGAGGAGGACGCAGGCGTCGTTGATCAGGTACCTGGCGGGGAAGTTGTCGGTGCAGTCGACCACCACGTCGTACCCCTTCAGGATCTCCATGGCGTTAGCGGACGACAGCCTCGCCTCGTGAGGTTCGACGCTCACGTGAGGGTTCACCCGCCTCAGCCTTTCGGCTGCGACGCGGGCCTTCGGCATGCCGACGTCTTCTTCGGTGTAGATTGTCTGGCGGTGGAGGTTGCTCTTCTCTACCTCGTCTTCGTCCACAATCCCAATCCTTCCCACCCCTGCTGCTGTCAGGTAGACCGACGTCGGTATTCCCAAGCCTCCGGCGCCGACAACGACCACCGCAGACCCCTTGAGCTTCTCCTGCCCTTGGCGCCCGAGCTCGGGAAGCACCAGCTGCCTGCTATATCTTTCGACCTCCGTCTGTGTCAGGCCCTTAACGACAGTCGACCCTGGCAATGGGATCTTCGCTTTCTGGCATCTCACTTGATAATAAAGTTCGGCGCGGGTTCCATTCTCAGCATGAACGCGCAGCATAAATAAGCGGGCCTAAGCGATTAGGGTGCCTTGATTCGGGTCCGCCTCACAGCCCAGCTGCGGGACTACGCCCGCGGAGCTAGGGAAGTGGATATTGACTCCGCCGCAGACCTCCGGACCATGGTGAGCAAGCTTGACCAGTCGTACCCCGGCCTCGGGGGAAGGATAGTAGATGACCAGGGGAAGATAAGGGCCCACGTCAACGTTTTCGTGAACTCCGAGAACTCAAGGGAACTCAAGAACGAAAACACTCCGCTCCACGACGGCGACGTGGTGCACATCCTGCCTTCGGTCTCGGGTGGGTAAGGGGAATTCTGATTGCCTAAGAACAAAGGGGGGATCTGCCTTCTCGTGGGCACCAAGAAGGGAGGCTTCGTGTTCACTTCCGACTCCAAGCGCAGGGAGTGGAAGGTGTCCGGCCCACACCTAAAGGGGAACGAGATCTACCACATGGCCTACGACAGGAGAAACGGGGCGATTCTTGCGTCTGTGGTAAGCGGTCACTGGGGACCTACCGTCGCCCGGAGCGAGGACATGGGTGGCTCTTGGAAAGAGTCCCGCTCTCCCCCTAGGTTTCCGAAGGGGACAGGACTTTCTGTTGCGAGGTTGTGGCAGATTAAACCTGCCCCAGAAGCGGAGCCTGGCGTCGTCTATGCCGGGGTTGAACCTGCCTGCCTCTTCAAGTCAAAGGACTGGGGAAAGAGCTGGGAAGTGAACGAAGCGCTGATGAACCACAAGACAAGGAAGAAGTGGCAGCCGGGAGGTGGAGGGCTGTGCCTGCACACGATCATTGTGAGCGGCAAGCGCCCAGGGAGGATGCACGTCGCCATTTCCGCCGTTGGGACTCTCCGCACAGACGACGATGGGGAGAGCTGGAGGTTCCAGAACAGGAACGTGATAACCGGTGATCAACCAACAAAGTACCCTGAATATGGCACGTGCGTTCACAAGCTCGCGATCAATCCTTCAACGCCCGACGTGATTTACCAACAGAACCACACTGGGGTCTACAGAAGCGATGATGCGGGAGACGGCTGGATCGACATACGCCACAACCTACCGTCTCGCTTTGGATTCCCAGTCGCCGCCGACGCCAACGACCCCAAGAGAGCTTACCTTGCACCCCTTGAGGGAGACTTCTCTCGCATTCCGAAGGACGGGCACTTCGCGGTCTGGGGAACGGACAACAGGGGCAAGGAGTGGTTCAAGCTTGACGCGGGGCTGCCTGAAAAGTCGTACTATACCGTCCTCAGAGATGGGATGGTGTCCGACATGGAAGACCCCTGTGGCCTTTACTTCGGAACCACTACCGGCCAACTGTTCTCAAGCCGGGACCAAGGGAACTACTGGGAGAGGATTTCAGACTGCCTCCCTCCCATTCTGTCTGTCAACGTCTCGAGCACGTAAGTCCTAGGAATAAATAGCGACCTGGCCCTACAGATTTCATGGCTACGGATGACAGGTTGACCGCGACAATCAAGGAGCACGTCAAAAAGAGGCACGAAGCCGACGACAAGGAGTTCCTCTTGGGGGTCGAAAGGGTTGACCTCCGCAGAGTTGACCACCTCAAGGTCGAGGCCCGGAAGAGAGACTTCGTATTCTACGTCGACGAGCCAGGAGACAGAGGCGGCACCAACCAGGCCCCGAACCCCCTCGCTTACTTTATCGCAGGGGCCGCTTCCTGTCTGATCAACCAGTTCCTCACCGACGCGATCTACAGGGGGGTAACTCTTGAGGAAGTGGAGATGGTAGCCAGGGGCCACTTCGACAGGCGAATGGGGGGCGCCTTCCAGGAAGTCATTTACGACTTGAGGCTCACCAGCCCCTCTTCAAAGGAGGACATCGTCTCTCTTGCCACGGAGGCGGAAAAGATGTGTTACGCCCACCAGACCCTGAAGAAGGCCGGTGTGAAGATGACCACCAACATTCTCCTGAACGGCAAGCCTGTCGGCCGAAGTCAGAAGTAAGTGACGCGTTCAGCCCTCGTTTCCGCCACTACTTTTCCACGTTTGATTACCGAAAGCCGGTCAGGTTGAAGGCGTAGGGCATCTCTCACCCCTCCCGCGTCTAGGAGAACCAGATCTGCATAGTCTCCAACCGTTACGCCGTACCGCTTCATTCTCATCCCCTTGGCCGCATTGTAGGTTATCATGTCGAACGCAGACTCCAGTTCCCGAGGCGCCCCAAGGTGGGCAGCATGGCACATCACGAACGCCAGCTCTAGCATGTCCCCTCTTCCAAATGGGTAGTAGGGGTCGTCAATGTCGTCCTGCGCCACTGCCACATTGACCCCTGCTTCGAGGAACTCCCTTACCCGAGTGACCCCACGCCTGACGGGATGCCCGTCGGTCCTCCCGTACATGAAGAGGCTGATGTGGGAGTTCTCAACGACAGTCAGGCCGGCCTCCTTCGACATTCTCACAATTCTCTTCGCGTATGTGTCGTCCGGAGAATCGAGCGCCCCTCTGCAGTGGGAGGCGGCCACTCGACCGCCATACCCCTCCCTGATCGACTTCCGAAGGAGGTACTCCAAGTTCCTGGAGGAAGGATCCGTGTTGTCGTCAATCAGAGTGTGTATGTCCTTGTCGTACTTCTTCGCAATGTCGAAGACGATATCAGTGTGCTTCGCGGCTGCGTCGCCATCCTTCTCGTACCAGGGGATGCCGCCGACAACGTCCGCCCCCAGCTCCATGCTCTTCTCTAGGAGCTCCTCGGCACCTTCGTCCCTCAGCAAGCCCTCCTGCGGGAAGGCGACCACCTGCACGTCCAGTGCGTCCTTGAACTTCTCTCTGACGCGCAGCATGCTCTTGACCGCGAGTAGCCCTCCCGTCGTATCGACGTCGGCGAACGCCCTGACGGCGGTGGTGCCCTCGATCACTGATGATGTGAGCGCCCTGCTCGCACGGTCGACGATGTCCGACTCTGTAAATTGCTCCTTGACCCGCGTCGCAGACGGAATTGCCTGAGGGGAGCCGATCTTGGTCGCCTTCCAGACATCTGCCCATGAGCCGGTGAGGCATTTGTCCAGGTGACAGTGAATATTGACGAACCCAGGGGTGAGGAGCCTCCCTCCTGCTTCTACCTCCTTCTCCGCCTTCTCCTTCAAGTGCTCTTCAATGACTGCTATCCTCCCCTGCTGCACGCCGACATCGAACCTACTCTTCTTCCCTCGCAGAGTCGCCCCCCTTACGACGAGGTCCAACGTCCGTTTCCCTTACTTCACCTGGGGCGGGAGCGCCGAACCTGTTTGGACTTCCGTCCGTCCCCTACCTTCCTTGTGCCTCACGAAAAGGTAGACGAGGGTTGCCCCTATAACGACAGCCGCCACACCGATGAATATCGCGACAGGGAAAGTCCTGTCCCCAGCGGCGTCATACACCGTTATCGAATGATAGTTTGTGGCATAGAGCTCTTGGGTTTTCGTGTCGATCGCCAGCGCCGCCACCTGGCTCTGGACCTGGTAGTGCTGTTCGATATCCCCCGCCGAGTCCATTTCAATGATCGACCCGCCGGGAGAAGACGCTACGTACACTCGCCCCGTCATGTTGTCCACGGCGATTTCGTTGGTCGAGTTTTGGTCAGACGAGGTTACCTGGAAGCTTTTCACAAACGAGTCCGTCTCCGTGTCCACGACGTACACGTAGCTGGTCCCCGTCACGGCGTAGAGCATCTGAGTGCTGTCATCAAGGGCAAACTGGAGGGCACAGCACCCCGGGACGCCGATGGTTGCAAGGGGCGCCAGACTGGCGGCTTCGAGCACAGAAATCACGTCCCCGGGGTATTGGCCCACGTAGAGCCGCCCATTGGATGAATCCAACACGATTCCATCCACATAGTTTGCAAGCGTCACATTCCCCACCAATTCTCCGCTCTGCGGATCGAGTGCGAAGACCTGGTGCCCCGAAGTGAAGAACAGGTCCTGGGAGACAGACCTGTCATAGGCCATCGAACGGACAGGCTTCCCGATGTTAATTTGACGCACGAAAGCCTGGCTGGCCGGGTCGTAGACCACAATAGTCATGTTCGTCTGGCCAGCTACGTAGACATAACCCGTCTCCTGGTCTAGGACCATCGGTCCAGCATCAATGTCGAGTGGAAGAATCTTCATGACTTCATGAGTGCTAGCATTGATGACTCCGAACGAGTACCCTGTGGGTGGGTACTCCCCCGAGGTGGCGTCGAAGTAAACCAACCCCCTGGCCGAATCGGTGACGATGGCCATGGGCCATGAGCGGCCTGGTGTAATCGTCAGTGGGTATGTAGATGCGCCAGCCGTCTGCGCTAGGAATAGGACCACGAGAAACAAAGAGAGCGCCCTTATTTTCACCCGGTTCCCCTTCATTTCGTTCCGCCGACGTAGCAAAAAACACTTTCCATTTTGAAGGGTCCCTGTGGGTCTAGCCAGAAGTGATTATCTTTAACAATGCATCGGGCAAGTGACTGTTAACCATGGCCTCGACTGAAGAGGAACAGAAGAATCCGAAGACGCTCTCCGGTATCGAGGTTAAGAGGTGCTACTCTCCTGAAGAATCTCGCTCAGTCCAGGAGGAGCCAGGGAAGTATCCCTACACGCGCGGGATCTACCCAGAGATGTACCGAAGGCGGCTCTGGACTGTCCGGGAGTACTCTGGATTTGGCACCTCTGCAGAGACGAACAAGAGGCTCCGATTCATGCTCGACCAGGGGCAGACAGGGCTCAGCCTAGCTTTCGACCTCCCGACCCAGTTGGGTCTCGATTCCGACAGCCCCCGATCGATGGGAGAGATAGGGAGGGTTGGGGTGGCAGTGAGCGTGTTGGACGATGTACAGGCCATCTTCCGGGGAATCGACTTGGGGAAGGTCAGCACATCGATGACCATCAATTCGACTGCGCCCATGCTATTTTCGATGTATGCTGCGGTGGCCGAAGGCCTAGGGCTGCCCAAGTCAGAGGTCAGGGGGACCGTTCAGAACGACGTCCTCAAGGAGTTCATTGCTAGGAACACGTACATCTATCCGCCTGGCCCTTCCCTATCACTCGCCATCGACCTTGTGGAGTACTCAGTGGAGAACTACCCGAAGTGGCACCCGATAAGCATCAGCGGCTACCACATCAGGGAGGCGGGATCCACCGCCGTGCAGGAGCTCGCCTACACATTCTCTGACGCCATAACTTACGCCAACGCCGTGCTACAAAGGGGGCTATCCCTCGATCAGTTCGCCCCCCACTTCTCCTTCTTCTTCGCCTCGAACAATGACTTCATCGAGGAGGTGGCCAAGTTCAGGGCTGCGCGGAGGATCTGGGCGCGGATTATGAAGGAGAGGTTCGGTGCGAAAGACGACGAATCTACCAAGCTGAAATTCCACACTCAGACTGCCGGGGAGACACTGACGGCGCAGGATCCTGAGAACAATGCCGTGAGAGTGACCATACAGGCCCTGGCAGCCGTCCTGGGGGGTACGCAGTCGCTACACACCAACTCCATGGACGAGGCCCTTTCTCTCCCTTCAGAGGAGGCCGCGAAGCTCGCCCTCAGGACACAGCAGGTGATTGCAAACGAGTCCGGGGTCACCCTCACGGCCGACCCATTGGGCGGTTCCTACTACCTTGAGTATCTGACGGACAAGCTCGAGAGCCTGGCGTTCGAGGAGATAGAAAGGGTGGATAGAATGGGCGGGATGCTGAAGGCGATCGAAAGCGGGTACGTGAAGAAGGAGATCCTGAACTCGGCATATCAGAAGCAGATGGACATCGAGTCGAAGAAGAGGATCATAGTCGGGGTGAACGCGTACCAACCCTCGTCTCCGTCGAAAAGGAGAGTGCAGGTCCTCCCGGAGCGGATTCAGGGCGAGAGGGTAAGGGCGCTAAGAGCGGCAAAGAGGAAGAGAAACATCTCCGAGGTTACCGAGAGGCTCGAACGGCTGAAGAGCGCCGCTCAGAGGGGCGAGAACACTCTCCCGTCGATATCGGATGCCGTGAAGGCAAGGTGTACCGTCGGCGAAATAAGCGATGCCCTGCGGGAGGTGCACGGCGTCTACAGGGCGAGGCAGGTGTTCTAGCCAATGGCGATGAAATTCGACCATGTAGGGGTGGCCGTGAAAAGTGTAGATCAGATGGTCGCCATCTTCGGCAAGTTAGGCGATTTCCAGGTGAAGAAAACCGAGGTCCCTGGTCAGAAGGCCAGGATTGCCATGCTAAGGGCCGGGGGGACCAGTGTCGAGTTCCTGGAGCCGACCAGCGAGGACAGCACCCTTGCCAAGTTCATCAGGGAAAGAGGGGAGGGACTACACCACATCGCCTTCGAGGTGGACGACATCGAGAATTCGACCGAAGAGCTGAAAGGGCGTGGCTTCCGCTTCATCTACGACAAGCCGGCCAACGGCAAGTTCGGGAGCCGGGTGAACTTCATTCACCCGAAGTCCACGGGCGGAGTACTCGTCGAACTGACTCAGAATGCCAAGGCTTGAGCGCTTCTACAGCGCGCCCGCGTCCCTGAACGCCTCGATTAGCTTCGCCCTTGTCTGGGCGGGGTCGATTATCTCGTCTACATACCCCTCCTCCAGTCCGATTGATGGGTCCATCTGCTTAACGAATGCAGCCGATTCTTTCTCCAGCTCGGCCTTCCTTTCCTCGCCCTTCATTGCGTCGAGCTTCCTCTTTAGAAAAATCTCCGAGTAGGCGGGGAGACTCAACACCGAAATCCTAGCGGTCGGATATGCGTAAACCTTCTTGGAACCGAGGGCCTTACTAGCGAAACCGACGAAGGCCCCTCCATAGGCCTCCCCGGTGATGACCGTGACCTTCGCGCAACCGGAAGATGCGTACTCCTTTATCGCCTCCCCGCTCGCCCTAATCAGCCCGCCCCTCTCTTGATCAGCGGCTGGGTAGACACCAGGGCAGTCGAGGAACGTCACCATCGGTATGTTCAGGATGTTGCACATCGACGCGAACCTTGACATCTTTCTGCAAGCGTCGACGTCAAGGAAACCTCTCATGACCTCCTTGTTCGAGGCAATTACGCCGAACGTCTTCCCCTCGAGCAGCGCCAGTCCTGTGACGGCGCTTCGAGCGTACTCGCTTCTAAACTCGATGAAGGAACCAGGATCGAAGGTGGACTCTACGGGCTCAGGTGGACCTGTCGTTCTGGTCCTCTGAGTCTTTGGAATCGCCCTCTCGCCACGCCCCCTGAAATAGGCGAGCAACCTTCTCACAATCTCTAAGCACTCCTCTTCATTCTCCACGACGTGCGATGCCGTGCCGTTAGAACCATGCACCTGCCACCCCCCGAGTTCCTCTATTCCGACTTCCCGCTGGGTCTCTGCTTTGGCGACCCCCGGCCCCCACACGAATAGGCTGCTCTTCCCCTTGATCATGACGATCGCGTCTCCCATATAGGCAGAGTAGGCGGCCGCGCCACTGACGGTCCCCATTATCACACTGATTACTGGCACGACCTCCCGGGCCTTGATCAGGTTTCCCACGAGTGCGCTGGCCTCCTCTAGGGAGTGCCCTCCCTCCTGCACCCTGACGCCCCCTGAATCGTAGAACCCTATGATTGGGAGGTTACTTTCTGCAGCCACAGTCACCAGCCGTTCCAGGCGCTTGGTGTGTCCTAGTCCCATGGACCCCCCCTTGTAGGTAGGCTCCTGGGCGAAAACGGCAACCTCGGCGCCTCCGACCCGTACGATTCCGGCTATGGCCCCATCATCGTGGGTCATGGTGTCCGGTGGGAGAGGCTTCCTGAGGTCGATTTCTGCGCCTTCGACATCGGTCAGCTTCCCGTCGTCAGCAATACCCAGTAGCCAGCCCACCGAGGGGATTTCCATCTTCGAGCGTCCGCCTCCTGCCCTGAACTACTCCACGAAGGCTACGACCCTCGCGAAGGCCGCCTCTCCTCCCTTGAAGAGCCAGGGGAAGCAGCCAAGGGTTGTCCTGAACGCCTTGCGCTTACCAAGGACTTCCTCGATCTGCCCACCGATGTTTTCGATGTGGATGCAGTCGCGGGGGAACAGGATGTTGTGGGTAACTTGGTAGTCCTCTTCTGGGAACAGCTTGTCCACGTTCTCCTTCCCGAACTTCTTATCCGCCGCTGCTCTCACCTTGGTGCAGACTCTGGGTAGGAACCTCCCGATGGGGAGGTTCATGGGGTGGTCGGTTGAGACCGCGTCCACTCCCCAGATGTGTATCTTCTTCTCTAGGAGATAGTCGCAGAATGCCCTGGTCGGACCTGGATGCATGTGGATGTACCGCTCCTCGTCTGCCGTGCCGTTCGGCTTGGGGGGTTGGTACCAGGCGAATTTGCTCCATCCCGTGTAGAGGATCAGGAGGTCCCCGTCCTTGACCCCCCCTGCCTCGTTGGCGTTCCTCTCCACAATCTCCTTTGTGTAGATGCCAAGGTCTCCGACCTCGCTGACGTCCACGATTATGCCCGGACCGTAGAGCCAGGTCAGAGGGATCTGGTCGATGGTCTTGCCGTTGGTCACGAAATGGAGAGGCGCATCTAGATGCGTCCCCATGTGGTTCGAAGTCATGATGTACTGCGCGTTCACGCCCTGCTCTGGCTTTCTCTTGATGAATTTGACCTCAAACGGAGGATAGAGGGGCCAGAATGGCGTCTCTTGGTTCAGTGGCTGCGACAGGTCATACAGCTTCATGGTCTCGGTGAGGTCCCTGCAGTATAAAAAACATCATCAATCGGCACGCGGCCTAGGCAGGAGAGGTCTCCAATCGCGCGCCCAGGGTGCTCCCCCGGGACGGTCTCTACACCTCTACTTCCTTTGGAGGAACGACCTTCTCGGCCGTGCGCAATAGGTCAGGGGGCGCGGGCCTAATGGGGAGCCTGTCCCTCAGCATCGGCTTCACGAAGACGTCCCACTCCTCCTTCGTCGTGAAGAAGATCCTTGACCCCCCTAGCTCGTGCTGCATCTGCGGATATGGCTTCTGGTGTTGGGCGTACTTTATGCCCCAGTACCTGAATCCCGTGTAGCTCTCGTACGTGGCCCACCATTCTTTCATGCTCATCAGGTCGAAGGCGTACTCCGCCTTGGCCGCATACATGGTGGCGCCGATCCCTGCCCTCCTCTTGAAGGTCAGCGTGTGGAGGCTGATGGCGATGTCGTTGTCCCAGAGCCTGAAGTTCCCGATAGCCGCGAGCTCGCCGTTGATGATACCCAGGAGGGAGACGTGGTCCTTCATCCTGCTCCTGTACCACCCCAAGAACTCGGAATAGACCCTGGACGAAACCAAGTCGAAGAAGTCGGTGTCGTGATCAAACAGCTTCATGGCTGTCTGCATGACCACCGGGGCTTCTTCCTTCCTGGCGCGGCGGATTACCATTTTCTCGCCCGTTGGCAGATTCACGTACCCAGCTGGGTACTCCACCTTCAGCAGCGGCGACTCGAATCCTCTGAGGATTGGTTCGATGTCTTCGACATTAATCTTGACTTCACGAAGGGTTACCTTTTCTGGCGGCGACCACTCGGATGACATAGCCTGAGACGTCTCCCGAATCGCTATAAGGCTGTCGCAGTGCATCAATCGTTCCTCGGTAGCCCCACCGAGACAGAAGAGTGCACGGGTCAGCCGATCAGGGCGAGCCGACTAGGATTCGTCTCCTGGGCTCGCTCTATCTTCCGTCTGAGCTTTGTCAGACTGTCCATCTGTTCCCTGATCGTGTCTCGGCAGACGAATATCGAGTCTCTCACGAGCCACTCGTCCTCCAGCCCATCGGCTACCTCCCCCAGCCTTACCACCGCTCCTCCCAGGGACGCAACTGCGATATTCAGCTCCCTCGAAATCCTCCGAACCCTTCGTTCCGTTGCCTCGGGATCGCCCTCCAGGAAACCTGGATCCGAAGCACGACTTTCTCTCGCCTGCCTCCTGCGGATGATCCTCCTGACCTCCCGCAGAGTAAGGCCTTCCGATCCGATTTCCTCGGCCATCTCCTCTGCGTCGTCGTCGGTGAGCATGGTCAGCTCCTGAGCGAGGCTCGGAGCTATGCGGCGCCGCATGATTTCGTCCTGAACTCTCTGCGGCAGTGAAAGGAGCCCAATCCTCTTGCTGACGTACTCCTGGCTCTTTCCAATCCTCCGAGCGAGCTCCGTCTCCCCTCCATAGCCGAATGCCTCGACATAGCTCCGGAAGGCTCTGGCTTCCTCGATGGGGTTCAACGTCTCACGCTGAATGTTCTCAAGGAGGGATACCTCGAAGGCTTCTCTGTCGTCGAGTTCCACTACGTGGGCCGGAAGCCTGCGCCAGCCAAGCTTCTTGCAGGCTTCAAATCTCCTCATCCCGGCTACGACCTCGAACCCGTCTTCTGCAGGTCTCACGATTATCGGTTCGAGCAGCCCCTTGTCCTGTATCGATAGCATGAGCCCTTTGATGGGTCCGTTGTCCGTCCTCAGGACCACCCTTGGGGGGCGTATCATCCGAACCTCCACGGACTCGAGAAAGCCTGCCAGAGGGTTTGCTTTCATAGAGCGGAGCCGACATGGACTTGCTATATCCCCTGTCCCTAACCTCTTTGGCGCTCCTGGAGCTCACCGATGAAACCTTAAGAAATCAGGAGAATACAACTTGTCATGCTTCTTCAAGGGAAGTTCCATATTCCGAGCAGCATAGACAAGGTGTGGGACTACACGTCCGATCCTGCAAAGGTCATAGAGTGCGTCCCGGGCCTACAGACCTACACCATAGGAGAGAACAAGCGGATAACAGCAGCAGTTAGGGTTTCAATCGGCTTCATTAGAGGCACTTTCCAGACCCAGACAAAGGTGGTCAGGGAAGATCGTGATACCCATACGGCCGTCCTCGAGCTGTCGGGGTCGGGCGCTGGGAGCGGATTCAACGCGGTCGTCAATATCGGCGTCGTCGCCGTCGGAGCTGAATCGGACGTGAGCTGGGACGCCAACGTGAACATCAACGGTCCTCTGGGCAGCCTGGCCAAGCCATTGGTCGAGGGAAACATCAAGAAAATAGTAACTCAGCTGTTTGATTGTGTAAAAGCAAAACTCAGCTGAGTCTTCTTTGCCTAACCTTTAAGCAATCGCCCTTAAATAACTACTAGAGCCGTTTTCCAGCCCGATGAAAGGAACGAAAAGATACGGAATCACAGCACTCGTAGGTGCACTCATCGTCATCGTCGTCATCCTCATCGGCGTTTCAGCCTATGCCTTTGCTTACCCGTCCACCAGCACCACCACCACTACCGCAACCTCGACCGTTGTATCAACGACAACGGCCGTATCGACAACAACGGTAGGTGGAACAGGTGGGACCCAAACGGTGACCAGCACGGCCACGGCCACGGCCACGGCCACGACCACTGTTACAGCTACAAGTGGCGTATCGAGCGCCATCGGGGCTCTGAAGATTGGTATAATCCTGCCACTCACACCCGCGGACAACTCTTGGAACTACAACGCGAACGACGCCATTACCAAGCTCCAGAAGGAGTTCGGCTTCACGCTCAGCGTCGCTGAGAACAAAGCCTCAGGGACAGATGCTGACGTGCCAGCCCAGCAATGGGCGGCTGAGGGCTACAACATTGTCATATTCCAGGGTGGTCAGTATCAGGACGAAGCAAACACCTTCGCTGGCGAGCATCCAAGCATAATGTCAGTCTGCGTCGACTGTACAGTAGCCAACTACTCGAACGTCTACAGAATATGGCTAGACCTTAGCGGCGGAGGATTCATCCTCGGCGCTATGGCAGGCATGGTCAGTCAGACCCACAAATTCGGGCTAGTCGGCGGCGGCGACATCCCATCCATATGGGAAGGCCACGAAGGGTTCATCGCAGGGGTTACCTACACGTACCCTGCCTGCGCTGGCACATGCTTCACCAACGTGTTCGAGCCCTTCGCCTGGGCCGACGTTGCGGGAGCCCAGACTGATGCAACCAATGACTACACGAACGGCGCCGACGTGGTCTTCTCCTCAGGAGACGGGGTCGACGTTGGTGTGCTGGGCGCTGCGCTGGCCCAGCCTTCAACACCTCAAGTATGGGCATCCAACGTATACACAAACCTAACTGCTATCCTTCCAGCGGACAACAAAATCCTGCTAGGCTCGATAGTTGTAGACTACTACACGCCCTTCTTCAAGGCGATGGAGCAATTCGTCAACGGCAACTGGTACTGGGGATACACCAAGGTCGACATGGCCTCCGGCTTGATCGCAGTCCAACCAGGGCCTGACCTCCCGGCCAACGTGAAAGCCGCGGGCCTTGCATTGGAGAGCGACATTGTCGAGGGAGAAATCCAAATCTCATTCGCTTCGACATCAGGTGGTGCTCCCTACTGCTTCTCGAATCCAACAGCTTCTAGCTGCGCAGACAACTCTATGACCGTGCCATCCGGTGGCGGCCAACCGACCGGAACCATGGCAGCCCAGTTCAACTACCTACCACCAGCTTCGAGTCTACCATAAAGGGTGCGAACGAAACGCAGGGCCTTCGATGGCTAACAACGACGGCGTACAACGTCCTCGCCATTGGGCTCGGCATTCTTGCCGGGCTGGCGGTGGTGGTGTATGCCGGCGGCAACATCGAAGTAGCCCTGTCCTCCCTTTTTCTGAATCCGATAACGCTCTCAGGAGGGATCCAACAGATTTTTGTCCGTTTCGTCTTGTTT
>Ga0187769_10000730_pt1 | contig 18169 bp, 12 predicted proteins | sample 0116_SJ02_MP02_1_FD_133140 | JGI IMG/M metagenome (GOLD analysis project Ga0187769, IMG submission 133140) | Tropical peat soil microbial communities from peatlands in Department of Meta, Colombia - 0116_SJ02_MP02_10_MG | ecosystem: Environmental > Terrestrial > Soil > Wetlands > Peat | place... | reverse complement strand
CTACGCGCACTCTTCGACGTAGGCTATCTCGGCTCGAAGTCTCAGGAGATTTCCCCAATCGTAGGATTTGAGTTAAAGCCAACGCCAAACGAAAAACCAGAAGCAGTCATAGCCAACGCCAAGAGGACTTGGAGAAAAGCCTGGAGCCTGCTCTAGGAGTTCGGGGAGGAACAGCTGATGAAACCAAGAGTCTACGTTACCCGCCTTCTGCCGCAGGCTACGATGGATAAGATTCATTCCTTCTGTGAGGCGAAGGTCTGGGAAGGGGAACTACCCCCATCCAGAGACGCCCTGCTCCAGAGTGTAACCGAGGTCGAAGGCCTACTGACTCTGCTAACTGACAAAGTGGACGCCGAACTCATGGATCGTGCGAAGAAGCTCAAGGTGATTAGCAACTGCGCCGTGGGTTTTGACAATGTAGACGTCAAAGAGGCCACAAAACGAGGCATCATCGTAGGCAACACTCCCGGCGTGTTGACAGATACCACCGCAGACTTCGCTTTCGCTCTCCTAATGGCAGCTGCTAGACGGGTGGCCGAAGGCGATAGAGTCGTGAGAGCTGGGAAATGGAAAACATGGGGACCAATGATCTTGCTCGGCCAAGATGTCCATAACAGCACTTTAGGAATAATCGGCTTTGGTCGGATAGGTTTCGCAGTGGCCAAGAGAGCTAAAGGGTTCGGCATGAGAATCCTCTACAGCGATGTGATTCGGAACACGCAGGCCGAAAGTGAACTTGGAATCGAGTACGTGGACATGAATAGGTTGCTTGCAGAATCGGACTTCATCACTGTTCACACTAACCTAACGCCCGAAACCCATCATTTGATTGGGCAGAAACAGTTCGAGTTGATGAAGAAAACAGCCATCCTTGTGAACACTTCCCGCGGCCCAATCGTCGACAATATGGCCCTGTACAGCGCTCTGCGCTCGGGTAAGATTGCTTACGCAGCCCTAGATGTGACTGAACCGGAACCGCTGCCTGCCGACCACCCACTTCTAACGCTAGAGAACGTGATCGTTGTGCCTCACATTGCAAGCGCTTCCGTGGCTACGAGAACGAAGATGGGACTCATGGCGGCTGACAACTTGATCGCGGGACTCAAAGACGAGATGCCGCCGAACCCAGTAAACCCGGAAGTATTGAAAGCGAAAGGTTAGTGTCCGGACGCCCTGATCACGCTGTAATCCTAACTTTCCCTTGCCCGCATTAAGAGGTAGATGTCGCCAACGTTTGTACCGGTAGGTCCGGTAATGATTGCGTCGCCCAGTTTTCTGAACAAGTTGTACGAATCGTTTCTTACCATGAAATCTCGAACGCGCAAACCTAACCGCTCTGCATGAACCGCGCTCAGTCCATCTACTAGCGCGCCAGCCGCTGGGCTGTTGCCGTCGACTCCGTCCGTTCCAAGTGCGGCGACCACGACGCCTTTCAAACCTGCGATTCCATTCAGCGCTGCGAGCGCCACCTCCTGGTTCCGGCCGCCCTTCCCCGATCCTTTTACGTCCACAGTCGTTTCTCCTCCCAACACTAAGGCACTCGATAGTTTGAGAAAGTGACCAGCCTCTTCGCCATCCTTTGCCACGGACGCGAGTAACTTTCCAAGATTTCTCGCATCCATGTCCGCGGATGAAGTCAATATGATGGCAGGAGTACCCCTCATGTTAAGGTAACTTCTCGCGGCTACACAGACAGAGCGATTGTCCGCTACGATCAGGTTGTGGACCTTCGCGAAAATGCGATCGCCGGGCTTTGGTGTATCAAAGATTTGACCGTCGGATCCTCGTTGAAGGCGATCCCTTACTCTTGCGCGGGCAGAGTCCCACAAATTGTACTGTCTCAAGACTTTCATTGCGTCTTGGAATGTGGTTGGATCTGGCGCTGTCAGTCCTGACGCGATGTCTGATAAGGTGTTTCCTGGAACGTCAGAGATAATTAGAGAGATTATTCGACCGGCTCTACACCGTTCAACGAGCCTGCCGCCCTTGAGTTCCGAGAGGTGTCGACGTACGGTGTTTATTTCATGAATCGAGGCTTCGCTTTTGATCAATTGCTCGGTGATTTCTTTCTTGTCGTTCAGTGTAATGTCGTTGGCCGGAGCAGGGAGCATCGCTGATGCCCCTCCGGAGATTAGGCAGAGCAATAGGTCATCGGGGCGCATCCGATCAATTGATGCCAAAACGTGCTTAGCGGCCCTGATTCCTTCCAAATCGGGAATCGGGTGGCCCGTGCGGAAAATGCTGATTCGTTTGTCTAGGCCAGTTATCTTCTGGTTCCTTGGCGCAACGAGGATTCCCGAATAGATATGCTCTCCCAGAACGCTCAACGCTCCGACGAGCATCGGGAGGCTTGCTTTTCCGACTGAGAGCACGCTGATTCTCTTCGGAACTGGGAACGAGAGATTGCCGACCAGAAGTTGGTCTCGCCTTAACCTAAGCTGGGCGCTCACACTTTTCGCTGGGTCGATTGTGCCCAGTGCTTCCTCTAATGCTTCAAGGCACAGTCGTCTGGCGTTCTTATTTGCCCTTGATTGGCCGTTTAGAATCAGCCGCTGTTTATCGCGAATGCGCGGATGCTCGCTCATTTGGTGTTTCTCCGAAACGAAGTTAGGTTGCGCTCACGTTTCAGTTCTTCCTTAGGAATCCTGTAGTGGGTTGCGTCCTAGCACGCCTCGGTCACGTATTCGTTTTCATGGTCATACCGGAGAAGGTCAGCGTTGCGTTTCTTAGGGTCTCCGTATCCTCCTCCGCCTGCCGTGCGAATTATCAAAGTGTCTCCTTGAGTCAAGGTGACTGAATCTTTAGATTCGAGCGGTAGGATTGTTCCGTCCACCTTCCGTATCATGTATTCTGATCCGCGTCCCTCTTGCCCTCCTTTGTACCCCCACGGTCTGAGCCTTTTGCGTTCGCCTAGGAGCGCGATCTGTACTCTCGCTTGGGCTGTGAAGGAACGTTCGATGCCGACTCCGCCTCTCCATTGTCCGGAGCCGCCACTTCCGGATCGCAGGGCATACGACTTGAATAGTATTGGGTAGTAGTGTTCGACGACTTCGATGGGGGTGTTCATGGTGTTTGTCATGTTAACTTGGACTCCGTCGACACCATCCAATCCCAATCTGCCTCCGCAGCCGCCGCCGATGGTTTCGTACAGTACCCAGCTCTCGTGGGTACCCGGAAGAATTCCTCCCATCATTAGGTTATTCATACTGCCGTGCGAAGCAGCTGACAGTCTTTCTGGCATCGCCTCGATGAGTGCCCTGTATACGGCGTCCACGATGCGTTGGCTTGTTTCCAGATTACCTCCGGCCACTGGAGAGGGCTTAACGGGGTTTACAATGCATCCCAGCGGTGCGTCTATGTGTATAGTACGGTTGAAACCGTCGTTTGGCAATAGATCAGGCGGCATCAGCGTCTTTATCGCGAATGTGACAGCGGAAGTCGTAACGCCAAAGACGGCGTTAAGCGGAAATTTGACTTGCGGGGCGGTGCCGGTAAAATCAACCGCAACACCGTCCCCCAGTAGCCTCACGGTCGCGCGGATAGGGAGCGAAGACCTGTCGAGCTCCAAGTAGTCTTCGCCGACAAACGTGCCTTTTGGCATCTTTTCATACTCCTTGACGGCGAGCTTGTAGGTCTGATCAAGAATAGATGTGCATGCGTTCGTGAAAGTCTCGATTCCAATCTTTGACACAAGTTCCACCAGGCGCCTATCTCCCAGAAGGTTCGCAGCAACCTGCGCCCTCAGGTCACCTAAAACGACAGCGGGAGTTCTCGTCTTGGAAGCGAATTCCTTCGCAGCCTGCTCTAGCAGTTGATCTGAGTCGACAATCTTGGTTGGTTCAATGACAACACCCTCTTGGCTGAGCTCAGTGGCTTCGGTACCGATGCTGGCAGGGGAGATTCCGCCCACGTCGACGTGATGTGCTTTGTTCGCTGTGTAACCAATTCGTCTTCCACCTAGGAACACTGGCCGTAAGACGGTAACGTCGTTTAGATGAGTTCCCGCAAGGTAGGGATCGTTGAGATAGTACATCTCTCCCGGTCGAAGTTCTATTCCTTTAGTCTCAAGGTACTCCAAAGCGTTTCTTAGGCCGAGGGGTAGAGAACCGATGTGCACTGGGATGTGTTCGGCTTGGCCAATGGTTCGTCCGAGATAGTCAAGTACCGCGCAGCTGTGATCTGCTCGTTCTCTGATGTTCGGTGAATAAGCCGATTTCCTGAGTGCGACGCCCATCTCTTCTGAGATGTAGGTAAGAGTGTGTTTTGTTATCTCAATGAGGAGCCTGTTATCTGTCATGGTTTTCGCTTCATGACTAAGCAAGAGCTATTCGCAGTACGGCAATTCCAATCGGGAGGCACGACAGTGGTTGAGTCGTACTCTTCAATGATTGTCGGTCCGTCTACGGATTCTTGTGTGGGTAAACTGTCACGCCATAGAACCCTGGCGTCATACCAGTCATCGTTGAACCAAACCCTTCGGTGAACTTCTTGGCCGGCTCTCTTGGTCGAGGTTCTCAGCAGCGTTAAATTCGGTTTTGCAATCGCTCTTGTGACCGTTAAGCGGAGCGCAGTGACCTCAAGTGGTTCTCCGATGTGGCGATAGCCATATGCGACTTCATGTTGCTGCTCAAACCGCTCTCTGAGATCTAGGCGATTGAATGCTCTCGGTACTTGAACCTCCAACTCGAACCCCTGCCCCAAGTAACGTAGATCCAGGCTACGGAAGTATGCTACCGTTGGAGGACCATCTTCAGTTACTCCTTTGATGTTAGTCAACGCTTCTCGTGCCATCAGCTCCCAAGTTTCTTCGAAGAAATCGTCGGGCAGGTCGTCAAGCGGCTTCAGTATTCCCTTGACGTAGGCGTATTTCATATCCGTCATGACCATTCCGAGGGCGGAAAACAGCCCTGGGTAAGGGGGGACGATGACCGTGTTGATCCCGATTTGCTCCGCAAGTTCCGCCGCATGCATCGGAGCTGCTCCTCCAAAAGCCATCATAGAAAAGTTGCGAGGGTCTTGCCCACGTTCGAGGCTCACAATGTCAAGCGCTCTTGCCATGTGAAGGTTTACGAGGCGAATCGAAGCCACGGATGTCTCGATTATGCTCATCTTCACTTTGTTTGCGACGTCGCCCATCGACCTAGTAGCGAGTTCGATGTCAAGCGGCATCTCTCTTCCCAGCAATGTCTGCCCCAATCTTCCAAGTATTACGTTGGCGTCAGTTATGGTCGGGGCTGTCCCTCCCGAAGAGTAGCAAGCTGGCCCCGGGGAGGCTCCTGCGCTAATCGGTCCAACTCTTAATGTTCCGATCTCATCCGCCCACACTATGGTGCCCCCTCCAGCGCTCACTTCCGCCAAGTCAACTGATGGGTATCGGACGGGATACCCGCTTCCTTTGATCGCCCTTCCCAGATGAACGCGGCCACCAATCTCCATTTCTGGGACGATTAAGGGAGTGCAATTCACGATGCATCCAGCTTTTGCCGTCGTTCCACCCATATCGAGACTCAGGACATGATTTTGCCCGAGAATTTCTGCAAATTCGGCAGCTCCGATTACGCCCGCTGCCGGTCCGGATTCCACGGCCACAACCGGTTTGCGTCTCGCCGTCTCCAAGTCTACGAGCCCTCCGGAAGACGAGAGCAACTGAATAGGCGCGGTGACCTGAATGCTGTTCAACTTACCTATGGCAGAGTTCAGGTACAGAGATAGTACCGGTGCCAGAACTGCGTTTACTACCGTGGTGCTCATCCGCTCAAACTCTCGATGTTCTGGATCAATCTCAGAGGAAGAGCAGACGAAATCAGCGGTCTCCGCGAGAGCGCCCTTTGCCTTCATCTCATTGTTGGCGTTTAGATAGCTGTTCAGAAAGCAAATTGCCACTGAGTCAACATCAGCCTCCCTAAGCCTGCTAGCCACGAGGCCCAGGTCTTCTTGATCCAATTCTCGTAGGATGCGGCCGCGTGAGTCTGTTCTTTCCGTGAGCTCAAACCTGAGTTTGCGGGGGACTAAAGGTCTCGGGCGTTGAAAGAAGATGTTGTAGAGCTCCGGTCTGTTCTGACGGCCGATCTCAAGAAGATCTCTGAACCCTTGAGTAACGACCAACGCCGTCTTTGGCATTTTGACTCCGAGTTGCCCCAAGAAGAGATTTGATCCGATGGTTCCGACGTGAACGATGCTGTCGATTTCAGATGGGGAAATCCCGTATTCAAAGATAAGGCGCTTAATGACTTCGACAAATGCGTCTTCAGGCGTCGTCGGAGTGCTCTTGATCTTCAGGACAAATAGTTTGGATCTCTTGTCGTCGACACCGACAAGATCCGTGAACGTCCCTCCTATGTCCACCGCTAACCTAAGCGTACACTGACCCCCAGACGCCTGCTTAGACCAAGTCCCTCTTGTGCTAGATGCGTTGCCCAAACATGCAAAAGAGACTTGAATCATTTACTACGTGTTGATCTAGAGTTCAGAGGGAACTGCGCGACACAACGCAGCGCATAAGTCAATAATGCGATTCGTCTGAAAGACCCGAGTGGATTTGAGGGCTTCAGACCCAGAAATTGTTAATGGAAGTCGCATGCCCCATGATCGAAGAAATCGTTCCCAACTTGTACCGGATGGAGATTCCACTTCCTAGAAGCCCATTGAAGTGGGTAAACTCATACGTCGTCAGAGGTGAGGGCCGGTTTCTGATTGTTGACACAGGGTTCAACCTTGAGGAATGTCGAAATGAGATGAGTGCAAATCTGTTGAAGCTCGACGTTGACCTGAACAAAACGGATGTTTTCGTCACTCACTTCCACGTCGACCACATTGGACTCGTAGGCACACTCGCCACTGACAACTCCAAAGTGTACCTGAATGAAGAAGAGGCATGCCAGATGGACAGCCTGCGCGATGGTTGGGCTAATCGCTGGCGTAGAATACTTGATGTTTACGTGGCCAACGGTTTTCCGGTGGACGATGCACGCATATCCCTGGAGAGTCATCCGGCGCAGAGGTATGGGTTGACGAGAAAAGTCGCGTTCTCCATTCCAAGAGAAGGCGACGAGATAGAACTTGGAGATTTTCACTTCCAGTGCATCTCCACGCCCGGACACTCGCCAGGACATATGTGTCTCTACGAGCCGAATAAGAAGATCCTAGTGGCGGGTGATCACATTCTTTCAGACATTACTCCTAACATCGCGTATTGGTTGGAGATGGATAACCCCCTCAACGATTATTTGACGAATCTAGAAAGAGTCCGTGCTCTTGAAGTCAGAATTGTTTTGCCGGGCCATCGCCGATTAGTACACGACCTGAGCAAGAGAGTCAGAGAACTACAGGAACACCACCGCGACCGGTTGATTGAAGTGCTGGCGGCCCTGCAAGATGGTGCCAAGACTGCTTTCCAAGTCGCGCCGCGTGTCACGTGGGATGTTCCCTTCAAGCGCTGGCAAGAATTTCCTCCCGTACAGAAGTGGTTCGCCTTTAGTGAGACTCTGGCTCATCTCAGATTCCTAGAAACCAATGGCAAAGTACGCCACGAAAAGGAAAACGACAAGATACTTTACTATCTAGCATGAGCGAGTTTCTCCAAAGGCCGTACGTTTCGAAGAGGCCTTGGACTTGCGGTTGAACCCGATGTCTGGTGCGGGGAAGGGGATTCGAACCCCTGAAGGCTTACGCGCTCGCTCGCTCTACGCCACAGGATTACTTCTCGGGCCACGCCAACTTCCTGCGATCTTAAGTTTAACACCGCCATGGCTAGGCGGTCCTGCCCCTTTGACCTGGCTCGGGAATCCCCGCACTGAGCTGAGAGGAAGAGCGTTCGGCGAATTAAGCTTCCTCTGGCGCTAGTCCTTAATCCTTTTAGTTTGGCGGCAGGCACGTTCTTGACGGGCCCGTAGCTCAGGTTGGATAGAGCGGCAGAATCGTGCCGAACCCCCTAAGGAACACCGGAAAAAGCTGTAGAACCCGACCCTCTTGAACCGGGTGCAGAAGTCCGGGGTTCAAATCCCCGCGGGCCCGCCAAAAACCGTGTCTCGCTCTGTTTTCCGACCTTACTCGGTAATGACGTTGAGTTATGCGGAAGTGCAGGGCATTGGGTTATTCCAATAAAACTGCCCTATCCGCTACTGATCCTCACGCGTAGATGCGGCAAAGGACGCAACAAGTGTGTGCCAAAGAGAGAAAGAAGAGCGCGGGAGGAAAATGCTGGCAATGTTACAATGGTGCTGTAAATAGTCCGCCGATACCGCATTGATTGACCTCTATTCTACGTCTAAACACTTTACGAAAAATGGTTCGAAAAGGTGGTTGAATTACGACGGTGCAGCTAAGTGGTGCGCACACGGATACTCTACGTGATAGTCGTCCTCATCCTCGTTACTCCCAACCTGTCTTCTGCAGTCTACGGTCGGCATAGCGAACCGCGCTTATACTATTCTCCATCCTTCGCCATGCCGCTTCCCACACCACCGTACGGGGCTCCTTTGGAGCCAGTGCCAATCTCTGGTGTGTTACATGTTCTAGTAATTGCGGCGTACTTTCCGGATATCAACTACACGGTTAGCATTGGCCAATTAAAGGACGAATTCTTCACCGGCGTTGAGAGATATTATTCGGAAAACTCCTACGGAAAGATCACAATCACGGGGGATGCATACGGATGGTACAAACTGCCCTATCCTGAAGCGCACTACGGAAAGGACTGCTTGAACATCAACGACGCAAACTGTGATGGGGTAGATGTTTCCTATGAGATCGCTCAGGATGTCGTGAGCCAGGCCGAGAAGGACGTGAATTTCGCTAACTACGACTACTTTGTCTTCATCCATTCGGGAGACGGTCAGGAGTCCAGTGGTGTAAAGGATGACATCTGGTCGGTCACATATATGGGCGGCGTTGCCGTTGAGACTAATTCGAGATCCCTCCTTCAGTTCTCAATTGTGTCGGAGCTCCAGGCCGGAGGCGCGAATCCGCTTGGAGTTTGGTGCCACGAATTTGGGCACCTGCTGAATCTCCCAGACCTGTTCAACACGAACACGGGAAAGACCATTCTCGGCCCCTGGTCGACTATGGATAAGGGATCATGGAACGGAAACCCACCTGGTTCAAGCCCCGCCCATCTAGTCGCTTGGGCAAAGATAGGCCTCGGATTCATGTCGGATTCGATGGTCGCAACTGCTCCCTACGGAGTCACTTCCTCATTTACCATTGACCCAACAGAGGTCGCCTCAAACAATGTCCATGCGGTGGAGATACCGCTCGGAACAAGCTCGACGCCGACCGAATATTACCTGATAGAGGTGAGAGCTGACATCGGGTTTGATTCAGCCCTCCCGGCGTTTGGTGTTCTCATCACGCTAGTGAACAATAACGATGTGGTCGGACCGGTTCACGTCATAGACGGGCACCCAAATATTCCCTCGTTGAATGACGCTGTATGGGATGTGGGGCAGACTTTCACGGACATCGGCGATGCTTTCTCAGTGAGCGTGACAGGAAAGGTTGGGAACTCGTATCAAGTCACCGTGAACCGAGGTACTGGGCAACCGCCGCCGCCCCAGCAGCCACAGAATCAAACTTACATCACCTTAGGGTTTGTTGGCATCTCCGCCCAACCTCTCGTCGTCACGTTGCCCAACACGACTGTGACGATCACGGCGCAAATCTCCAACACGGGCACAGAGACAGCAAGCAATGTACCGATTGAGGTGGACCTAGATGGGCAAGCATTCACGAACCTGCAGGTCACAGTTGACGCCGGAACCACAGCACCTGCAACATTTACTTGGGTTTCAACGCTCGGAAGCCACACGTTCAAACTTGTAATAGACCCCGAAAACACGATGAACAACACCAACCGCGCGAACAACACCGCTACCTTCACGTTGAACGTCGGCCCGACACTTACTATCAATGTCCCATTCAACATCACCGACGCTGGCAATCTCTGGGTCACAATCAACGGGGTGAAACACAACATAACCTCCAATCAATTCCAAGCCAGCGTCCCAAATGGAACCATAACCGTCCAGATCCAACCTTCAGTCAATGTCTCCCAAGGTGTAAGACAGAATTTCGAGGAATGGTCGGACGGAAACACCGAAAACCCCCGTCAAATCGCCGTTACCTCCGCAACCGTGCTACAACCCGTTTATGTCACTCAATATTTGCTAACCGTAAACTCGAATGGTGGAACGACAACGCCGAGCGCTTGGTACTCGGTCAACTCAACCGTCACGGTGACCGCTGCCAACCCGTCAAATGTTACGGTTAATGCGTCGAGGTACTTGTTCGTGTCATGGAGTGGCGACGCCTCGTCAGACTCGACCACGATAAACGTCACGATGAGTAAACCGTTAGTCTTGGAAGCGAATTGGATTAGGCAGTACTACGTGAACATTATCTCCGTAACAGGTTCTCCCACTGGTCAGGGCTGGTACAATGCGGGAACTGTAGCAACCGTCGAGGTTGAACCAACTGTTCAATACCAAAACGAGACAAGGCTTGTATTTAACGGATGGAATTCCACCTCATTAGGCACCAGTCCAACCGCACAGATAGCAGTAAACGCTCCAACCTCGCTGGTTGCAGCGTGGAGAACCCAGTATCTAGTCGACATCAACTCTGAATATGGGACAGCTCAGGGCGGTGGATGGTATGATGTGGGTTCCTCAGTGCAAGCAAGCGTCCCGCCTGAGATAGACTATGCGAACGGCACACGACGAGTTTTCGCGGGATGGAGCGGAGATTATTCCGGAGCCTCGAACAATGCAGCATTAGGTGTTGACGGCCCGAAAACCCTGAACGCACAATGGAAAACCCAGTACCTAGTCACCTTCGCCGTAAATGGATTGCCAAATTCGACAATCCTCCAGTTTAGATTGGCCAACTCCAGTTTCCACCTCCCTGCAACTTCAAGCTACCAAGATTGGATCGACAAGGATGCAACGATCGACCCCACACTAAACGATACGATTACAGTTGGAATAATCAGTTACCAGTTTACGGGATGGCGCAATTCTACCGGAGCAACTGTTCAAAACCCACTCACTATAAGCGCCCCTAATACCTACGTCGCCTCCTACACAACACAACTAAGCCTGCCCGCGATCCCAGGTTTCCCGATAGAAGCAATCATAGCAGGAATCTTACTCGGGTTGACCGTGGAAATCACGAAGCGAAAGACACGCAAGAGCAAAAGTGGTTCTTGAAAGAATGTAAACTGATATTTCGCCAAGACCCAAGAGAACCACGAAGGGCCGGAAGATGCCCGGCTGACCTCAGTTACATCTAATCCGTAATCAGATCGATTTAGCCCCTTGTGGCGAATGAGTTACCTAGCTACCAATCGATAAAGCTGATGGATCAAAGTCGGGGAGTTGGGATTAGTAACGGATTGCGATTGGTTCCTTCATTGATTGATAGTTTTGGCGCCCGAATCTTGAGGTTCGCTGTTGAGATCTGGGGTATTGGCTAAACCTCGGTTTTGGGATTCCATTGTTATCCCAGTAGCTGTACTGGTTTTGCATGTGGTCTAGGATGCGTGCTTCGATCCTGTGGCCGGCCATGTCTTCTACTGAGCTGTACTCGATGATGAGGTCTGCGAATCTCTTCAGGATAGCTGTTTTCTTCGTGTCGTGCATGTCGTCCGTTGCTAGGAGGAAAGCAGTCTGCTCATTTGTCCGGATGCGCGTGAAGAATTTGCATAGGAATGAGTATAGGCCTGCAGGAGCCGTAGAGACCGATAAGATGTTGTCAAGGAAGTCTCCGATTATCAGTGGGACGTGGCCGTTTCGGGTTTTGGAGAGTTTCTCGAGGTTTAGGCTGATGTCTGTTAGGTGGTTTGGTTGGACGATGGTTAGGCGTTGACCGTATGTTAAATTGTAATTGTCTGTGAACGTGGCCCACAGGATTCTTGCCGCGGGCAGGGGCTCGAGGGATAACGGGGTCGTAGGTCCTAGGGCCAGTAACGGGTTGGGAAGATTGAGATCCTTCGATACGTTCAACGCGTCCCTGAGGATGTTTGTTGCGCCGACATCTCCTTTCGCGAGGGCTATGATGACTCGATAGTCGAGCAAGGGGCGAGGTAGCTGATGGAGTACTGGTGTTGCCGACGAGACCTCGATGTTTCCATTGTTCGGTTGTGCTCTGAAAGACATGTCGGGCGCCGAACATCACTGTATCGGATTCGGTATATTAATGTTTCAGAGATCCGTGTGGCCGACAACCTAACCCGTATGCAATCACCTCTCTAATGGTGATTATGTTGGCGACGATTACGAAGGCAATGAAGTACATTGGCGGATTGGTCTGCGCGTTTGGCGGAATCTACATAGGCAACGGATACGGTGCCTCATACTGGCGTTTCGGTCCGCTAAACCTCGCTTGGGATACGATGTTCCGCGGAGCCGTCCTCATAGCAATCGGGTTGCTGTTGATACGTTTGAGCAAATGAGTTCTCCCGTTGACTCTGAACATGAACTCGTGCAGGGGTTCTTCGAAAGCCTTTACGGCTTTGTATCAAGAAATGGTGATGCGCTCGACAAACTCCCATACGTATTGTAGTGTACGCGTCCATGGGTTCGTTGCAATCAGGTGTTAATTTTCTCCGAAATCTTCGCGCCGATCTTTACTCGCGTCTGTCACTGGTCTAGGATATTCTTTATTTCCTAGACTCCTTAGCGGCCTCGAAGGTTCGAAAAAATTGCGAAAAATATTCTTCGCCGCACTCGTCGTGATTCTCGTGGCATTACCGATAACGAGTGTTAAGCCCGTTCTCGGATTCACTCCGCCCCTAATCAGCCCGCCACTACTCACACAGAGTCCGAAACGCGCGGTCATTCTTTCCTCACTCGACCACGTCTACCCGATGGGGATTTATCGCAAGGACATCACCTACTATCTCAATCAACTGGGATATCAAGTAACGACACTCACCGATACTAATGTCACAGTCAATTTCTTGCTGACGCAACTCAATAACTACAGTATCGTGATTTGGCGAACAAGCACCTACACCTGGAAGCACGTCGAATACTGGTACGTTGGTGAGATCGCCAGCTCAGGCGCTGAGATAACTTACGCCTCCGATTTCGCTCAGGGCTACATTAATGGTAACGCTGGAATACTCGGAGTTAGTGTCGGTTTCTTCACAGAGCACTTCACCGCAGGCGTCCTAAGCAACGTAAAACTGATGATGATAATCTCAACCGACTCCGTTACATTCGCACCCTACTTCGTCACTGCAGGCGCCAACACGGTCATATTCTGCAACGGAGCGATAAGTCTCGGTTTCGGCGAAATCGATGACCTAACTGACCAAGTCGTCGCATATATGTCCTCGGGACAGAACGTTTACAACGCCGTCTGGGGAGCCGTATCGCCATACGTTCAGAACTCAAACTCCGACGATCCACTCGACCAGAGCTATTCGCCACCCTTCTGGTATGAAGGCAACGGCACACTCACTATTTGACCATTTGACCCGAAACTGATGCCAGTAACCAGATGGATGGCGTCCATTCAATGCTCCCTGTCCACTACTGCCACACGACACCCCATGCTGCGGAGGTGATGTGAAGGTTGAGCGTAAGCGTTATAGTGCCTGCGCATAACGAAGAGGAACGATTGTTCTATACGCTCACCTCCATAAGCCAGCAATCTCTATCGCCACAAAAAATAGTCATTGTTGATGATACGTCGACCGATCGAACAGGGCTTATCGGGGCGTTGTATCCTGCGTCAACATGCGTGCGCCCTGAGTCATTATGCGGCAGTAAAGCCAGTGCACAAAACTTCGGATTACAGTACGTTGAAAGCAAATATGTAGTTGCGGTCGACGCTGATACGATACTGCGGCCTGACGCTCTGAACGTAATGGTTGACGCTATGCGTCATAACCCCAAGGCTACGGCTGCATGCGCATGGGTAATGCCACTAAAACACAAAACACTATGGCAGAAAGGAAGAACAATCGAATATTGCTTCGCTTTCTTCTGGTTCAAACGCGTACAAAATTACTTGCAACGACCGTTGATTTGCTCTGGATGCTTGAATATTTTCAAGACAAACACCCTGCGATGGCTCGGCGGCTACCCGACGAACACGCTCGCAGAGGATATGGATATGACGTGGGGAATCTACGAGAAACACGTAGGTCAGGTGCTCTTTCTGCCACAAGCAGTAGCATACACAGACGACCCTGAAACCCTTCAGCAGTTACGCTTCCAACTTGCGAGGTGGAGCTGTGCATATTGGCAGAACCTCCGGAAACACTATTCGAGTCTATGGCGGAACGACAAAAGGTCGTGGGGCCTAGTTACAGTGGGACTAGTCGACAGCCTTGCAGGCAGCCTCTATTACCCAATAGTGGCCGTAATTGCTCTAATGAATTGGACCTGGGCTCTAGCCTTGCTGATAGGCGACTGCATGCTGATTTGGTTTATTGCAGTGCTAGGCGCACGGCGTTTTCACATGGCACTAAAGACGTTAAGATTCATGCCGGGCTTTTTCGCTCTACGGTTGGTTAACACCTTCTACTTCTTGAAGTACATGTGGATTACAGGCATCAGAGGCAGGACGATAGGTCGATACATCAAAGGACACTAGGAGGTGATAAAGAGGTTTGAGCACACCGTACACGCCACCTGGCGCAGTGGGGCCGATAGGGGTTCAATCAACAACTTACGGAATCTTAACGTTGGGAGCGTTGATTTCCACAGGCATTAATGCGATACAACATTCGTTCATTCACACCAGCATGGTTCCATTAACGAATTGGCTGTTCAGTTGAAACGTCGAACAGCGAACCCCCCAGCTGCAGCGCTCTGATTGGGCGGATCGAGATGACGCCCTTTTTGTCTTAGGAAATTTGTATTAACCGGAGATTGAAGGTCAACCCAGTTCATCTTGAGCGCTATCAAAGAGCCAGTAGTAATACACAAAGGCCTAGACAACGTATACGTTAAAGAGAGCACAATATGTTTCATAGACGGAGAAGCTAGCAAACTATTCTACAGAGGCTATGGCATAGAAGAGTTAGCGAAGCATTCCACTTTCGAAGAAACAACCTATCTCCTAATCTACGGCTGGCTGCCTACTACCTCACAACTCAACCAGTTCACCCGCGATCTCGAATCCCACCGGATTCTCGAACCCGGAGTTCTACAACTCATTCAAACATCCCCAGCTCAGAGCGATCCAATGGACGTGCTTCGCACCGCTGTATCAGCCCTGGGATTATACGACTCTCAACCAATGACTGAAGAAATTCCTGCTAGAATAGCGAAAGGCTTGAGGATTCTGGCCAAGGCTCCGACAATCATCGCAGCCTTTGCCAGACTCAGACAGGGCAAGCAACCTATCTCACCAAAACCACACCTCAGCCACGCTGCCAACTTCCTGTACATGCTGACTGGGAGTGAGGCCGATCCGCAGGACGTGCATGTGATGGATGTCGCGTTAATCTTGCACGCTGAACACGAGATGAATGCGTCCACCTTCGCCTGTACAGTAACTGCGTCAACTTTGGCGGACATGTACTCGATAATAACCTCTGGAATCGGAACATTGAGGGGACCTTTGCACGGCGGGGCTAACGAAGCCGCGTTGAGAACCGTGCTGGAGGTCGGCGACCCAAGCAAGGCTGAGAGCTACGTCGTGGACGCCCTTGCACACAAGAAACGAATCATGGGGTTCGGACATCGAGTGTACAAGACCTGGGATCCTCGCTACCTGATCTTGAAGAGGCTCGCTGGAGAACTCGCCGTAAAGAAGGGTGAAACCAAATTGTTTGAAACGGCCGAGGCAATTGAGACAAGCGCAAGGAGACACCTAGAAGGGACCCCTATATTTCCCAATGTCGACTCTTACTCAGGCATCGCGTTTCACATGCTCGGCATCGAAACGGATCTATTCACTCCAATCTTTGCGATGAGCAGAATCGCAGGGTGGACTGCACACGCGATTGAATACCTGCAAGCCAATCGCCTCATTCGCCCCAAAGCCCTCTACGTAGGAACGACAAATCGAGTGTACACATCGGTGGAATCCAGAATTGGACGACTCGAGGAGTAGTTAGCCAATGAACATCTCCCATATAGTCACACATCCTCTGATCTCGATCACGATTGACAACACAGTCTTGGACGCGGCGAAACTCATGGTGGAGAAAAACATCGGCCTCTTAGTGGTTACAAGTGCTCGCATTAACGGGAAACTGGTGGGCGTCATCTCTGAGAGGGATATTATACGGGTGATCGCGTCAGGGCGGGGGCTTCAGATACCGGTCAACGAAGTATGCACCAAGAACGTGGTAACCGTGCGTGGGAACTCAGAAGTGGCTGAAGCAGCCAAAGCCATGAATAAACATGGAATCAGGCACGTAGTAGTCGTCGATGACGGCGACAAGCCCTCCGGCGTAGTTTCAATGAGAGATCTAGTAGGAGAACGGGCCACCCTAACCGCAATCCTTCAGTCCAACGAAAAGGAGATCTTCCACGGAGCCGATTAACTCAGAGCGACTAACCTAGTAGGGAGTTCGTCGAGGGACATCAAGGTCTCCGTTCTTGTACCCATCGCCTTCAGCTTGACCGTTTTGGATTCAACCTCCCTAGGACCTAGAACAACTAGGTACGGAATCTGAGCTGAATCAGCGTATTCGATCTGCCCTTTCAAGGGTCGTCCCTTCAGGTCAAATTCAGCCGGAATTCCCTTGTCGCGAAGTACCTGCGCGAGACGAACAACGTCAAGCCTGGTTGCCTCTTGTGGTGAGGCAACGAAAACTTTGGGGCCGAGCTGACTCTTGGGAAAGAGTTTGGCGCGCTCCAGAGAAATCATGAGTCGTTCAATTCCGCCGGCTACTCCCGTCGCGGGTATATCGCGTTTGCCATAGACCTTGCACAGCTTATCATATCTGCCTCCTCCGAAGATCGATCCGACATCTTCTCCGCCCTTGTCAAAGCATTCGAATACTATACCGTCATAGTAACCTATGCCGCGCACGATGCTCATGTCGTAGACGCAACGTTCCAAACGCCCAAACGCAGCCAGAGCGTCCGCGAGAGTCTCAAGCTCCGTGAACCCCTGTTTCGCTTCACTCTCCGTGAAACTGAGGCTGGCCAACTCGTCGAGCACAGCGCTGGGAGTTCCGTTGAGGGAGGTGTATGAGAAGACACGATCTATGATCTTCTCTCCGATCTTGATCTCGCTGAACTCTTTCGTTAATTGTGCTCGAGTAGCCTTTCTTACCTTGTCGATGATTCTCAACGATTGCTCCAGCTTCTCGTTGGAGCTGATACCTAATTGCCTCAGATAGGATTCAGCCATCTTCCTGTTGCTGATCCGAACGACGAATTCTTTCAAGCCAAGGTTGGCCAGGATGTCTACTCCAACGCAGATAGCTTCGGCATCTGCGAACGGGCTGGCCGAACCGAAAATCTCGACATCCCATTGGGTGAAATACCGATACCGCGCGAACTGCGGTTCGTCGTAACGCCAGTTACCTGCAATCGCTGCGAGCTTTATTGGCTCCGGGAGATCGAAACGACCGGCAACCATCCTTGCGAGGCCAACGGTTAGGTCAAACCTCAATCCGAGACTCCGCCCAGCCTTGTCCTTAAACCAGTAGATCTCATCCCGTATGCCTGGGCCGCTCTTGGCTTCAAGCGTCTTCAGGTTCTCAAGCGTGGTGGGTTCGACCATTCTAAACCCATAGCGTAGAACCACTTCCCTAATCTTATCGTACAACCATAACCTGCGCGCCATCTCTTCGGGTTCCAAGTCCTTCATTCCACGCGGCAGAGTGAAGACATCCGAACACATTTCCAGTCACGGCCACTGCGGAGTCTATGAGCGCTTTCCTATAACATAGTAAGTCGAAACATAACTTCGCCGTGCAAGCCTTATAGTCAAGTGAACCTAATCCCACTTCGATTCGTCATGTCCGTCCTGTCTGCTAAGAATCGCGACCTTTGTGCTGCAACATTGGTAGGCGCCGTGGTTACAGGTGTGCTGACCGCTTTTATGGATGCAGCAGGTGTGACAGCCTATCTCTTTGCTGGGGCAGCCTTCGCTGGTGGAGCTGCCGCTGCCTATGTGCTATACGGAAAAGTAAGTCAAGCTGGAACCGCAGGCGCTCTGTCGGGGCTCTTCGGGCTGCCATTCTACATAGGCATGT